>Ga0213876_10000506_pt1 | contig 30344 bp, 23 predicted proteins | sample BarmaccomBMRX_R9_FD_160113 | JGI IMG/M metagenome (GOLD analysis project Ga0213876, IMG submission 160113) | Root-associated microbial communities from Barbacenia macrantha in rupestrian grasslands, the National Park of Serra do Cipo, Brazil - RX_R9 | ecosystem: Host-associated > Plants > Roots... | reverse complement strand
GCGATCGCCGACGCGCCGATATTGGCTATGTTGTTGCCGAGCAGCAGGGCGCCGATCAGCCGCTCACGCTGAGCGATGAGATCGGAGACGACGGCAGCATCGCTATTCCCCTGCTTCGACAGCCGCAGCATGCTCGCGCGCGAGGCGCCGGTCAGAGCGGTCTCGCTCGCAGCGAAGAACGCCGAAACCAGGAGAAGCAACAGCACAATCGCGAATTCGATCCAGTCCATGATTAACTACATCTTTGATGCGTGATGCATCATTTTTCAGGCACGGCGGGCGTGCAAGTGGAGTGCGGCCGATCGCAGCAGCTCAAGTTCTTTGCGCGAGCCTGGCCTGCAGGAAGTCCCGCACCCGCCCCGGTTCGATATCCCGGGCGATGACGGCGCGGCCGACCGCTTCCAGCAGAATGAAGGTCAGTTTGCCGCGCTTCACCTTCTTGTCCTGTGCCATCAAGGCCATCAACGCATCGGCGTCCGCGAGCCCCTCCTGCGCGAAGCCGGCGATATCCTGCAAATGGGTCGGCAGCCCGACGTCAGCAAGGTGGCGCGCGACTCGCTCGGCGTCGGATGCGGCGATCATGCCGAGCGCGGCTGAAAACTGCGCGGCCAGCACCATTCCGATGGCAACGCCTTCGCCGTGGAACAAGCGATCGGAAAAGCCGGTTGCGGCTTCCAATGCATGGCCGAAGGTGTGGCCGAGGTTGAGCAGCGCGCGGTCGCCAGTCTCGCGCTCATCGCGCGCGACGATCGCGGCCTTGGCTCTGCAGGAGGTCGCAATGGCGTGTTCGCGCGCTGCCCCGCCCTTGAAGACCTCGGCATGATTGGCCTCCAGCCAGGCAAGGAATGCTTCGTCGCCGAGCACGCCATATTTGGCGACCTCGGCGTAGCCGGCGCGGAACTGGCGCGGCGACAGCGTGTCGAGCACCGCGGTGTCGGCGATCACCAGCACCGGCTGATGGAAAGCGCCAAGCAGATTCTTGCCCTGCGGCGAATTGATCCCGGTCTTGCCGCCGACGGACGAGTCGACCTGCGCCAGCAGCGAGGTCGGCACCTGCACGAAATCGACGCCGCGCCTCAGGATCGCGGCCGCAAAGCCGGCAAGATCGCCGACCACGCCGCCGCCAAGAGCGACGACGAGATCGTTGCGTTCGATTTTCGCGGCGATCAGCGCTTCAGAAACTTTTTCGAGGCCGGCATAGGTTTTCGAGCCCTCGCCCTCGTCAACGACGATCGCCGACGACCCGATACCGGCCTGCGCCAGCGCCGCCTCGGCCGGCGCGAGCCAGTGTTTTGCGACATTCCGATCAGTCACGATGGCGGTCCTCACGCCGGGCCGCAGCGCGGCGATCCGCGTTCCCAGCGATTGCAGGACGTCGCGACCGATGATGATGTCGTAGGCGCGATCGCCGAGCGCGACATCGACACGAATGGGATCGGAATGTTTTAGCGGCGCGGTCATCTTGCTCCCATCATGGCGGAGGATCTTGCGGCGGCATCGGTTGCGGGTTGCAAAGATAGGCGTGCAGCGCCTCGACGCATTCCTCGACGATTTTCTCATGCGGCACGTCGCGCGACATGATCGTCAGGTCCGCATGCTGGTAAACCGGTTCGCGCTCCGCAATCAGGCGGAGGACGGTCGCAGCGGGGTCGGCGGTTTGCAGCAGCGGGCGATCGGTCCGGCCGCGCCTGACCCTGCGCAGGATGACGTCGGCATCCGCTTTGAGCCAGATCGAGACCGCCTGGTTGCGCATGCGCTGGCGCGTCTCCTCGCGCTTGAGCGCGCCGCCGCCGGGCGCGAGCACCGCGGGTCCGCCGTCGAGCAGCCGCGCGATCACCCGCATCTCGCCATCCCTGAAATAGGGCTCGCCGAACTTCTCGAATATTTCCGGTATCGACATGCGATGGGCCGTCTCGATCTCGGTGTCGGCGTCGAAGAAAGGCAGCCGCAGCCGTGCCGCCAGACGCCGGCCGATGGTCGACTTGCCGGCCCCCATCATCCCGACCAGCACGATCAGGCGCTTGCCGAGAGCGGCGACGATCTCGCCCTCCCGGGACGGCCAAGCGGCAGCTGGTGACGTGTCGGTCATGATTGAGCCTGTTCGCCGCGGTCCTGCCGCGTTCCAGCCACCTATACTACCCGGGCCAATGCCCATGCTAGTGCCGACGCCTTTGGCTGGCCGGCGAATGCGTGCCGTGGCGACGCAATCGACGACGGCGGGAGGAGCCTTGCAAGGCGTGGGCGAACATGTTGGATGATCGCAAGGTTAATATCCCGCCTGAGGCGTCGCCATGCCCAGCCTGTTCCGTTTCCTGACCGTGCTCGCCGTGATCTGCGGGATCGTCTATGGCGCGATCTTCGCGCTCGCCAATTTCGTGACGCCGAAGCCGCGGGAAATGACCTTTACCATCGGACAGGACAAGTTTCTCAAGAAATAGGCCTTAGGTTTAACGCGATTGTCGTGCAAACCGGGTGCTCACTTGTCCGTATCATCGTCTAGGTTGAACAGCCCCGTTCGGGGGGAAGCCACGCGCGGCGCACCGATGCGTTCGAAACCATCCGATGCCAGACTGATCGACCTGTTCCTCGACATGCTGGCGGCCGAACAGGGCGCCGGCGAGAACACACTTGCCGCCTATCGGCGCGACCTCTCCGATCTCTCGGAATTTCTCGTCCGCCAGCGGCAGAGCGTTGCGGTCGCCGAGACCCAAAACCTGCGCGACTATCTGGCCGACCTCGATACCCGCGGCTTCAAATCGTCCAGCGTGGCGCGGCGATTGTCGGCGCTCCGCCATCTGTTCCGCTTCCTGCTGAGCGAGCGGATCCGCAGCGACGATCCCGCCGCGATCCTGTCAGGTCCGAAGCGGGGACGGACACTGCCAAAAGTGCTGTCGATCGCCGATGTCGACCGCATGCTGCGGAAGGCCAAGGAGCTGACAGAAGCCCCGGGCGCCTCCGTGCTGCGGCGGCTTCGCGCCATGCGCCTGTATTGCCTCCTAGAGGTGCTCTACGCCACCGGCCTGCGGGTCTCCGAACTGGTCTCACTGCCGCGGTCGGCGGCGCGGCATGATGCCCGCATGATCGTGGTGCGCGGCAAGGGCGGCAAGGAACGGCTGGTGCCGCTGAACGACGCCTCGCGGCAGGCGATGAGCGACTATCTCGCGGCCATGGAGAGCCAGAAGGGCGGACGGAAATCGAGCGCCGTGACCGCAAAATGGTTGTTTCCATCATTCGGCGAAAGCGGCCATTTGACCCGGCAGCATTTTGCCCGCGACCTGAAGGAGCTCGCGACTGCCGCGGGCCTCGCACCGCGGCTGGTCTCGCCGCATGTCCTGCGTCATGCCTTTGCCAGCCACCTGCTGCACAACGGCGCCGACCTGCGCATCGTGCAGACGCTGCTCGGGCACACCGATATCTCCACCACCCAGATCTACACCCATGTGGTCGAGGAGCGGCTGAAGAGCCTGGTGCGCGACCTCCATCCCCTGGCCGAGAAATAAAGCGGTAACGAGACTTGTTCGAACCGCTGCCGGCGCGGCCAGACTGCCTATTAACGCGCGGCGTGCGCCTTGACTTCGGCGCACGATCCAACGAAAGAGCGTCGTCGTGCCCGCAAGATCCGCGGTCCCGCGCATCATCAGTAAGCGGGGCCGAGCCGAAGGGACAACAAGCTATTGAAAATGCGTGATTTTGGCCTGCGACCCGCCTCCGCTTCGCTGACCCTGAAGCGCATTGCCCCCCGTAACTGATTTGACGCCGGATCACATGCGCTCCTACCTCGATTTCGAAAAACCCGTCCTCGAGCTTGATTCCAAGATCGACGAATTGCGGGGGCTCGCAGGCGGCGGGACCGACATCAGCGAGGAGATCTCCAAGATCGAGGAGAAGGCGGCGCAGGCGCTCGCCGAGCTCTATGCCACCCTGACACCCTGGCAGAAGACGCTGGTCGCGCGCCACCCGCAGCGCCCGCATTTTACCGACTTCGTGAGCGGGCTGATCACCGAGTTCACGCCGCTCGCCGGCGACCGCAAATTCGCCGACGACGAGGCGCTGCTCGGCGGCTTCGGCCGCTTCCGCGGCGAGAGCATCTGCGTGATGGGCCAGGAAAAGGGCGCCTCGACCGAGTCCCGCATCAAGCACAATTTTGGCATGGCGCGCCCGGAGGGGTATCGCAAGGCAGTGCGGCTGATGGAGATGGCCGAGCGGTTCGGCCTTCCCGTGCTGTCGATCGTCGATTCCGCCGGCGCCTATCCCGGCATCGGCGCCGAGGAGCGCGGCCAGGCCGAGGCGATCGCGCGCTCGACCGACGCCTGCCTTTCGCTCGGCGTGCCCAACGTCGCACTGATCACCGGCGAAGCCATGTCCGGCGGCGCCATCGCCATCACCACGGCTAATCGTGTGCTGATGCTGGAGCATGCGATCTACAGCGTGATCTCGCCGGAAGCGGCGTCCTCGATCCTGTGGCGGGACGGAACCAAGGCCCAGGAAGCCGCCACCAGCATGAAGATCACCGCCCAGGACATGCTGCGCTTCGGGGTCATCGACACCATCCTGAAGGAGCCGGTCGGCGGCGCCCACCGCGATCCACAGGCCATGATCACGGCCGCGGGCGAGGCGATCGAGTTAGCCTTCGTCGAATTGCGCAACCTCGATGCCGAGGCGATTCGCAAGCAGCGGCGGCAGAAGTTTCTCGACATCGGGCGGAAACTGAGCTGATTGGGCAACACTTCCTGTTGAAAACGCCGCGGCGAGCCGGTTTTGAAGCTTTTCAACCTTGATTCCCTCGAATTAGCCGCAATTCAGCCCTGAGGTGATTATTTAAGCTTTGTTGACTATGACCGATCCGCAACCTTGCGGCCTCGGCCGTTCAGGTTGCGGTCGAGGGGCCTAAGGGGTAAAGTTTTAATCAAAGGCTTCAGGGCACGAACGCGTTCGTGGGGTTGCGTGAATTGCCCGGTGGGGTTTGGAGCTCTGCATTGAACTACCGTTTGCTGGTCCGCATGCTCATGACATCGGCCGCGCTTGGCGCCGGTGCGCTTTTGGCCGGCTGCAACAGCGACGAGATCGCGCTCGCCACCAATGCCAAGGCCAACCAGCCCGTTTCGCCAAAGCTCGTCGCCGCGATGAACGAGAAGGACATGGATCTGCAATCGCCGATCCTGGTCCGCCTGTTCAAGACCGAGGCCGAGCTCGAGGTCTGGAAACAGGACCGCTCCGGCAAATTCGCGCTGCTGAAGACCTATCCGATCTGCCGCTGGTCGGGCGATCTCGGCCCCAAGGTGCGCGAAGGCGACCGGCAGGCGCCGGAGGGTTTTTACGCGATCACGCCGGGCCAGATGAACCCGCAATCGGCCTATTACCTCTCCTTCAACACCGGCTATCCGAACGCCTATGACCGCTCGCTCGGGCACACCGGCTCGCAGCTGATGGTGCATGGCGACTGTTCCTCGCGCGGCTGCTACGCGATGACCGACGAGCAGATCGCCGAGATCTATTCGATGGGACGCGAGTCGTTCTTCGGCGGCCAGAAGTCGTTCCAGTTCCAGGCGTACCCGTTCCGGATGACGCCGCTCAACATGGCCAAGCACCGGAACAGTCCGAACATGGCGTTCTGGAAGATGATCAAGGAAGGCTATGATCACTTCGAGGTCACGCATCAGGAGCCGAAGGTCGACTTCTGCGAGAAGAAATATGTGTTCGATGCGGCCAAGCCGCCGGGCGCGACCAGCGATCCGGTTTTCAATGCGTCGGCAAAATGCCCGGCCTATGTGATCCCTGACGATATTGCCGAGGCGGTGCGCCAGAAGCAGCAGGATGACGAGGCCGAATATGGCAAGCTGGTTGCCAAGGGCACCCCGGTCGCCAAGCTGAACACCGGCATCGATGGCGGCATGAACCAGGTGTTCGCCTCGAAGGTGCCTGGCGCCTCGACCGGCCTGTCGGAGGGTGGCGACGGCCAAAACCTGTCGCTCGCGTTCTCGACGATGCCCGGCACGATTCCTGGCACGGTCAACCCGCCGCGTCCACCTGATGATGCCGCTGCGGTCGTAGCCGCGGCTCCGGCCGCGCAGCCGGCGCCCGTTGCCGCGCCCGCGCAGACCCGGGTCGCTTCCGCATCGCCATCGGGCGAGAAGTCCGAAGGCTTCTTCGTCAGCCTTGCCCGCAAGGTCGGGATCGCCAGCGCCGACACCACGGCGTCCGCAGCACCTGCGCCTGCTCCGGCAAAACCCAAGGTCGCCGAAGCCAAGCCGCTGCCAAAGGCGTTCAAGCCGGCCGAGGCCAAGCAGGCGCCTGCCGCGGCCGAGCCCAAGCAGGTCGCGGCAACGACTGCCCGCGCGCCCCTGAAATCCTCGATTTCCGAGGCACCCGCCGCCGATCCGAACGCGGCACCCGTGAAGGATACCCTGCTGGCCGGCGCCCAGCCGATGGTTTCCTCGTCGTCGTTCGAGAGCCGCTTCTCGGCGATGAAGTGAGTTTGGGGCCGCCCTCCGGCGGCGAAACCCCGGTTCCAGCTTCCAAAGTTCGATCAACTGGCTGAACGTGCGCGTCGCCGCGGTTTTCGCTGCGTTCGCGCTCGTTCCACTTGGCAGGCTCGTCTTTGATCGAAAGCAAGCCGGGCGCTGCGCGGTCGTGCAAGTTGATCCGGCCCACGCTTCCTTTCGGACCGCACCGGCGGTATGGTTGCGAATTGTCATTGAACCGTCACACAATCACAAAATGTCGGAAACTGCAGTGATATCAACGGTCCGAGGCAACGTCGGCGCCGCTGAGCCCGATGGCGGGCCTGCCCAGCAGGGCAAGAATGGTACGCAAGGCTCGGTCGTTGCCGCACCAGAGCAAAATCCGGGCGCCTCCCCTGCATCAGCGCCTGCTCCTGTCGAGCCGGATGCCGTTCGCGACGTGTCGACGCTAGCCGAGCCGGCCGCCGCGGACGTCGGCGGGCCCGGTCCCAGAGCGCCCGCGACCGAGATCGAGCTCAAGCTGCTCGTCGATCCCGATCGCCTGGCGGATTTCAATGACGTAGGCGTCATCGCGACACATGCGCGCAGCAAGGGCACGCGCAAGCATCTGAAAAGCATCTACTACGACACGCCCAGGCGGACCCTCAGGCGCAACGGGCTGAGCTTGCGGGTTCGCCAGAGCGGCGCCCGCTTCGTGCAGACCGTAAAGCTCGAATCCGCCGGCGATCCGCTGCGGCGTGGCGAGTGGGAAGCGAGCGTCCCGTCTGCCGATCCAGATGTGGCCCTCGCAATGCCGTTCGTCCCGGAAGAGCTTCGGCCCGAGATCGCGCATGACGGACTTGAAGCGGTTTTCACCGCTGACATCCACCGGCACGAGCGTGTTCTCGACATGCCCGCGGGCACGATCGAGATCGCTTTCGACCACGGCTTGCTCAAGGCCGGCGCCTGGTCGCAGCCGGTGAGCGAAATCGAGCTGGAGCTCAAGGGCGGCAGCCCCAGCACCATTTACGACCTGGCCCTTCGGCTCAGCGAGCACGGACCGGTCAAGCCCTCGATCCGCAGCAAGTCCGCGCGCGGCCATGATCTTGCGGCCGATACGCCGCCCACCGCGCGCAAGCCAGGCAAGCTCCGCCTCGACCCAGCGGTCGCCCTGGACGATGCCTTCGCGACTATCCTGCGCGCCTGCCTGCACCATCTTCTGCAATCGTTGCCGGCCGCGGAAGACGGCCGCGATCCGGAAGGCATCCATCAGCTCCGCGTTGCGCTGCGGCGGTTGCGTACCGCCTTCGACCTGATGCGAGCGGCCGGCCCGCTCAGCAGGCTCGACACCCTGCGGTCGGAGGCCAAATGGCTGGCGCAGGGCCTCTCGGCCGCGCGCGACTGGGACATCTTCCGAAAGAACACGCTGCCGGAAATCGCAAGCGCCTGTCCCTCGATCGGCGGCTTCGATACTTTGGGCGATCTCGCGGAACAACGCCGTACCGACGCCTACCGCAAGGTACGCTTCGTGCTGGCCGATCGCCGCGCGACCTCGTTCATTCTCGGCCTCGGCGCCTGGATCGAGACCCGCGGCTGGCGCGGCGACATTCCCCCCGCGCGCCTCGGACAATTTGCCGGGCCCGCCGCCAATTTTGCGCGACAGCTTCTGTCGACGCAGCACGCAAAAGTGCTCAAGCGCGGCCGCCATTTCAAGTCGCTCGATCCCGACCAGCGGCACCGCTTGCGGCTCGCCGTGAAGAAGCTGCGCTACGTCGCCGAGTTCCTGCTGCCCTTGTCCGGCCCGCGGAAAGCTGCAAAACGGTTCGCCGACAAGCTGGCCGAGTTTCAGGAGGAGCTTGGCGCCTACAACGACATGGCGGTGACCGCAAAGCTGCTCGCAGGACTTGGAACGGCATCGCTGGACGGCGGGCACGCAGCCGCCGCGATCACCGGCTGGCAGGCGCGCGCCATGATCGGCGGCGAGCCGCGGCTGCGACAGGCCTGGTCGGACTTTGCGAAGACGAAGCCGCCCTGGTCGGTCGACGCGGAGGCAGAACGGGCGCCGTAGCAACTCTGGCTGCTGCGTCCTACGGATCAATCAGCACTCCCGGATTGAGCAGGCCGTGCGGATCGAGCTCGCGCTTGGCGGCACGCAGCGCTGCGGCGAACAGATCTGGCCGCTGCCGATCGTACCAGGGCCGGTGGTCCCGACCGACCGCATGATGATGCGTGATCGTGCCGCCGGCTGAGATCAGCGCATCGCTCGCCGCGATCTTGATGGCCTGCCACTGCTCGAGCAGGGCACCATGACGGCCGAGCGCGTGGAACGAGAAATAGGGAGCCGGGCCGTCCGGGTAGACATGGGTGAAGCGGCAGGTGACCTCGCCCTTCACGCCGGTCACCTCGAAAATGGCGCGCTCCGTCGCCGCCTTGACCTCATCATGAAAGCTCTCGAAGCGATCCCAGGTGATGGCGGTCTCGAACGTGTCGTTCACGATGGCTGCGGGATTGAGAAACTCCCGCGCATAGGGCATGCGGATGAAGGCGTTGCGCCAGATGCCGGCAGCGCCTTTCAGATGCGCATCGGCGGCCCCGGCGGGCTCGACCGTCCCGCCATGATCGGTACAGCATTGCAGCGCGCGCGCCATCCACGGTTCGAGCGGATGATCGCCGGACTCGAAGGCCAGCACCATCACGGCAAAGCTTCCGTCGCCGGCACCGGTGTTATAGGCCTCGTGCGGATCGAGGATGCGGCAGTTCGACGGAAAAAGTCCGGCTTGCGCGATGGCGCGCACCGCGCGCGCCGCGGCGAAGAACGTCGCAAACCGCACCGAGGCGCCGGCGCGGAAAGTCGGACGCGGCTGCAGCCGCATCCAGGCGCGCGAGATCACGCCCAAAATGCCTTCCGAACCGATGAACATCCGGTCCGGGCTCGGACCCGCGCCCGAGCCGGGCAGCCGGCGCGTCTCTATCACGCCGCGGGGCGTGACGACGCGCAGGCTTTCAACGAAATCGTCGATATGGGTGTAGAGGCTGGCGAAGTGGCCGCCCGAGCGGGTCGCGATCCAGCCGCCCAGCGTCGAATATTCAAAGCTCTGCGGAAAATGCCGCAAGGTCAGGCCATGCGGCCTGAGCTGGGCTTCCAGGTCAGGACCATAGGTACCGGCCTCGATCAAGGCGGCGCGCGAGGCCGCGTCCACTTCGACCACCCCGGAGAGATGGCGCAGATCCAGCGTGACCGCCGCCTTGTAGCGCTCGCCGTCGACCTGCGGCTCGACACCGCCGCAGACGCTCGAACCGCCGCCGAACGGCGTCAGCGAAGCGCCGACCGATCCCGCCCAGTCCATCACGGCGGAAATCTCCGCCTCGCTGCGCGGATAGGCGACGACGTCGGGCGCGCAATCATAATCGCCGAGCATCGCCCTGACATAATCGGGGTAGGATTTGCCGTAGGCATGCGCGGCGCGATCGTAGTGATCGGTGGTACAGAACGGCGCGAGCGTGGCCGGCGGCATGATGCACGGCGCGCGCAAGGAGATCTCTTCGAGGCGCGGAACGGCGATGCTGTCAAAATCGTCGCGGGCAAATTTTGCGCGGTAGCGGCCGAGCAGGAAGTCGCGTTCTTCCGCGCTCATGCCTTCGCCTTCGCGCCCCCAGCCATAGTGTTTCAGCCTCGCGCCGGTCATGAGCGTCCCTCGCCGTTTGTTGTTGTGAACGACGGCGCCGCAAGCGCTGTCGCGCCTTGTCGCAAACCATACGCGCACCGCGATTTGTGTGCTAGTGCTGGGGCTGATGATCCGGATGAGGGACGATCATGCCCGCTGGTCTCGTTCAGACGTTTCGTGCGTTCGCCTATAACAACGCCTGGGCCAACCATCGGCTGCTCACCGCCTGCGAGGGTCTGAGCCAGCGGGATTTTGCGGCGAAGCGAACGAACTTCTTCCCGAGCCTGCAGCTCACATTGAACCACATCTACGTCATCGATCTCTTCTATGTCGATGCGCTGGAGGGCGGATGGCTTGGCCCCAAAGCCTGGGAGAACGAACTCCCCTGCCCTTCGCTTGTGGAACTGAAGCCCGCGCAGGCCGCGGTCGACCGGCGGCTGATCGCGCTGTGCGATGCGCTGACGCCGGACGCGCTCGATGGCATCGTGCGGGTCAATCGCGAGACCGAGGTGCAGAGCGAACGGCGTGACCGCCTGCTCATGCACCTGTTTCAGCACCAGATCCATCACCGCGGCCAGGCGCATGCCATGCTCGCCGGAACGGCCGTCGCGCCACCGCAGCTCGATGAGTTCTTCGCAGCCGCGGAAGCGCCGCTCAGGGAGGCCGAGTTCAAGAATCTCGGCTGGACCGAACAGACCGTGTGGGGCGGTGACACGACGGGGCGATAGACGCTTTCCAAATAATGGATAAGCTGGCCGCCATCCGGCGGCTTTGCACAAACGCAGGGGATTAAACCCGGCAAAAACATCAAAACACCGGGAAGACCGTCACGGGGAGGATTTTTCGAATGCCGGGCATCCATCTGCTCGACCGTTTGATCGGCGAGGACTATCCGAGCTTTGCCAGCGCCGCCGATGTCATGACGTTCGAGGCAATTCCATACGCCGATCGCATCGCCGCGGAGAGCACCTATGAGGCCCTGAGACTCGGTGCCGCGCACAATCCCGACGCGCCCGCGATCAAATTCTTGCCCAATGCCGATCCCGCCGACGCGCCCATCGTCATTAGCCATCGCGATTTTGTCGCGCGCGTCACACAGGCTGCCAACATGTTCCATGCGCTCGGCGTCCGCAGCACCGACGTGGTGAGTTTCCTGCTGCCGCTGCTGCCCGATGCATTCGTGACACTGTTCGGAGCTGAGGCGGCCGGCATCGCCAATCCGGTCAACCCGCTGCTCGAACCGCACCAGATCGCCGAAATTTTGGAGGCTGCGCAAACCTCCGTTCTCGTCACCCTCGGCCCGATGCCCAACACCGACATCTGGCAGAAAGTCGACCAGGTGCGAAAGCATCTGAAACATCTCAAGGCGATCGTGCAGGTCCATGGGACAGGCGATCCGGCAAACGGCATCCACGCGTTCAACGAGCTCATCAAAGCGCAGCCGTCCGATCATCTCATCAGCGGCCGCAAGATTTTTGGCAGCGACGTCGCGGCCTATTTCCACACCGGCGGCACCACCGGCACCCCAAAACTCGTTCGCCACACCCACACCAACCAGGTCTACCAGGCCTGGGGCTGCAACCTCATGCTCAAGGCGCAGGCCGGAAAAAATCTGCTGTTCGGCATGCCGCTGTTTCACGTCGGCGGCTCGCTGACCCAGACGCTCGCTACGCTCTCGGCCGGCGGCTGCCTGGTGGTGCTGTCGCCGAGCGGATGGCGCAATCCGAGCAGCATCAAGAACATCTGGAGCCTGGTCGAGCGCTTCAAGCCGGAGGCGCTGTCGAGCGTGCCGACGGTCTTGGCTGCAACGCTGGCGATCCCGCCCGGCCAGGCCGACATTTCGAGCCTGCGCTTTGCCGCCGGCGGCGGTTCGGCGATCCCGGTCGCGGTCGGCAAGGCAATCGAGGACAAGCTCAAGCTGCCTGTCTTCGAGGTCTACGGCATGACCGAGACGTCGAGCGTGCACACCATCGCCTATGCGGATCGTCCGATCCGGCTCGGCTCGGTCGGCCTGCCCCTGCCCTACAGCCGCGTCCGCATCGTCAAGCTCGACGCGGATGGCCATCTCGAGCGCGACTGCGCGGTGGACGAGATCGGCGTCGTGATCATGGCGGGGCCCGGCGTGTTCGGCGGTTACCTCAACGAGGCCCACAACAAGGGCGCGTTCGTCGACGGCAACTGGGTCAACTCCGGCGATCTCGGACGGCTCGACCACGACGGCTTTCTCTGGATCACCGGCCGCGCAAAAGATCTCGTGATCCGCGGCGGCCACAACATCGATCCCGCGCCGGTCGAGGACATCATGTTCCAGCATCCGGCCGTCGGCTTGGCCGCGGTTGTCGGCCAGCCCGACGCCTATGCCGGCGAGCTGCCGGTCGGCTATGTGCAATTGAAGCCGGGGGCGAGCGTGCAGCCGGGCGAGCTCGAAGATTTTGTGCGCGAGCGCACGCCGGAGCGCGCCGCGGTGCCGGTGCAGATCATCCCGATCGATCCGATGCCGCTCACCGGCGTCGGAAAAGTGTTCAAGCCAAGCCTGCGGTGGGATGCCGCCACGCGGGTGTTTTCCGGTGTACTGTCGCCGCTGATGGAGCGCGGCGTCGACTGCAAGGTGAAGGTCGGCCCGCATGGCAGTCATGGCAGCATCGCGACCGTCACGCTGGCGGGCGTGCCCGAAGAGACCCGCGAGGCGCTCGCCAATGAAGTGGACATGCTGCTCGCGCCCTTCGTGATGCGGCATGAGGTCAAGTGGGTGTAGCGGGTCGTGAGGTCGGCGGGCGCCGCCTCCCGCGCCGTCATTGCGAGGCGCGAAGCGACGAAGCAATCCAGACTGCCGCCGCGGCTAAAGTCTGGATTGCTTCGCTTCGCTCGCAATGACAGCTGAGAACGCGGCCGGCATCTCCAAGACAAGTCCCAGCGTTCTCGCGGCATGATCTGCCCGAGCTTTGCAAGAACGTTGTCCCTCCAAGTGAAGAGGGCGCAGGGAATGCCGGGTGAGGGCCTCACCCATGGCCCGCCTGCAGCAAAAAACGCAGGCGGCAGTTACCACAGGATCAGCCAGATCATCCGGCATTCCCTGCGCGATGGTTTTAACGGCTTCCTTCGTGCTCTCCCCAGGGAACCGGGCTTTCTTGCCCCTGTCGCTCGCGATCATCTCGCGAGCTTGACACCAGCGTCGGGGTGTCAGGACCACACGACTTCATCGTCCGCATTGGCCTCGCTCGTCCGGCAAAACCAACACGTCCATCGCTCCCCGCCTCACGTTCGGTGACGATTGGCCAAAACGCCCTCTGCAATCGAGGCGGGATAACGGAAGAGGACCACATATTTCCGGAAAACGGAAGCAGATTATTTTTCGCGAGAGGACTGGACACGAGAGTCAACGTTGAATTGGCTCACGAATTTCGATTTTTCGCGCACGTGCGTTTGCCGCGCGGACCGGGCATGAGCCCCCAACCGATCCGCCCCGACGGGCAAATCGATGCGCACGAACCGACGCCCACTTCGCGCGTTGAAGTTCGATCCGGCAGCGATTGGAGCTTTTGCGATGCAATGGGTCGGCATATGGCGAAATCAATATGGCTCGATCCTGGAAATCACCGACGAATCCTATGGGCGGATCAGCGGTACGTTCCAGACGGCGCTGGAGGACAGCCGTTTTCATGGCCAGACCGTTTCGATCTATGGCGCGGCCTGCGGCGATGTCATCGGCTTCAGCGCCGCCGCCGAGGGATCGCTCGGTCCGGCGGCGGTGAGCTACACGGGCATTCTCAGGGACGGCAAGATCGAGACGCTGTGGCACACCGTGGCCGGCACCGCGCTCACCGCGGAGCGCGAAGGCGCGCCGGCGCGACGAACTCAAGTCGGCGCGTGGCGCGCCTTCGGGACGAGTCTCGATACTTTCGAACGGTTGAAGTGACCCAACATCGGAGCGCGTCCAGGATCGTGGGTCGGCTCCGCACGTCAAACCGGTTCCCTCCGCTCCGCGTCGGCTGGTCGCATGGCAACATGTGAACCTGTTCACGGCCGGAGCAGACTTCTTCGAATAACTTTACGCCCGCGCATGCATGCGTCCTTCCCCACGGGGGGCGCAGCAACAGATTGTTGATGAACATCTCGCTGCCAACTGCATCAGGAGGTGGAAGGTGGGCAGAATCATCGTTTGCGGCGGAGCCATCATCGGCCTGAGCGTCGGGATGATGCTCGCCCGCGACGGGCACGACATCACGGTGCTCGAGGCCGACGATGCCGATCTGCCAGCCAACCCGCACGAGAGCTGGGACTGTTGGGACCGTCGCGGGGTGGCCCAGTTCCGCCAGCCGCATAATCTCTTCGCACGGTTTCGGATGGTCTGCGATCAGGAACTGCCGGGGCTGACCGATGCCCTGCTGCGGGCAGGCTGTGTCTGGATCAACTATCTGGACGAATATTCCTTACCTCCAACCATCGATGACAGATCGCCGCGTGCCGGTGATGAAGTGTTGAAGTTCGTGACCGGCCGCAGGCCCGTGGTTGAATGGGCGGTGGCGGCGATGGCAGCGGCCGAGCCGAACCTGACCATCCGTCGTGGGGTCAGGGCCCAGGCCCTGATCACTGGCGCATCCTCGGTGGCCGGCGTACCCCATGTGGTCGGCGTACGAACGATGTGTGGGGAAGAGATCCGCGGCGATCTCGTCGTGGATGCGATGGGGCGGCGCAGTACGGCGTGCAAGTGGATTCTCGCAGCCGGCGGTCGCAGTCCGATCGAGGAAGCCGAAGATTCCAACTTCGTCTACTACACGCGATATTTCCGGGGACCGCAGCCGCCGCGGCGGATCGGCCGCGCCCTGGTCCCCATGGGCCTGTTCTCGATCCTGACGCTCCATGGCGACAACGACACCTGGTCGGTCACGCTCTATACCTCGGTCAAGAACAAGGCGATGCGCGCATTGCGCGACGCGGCTACCTTTCATCGCGTGGTTGCCGCCTGCCCCATGCAGGCGCATTGGCTCGATGGCCAGCCCATCACGCCCGTTCTGCCGATGGCCGGAATTCTCGACCGATACCGGCGGTTTGTCGTCGATGAGCAGCCGGTCGTGACAGGCTTTGCGGCGGTCGGCGACGCATGGGCGTGCACCAACCCCTCTGCCGGGCGAGGCCTGAGTGTCGGCCTCGTGCACGCGCAGTTGCTGCGGCACGTCGCGCGGGCGCATATCAACGATCCCGGTGCGTTCGCGCGGGCGTACGATGCGGAGACCGAACGCCACGTCACCCCGTTTTATCGCAACCAGATCGCCGCCGATCGCGTGCGAATCGCCGAGATGAATGCGCTGTCCGAGGGCACCACGCCTCCGGCATCGAATCCGGCGATCGGCGGGTTGATCAAGGCGGCGTCCCACGATCCCGACGTATACCGTGCAATGCTCGAGACCGTGTTGTGCGTTGCGTTGCCCCAGGAGGTCATGGCCAGGCCGCATGTGATCGCGAAGATGGCCGAGTTCGAGCGGCATGCATTACAGCCGGAGCATGGGATCGAGCGAGATCGGCTCATGTGCCTGCTGGACGGTCGAACGGATGCGTCACCCGCGCCCCTTGCCAGCGATCGACGCCCACGCCGGGCTGGCGCCGGTCGATGACGGGTGGAGCGGACTGAAGATGCTGACGCGAAGCCGTCTTCGTAGGTCGGCAGCTTGCGCTTTCGGCATCTACCAGAACGCCTCATGCGGGGATAAGCTCACCTCTGCTTGGCCGGGATCAACCGGCCAGCGATCCCATGGAGGAAGCGATGATCGACCAAGAGCAGCGCAATCCTGAAGCCGATGGTTCCGCGGGAGCGATGTCACGACGCACGCTCGTGCAGGGACTTGCGGTTGCCGCCGGCGCCACGATTGCCGGGATGGGCAGCACATCGGCGCAAACGCCAACACCAACACCAGCGCCGGTCGGGCCGCCGACGACAATCACCACACCGCCGCGCGATTTCGGTCCGGGCGGCGCACCCACGACCTATTTCTGGGACCCCGACATCATCGCGGTCGATCCATCCTTCAACGACCTGGCCCAGCCCAACACTGCCATCAAGCGGCTGTACACCGGCCTGTTGTGGGCCGAAGGGCCGGCCTGGAGCGCCCAGGGCCGCTATCTCGTGTGGAGCGACATTCCCAACAACCGGCAGATGCGATATCTGGAAGATGACAGCCGCGTCAGCGTGTTCCGTTCGCCCTCCAACAACTCCAATGGCAACACCTTCGACTTCCAGGGCCGGCAGCTCTCCTGCGAGCATCTCACCCGCCGCGTGACGCGCTATGAGCATGACGGCACCGCCACCGTGCTTGCGGATTCCTTCAATGGCAAGAAGCTCAACTCGCCCAACGACGTCGTGCCGCATCCGGACGGCAGCTACTGGTTCACCGATCCGCCCTATGGCGGCCAGCTCTACGAAGGCGAGCCGGACGCCGGCAAGCTCAATCCGCGGATCGGACAGCCCGCGGACTTCGTGGCGCGCAAGCGCGAACTGCCGACCAATTGCTACCGGATCGATCCCTCCGGACGGATCGACATGGTCGTGACCGAGGAGCAGGTGCCGGATCCCAACGGGCTTTGCTTCTCGCCGGACTACAAGAAACTCTACGTGATCTCGACCGGCAAGGGACCGGGCGACACCGGTCCGGGCGGCAAGGGCGACATGCACGTGTTCGATGTCGGCGCAGACAACAAGCTGTCGAACCAAAAACTGTTCTCGGACTTCATGATCGATGGCGTGAAGTGCGGGCCGGACGGCGTGCGCGCTGACGTCAACGGCAATCTCTGGGTCTCCAGCAACGCCGGCCCCCACGTCGGTTATAACGGCGTGACGGTGTGGTCGCCGGACGGCAAGCTGCTCGGCAGCATCCGTCTGCCGGAAGTGTGCGGCAATGTGTGCTTCGGCGGCCCGAAGCGCAACCGCCTGTTCATGGCGGGGAGCCAGTCGCTCTACGCGGTGTACACCGCAACGCAAGGGGCGGCGCCGGGCTGAGCGGACGCTTGTATTTTCGCGCGGGTCATTCCGGGCTGGTCGGAAGGACCAGACCCGGAATCTCGAGATTCTCCGAAACGACATCTGGTCCTGTAGTCAACGGCACGGGACCAAACTCATTCCTGTTTCGGCGAGGTCGGAAAAACGCGCGGTGTCTGCCAGCCGACCGTGGACGATCGATACACGGCATCGTGACGCTCAAAGCAATGGTTGATCTGTGAGCCAAATGACAACCCGAAGACGCTTCGCCGGCTACGATGTCGACGATGTTCAAGTCTTCGGAGGTAATCATGTCCAAATCGCTGACTACTCTTCAAGTCGCTGCAGTGTTGGCCGTTCTTATCACCGGCGCTGTGCCTGCAATCGCCGATACGGGTCGCTGGCAATCAAAGAACTTCCCGGCCCCGAACGGCGGGTTCCTGGTCTACCGCATTGTGAATGGCAATCCAGAATGCGCGTCCTATGACGGACGCAACTGCCTGTGGGGGCAAGCCATGAACAAGATCCGCTTCAGCGACGTGCGGCCGCTGGTCTGCGGTGCGGACCATCGTGCCAAGTGGGGGGTGACCGGCTACGACAACCCTCGTCATTGGTGCAGCCTGGCGCGAGCGCCGTCGCCGAGCGCAGGCTTCGGCGATGACAACGTAGGTGTGCCCGTGCAAGAGTAGTCGGGGTTGATCCGATACAGACCGCGTAGGGCGGGCCAAGGCGCGGCCCTGCGATTGCAGAGCCCGTTTCCGCTTCGCAGGTTTGACGTTTTGAAAACGCCACAGCTTACGGAATGACCGGAAACGCAACCGGCAGGGGCAGGCCCTTGTCGGCGGCCACCCTGCGCAGGAGATCAGGCCGGTCGGAGATGATGCCGTCGACACCCATGTCGATCAAGCGCGCCATGTCTTCGGGCTTGTTGACGGTCCAGACCACGACGGACAGCTTCAGATCGTGCGCTTCCGAGATGAGCGCGGGCGTGACGTCGCCGAAATAGGGCGACCAGATTGCGCCGCCGGCGGCCTTGATCGTGCGCGGCAGCGAGCCGCCATGATCGGTGGGATCATATCCGGCGGTCCAGCTCGTCGCCCGTGTGAGCGATACGTTGGGCGCCGAACCGCGCTGCAGCGTCAGATACACGGTCGGGACGTTGGGCGCCCGTTGCTGCACGAGCTGCAGCGTCCGCCAGTCGAACGACTGGACCATCACGCGATCGGAAAATCCTTCCGCCCCGAGCAGGCCGAGCAGCAGCGCGACGAATGTTTCCGGATCGGGCGCTTCGGCGGGATGGTCGGGATCGATCTTGGTCTCGATGTTGAGGCGCACCTTGTCATTGCCCGACCTGCGGACAAGCTCGATGACCTCCTTGAGCGTCGGCATGCGCGTGCCCGGCACGGCGCGCTGCTCGGGAAACTGCTTGGCATAGGCGCTGTCGGGACGGATCTGGCCGAAATCGTAGCTCTTCACCGCCGCGAGCGGCAACTCGACGAGCGGCGTACCGGGCGCGGCGACATAGTTGCCATTGCCATCGCGCGCGAGATCGGGGTTGAGCCGCCGCTCATGCGAGACGACGAGCACGCCGTCTTTCGTCGCGCCGACATCGAGCTCCAGGGTATCGACGCCCATCGACAGCGCACCGGCAAAGGCGACCAGCGTGTTTTCCGGAAACAGCGCACGGCCGCCGCGATGCGCCTCGATGTCGAACGCCATGGCTTGACCTGCGAGAAGACAGAGGGCGGAGAGGATGAGTGCGGGGCGTCCAGACATGCTGCTGTTCTACGACAAGAACACCACAAGGTCATGACTGCGCAGGGTGGGCAAAGGCGTACTTGCGCCGTGCCCACCATCCCGCACCGACACGCGTTGCCGGTGGGCACGCTTCGCTTTGCCCACCCCTACGCATCAGTCCGCTCAGCCGTATTTGCCGTGGCAGTGCTTGTACTTCTTGCCGCTGCCGCAGGGGCAATCCTCGTTGCGGCCGATCTTGCCCCAGCTCGTCGGGTTCTTCGGATCCCGGCTCGTGGCGGCGACGGCCGCGGCGCCCGTTGCGGCACTCACTTGCGGCACCAGCGAGGCCTGGGCGAAGGCCAGCTCGTTCTCGCCGGTGTTCGGATCGGCGTGATGGGCCTGCATCGCCGGCAGCGGCTGCTGCTCCTCGGGCGGGACGATTTCGACCCGCATCAATTGCGCGGTCACCGCCTCGCGTAAGTGAGCGATCATGGTCTCGAACAGGTTGAAGGCTTCCGACTTGTATTCCTGCAGCGGATCGCGCTGGCCGTAGCCGCGCAGCCCGATCACCTGGCGCAGATGATCGAGCATGATCAGGTGCTCGCGCCAGAGATGATCGAGCGTCTGCAGCAGTATAGTCTTCTCGACGTAGCGCATGACGTCGGGGCCCCACTGCGCGACCTTGGCCGCCATGTGCTCGTCGACGCGGGTCTCGATGCGCTGCAGCAGCTGCTCGTCGGCGATGCCCTCTTCCTTGGCCCATTCGTCGACCGGCAGCGTGATGCCCAGCACCCGCGTCAGCTCATCCTTCAGCCCGGCGACGTCCCACTGCTCGGCATAGGCATGTTCAGGCACGTGCTTGGCGACGATGTCCTCGACATAGGCGTGACGCATGTCGGTGATGGTTTCGGCGACGCTCTCGTCCTTCATCAGGTCGACGCGCTGCTCGAAGATAACCTTGCGCTGGTCGTTCTGGACGTTGTCGAATTTCAAGAGGTTCTTGCGGATGTCGAAGTTGCGCGCCTCGACCTTCTGCTGCGCCTTCTCCAGCGCCTTGTTGATCCAGGGATGGATGATGGCCTCGCCCTCTTTGAGGCCAAGCCGCGTCAGCATGGAATCGAGCCGGTCGGAACCGAAGATGCGCATCAAATCGTCTTCCAGCGACAGGAAGAACTTTGAGCGCCCGGGGTCGCCCTGGCGGCCGGACCGGCCGCGCAGCTGGTTGTCGATGCGCCGGGATTCATGGCGTTCGGAGCCGATGATGTAGAGCCCGCCCGGCTTCTGCACGGTTTTTGCAGCTTTGGCGCCCTTCGCCGGCTCGATCTCGACGGTCTCTTCCGCCTTCAGCACGATCTCGCGGAAACGCTCGACGTCGGCCTTGATCTGCTCGATCTTCTTCGCCTTCTCGGCCTCGTCGGTGATATCGGCGGTTTCCTGCTGGATCCGCATGTCCGGCGAACCGCCGAGCTTGATGTCGGTGCCGCGGCCAGCCATGTTGGTCGCGATCGTGATCGCGCCGGGCACGCCGGCCTCGGCGACGATATAGGCCTCCTGCTCGTGGAAGCGCGCGTTCAGCACCGCGAACAGTTTTGCGGGCTTGCCGGCACGCGCGGCGGCATAGAGCTTGTCCAGCGCGCCGGGATTGCCGAAATCGATCTGCTTGTAGCCGTTCTGCTTCAGGAACGCGGCGAGCACCTCGCTCTTCTCGATCGAGGCGGTGCCGACCAGCACCGGCTGCAGCCGGGCGTTCGCGCGCTCGATCTCGGCGAGGATCGCGACATATTTCTCTTTCTGCGTCCGGTAGACCTCGTCGTCCTCGTCGAGACGGGCGACCGGAAGGTTGGTCGGGATCTCCACGACTTCCAGCTTGTAGATGTCGAACAGCTCGTCGGCCTCGGTTGCCGCCGTGCCGGTCATGCCCGCCAGCTTCTCATACATGCGGAAGTAGTTCTGGAAGGTGATCGAGGCGAGGGTCTGGTTCTCCGGCTGTACCGGCTGGTGCTCTTTGGCTTCGAGGGCCTGGTGCAGGCCTTCCGAATAGCGGCGGCCCGGCATCATGCGCCCGGTGAACTCGTCGATGATCACGACCTCGCCGTCCCTGACGATGTAGTCCTTGTCGCGGGTAAACAGCGTATGGGCCCGCAGCATCTGATTGACATGGTGCACGACGGAGACGTTCTCGACGTCGTACAGCGACTCGCCCTTGAGCTGGCCGGCGTCGCGCAGCAGCGTCTCGAGTTTCTCCATGCCGGCTTCGGTCAGGGTCACGGTGCGCTGCTTCTCATCGACCTCGTAGTCGGTCTTTGCAAGCTTCGGGAAAAAGGTGTCGATGGTGTTGTAGAAATCCGAACGGTCGTCGAGCGGCCCGGAGATGATCAGTGGCGTGCGCGCCTCGTCGATCAGGATCGAGTCCACCTCGTCGACGATCGCAAAATAGTGCCCGCGCTGGACCATGTCCTCGAGGCGGTACTTCATGTTGTCGCGCAGATAGTCGAAGCCGTATTCGTTGTTGGTGCCGTAGGTGATGTCGCAGCCATAGGCGGCCTTGCGCTCGGCGTCGTCGAGCCCGTGCACGATCACGCCCGTGGTCATGCCGAGGAAGGAGTAGATCTGGCCCATCCAGCCGGCGTCGCGGCGGGCGAGGTAGTCGTTGACGGTCACGACATGGACGCCCTTGCCGGCGAGCGCGTTGAGATACACGGCCAGGGTCGCCACCAGCGTCTTGCCTTCGCCGGTCTTCATCTCGGCGATGTCGCCCTCGTGCAGCACCATGCCGCCGATCAGCTGCACGTCGAAATGCCGCTGCCCCAGCGTGCGCTTGGCGGCCTCGCGCACCGTCGCGAACGCCGGCACCAGGATGTCGTCGAGCGTCTTGCCTTCGGCGAGTGCCTTTCGAAACTCGGCGGTGCGCGCCTTCAGCGCCTCATCGGAGAGCGCAGCCACCTCCGCCTCGAGCGCATTGATGTCGTTGACCCGAGGCATGTAAGCCTTGACCCGCCGGTCGTTGGCGGAGCCGAAAAACTTGCGGGCGAGCGCGCCGATCATGCCGATTTCCTAAGGTTTGCGGCTCTGCTTTTCGCGGCCGTGAATGAAGTCCGTCCGGTCGTCTATCAACTCACTGTGACGCGCCGTGGTACAAGCCCCGGTCGAGGGCTCGTCCGCCAAATGAGTGGGAGTTCGTCAGTTCGGGGGTCAGCGGCAAAAACACCAGCAAAATGAGCGTTGTCGCTGCTGACACGACGCCGGCACAGATATGGCTGGGTGGGGGGCTTGTCAACGGCGGCGCTTGGGCCGCCGTGCCCGCGCCGCGGTGCCGCGGCCTTGGATTGCAGCGCTTTGGAACAGCAGTCCTGTCCGGGAATTCATGATTTTGACAGACTTTTCGCGTTGCCAAGGCGCCGCGATTGGGCGAGTGTCCGGCCGCCCGACGCTTCCCCTAAAGACAACAAGGATTTTCCATGACCACTTCGTTCCCGGTAACGAAAACCGGCATGCGCCGGGGCCTCGCCTCGGCGGCCCTGACAGGCGTTTTTGCGCTTGCGCTGTTCGCCGGTCACGTCCGCGCGGAGGACGCAAATCCGGTGCTCGCCAAAGTTAACGGCACCGAAATCCGCAAGAGCGACCTGACGCTTGCCGAGGAGGAATTGGGCCCGAGCCTCGCGCAGATGGATCCTTCGACTAAGGACGACAACGTGCTGTCCTTCCTGATCGACATGAAGCTCGTGGCCAAGGCGGCCGAGGACAAGAAGGTCCAGGACAGCGACGATTTCAAGAAGCGGATGGCGTTCGCCCGCAACCGGCTCTTGATGGACAATCTGCTCGCCAGCGAAGGCAAGGCCGCGACGACAGACGACGCCATGAAGAAGGTCTATGAGGACGCCTCGAAGCAGATCTCCGGCGAACAGGAGGTTCATGCCCGCCACATCCTGGTCGAGACCGAGGACGAGGCCAAGGCGATCGAGGACGAGTTGAAGAAGGGAGGCGATTTCGCCGAGCTCGCCAAGAAGAAGTCGAAGGATCCCGGCTCCGCCGATGGCGGCGATCTCGGCTTCTTCACCAAGGACCAGATGGTGCCGGAATTCGCCAACGTCGCCTTCTCGCTCGAACCCGGCAAGATTTCCGATCCGGTCAAAACCCAGTTCGGCTGGCACGTCATCAGGGTCGAAGAGAAGCGCAACCGCAAGCCGCCCGATTTCGAACAGGTCAGGGGCCAGATCGAGACCTATGTGACGCGCAAGGCGCAGGCGGACTACGTCTCCAAGCTGCGCGAGGCCGCCAAGATCGAGCGCACGGACAAGCCGGCGGATGCGGCCAAGTCCGAGGCCAAGCCGACCGACGCGGTGGCACCGGCAAAGAAGTAAATCGACTTCGCGCTCGAATTTGAGTATTGACACGTCATGCCCGGCCTCGCGCCGGGCATCTTTTTATCGATAGGCGCCGCCATGTCCTCAAGCGTTTCTCCGCTCGCCCCGACCGATGTCCCGGACATGCCCGCGATTGCGGGCGTCAGGCTCGCCACCGCCGAAGCCGGCATCCGCTACAAGGGCCGTACCGACGTGCTGCTTGCCGTGCTCGACCAGGGCACCGCGGTGGCCGGCGTCTTCACCACATCGAAATGCGCCTCCGCACCCGTCGAATGGTGCCGCAAGCTCGTCAAGGGCGGAAAAGCCCGCGCGCTGGTGGTCAATTCCGGCAATGCCAACGCCTTCACCGGCAAGACCGGAAAACAGTCGACCGCGCTGACCGCGGCGATTGCCGCCAAGGCGGTCGGCTGCAAGCCGAGCGAGGTCTTTCTCGCCTCCACCGGCGTGATCGGCGAGCCGCTCGATGCGACCAAGTTCGACGGCGTGCTCGGCGCGCTCGCCGAACGTGCTGAGGGCGAGGACTGGATGGGCGCGGCCAAGGCGATCATGACCACCGACACGTTTCCGAAGGTCGCGACCCGAACCGTCAAGCTCGGCAAGACCAAGGTCACGATCAGCGGCATGGCCAAGGGCGCCGGCATGATCATGCCCGACATGGCGACCATGCTGTCCTTTGTCTTCACCGACGCGCCGATCGCGCCCGCCGCCCTGCAGGGGCTGCTCAAGGCCGGCGTCGAGGACACGTTCAACGCCGTCACCATCGATGGCGACACCTCGACCTCGGACACGCTGCTGGCATTCGCCACCGGCGCCGCCGCGGCGAGCGGCGCGCCAAAGATCAGCCGCGCCAGCGACCCGCGCCTAAAGGCTTTCAGCAAGGCGTTCGTCGCGGTGCTCGCCGATCTCGCCGAACAAGTGGCGCGCGACGGCGAAGGCGCGCGCAAGCTGGTCGAGATCATCGTCGAAGGCGCCGTCTCCAAGGCATCGGCGCGAAAGATCGCGATGTCGATCGCCAATTCGCCGCTGGTCAAGACCGCGATCGCCGGCGAGGACGCCAATTGGGGCCGCGTGGTGATGGCGGTCGGCAAGGCCGGCGAGCCGGCCGACCGCGACAGACTGTCGATCGCGTTCAACGGCATCCGCGTCGCGACGCGCGGCGCCCGCGATCCCTCCTATGACGAGGCCGAGGTCTCGGAGGCGATGAAGCAGCCGAAGATCCAGATCAAGGTGTCGCTGGGCCTCGGCAAGGGCCGGGATCGCGTGCTGACCTGCGATCTCACCAAAGAGTATGTCGCGATCAACGGCGACTACCGGTCGTGATTGTCGTTATTCGGGTGGCGAAACCGAGACCATTATGAGGAGCTAGCCTTTCGGCAGCTTCAGCTTCGGGCGCATAGAGCGATGCCTCGATCAGCTGCTCGCTTCGCTCGTCAGGGCTGGGCGGAGAACTCTTTCCATGTCATTGCGAGGCGCCATGGCGCCGAAGCAATCCAGACCGTCCCCGCGGCGACAGTCTGGATTGCTTCGCTTTGCTCGCAATGACGGATGAAGCACATTGCGCAGCTGAGGATCTCGACATACCGGCTTTGCACGCTTCGAGGCGCCCCCGGGATGACGGCTTTGCCGTCACCTGCTGATGCGTGCGTCCATCACGGCCTTCGCGAACAGCGTGTTCATGGCGTCCGAGATGCCCTGGGTCGGTGAGACCTCGAAGTAGAAGCCGGGCGAGGCACAGGACTGCATGTTCTGGGCGATCTGGCTGTTCGGCGAGGGACCCCATGGACCTGCATTGAAGGGGTTAATCCAGGTCATGTACCAGGAGTTGGTCGGCAGCTGCAGGTAGGTCGTGTAGAGCACCGCGATCTTGACCCCGCGGTTCTTCATGTTGGCGCACAGCGTCGGGTCGATCGGCGACTGGCAGCGCCCGCTCGACGTGGTCGACTTGATGCAGTTGCTCGGATTGTTTTCGTCGGCGACGCCGTCGGAGACGAAGAACAGATATTTCAGCGGCGAGCCGGACGTGCCGTTGCCCGGCGTCGTGATCGCCTTGTCGATCGCCGGCATGATCGTCGAAAAGCCGGTGTCCTGGTCGTTGTTGTCATTCTGCCCGTTGACCGTCATCAGGTCGATGTTTCCCGCCGCGGTCTGGGCGCTGGACAGGCTCGAGGACAGCGAGAACAGCGAGCGCAGACCCTGCGTGTCCGAGGACGCGCCGAAATCATAAATCGCCATCCGGAACTGGGTCGAATAGGTCTGCGTGCTCTGCGCGGTAGCCATCAGGTTCTGCGTGGCGGTGCGCAGCACGTCGATCCGCGTCGTGACGTTCAGCGATTTCGCCAGCTTGTAGTAGTTGTTGGAGTTGTTGAGATCATGGCAGGCGAACGCGCACTTGTCGGACGTGTTGTTGACCATGGTCGCGACATCCGTCGGCGTCGCGCCGACCCCCATCGAGGGGGAATTGTCCAGCAGCACGTAGAAATCGATGTATTGCGGAATGTTCGCGGTCGACGTCGAGGTGCCGTTCACCGTCAGCGAGGTCTTGCCGATCACGCCCATGAAGGAGGTCGGAATATCGGCCGAGTAGCCGACCACGGAGGTGAGGGTCGAACCGGTCTTGGTGACCGTGGGCGTCACGCTGTTGATCGTAACTCCCGTCAAGCCCTGGACATTGCCATTGAAGATGTTGGTCGCATCGACGGCGCCGCCCGCGATCGTGCCATCCGACGTCATGCTGCCGGCGGCAACGAAAGCCGTGGAGTTCTTGGCAATCGAGCCGACGCTCGCAGCGTCGGCCGCGCTCTGCAGCTTGCTCTTCAGCTGGTTCGCCCTCGTATAGTCGACCGCCGCACCGATCATCGTCATGACCGGGATGATGGCCAACGCAAAAATCACCGCAACATTGCCGCGCAGGTCGCCGCCGAAACGGCTGCTCATACGTAAAATGACACGCATAAATGGACGCCGTTTTGATTACTTCTTGCGGTAATCTGTGGTCCGGCTGTTAATTTTCGTTTACCCCGGCCCTGCAAACCCGGGGCAAACACCGTTAATGGATATCCGTATTACTACGGTCCCCCCGTCGCCCGCCCGCCGCTTTCGCCGGGCCGAACTCAAACCACGCTCGTTGTTCACCTGCGCACTGATCGATGCCGATCGCCGCGTGCTGATCGCGCGGCAAACGCGCGACTATGCGATACCGCTCGCCGACCTGCGGCTGACCTCGCATCTGACAGATGTGCTAGATGTGCTGGCGAACCCGAGATGCGTAGGGTGGGCAAAGGCGCGTCTTCGCGCCGTGCCCACCATGTTAACGGTGGGGCACGCTTCGCTTTGCCCCATCCTACAAGGCTGCGCGCGAGCGACCACCGCGCTCAACAGATCTTTTGCTTTATGTGTTGGACGCAGCTACACGTTGCCGAGGAGGGGAATTTGACGTCATAGTAAGGAAAGCTAGAGTTGCTGGGACTGTTCGTCGAACAGCGCGGGAATAAGTAGTAGCTGTCTTGAAGCGTCACGGTCCCACTTATCGTGTAGCCGAGATTGGGTGTGTAGACGTAGGAAACTTCGCCCAGAATGAACGACACATTGTTGTTCGATGTTCCGGTCAGCGCGGGGGGTAATGTCATCACCTGACCGAGAGGCCTTCCGGTCGAAACGGTCGTTCCATTGAACGATTGACTCCATTGCACCGTCGCCTTGCCGGTAGCATCCGTCGCGACCTCGGATACGGTGACCGTGACCAGCGAGTGGCCGGCTTTGTCGGCGACGGGATAAGGTGCAAGCGTTGCCGTCGAAGCGCCGAGAATGCCTTGCATCTGGGACGCGGTAACCTGCGTGTTCTGCGAAACCAGGTCAGCAACCGTATGTGCGGTTTCGCTGACTTTCACATTGATCGACATTCCGTTGCCAAGTTCGACGCCGCCGACGTAAAGCACCAACATGAACGGCACCACGATAGCGAACTCGGTGGCCGCGACGGCGTCCGTATCCATCCATAGTTGCCGCACGCGCCATGCGAGACTGGTCATGGGTCACCCCTTCAGGATGGCTCGTTCTGGAAGGCGGCGGACGCCATGATCAGCCGGTTGCCGTTCGAAAGATTTGCGAGATTGAAACCGAGCGGCCCGAGGAAGACTGGCCACTGATACATCACCCGTACCACCACGATATCGCCCGTGCTCCCGGCATTGAACTGCCAGCTATTCGCGACCGTTCCGTCGGGTTTGAAAGACAACGTGGGCGTGGATGTATTTGCCGACGACCAGGTATTGGCCACCTGCACATCGACCATCAAGCCATCGCAGGTGAAAAGGATGACGATCTGGTTGCAGACGGCCTTCTTGAAATCGTCCTGTTTCATCTGCTGGGATTGCACCTGACCGGTCAGGATGAGGCGGCTGGATTTCTGCACGACGGATTCGAGCAACTCCTGAGCAAAGAAGACGAGAAAAGTCTGGATGAGAGCGACGATGAGGGCCAGGAACGGCGCGGCAACAAGGGCGAATTCAACGGCCGTTGCGCCCTTGCTGTCGGCGATGAGCGCAGCGCAGCGATTGCGGCGTTTGCTCCCTAGGGCGATTTCCACTTCTGTCATGGTGCTTGTCTCAGTGCGTCAGGCTGGCAGTGCTCGACGCGACCTTGATGAACAGGTCCGTGAGCGCGGCCGAGATGTCGCCACCGGTTTGAACGTCGGCGAACAGGCCAGGCGAGGCGCAGGATTGCAGCTGCTGCGCGATCTTGCCCGTTGAAGAAGATGGGTTGTTGAACTGCGCGACATGAGTATCATACCAGTTGTCGCCGTTGAGTTGCAGGTACTCGGTGTAGAGTATCGCGATGCGAATGCCCTTCTTGGTCTTGATGGTGTCACAGATCGCTGTGTCGAGTGGCTGCTGGCATCGATATTTCGTGTTGCTTACCTTTTGAACGAGAGCGTCCTTGTTGCAGCCCGAGCTGCTGGAAATGATCTTGTCCTCGACCCCGTCGGTCACGAGGAACACCACCTCCTGCGGGGTATCGCCTGTCTGATTGCTGCCAAGCCCAGGATTAGGCATGATGTCGTTGAGGTCCGTCAGCGCGCCTTCGATGTCCGTGCCGTAGTCGGTGTTGCAGTTCGATGTGGTGACGCAGTTCTGGTGGTCGACCGTGAGGAGCTGGATGTTGCGAATCTGCCCAGCAACGGTGGACAGGCTGGCGAGCGACTGGAGCTCGTTCAGATCGTAGTCGAAGGTGTAGAGCCCTGCCTTGTAGCTGGTGTTGTTCAAGGCCGACATGCACTGCATGACGCCGCCGGTCACGCCGTTCTGCGGACACGACCACGGTCCGACCAGCAGCTGTTTGACGGCATTCACCACGAGATCGATGCGCAGGTTGACCTTGTTTGTGCGCGCGATGCTGAGATTATCGTTGGTCGCCCAGCTTGCACCCGGGTCGAGGCTGGGATTCACTTCATGGCAGGCGAATCCGCACGAACCGGATGGCTGGCCAGCGGTATATTTTTTCAGAGTATTGATGTCGGTCTGGGTCGCGCCGATCGCCATGGACGGCGAGTCGTCCAGCAGCAGATAGAAATTCATGTTGGGCGCGCTCGACGCCTGCGCCGTCGACGATCCGCCGATCGGCCAGGATTGGCTGCCAAGCAAACTGGGAAAGTTGTTGATGGACCGCGCGCTGTAGGACACCGTGACGGTGCGCTGCAGCCCGGTATCGGTGATCGTGATCGCCGGCGTCGGGACGGAGGACAGGCCGGGAAGACTGTTCGCGGTCGAGCCGAAGATGGCGGTGGCGGTCGACTGGGCCACGTCATCGGTCTGCATCAGCATCGCGGGCCTGACGGCGGCGATTGCGGCCGCGTCGGCAGCCGCATTCAACTGTCCTTGTTTGCGCAAGGCCTGGGTGTAATCGAGCGCCATGCCGAGCAGATAGATCGTCGGGACCATCGTCAGCGCGAAGATCACTGCGATGTTGCCCCGTCGGTCGCCGAGGAAACGGCTGCTCATACGCAGAGTGACACGCATAATGGATGCCGCTTTCAACTACTTCTTCCGGGAATTTACGGGGCCGATTGTTAAGTTTGGTTTACCTCTGCCGTAGAAACACGGACGAAACGGAGTTAATGGTTCTTTTCCACCCTTGGCGCTCCCCAACGTCCCTCCATCGCATGGCCGAACTCAAACTCACCCTCGTCGTCGCTTGCGCGTTGATCGACGCCGACCGCCGTGTGCTGATCGCGCAGCGCCCGCAAGGAAAGTCGATGGCGGGCTTATGGGAATTTCCCGGAGGCAAGGTCGAGCCCGGTGAGCGGCCCGAACAGACACTGATCCGCGAGCTCCACGAGGAACTCGGCATCATGGTCGCCGAGCCATGTCTCGCACCGCTCACCTTTGCGAGCCACGGCTATGAGAGCTTTCACCTCTTGATGCCGCTCTACATCTGCCGGCGCTGGGAGGGCATGGTGACACCGCGCGAGGGCCAGCAACTGGCCTGGGTCCGTGCGACAAAACTGCGCGACTATCCGATGCCGCCCGCGGACCTGCCGCTGATCCCGCATCTGGAAGATCTGTTGCTGTGAGTTGCGTAGGGTGGGCAAAGGCGCGTCTTCGCGCCGTGCCCACCATCCTTGCCGTTGATAGATCGTTGGTGGGCACGCTACGCTTTGCTCACCCTACACTGCTCTACGCAGCTCACGACTTCCCCTTCTTCACTGCATCTTCCAGGCTCGCCCTGGCGGAGCCCGGCTTCAGCGGTTTTTGCTGGCTCTCATGCGGAGCCCAGGCGGAGAGCCAGATGACGTCGAAGGTGGCGCGGATGCGGCCATCGCTGTCTGCAAAACGTTCGGCATAGATCGCGGCCATGCGCAGCATGGTGGCCCGCCGAGTCGGCGTGCGGCGACGTTCCATGAGGATGTTGGTTGCGCCCATCAGCCTGAGATCAGCCATCAATGCGAAAGCGTTGCCATAGCGCACCGTGATGCGGTCGACGTCCGTGACCGGCAGCGCCAACCCCGCTCGCTGCAGGAGCTGACCGATTTCGCGCAGGTCGGCAAAGGGCGCGACGCGCGGCGATACGCCTCCCTCGCACTCGGCCTCCGCGGCTGCGAAGGATTGCCGGAGCTCGGTCAGCGTATCACCGCCGATCATCGCCGCCAGCAGCAGCCCGTCGGGTCTGAGCG
>Ga0213876_10000505_pt1 | contig 30368 bp, 26 predicted proteins | sample BarmaccomBMRX_R9_FD_160113 | JGI IMG/M metagenome (GOLD analysis project Ga0213876, IMG submission 160113) | Root-associated microbial communities from Barbacenia macrantha in rupestrian grasslands, the National Park of Serra do Cipo, Brazil - RX_R9 | ecosystem: Host-associated > Plants > Roots... | reverse complement strand
GAGAGGGTGGACGGCTTCGACCGCAATCGTCGTTATGTAATTGATGTAGGATTCCATCGTTTGCGTGGCGCCCAAGCGATTGAGCGCATCGATGACAAAGAACGCATCGCGCAGCCAGCAATATCGGTAGTCCCAATTTCGCGAGGTTCCCGAGGCTTCGGGGATCGAGGTGGTGTGGGCCGCCACGATCGCTCCTGTTTCCTCGAAACTGCAAAGCTTCAGGGTGAGCGCGGCACGCACGACAGCCGATTGCCATTCGAAAGGGACACCGAGATGGCGCACCCAGCCGAGCCAATGGTCGCGTGTGCGATCGAGAAACTCGCGGCTCGTGGCATCGATGGCGCTGCGGAAGGGCTCGTCCTGCCCGAGGACCACACTTACGGGCCGGGTCAAGGCGAAGGTCGTCTCGGCGACGATGTAAGAGAGTGGCGCATCGCTTGAAAGTCGCATGACCTCCGAACCGCCCATGTAGCGGATGTGGTTCGAACCGAGCGCATATTCCGTGACCGAGCGCCCATACGCATAGGTCGGGCGGACCCTGATCGCGATCCGTGGCAGCCCGGCGATGGGCTCGATGCGGCGAATGAGCTGGGGGGGACGAAAAGTGCGCTCGTAATGTTCGAAGCGCGGCGCGAAATCCGTGATGCGCACCTGCCCGCCTCGGGCATCGGCTAAAACGGTCTCGACGACCGCCGTATTACGCACATATTGCGACGTCGTGGAGATGCAATCCGCGAGGACGACGTCGCAGAACCCCTTCTCCTCGTCGCCAGCGAGGAGATGAGAGAAGATCGGATCCGAATCGAATCGCGGAAAGCACCACCACACGATGCGTGCTCGTCGGTCGACGAGCGCGCCAATCCGGCAATTGCCAATCAAGGCAAGATCGAGATCTTGCCCTCGGCCATCGACGCTCATGTCGAGCCTCGTCGCTGGCCGAACCGGGCAAGCCAGCAACGTACATTTTCTGGCGCGGGAAAAACAAAGCTCGCTCCCGGCCTTTCGCGGCCGACCGAGAAGGCGCGACCGCCGTGACTCACGACTGCGGCAAAGCCCGATTCGTCCGTCGCGTCATCACCGACGAAAATGGGTATGCGGCCGCGAAATGGCTCGCGCGAGATAAAGCGATCGATCGCCTTGCCCTTGTCGAAACCGCGCGGCTTGATCTCGAAAACGCTGTGTCCGTGAATCATGTCGAGCTGGAGAGCGGCGTAGCTGGCCAACAAGCATTGGAGAGCCTCCCGCAACCGCGGCTTCAACATGGGCACGGTCCGGTAATGCACGGCAAAGCTATAGCGCTTGTTTTCGGCGAAAGTGCCTGGAAAATCGAAGAGCACCTCCGTGAGTGCCATCCATAGCTGGCGCGGCAAACCCTCAGCCTCTTCGTCCGCTTCTTTCGGCTTGTTCGGCGAGAAGCGTGTCTGGGCACCATGAACCCCGCTCGCGCGAAGCTGGAGGGGCGCGAAAAGGCGGTCGAGATCGTCGATCGACCGTCCGCTGACGAGAGCGAGCGCGCCACCAAGCGCATCGTCTGCCCTGGCGAGCGAATCGATAAGCGAAGGGGGAACGAAAACCGCGCCGGGACGAGGCGCGAGATCAAGGAGCGTCCCGTCGACGTCGAGGAAAAGCGCGGTACGCTCGATTTTCAGCCCGTCTTGAAATTCATCCGCGCTGGTGCTCGGCATCGACCCTCCGTCTTCACAATCGCTGTTCGCAATTGCGCTCCGTTTAACGCGCGGAGCGTTTCATCCGTTCCTTTGATCATCTTCATCCCGCGGAATTCCTTCGTCCCGCGCTCCACGACGAAAATGCCACGCAAATGTGATTTTTTACGGGACGGTCGCCGCACTTTGACGATTGTTAAGGGGCTGGTGATTGGGGAGGAACGCGGCCAATAGTCCGATCAAGGGCAGATAAGCGCACACGTCGTAGATAAACCCGATGCTCGTCCGATCCGCGAGCGCGCCGAGAACGCCTGCGCCCAACCCGCCGAGCCCGAAGGCGACGCCGAAGAAAACGCCGGATACCGTGCCGATCCTTCCAGGGACGAGCTCTTGTGCATAGACGAGTATCGCCGAGAACGCCGACGCCATGATCATCCCGATGGGCACCGTGAGGATGGCCGTCCATAAGAGATTGGCGTGCGGCAAGGCGAAAGTGAAAGGAAAGACGCCGAGGATGGAAAACCAGATCACGAATTTTCGGCCGAAGCGGTCGCCGACCGGGCCGCCGATCAAGGCGCCTGCTGCGACGGCCGCCGAAAACAGGAAGAGATAGAATTGAGATTCTCGCACGCTCACATGAAATTTGTCGATTAAATAGAACGTGTAATAGCTCGTGAAGCTTGCGGTGTAGAAAGCTTTCGAGAACATCAGCGCCGTGAGGATGAGCGCCGAGACCGTGAGCTTGCGTGAGGAGAGGAGCGGCGATGGCAGCGCGACGCGGCTCGTGCCCGTGGTCGCCAGGCGCCGCGCCCGATACCAGACGCCGACGCGATAGAGGACGGCGATCCCCATCAGCGCAGCGACAGAGAACCAAGCCACGCTATGCTGACCATGGGGCAGGACAATGAGGGCGGCGAGTGGGGGCCCGAGCGCCGCGCCTGTGTTGCCGCCGACCTGGAAGAGAGACTGCGCGAGCCCGTGGCGGCCGCCTGAAGCCATGCGGGCGACTCGCGAAGATTCCGGGTGGAAAACCGAGGAGCCGCACCCCACGAGACCAACCGCGATCAGCAAAATTGGGAAATTCCAAGCGAAAGCGAGGAGAACGAGCCCCGAAAGCGAGAAGCCCATGCCGATCGCGAGCGAGAAGGGCATCGGCCGACGATCCGTGTAGAGGCCGACCACGGGTTGGAGCAACGAGGCCGTGAGTTGGAAGACGAGCGTGATCAGGCCGATTTGCCCGAAATCCAGATCGAAGGAGGATTTCAGAATCGGGTAAATGGCGGGAATGAGCGACTGCACGAGGTCGTTCATCAGATGCGAAAAGCTCACCGCAAGGAGCACACCCAGCGCGAGTCCTTTTGCGGGCGTTCGCCCGCCGGTTTCGGCAACCATACGGGTTCGGATGCTCACCTCGGCCATGAATCCATCTCTAAGCTCATGCGCGCGTGGGGCGAATCAGGCGCGTGCATGGCTGCACTGCTGAGGCCACTCGGCTGGCTCCACTCGGCTCGGTCAAACGAATATGCCAGACCGGTCAAGCTGCGCGTCGCGATTGCAACCAATGAACGCGTCCGAGCACGGTATCCATGTGCGGCATGGGACGGCCATGGGGCCTTGCGTGAATATAACGCTCGTTCACCACGCGAAAGCCGAGCTTCTCCTGGATGCGCAAGGATGCCGTATTACCCGCGAGAAGCCCGCAGGCGACGAACCTCTCCCCGCTCGCAAACATTTGGGTGAGGAGCGCGGCCGCGGCCTCGCTCATGAAGCCTTGACCCCAGAAGGGCCGTGCCAGCCAATATCCGAGCGCCGGACCGGTGTTACGTCCCGTAATGCCGATCGCGCCAATGGGCGCACCATCGAGGATGATCGCATAATCGGCGTCCCGCCCCGCCGCACGCGCCGCATTTGAGCGCGCGATCCACTCGTGCATGTCGCGCAGCGTGTAGGGCCAGGGTGGGGATGCGAGCCAGCGCAACACCTCCCAATCATTGATGTGATCGAAGAGATTTTGCGCGAGATCGTTCTGCACGGGTTGCAGAATCAGGCGCTCGGTCACGATTGGGCTCGAGAAAGTCTCCGCAGTCATCGGGAGCTCCAAGCAAAAAGGGATCGACGGTTTACCGTCGATCCCTTCCTGGCTTGGGCCTTGGCTCCAATCGAGCCTTGCTCCTCTCCGCCAGGTCCCGGTTCGACGGGCCGGCGGACATGAGGTCTGCCGGTTATTCGGCCGCTCGGGGGGCGCCAATCACGGCAACTGTCGAGCGGCCGCGTTTGATGGCGAAGCTTACGCGTCCCGATGTGAGCGCAAAGAGCGTATGGTCCTTGGCGACGCCAACATTGGCCCCTGGATGCACTTTGGTGCCACGCTGGCGCACGATGATATTGCCGGCGACCACGTCTTCTCCGCCAAACTTCTTCACACCGAGGCGTTTCGATTCCGAATCGCGCCCGTTGCGCGACGAACCGCCTGCTTTCTTATGAGCCATGTATTGCTCCTGTCTCGATCCTGGCCGGCTAGCGGCCTCAATGATTCACGTCAGAGCGGCAAATCAAGATTTGGGCCGCGGTTCCTTGCCGGCCATCAGATCGGCGGCCTGTCCCCTCCAATCGTCACGATGCGCGCGGCCCTTGGCGCCGGCCTGCTGCTCGACCTTTGCGATATCCTCATCAGAGAAAGCCTTCACTTGCCAATAGTGCCAAACGCCGGCGGCGTTCAGCTTCTTTTCAATTGCGGGACCGACGCCCGAGATCAGCTTGAGATCGTCGGGTTTGCCAATCGGCTGCTCGAGAGGTTGGAACGTCTCGGTATCGATGCCCTTAGCCTTGGCTGCCTCGAGGGCCGTCGCGGAATTGGTTGCAATTCCCGCACGGTTATGTTGATCAGGTTGCGCGGGAGCTTGTGGCTCGCCCGGGGACCTGTCCTCAACCTTCTTGATCTTCGGTTTCGAGGTCTTCTCGGCTTTGGCGGCGTCCGGTGCCGCTTCGTCTGCCTCCACCCCGTGCTCCCGAGGTCCGGCAGCAGGCCGGTTCGTCCTCGCCTGTAGGGTGGGTTTGGCGCCGCCGGTGAGAATCTCGGTGATCTTGACGACCGTGAGATCCTGGCGATGCCCGCGCTTACGGCGCGAGTTCTTGCGTCGGCGCTTTTTGAAAGCGATCACCTTCGCGCCTCGCGTCTGCTCGACGAGCTCACCCGCGACCGTTGCACCCGCGACGGCAGGCACGCCGATTTCCGTCGTCGCCCCATTGACGAGCATCAGCACCTGCTCGAAGGCGATGATCTGGCCAGGTTCGCCCGCCAATTTCTCGACGGTGATCGTGTCTCCAGCGGCCACGCGGTATTGCTTGCCACCGGTCTTTATGACTGCGAACATCGTTTTCTCCCGTGTTCGGCCCGGCGAGGGGCTAAGCGCCCACCGGCTTCTTGGCAGTCGATTGCGAAAAAGCGATCCGAACGATCAGGGCGTCCCGCCGACTGTCCCGGAAACGCAGAGGGCGCGGGTCTCCCCGCGCCGTTGGGTTCGAGTAGCTGTGCTCACGATATTTGTCAAACCAGGCTTCCATGCGCGAACGTTATGATGGTCGCCAGGCCAAAAATTGCGAAGCTCGGGACTAGCTAGATAGAGGAATACGCCAAACGCGTTTCGGGGTACCGCCCATGCGAGCCCACATATGACGAGGCCGAGCGAGCCACCGAGCATTGCCGCGCCGAACGAGCTCCCTATTCGACTAGCGTCATTTTAAGGGCGAGATTTCGGTGGGCAGCCAGATTCCATTGGCCATGACGGCAAGATGATCCGCCCCACCCTTCGGGGGCCAGACCCCCATCTGCACAGCTTTGCCGCGGATTTCGGCGCGTTGTTCCAAGCTCGAATAGGGCCAGATGTGGGTGAGGCGCGCAGGTCCTTCGATGGTGTGCATCACAATGAGGTTTCGCGAGAGCTTGAGGCGCGCGGGTAGTGCAGCGCGCCAAGAGGCGACGACATCCGGAAGAACGCCAGGTTTCATGATGTAGGATCGGATTTCGTAGACAGGGCCGAAGGCGCCGGTTTCAATCGACGGCAGGTCGGGGAAGGGTGCGTAGCTGTCCGTTTCAAGATGCATGAGGAAATCGCGGCAACCGAACGGGTTGCGGCTTTCCAAAGTGCGCTTGCGCTCGGCCCGAAGCGCCTCCCCATCCGAAAAGCCGCGCAGCACGGCGACTTTGTTGAGTTCGCCGATCTCTGATGCCCAGCAGCCGAGAAGCGTCCCCCTGGCCTCCCCGTCTTCCACGTAAGCCTTGATGCCAGGGAGCGCCTTGGGCGTCGCGCCGATCTGCAAGGTGAGCTTGGCGAATTCATAGAGCATCTTGGGTTTCCTCCATGGGCCGTTTCACCCTAAGGGTCGCGCCAGGAGAATAATGTCAACTGAGACGTACACCATCCTGCGTCTTTGCGAGCTGCGTGCGCCCAAATGTACTATCGCCACGAGAAGACGGCCCGTTCCACGCGCGTCAAGATCGCCGCGAGCGAGAGCCCCATCAGAGACAAGATCACCACGCCCGCGATGAGGTCGTCGGTGCGATAGAGATTGCCGGCCGAAAGTATGAAGGCACCGATGCCGCTGTCGGCGCCAATCATCTCGGCCGCGACGAGCAGGATTATCGCGACCGAAATCGTGATGCGGAACCCCGCAAGCACCGAAGGTAGCGCGCCAGGCAACACGATCTTGCGGACGATCGACCATGTCGAGAGATTGAAGCTCTGGCCCATCGCAATGAGGTTACGCTGCACATTGTCGATGCCCGAATAGGTGCTGATTACGGTCGGAAAAAGAACCCCGATGGCGAGCGTCGCAAATTTCGAACCTTCCCCGATGCCGAACCAAATGATGAACAAGGGCACGAGCGCGATCTTCGGAATGGGGAAGAGAGCCGAGACGAGGGCGAGGACGGGGGAGCGCACCAAGGTGAACATGCCGACCGCGAAGCCCAACGCGACACCGACGGCGGTGCCCAGCGTCCAGCCGACCGCAAGTCGCACAAAAGAGGCGAGGAGATTTGCCCACAGATCACCCGAGAGCGCCAGCCGCCACAGCGCCCATCCAACGGCAACGGGTGAAGGCAAGAAGAGCTCGGATATGAGCCCTGCCGAAGAGCCAGCCTGCCAGATAATGATGACGACCGCGAGCGTCGCGGCCCCGGCCCAGGGACGGTTGCGAGGCGAGAAGCTTGCCGCCCGTAAGGGCACGAGCGTTTCATCGCGCATCCTCGAGCTCCCTGTCAGCCGCGCTCGCCTCGTCGCGGATCATCGACCAGAGCGTTTTTTCCGCGACGAGAAGCTCGGGGTCGTCCTCCCGGCGCAACTCGGCCGGCCGATCGATGTCGACGATCGCCTTGATGCGGCCGGGGCGCCGCGAAAGGACCACGACCCGGTTTGCGAGACGCACAGCTTCGTTGAGGTTGTGGGTGACGTAGACCGTGGTGATGGCGGCCCGCGCAATCAGCAATGCGAATTCCTCGAGTAGTAAGGCGCGGGTTTGCGCATCGAGCGCCGAAAGCGGCTCGTCCATGAAGAGACAGGCGGGGCGCACCGCGAGCGCACGCGCGATTCCGACGCGCTGGCGCATGCCGCCCGAAAGCTGTTTGGGATAGGCGTGGGCGAAGTTCTCGAGGCCCGTGAGGCGAAGCATCTCGCTGATGCGCTCGCGTCGGGCCTTCTCGTCGCGCAACTTGTCTTCGAGGACGAGCGAGATATTCCCGGCAACTGTGCGCCAAGGCAAAAGCGCAAAATCCTGAAACACGTAGGTGAGGGCGTTGAGGCAATCGGGACGCGGCTCGCCATGAATGAGAACGCCCCCTTTCGTGGGAAGCAGAAGCCCGCCCAGAATGTTGAGAAGCGTGGATTTCCCGCAGCCTGAAGGGCCGACCAGAGCCAGCACCTCGCCGGGCGCGATTTCGAGCGTGACGTCGTCGAGAACGAGGTTAGGGCCGAATTGATGGGTCACGCGATCGACCCGCAGCCTGAGAGTGGGAGCACTCGTCTCCTCTTCCAGGGCAGGAGCGTCGGTGAGCCTCGCCGGTTCAGCCACCATGGGAGTTCAATAGAGAGGGAGAGAGGTGGAAGGCAACGGACCTGCGCCTCAAACGGTGCTGTCAATATAAAAGTTCATGCAGATGTGAGATCAGGGCAATGCGCGCAGTCGGCAGCGTCGGAGATCAGCTCTGCCCAGAGGCTCGGCAACCGCGCGGGCCGTGTCGAATGCTGGGCTGGTGCCCAGGAGAGGACTCGAACCTCCACGGCTTGCGCCACTGGTACCTGAAACCAGCGCGTCTACCAATTCCGCCACCTGGGCCTCGCCCGTTGTTTGCGGCGACAGACTCGGATTGTCAACGCTGGCGCAGGTTTCGCGCAAAAGGGACGCGGCAGTGCCGCGCCCCGAGGGAGCCAGGTCGCAGGCTATCCGCCTACCTCGCCGCTGATCACCGGCCCGAACCGCTGCCAGCGCGTGCCGTCGAACTTTTCCATCTGCAATTGCTGAAGCGGGTAGTAGCTGGTCGGGGTCGTATGGATGGAGATGCCGGGCAGCAGCATGTCAAGATCGAGCTTCAGATTCGCCGCTTGCTTCATCACGTTCTCGCGCGTGAGGTCGTCGCCGCATTGCTTGAGCACCTGAACGAGCGTTTGGGCCGTGAGGTAGCCGTAAACGGTATTCCCGTCCGTTCGATTACCGTCGGGATAGTATTTGTCCATGAAGGCCGACCAAGCTTTGAATCCCGGATCATCCTTCCAACTCGGATCGGTGGCATCCTTGTAATAGGCCGTGCTCAACACGCCAGTTGCATTGTCGAAGCCGGCAGGGGCGAGGACCCCGCCGAGCGAATTAGAGACGTTGTTTACGATCTGAATCGGTTTCCAGCCGACCTCCGCGACTTTCTTGATCGCCTGTGCGGCGAATTTCGGGGTGGCCACGTTGAGGAAGATGTCGGCGCCCGACGCTTTCAGCTTCACGATCTGGGAATCGACCGTCGGGTCCGAAGTCTCGTAGGGTGCCTCGGCGATGATCATTGAAGTTTTGTCGCCGAGCCCGTCCTTCAGTCCCTTCATCACGTCCTTACCGTAATCGTCGTTCTGGTAAAGAATGCCGATCTTTCCGTTGGGATGGTTGTCGATGAGGTATTTTGCGTAGATGCGGCCCTCGCTCTGATAATTGGGCTGCCACCCCATGGTCCAAGGAAAATCCTTAGGATCTCCGAACTTGGTTGCACCCGTGGCGACGAAAAGCTGGGGCACCTTTTTGGCGTTCATGTATTTCAGGATCGCCGAATTCGACGGTGTGCCGAGCGATTGGAAAATCAGAAGGACGCCGTCGCTCTCGACGAGCTTGCGGGCCTGTTCGACCGCCTTGGGGGGGCTGTAGCCGTCGTCGTATGAGACGAAATTGATCTTGCGCCCATTGATCCCGCCCTCGGCATTCACCTTGTTGAAGAATGCCGCCTCCGTTTTCCCGATGACCGCATAAGCGGATGCCGGCCCGCTATAGGGCATGATGTTGCCGACCTTGATTTCCGCGTCGGTGGCGCCGGTGTCGTATTTCTTTTGGGCGAGGGCTGGCGTGGTTATGGCAATAGCGATGCTCGCAAAGCTTGCCAACGCCGCTACTCGCCATCGATCTGACGGAACCCGCATCTGTCATCTCCCTACTTTTGCTTTATGCTTTTGCCCGCCACCATCGAGACGCGGCGCGTGTTAGACCTGCGGCCCCCGTCGGGAGCACATAAATCAAGACAATGATCATCACACCGTAGACGGCCCCCGACAAGCCCTTGGAAAAGCTCTCGGCCAAGTTCGGCACAAAGAGCACGAAGGCCCCCCCGAAGAAGGCGCCAGGAATCCAGCCGACGCCCCCCACCACAAGCCCGACAAGAAGGGAGATGGAGAGGAAGAAGGTGAAGCTGTCGGGCGCGACGAACTGCACCACGATGGCGCCGAGCGCGCCCGCGACCCCCGTATAAAGGGCGCTCACGCCGAATGTGAGTGACTTGTAGAGCGCGATATTGATGCCCATGGAACGCGCCGCGATGGGGTTGTCGCGAATGGCCATCATTGCACGGCCCGTGCGGCTGGCGACGAGATTATGCGCGAGCACCGTCATAACGATCGTGATCAGCAAGGTGAAGTAGTAGAGCCATTGATCTTCGGTAAGCGGCAGGCCGAAGGGTGCTTCGGGCTTATTGACCACGATCCCTTGCACGCCCCCCGTCCAATGCTCAAGAGGTGAGAGCTTCAGGATTTGCGGTGTCGCCACTGCGAGCGCGAAAGTTGCGAGCGCGAGGTAGACGCCTTCGAGGCGAAGGGCCGGCAGGCCGAAAAGAAAGCCGAAGACGAAACAGGCTATGCCGGCAACGGGTAGCGTCATCGCATAAGGGAAATCCGCCTTATCCATCAACATGGCGGCCACATAGGCGCCAATCGCGTAAAAGGCGCTGTGGCCAAGTGAGAACTGGCCATTAAAGCCGGTGAGCAGGTTGAGACCGATGATGGCGATCGCATAGACGAGGACGAGCGTCAGCTGAAACGTCAAGAAGTTCTGGATCACAAGCGGGAGAACGAGCGCAACCGCAATGATAGCGAGCGTCACACGAGGGTTGTTTAAGCGAGGCACGCGAAGGCCTCGCACGGCCTTCTCTGGCGCCGCTTCGACTATGTGTTCCGAAGGGATGGACAGGATCAGACTCGATGTAGCACGGGGCGGCCGAAGAGCCCCTGAGGCTTCATGACCAGAACGGCCACGATGATTGCGAGTGCAATCGTGAATTTGAGCTCGCCACCGACCACCGGGATGAAGGTCCCGGCGAGGTTCTCGACCACGCCGACGATGAGCCCACCAATAACCGCTCCCGCAGGGCTCCCCAATCCGCCGAGCACCGCGCCGGCAAAGCCGTAGAGGAGCACGCCGAGCATCATGTTCGGCTCGAGGAAGACGATCGGCGCGATCATCATGCCTGCCACGGCGCCGATGGCTGCCGCCATTCCCCAACCCAGCGCCGCCATCCAGCCGACCCTGATCCCGACGAGCCGCGCCGAAACCGGGTCGTTGGCCGAGGCTCGCATGGCAAGTCCGACGCGCGTGAAACGAAAGAAGCCGTAGAGGAAGGCCAGCAGCAGAATGGTGACCGCAATCATCCCGGCCTGATGTGCGTCGATGAAGCCGTTCGCGATCAGCGGCGCCGTTCCGAAGGGTGTCGGAAAAGGCTTGACGTTGAAGTCCCATATAAAGCCGGCGAGGCTGTTCAAGATGGCGAGCAATCCTATGAAGACAGCGACGTGGCTCAAAACGGGCGCATTATGGATCGGGCGAAGCACTATGCGTTCGATCAAGACACCCCCAGCAAAAGACAAGGCCACGGTGAGAGCAAAGGCCGTCCAATACGGGAGCCCCCATTGGATGAGCTGCCAGGCGAGGAAGGTTGAAAACATCGCCATCTCGCCTTGCGCAAAATTCAGGTGACCGATCGTCTGATAGGTCATGACGATGGCAAGCGCGATGCAGGCATAGATGGTGCCCGTCGCGATCCCGGCGAGGATTTGCTGCAGCAAAAGTTCCATGACTCAACTCTAGTAACCGAGATAGGAACGCCGAATCTTCTCATTCTGGCGGATGTCGCGCGCGGCACCGGAAAACACGATTCGGCCTGTCTCGACGAGGTAGGCGTGATCGGCGAGATCGAGCGCCACGGTCGCATTCTGCTCGACCAGCAGCAAGCTCACACCCTCGTCTTTGTTGAGCGTCGAAAGAATCGCGAAAAGCTCTTGCACGACCCGCGGAGCAAGACCAAAAGAAGGCTCGTCGAGCAGCATGAGTCTTGGTCGCAGCATCAGGGCGCGGCCGATGGCGAGCATCTGCTGCTCTCCGCCCGAGAGCGTGCCGGCCTGCTGGCTTCGCCGCTTTTGCAGGATCGGGAAATAGCCATACACGCGCTCGAGATCTGCCGCGATGGCTCGGCGGTCCCGTCTGGTGATCGCGCCGAGCTCGAGATTTTCCTCGACTGTCAGGCGCACGAATGTGCCCCGCCCGTCCGGCACATGGGCCACGCCCATCCGAACGATGTCCTCGGTGGATGCGCGCGCGATGGATCGGCCCGCGAAAGTGATCTCACCCCTTCTCTCGATCATTCCGCAAAGGGCTCGCAAAGTCGTCGTCTTGCCAGCGCCGTTGCCGCCGAGCAGCGTGGTCACGCCTTTCTCCTCGAGAGCGAAGTCGAGCCCATGCAATACGCGCGTGGATCCATAGGAAGCGTGCAAGTCTCGTACTTGCAGAAGCGGTGTCACGACTGGCCCGTCCCGAGATACGCGTTGATCACATGCGCATCTTGCTGCACCTGGGCTGGCGCTCCCTCCGCGATCTTGCGTCCGAAATTCAGCGCGATCACGCGATCGGAGATCGACATAACGAGGCTCATATGATGCTCGACAACAAGGATTGTGACGGCCCGGTCGTCGCGAATCTGCTTGATGGTCGCAGCAAGCGCCTCGACCTCCTCATGGTTCAAGCCGCAAGCGGGCTCGTCGAGCAAAAGGAGCTTCGGCGAGGAGGCGAGCGCACGGGCAAGCTCCACTCGCTTTTGCGTCCCGAAGGGCAAATCGGCGACACGCTTCTCGGCGTGGGCTTCGAGATCGAGATAGCCGATAATCTCGTGCGAACGGCTCTTCAGCGAAGCTTCGCCGCGTCGCGTCCAGGGAAGATGTAGGGCGTCGCTGAAGTAATCGCTTCGAGTTCGGCAGTGGCCACCGACGTTGACATTGTCGAGCACCGAGAGGTTGCGAAACAGGGCGAGGTTCTGGAAGGTGCGACCAATGCCGAGATCAGCGATTTGATGGGCTGGACACGTCAAGATCGAGCGCCCCTCGAAGAGGATTGCCCCTGCGCTCGGTGTGTAGAGGCGGCTGAGACAATTGAACAACGTTGTCTTGCCCGCCCCGTTGGGGCCGATAAGCCCGACGATCAGGCCGTCATCGATATCGAACGAAACGCCATCGAGGGCGACGATGCCGCCGAAGCTGACCGAGATGTCGCGGACAGACAAAAGAGGATAAGGGGCTCGCGCCGCTCGTGCTGCCGATGCAGGGTTCACGCAAATCGTCGCAATTGTGAGGCATGAGCTCGCGGCAATGCACGCTCGCAGCCGGAAGAAATGCGCCTCTCCACGCGCGACGCCGCTTGCCGCCTGAGCAGCACAATCCTCGACACGTCTCCCTCCCTCGAGGTCCCGAGTTTCGGGTCCTTACTATTGATGCTTGCGGCCTTCGGGGCTTTTCAAGCTCGTGCATTTTCGTGGCCAACGCCCATGTGTCAAGGCTGAGTATTCGAGGTCTAAGCGAGCGGGCGCTTGATGTTGCCTCGCTTTTGATCAATTCTTCGCGAGAGTAGAGCGGCGAGGCTCCGCTTTTAATTCCGTTAGCCCTGCCTGTTCGAGCGCCGCGGGTCGAGATTTGCCGAGGAGACAACGATGGCGCCGAAGGAAAACCGGTCCCAGACGATTTCGACGGGCAGAAGATGGGTTCAGCTGGGACTTGGGCTCATCGCCATGATGGCGATCTCGAGTCCACAATATGTCTGGACGCTTTTCCTCAAGCCTTTCCAGACGACAACGGGAGCCGGGCTCACCGCCATTCAGTTCACTTTTTCCTTGCTCATCGTGTTGCAGACCTTTTTCTCACCTGCGCAAGGTTGGCTCATCGAGCGCTTCGGCGCGCGCGCTCTCATTACGACGGGCGCCGCGCTTTCCGGCCTCGGCTGGATTCTGTCGGCTTTTGTAGAGAGCCTATGGGGCCTCTATGCAACCTATGGCTTGTTTTGCGGCATCGGCACGGGAATCGTCTATGTCGGCATCGTCGGTTTGATGGTGCGCTGGTTTCCACAGGCGCGCGGCTTTGCCACGGGCGTCGTGGCTGCTGGATATGGATTCGGCGCTATCCTGACGACCTTTCCAATCGACACGATGATCAGAAGCGCAGGCTATCGCACGACGCTCGTCACCTTTGGCGCGGTGCTCGGGCTCGTAGGCGTAGCGGCCTCGTTTTTCTTGCGTTCCCCTCAACCGGAGGAGATTCCAACATCGATCGCCTCCTCGGCTCTTGTCGAAGGCGCGAATTATGCGCCCGGCCAGATGTTGCGCACACCTCTGTTCTGGCTGCTCTTTGCGATGATGACGATGATGTCGACAGGAGGCCTCATGGTCATATCGCAGTTTTCGGCTTTCGCCAGGGATTTCGGCGTTGCCGACGTGATCGTGTTCGGAGCACCCGCGCTTCCTCTGGCCCTCACGATCGATCGCATCACGAACGGGCTTACCCGTCCGTTTTTCGGCTGGGTGTCCGATCGCATCGGACGGGAAAACACGATGGGTCTCGCCTTCTTTTTGGAAGCGATGGCGATCGCCTTGCTTCTCGTTAATCGCGAGAACGCGACCGCGCTCGTTATTTTATCGGGGCTCGTCTTCTTCGGTTGGGGGGAAATCTTTTCGCTTTTTCCTTCAACCCTTACTGACAGCTTCGGCTCGAAACACGCCACCACCAATTACGGCTTTCTTTATATGGCGCAGGGCATCGGCTCGATCCTCGGCGGGCCCATGGCGGCTTGGCTGAGGGAAGAAACGGGAAGCTGGGTTCCAGTTTTCTTGCTCATCGTCGCCTTCGATGTGCTCACGGCAGTTTTGGCGCTTTTTGTCCTGAAGCCGATGCGCTCCACCCTGGCGAAGGAAAAATTCGTCTTGACTGCCGTGCCGGGGTAACGGGCTGGCCTCGCAAAATCACTCCTGCCGTGGATCGAGCGCGTCGCGCAGCGCGTCGCCCACGAGGTTGAAGCCGAGCACGGAAAGAAAAATTGCAATGCCCGGCCAGAGTGACATTCCGGGCGCCTGCGTCAAATAGGACTTGGCTGAATTGAGCATCGCTCCCCAGGATGGAACAGGCGGTTGTTCGCCAAGCCCCAGAAAGGACAGCGAAGCCTCGGCGGTGATCGCTTGCGCCATCGTCAGCGTGGCTTGCACGATCAACGGCGCGGCAATGTTGGGCAGAATGTGATGGGTGACGATCCGTAAATCCTTGAAACCGAGTGCCCGCGCGCTTTCCACATAATCCGTTGCCTTGATGTCGAGCACTTGAGAGCGTGCCAAGCGCGTGAAGATGGGCGCGGCCGCAAGGCCGATGGCTATCATGGCGTTTACGAGGCTCGGTCCTAAAAAGGTCGCAAGCACGATTGCCACGATCAAGAAGGGCGTTGCGAGGAGCGCATCGGCGACTCGCGAGATGATCAAATCGACGGTGCCGCCCATATAGCCCGCGAGCACGCCGAAGAAAGAACCAAGGCAAACCGCGATACCGGCCGAGACAAAACCTGCCGAGAGCGATGTTCGTGCGCCGAGAATCATGCGAGAGAGAATGTCCCGGCCGAGCTCATCGGTGCCGAGCCAATGCAAGGCCGAGGCTGGTTTGCGTATGAGCGCGTAATTCGGCTTGATTGGGTCATAAGGCATAATCCAACTAGCGAACACCGCACAAAAAAGGCAGGTCAGCACGATGAAGAGACCGAACAGAGCCGCTTTGTTGGCCAGGAGCTTGCCGAATGCGCCGCGGCGTTTTGGGGCTGCGTGGGCCTCGATGCTTTCTTGGCGCTCGAGCGCGAGTGTCATGATGCGCGCAGCCGCGGATTGAGCACAAGCTGGGCGATGTCAGCGAGAAGATTCAGGAGGATGAAGCCGACGCCCGTGCAAAGCGCGACCCCTTGAACCACGGCGTAATCACGGTTGAAGACAGCGTCGACGAGCATCTTGCCGAAGCCTGGAATCGAGAATACCTGCTCGGTCAGCACGGCCCCGGCAAGCAACTGGCCGAGGAGAACGGCGGTCACCGTGACCAGCGGCGCGAGGGCATTTCGAAATGCATGGCCCAACACGACGCGCAGCTCGGTCAGGCCCTTCGCCCGGGCCGTGCGCACATAGTCTTGCCGCAGCACTTCGAGCATCGAAGAGCGCGTGTGTCGCATGAGAATACCCGCTTGCGCATTGCCCAGCACGAAAGCGGGCAGGATCATGGTGCGAATGTTCTGCCACGGATCTTCTGAGATGGGCGCGTACCCCGAGGCGGGCAAAAGATGCATGTTCACCGAAACCAGGATGATGAGCACGATGCCGAACCAAAAGGTCGGGATCGACACGCCCCACAGGGCCGCCCCGCGCGCCAGATTGTCCCACAATGAGCCCTTTTTCGCCGCGGCCAGAATGCCGGCCGGAACGCCGATCAGCACGGAAATGAGCGTGGAGAGAAGCGCAAGCTCGAGCGTGACGGGAAGCTTCTGAGCAATCAGATGCAAAACCGAATCGTGATTACGAAGCGACTCGCCGAGATTGCCTCTCAATGCGTCTGCGGCCCAACGCATGAATTGAAGCGGCAAGGGGTCGTCGAGATGGTATTGAATGCGCAGCGCGGCGAGCGTGGCTGGATCACGATCCTCTCCGGCCATGGCGAGCACGGGGTCGCCTGGCAAGAGCTTTTGTAGCAAGAAGACGAAGCAGGCAAAGATCGCAATCGTCGGCAGCGCGGTGAGGACGCGCCGCACCACATAAGGCAACATCGCGTTCATGAGGTGGTGTTTTACGCCTCACGGGCGCTTTCGTCTCGTGTTCACTGCGCGAGCTTCACGCCGTCGAGCCGTATCATGCCGTCCGGGACCGCAATGAAGCCCTGAAGCTTCGCTGTCATTCCCCAGATATATTTTTCGAAGTACAAATAGATGATCGGCAGCTCGTCGAGCGCGACCGCATCGAATTTCTCATAGAGGGCCCTTCGGGCCGCGACATCCGTTGTGATCCGAGTGTCATTCAAGATGGCATCGACGTCCTTGTTGCAATAGTGCCCATCGTTCAGCCCGCCGCCGCAGATGTAAAAAGAATAAATGTTGCCATCCGGGTCCGGTCGTCCCGACCAACCGATGAGCGATGTCTCGAAAGTGCCGTCGGTCTGCTCCTGAATTTGCGTCGCAAATTCGGTTGAAATGAGCTTGAGCTCGATTCCAGCCTCGCCTGCCATCGCCTGCAGGACCTCGGCCACCCTTTGGATGCGCGAGGAGCTGGTGTAGATGACGTTGATAACCGGGTGCTCGACACCAGCGGCTTTCAGGAGCGCCTTGGCCTTGGTGACATCGCGCTGCGAAGGGGGAAACTTGTCGGAATAGTATGGACTCACAGGCGGGACGGCTTGTCCTGCCGGCGTGAATTGTCCATCGAAGACCGCGTCCATGACCCCTTGACGGTCGATGGCAAGCGAGAGTGCTTGGCGAACTCGCTTGTCCTGGCCGACGGGTACTTTCGAGGCTGGGCCATTCGCCACGTTTACAGTCAGGCCTTCGTAGCCGAGCGAGGTCACGCTCACGACCTTCAGCTCCTTTTGTGCCTCGATTTCCTTCACATCGGTCGGCTCGACGCGTTCGGCAATGTCGAGGTCGCCAGAGCGCAAGCTCGCGAGCCTCGCGGTCGAATCCGGAATGGTCCGGTAAACGATCTTGTCGAATGAAAAGGCCTTAGCGTTCCAATAGTTCGGGTTGCGCGCGAGCGTGATGTGATCCTGCTGGACCCGGTCGACGAATTTATAAGGGCCGGAGCATACCGGATTGAGCCCGAACTTCGCCCCGGCCTGCTTTGCAGCCTCGGGCGCCACCATCATTCCGGCGCGGTCGGAGAGGGTCGCCAGCAAACTCGCATCAGCTTTCTTGAGGTTGAAGCGTACGGTGAGAGGGTCGACGACATCGACGCTATCGACCGAGGCGAGTTCGGCCTTGCGGATCGATTCGGGCATCGTCTTGTCCCGCTCGATGTTATATTTGACGGCGGCCGCATCGAATTTCTCGCCATCATGAAAGGTCACGCCCTCACGAAGCTTGAACGTGATCACCTTGCCGTCCTCGGTGGTTTCCCAGGACATGGCAAGGCGCGGCACGATCTTGAGGTCGGGAGATATATCGACAAGCTTGTCGCAAAGTGACTGGAAGACGATGCGGCCGACAAAGCTCTTCCCCGGGGCCGGATCGAGAAGGTCCGGATCATCGACGAGACCAATGCGGAGCGTCTGCGCCGTTGCCGCGGTCGCGGTGAGCATCAGGGCACCGGCCAAAAGAAGTCTCGTCTTCATGTGCTGCCTCCAGGTGCAACGTCGAAAGCATTTGCTCAAAATACCGCCGAGCGAGGAAGGGATTGTCACATCCCCTCCTGCGCCGGCGTATACAATCACTGGCCCCCATCCGTGGCAACTCATTTGCAGGCAGCGTTGGCGAAACCGCGAATGAGCCTCAGAAGGACGGCTTGACGCGAATATCGCGTCAAGCCGCGATCCAACAAATTAGCGTCCGTAATGTCCTGTGAAGGTCGCTTTAGCCAAGGTGTGAAAGTGCAAGTTGAAGCCGACAACCGCACCTGAGGTCTCGGGCGTGACGTCCAACTTGTCTGTGTCGACCGCGAACACGGTGAAGATATAACGGTGGGGCTTGTCACCCTTCGGTGGGCATGGACCGCCATAGCCGGGGGTCCCGAAATCCGTGCGCGTCTGCACGCTGCCTTTTGGTGCGAGATCCGCCTTGATATCACCCGCATTCTTTGGGAGCGAGGTCGTGGATGCCGGGATGTTGGCGACCAGCCAATGCCAGAATCCGCTGCCCGTGGGTGCGTCCGGGTCATAGACGGTCAGGGCAAAGCTCTTGGTTGCGGCCGGCGCACCGCTCCAATTGAGCTCCGGCGAAATATTGTTGCCGGTGCATCCGAAGCTGTTGAAGACCTGCTCGTCCTTGATGGTGGCGCCACTCTTGATTTCCGGGCTCGTCAATTTGAAGCTCGCCGCGTGAGCCGCGCTCGTCGCAACGGCGGCCAAGCCCAAGCCCAAGCCCGTGATCAGGCATCCGGTCGTGAATTTCATTCTTGCCTCCTTTTTCCGGCGCCGTCGACCACGACACCGCCTGCTCGCTCTTAGCGGCTTCGTCCGGATTGAGCGAGTCCGCCAGCGCTCATGAGGATAAGCCCAATCTTCGGCCTTCCTCACGCCACGGCACAAACAAAAAAAGCGCCCTCGGCCCGCCGAGGCGGACCGAGGGCGCATGAAGTACAACGGGGCACGCCATACTATTCCATGACGGCGCGCTTCTTTCTTCAGGGCTTCAGAGTCGTCAGGATCCAGCCGACCACGTCCTTGAAACCGGCTCCGACCGCGACCAGGAGGAGCACGGCGAACAGATACACCGCGCCCTTGAACCCCTTGGCCTGCTGAAACGCCTCGGCGATCGGCTTGAGCTCGGCTCTGATGAAAGCCATCTCCGTCACGATCCCTTGCATTTGGGTCTCGAGGCGAACGAGGCGTTCTCCGGGGGGATCGTGTTCGGTCATCGCTACCTCCTCGGGCACTCTCTTTTCATGCGAGGACAGCATCAGATCGCCTGCCGCTCGTTCACGCCCGCGATGCGGGGGCTGTATCCGTGACGAAGCGCATGGCAAGCATCAGCACGCCCGAAACAAAAAAGGCGCCCGTGGCGCCGATGTATTGGTCCCATTGGATGCCGGAAAGATAGGTGAGCCCGGAAGGGGCGACCGCAAGCCCAAGTCCGACCAGGAAGGTTCGCCATCCTTTGAGCGAAGTAAACATTTTTCAGTCTCCAGAGGTTCGAAGTGTTTGGTGGGTTTGCGCAAGCGAACGATCGTTCGCTGTGACGCTTCAGAGGGTCACGAGACCGATCGACACGGCGTCTTGAAGAAGCTGCTGGCCGAGAGCGATCGCTTGCGAAGCGTTGCTCGGCGGAGCGCCGCAAAAGCTCGCGAGGAAGTTTCGCGCGTCGCTGATCACTGTCGCCGTCCTGGCGCCCGCGAACAGGCTCGCAATGCCGGCTGCGTCGGATATATTCTGCGCCTTGGGGCAATAGGCGGATGCGACTTTCGTCGAATCATTCGCAATGGTCGCGTTCACCTTGGCCACGAATCTGGCGATACGCGGGTCGGCCGCGGCCACGGCACCGATCACTGTACTCGCCGCGGCACCATCTGTTGCGAGCTGCACCGTGTTGCAGCCGGCTGCGCCGAAGGCAATGAAGCAAAGCGCCGCGAGCGGCGCGATTTGGTTGCGCATCAGTTAGACTCCAGTTTGGGATAGGCTACTGGCTCGATCGAGCCCCCGGCCTGTTTCGGGCGCGCTTTAGGCCCCGGCGCGACGGGGTAGCCGATGGCCTCGGGCCTTCGGCGATCTCATTTTGGCGAGTTGGACGTCAGGCGGGGCGATCGGAGACGCCAATTCGGTCGCGGGAGCTGCGTTTGGGCGGGCGCGGCGGAGCTGGAATCTTGACACGCAGCTTCGCCGCATCGCTCGGTGCGCACTCCATACGCATCATTTCTGGTGGTTCGGGCGGCAAGGTGGTCCGTGTGCGCGACACGCTGTAATTTCGACCAAAGCGGACATCCTTTTGTGGGATGTCGATGATGTGGCCGGCACGCTCGCCATCGTAAACGGCGCATTTCCACTGCGGCTCGTTCTCGGCGCCCGAATGGATCCAGGCAAAGCAGGTCGCCCATCCCCATGGCGTGCGGACGTCGATAGGAGGGATGAGCTGTGTGATGGTCTCGCCGCTCATAACGCGAGCTCCCTTTTCCAGGCTCTGAGCCATGCTTCCCGATCGGCAAGGCCGGTGAGCCCTCCGTTGATGACCTTGGTCTCGGCGCGAATCGCGTCGCGGTCCGCGAATTGATTGGCCTTGCTCAGCATCCAAAGCGCGGCCGCCACTTCGAGTGCGCTGTCGGGTGCGCTCGCAAGACCGGGATTTGCCTTCAAATCAAGCCCGGTCGCCTCACCGATGCGCTGGTACATAGCGGCTCCTGTGACGTCGATGAGCCCACGTCCGCGATAATTCCAGCCGTCGTCCGTTCCCGCCCGGTTTCCCATCCGGCCGTCGTAAACCTTGTCCGCGAGGAGGCGCGGGTTATGGGCGTAGGGCTGGGCCGAGCCGATCGAGGGAAAACGCGCCGGCCAGACAGCGTGCAGCCGCTCGGCGGAGTAGTTGAGGTTCTCCTCGAGCGCCGTGCCCGCCGCGCATTCGACGGAAGCATGCGCCAGAAAATGCACGAGGCGCAGCGGTGTCGTGATCTCGAACTTGGCGAACACAGCGGGCGCGGAAGCAACGATCGCGTCGACGAGCGAGTGCGGAGCGCGCGGCCATCTTCGATCGAGCATGTCGGCAGTGATCATGGCTGTCTCTCGTGTTGGCCCGCACGCCGCGGCCTCGGCTCGGAAGGTTGGAGCCGCGTAATGCGATTTGCATGGCAAGCGTCTCGCCCGATCGGGGGAGTGATCGGCCTACCGCTTCGCGCGGTGCGTGGCTCCCCGCTGATTTGGAAGGGCTTCGTGAATTAAGAAATTGGCGCAGGCTCTGGGGCGCGCCCCAACGAGGGCCGATGGCGCTTAAGGAGCCTCGCTTGCGATGGTCAGAAAAAGTCGGTGGGTTTCGCGAGGGTCACCCAGTTGCCGGACGGAGTGGCCGGCCCTCCTTGGAGGGTGACTTGCTGTTCGGTCGCAATTTGCGAGCCGTTCATAATCCATTCGACGAGCGCGCCCGTGCCGTCCCGCCACAAAATGTCCGAGGAGCCATTTCCGGTGAAGTCCCCGATTTGCGCAATTTGCCAGGACGCGTCAGGCATTGCGGGGTTTCCTTGGAGTGTGACTGGTTGCGACGAAGTAATCGCAGCCCCTTGCAGGGTCCACTCCATGAGGGTGCCGTTGGTGTTGCGCCATAGGATCTCGGAGCGGCCGTCTCCATCGAAATCGCCGATCCCGGCAACGCTCCAACTCGCGTCGGGCGTCGCCGCATGGCCCTGAAGGGTGATCTGTTGCGCGGAGCCGATTTGTGAGCCGTTCATCGCCCAATCCACAAGGGCTCCATCCGTGTTGCGCCACAAGATGTCGGAATGTCCATCGCCGTCGAAGTCACCGATCCCGGCGACACTCCACGAGGCATCGGGGGAAGCAATCGCTCCATTCAATGTCACGTCCCGAGAGGACGTAATCGTGGACCCGTTCATCGTCCAATCGATGAGCGTGCCATCGGTGCTGCGCCACAAGACGTCGGAGGCGCCGTCTCCGTTAAAGTCGCCGATTCCGGAGACACTCCAGGAAGCGCCAGGAGAGACCGGGCTTCCCTGGGACGTGATCGCTTGCGAGGAAGTGACTTGCGAACCATCCATGCTCCAGTCGATCAGGTTGCCATTTGCGTTGCGCCACAAAATGTCCGCGTTTCCGTCCGCGTTGAAATCGCCGAGGCCGGCGACGTTCCAACTCGAATTAGGAGCCGCAACGGAGCCTTGAAAAATCTCGGCCTTGTCGGAGACGACTTGCGCACCGCTCATTGCCCAATCGGCAAGCGTGCCATCGGCGCCGTTGCGCCAGAGAATCTCGCCGAGGCCTCCTGTGCTGATCGTGGGTGGGGTGGGAGCAGGGCCGCTCCCGCTCGGGGGCGGAGGGCTCGCTCCACCTGGGTTGTTGCCGCTCGGGGGCGGAGGGCTCGCTCCACCTGGGTTGTTGCCGCTCGGGGGCGGAGGGCTCGTCCCGCCCGGCCCGCCTGAATTCGTCGGAGGCAAGGATTGGTAGGCACGAAGGTAATCGATCTTCATTTGCGCCGGGAAGTGCGTGGTGGAATCGGGATTGCCCGGCCAGTAGCCGCCGACCGCAAGATCAGCCATCATGTACATTGCGATGTTCTGCATATCCGGTGGCGTCGCGGTCTGGAAAACCTTTTGTCCGTCGAAATACCAGGTGATCGTGTCAGCTTCCCAATCGACTCCATAGGTGTGAAAGCCCGTGGTCATCCCGGGCGCGGACACTCCGCCGCTAGCGACGTAATGACCTGACGAAATTTCTCTCCCGATCGGGTATTGGCTATGGACGCTGGCCGCGTACTCGGTGGTTTGGCTACCGATCATCTCCATGGCGTCGAGCTCGGGCGGCCAAGTGCCGTTCTCGGCAAGTAGCCAGAAGCTCGGCCAAAGGCCTCGGCCCGCTGGCAGCTCGGCCCGCATCTCGAAATATCCATAGGTCTGGGAGAACTCGTGATAGGTGTCGACCCAACCCGACGTATATGGTTGATTATCGACATAGGGCAGCATCGAGGAGGGTGTGGGGTTGGCGCTGATGGTCAGCACCCCGTTCTGGACGCTGAACGGGTTCAATGAGGCGGTTTGGCTGTCACCCGGCTGAATGAACCATTCCTGCTCGCCATTCCCGGCCTCGGTGAAGCCGTTACTGTATTGCGGCCACATGGCCCAGCCTGGCCGCGTGTCGAGGCCGGTCTTACCGTTCCAAAGATTGAAACTGTTGAAATCCTCACTGAAGGTGAGCGTGGCCGTCCCGGAAAGGTTGTTCGGATCGATCGCCACGTACCAAAACTCCCTTGACGGCCTTGGCCTAGCAAGGGAGCCTTTTCCGACGTGTTGATCAGTCCGTTAGAATTGATTGCTTTTTGTTCGACCTGACAACGCAATTGGCCGCCGGCGGCTCATGTTGAGCGTCGCCGACGGCCAAAGAGATTGATGTTCCATGGCGGGATCGTGCCCCGCCATCTGCGTCAGACGAAGTCGGTCGGCTTCGAAAGCGTGTTCCAGGTGAGGGCCGGCGCCGCCGGACTACCTTGGAAGGTGACCTGGGAGGCCGAGGCGATTTGCGACCCGTTCATGCTCCATTCCTCGAGCGTGCCGGAAGTTGTGTTGCGCAACAGGATGTCGGACGTGCCGTTCTTGTCGAAATCGCCGATCTGCGCGATTTGCCAGGCGGAGGAGAGCGACACGGGGTTGCCTCCCAACGTGACCTGCTGTGCGCTGGTGATCTGCGATCCGTTCATCGTCCAGTCGACAAGCGTACCGCTGGTGTTGCGCCACAAGACATCGGCTTTGCCGTCCCCGTTGAAATCGCCGATGGCCGCCACGCTCCAGCTCGAGTCGGGTGTTGCGGCGCTCCCGCCGAGCGTGACGGTTTGGATCGAGGCGATTTGCGATCCGTTCATGGTCCAGTCGACGAGAGTGCCGTTGATATTGCGCCACAGCACATCGGCTTTGCCGTCACCGTTGAAGTCACCGATCCCGGCGATGCTCCAGTTACTGCCGGGATCGGCCGGGCTGCCGTTGGAAGTTACCTGCTGCAAGGCAGCCACCTGCGAGCCGTTCATCGTCCAATCGACGAGCGTGCCGTTGGTGTTGCGCCACAAGATGTCGTCCTTGCCGTCCCCGTTGAAGTCGCCGAGCCCGGCGACACTCCAGTTGGAGCCTGGCGATACCGGACTTCCATTGAAGCTGACAGTTTGCAAGGCGGCGATCTGAGACCCGTTCATGGTCCAGTCGACTATCGAGCCATTCTGGTTGCGCCACAAAAAGTCGTTTGTGCCGTCACCGTTGAAGTCAGCTAGGCCCGCGACGCTCCACACGGGCCCCGGTGCCGCCTGACTTCCTTCAAAGGTGACATAGTTCGTCGCCGCAAGCTGCGGCCCGTTCATGCTCCAGACTGCCAGCAGGCCATTAGCGCTGTTCTGCCATTGGACATCCGTGCTTGCCGCGGGAGGGGGCGGAGGCGGCGGAGGCGGGCTCGCGCCCAATGTGATCAGCGTGCCGCCGCTGCCGTCACTCGCCGCTTCAAACGTCCCGGTTCCCAGGCTCGAGTTCTGGAACTCCAGCGTCGCAGCCTGGCTCGCGCCGTTGGTGATTTGCAGCAATCCGGTCGTGGCGTTGTAGCTCAACGTCGCGCCTGCGGAGGAGATGTTTTTCAGGTCGATCTTGTCCCCGCTGACGAAGTCCTCGAGCTGCGGCCCCGTATAGGACGGGGTCCCGACATTGCTGCCGAATGTCGAGGCGTTGTCGATGAGCAATTGGCTGCCGCTGCCCTGGAACGCGATCGTCGCCGCGTTGTTGAGCGTCCCGGCGAGGTCGAGCGACCCGGCGTCGAGCACGGAGGTTGTGGTGTTGGCGCCCGTCAGGATCCAGCTTGCCCCAGCGTCGACCACAACTGTTTGGAAACTGGCGAAGGCAGTGCCGATCGAACCGATCGATCCCGTGGTGTTGCCGCTTGCGAGCTCCAGCGTGTTCGTGCTGCCGGCAGCGACGACATTGCCGAGGAACACCGCGCCCGGATCGACGATCAGCCGATTGGCCGCCGTGCCGGCGAAATTCACGGCGTCGGTCGTGCCTGAGATCGTGCCCGCGTTCGTCACCGTGCTTGCGCCACCGGTCATGAACACGCCAAACGTGCTACCCGTAATGTTGCCACCCGACGCGTTGGTGACGCTCCCGCCGCCTTCGATATCTGCGCCCGAGCCTGCCGTGGCGGTGATGTGGCCTGTATTGAGTACGGTCGAAGACGCGCTCGTTGAGGATGCCACGCCAGCAATCTGTCCGGTGATCACGCCCGTCGCGTTGTTCGTGATGCTTCCGCCCTGGACGAGATCCACGCCATGCGCGCCGGAAATGCTGGCGCTGTTCGTCACGGTACCTTGCGCGCCGGTGGTGAAAACGCCGAAGTTTCCGCCCGTGATGAGGCCCGAGTTATTGGTGACCGTCCCGCCTCCGCCGAGGTCAACACCTGCCCCGCTCGTCGATGTCGCGGTGATGGTGCCGCCGTTGTTCGTGACGGTTCCCGACGAGCCGGTGTTCACATAGACGCCATTGCTGCCGCCCGTGATCGTTCCGCCCGCGAGATTCGTGACCGAGCCGCCCTTCGTGAGATCGACGCCGTCGGCGCTCACACCCAGGATATTCCCGGCGTTCGAGATCGCGGCAACCGATGAACCCGTTGCTGCCGTGCTTCCGGAGAAGACGCCGATCGTGTTGCCCGTGATCGAGCCGCCCACGTTGTTCGTGAGGGTGCCGCCGCCGGCGAGATCGACGCCCGTGCTGGTCGCGGCGGTTCCGGCGATGCTGCCGCTGTTGGTGACGGTCCCGGCCGCTCGGTACTTGACGTAGACTCCGGTGCTTCCTCCGGTGATCTCGCCACCGGCGTTGTTAGTGACCAGGCCGCCCATGCCCATGACCACGCCGTCGGCGCTCGCGCCCGAAATCTTTCCCGAATTGCTTAAGGTGTTGCTTGAGGTGCCCCCGACATCCTCAATGAAAGCGCCGAAAACCGCGCCGGTTATCGTCCCCGTTGACGTATTCGAGATGTTGCCGCTGTTCATCAGATAAACGCCGGTCCCACTCGTCCCGGTGCCGGAGATGTTGCCGGAATTGATGACCGTCCCGGGTTGTACCTTGAAGAAGACGCCGGTATTCCCAACCGTTATCGATGCACCCGCGTTATTGGTGACGGTGCCGCCAGCTTCGATGAGGAAGCCGTGGTTGCTCGCGGTGACACTCCCCGAATTCGTCGCGTTGGTGATGCCGCCGGTCGCGTAGACCGCGGCACCCGCGGTGCCCGTGCTCGATATCGTCGCGCCCGATGCATTGGTGACGCTGCCGCCACTGAAAAGGCCGATCGCGTCGTCCACGCTCCCCGTGATCGTGCCCGTGTTCGAGATTGTTCCCGCGCCGCCACTAATTCGAACGGCGTCCTCGCCCCCGGTGATCGAGCTGCTGTTGGTGACCGAACCTCCTCCCGCGAGCGCCGCGCCATAGCCGCCACCGGAGATCGAACCGTTGTTGGTCACATTCCCCTTGCCGCCGCGGATATAGAGTGCCGCCCCGACGAAAAGCCCGCCGCCGACCGTGCCTGCGCTCGAGATCACTCCGCCCAAGTTGTTGGTAAGGGTGGCACCGCCGCTCAGATTGAATCCATCGGCGCTCCCGGACGACACAGTGCCCGAGTTCCCGACTGTCCAGGCGCCTCCACTTCCGTCGACGCCGTCATTTCCCGCGCCCGTTGAGGTCACGGTTCCAGTCGAGGTGATCGTCAGAGGATTATCGGTAGGAAATGCGAGCGTGACCGGCCCCGTGACGCTGCTGTTGATCGTTTTCGCCATTTACCTCACCCTTTTGACCCAACGGTTCACGCAAAGCTCGCGGACTCGACTCGCAAGCTCATGGTCCCCTCAGCACCGCCTCCACTCGTCGAACACTCGCCCCCTGCCGTTTTCTCGCATGTCTTGCCGCGCTCGGCGGACGTGACCGCGAGGAATTCGGTCGCACGTTCTCGGTTGTCTCGATGCGCCCCCTCGAGCGAGAGAAGCTCTGATGTTCGGAACCTTCCCGATTGGAGCGGCGGTCGCGGCTTCGTCTCACCCGATCATTGGCGATGACGAGGCGACGCTAATAGAAGCCGGATGGATTGCGGCGTGCTAAAATGCATTACCACCAAGATTCAGTGGTGGTACCATGAATACTCACAAATAGGTATGATCGACAGAGTGTTTGAAGCTTTTCGACGCTTCCGTATAATTGATTGTCCTTCTCCGATCTCCTGAACTCGCAACCACTCTTTCGGCCGACGGCAGAAGCGAGTCTTCGCGCACCCGCACTGTGCGGGGCAAGAGGTGTGATCCAATGAAAATTGCCCGCTGCAAATATCTGCATTCGACGGTCGAGCGGACGCATATCGGCCATCATCCGAATAGACAAGGCGTGATGGCTTTTTCGGGAGCGCCGATTCGATCTTCTATGGTGGGGATATTTTAATTCCTGAGGCTTTGATTCTGGTTAGGCAAAGATGCCTGGCGTGCCTTTCGACAAAAACTTCGGTGGAAGACCTGGGTCGAGATGATGTCTGAGCTCAAACCGGAAGAATCGTTTGCCGCGTCGCCTCTCGATCGCGGCCTCCTCGCCCTATGTCAGATCGCCGCCTATTACCGCGTGGCATCCGATCCGGCCCAGCTTCAGCACCAGCTCGGCCTTCTCGGGCGCGCTGCCCAAAGCGAAGACATCGCACGCGGCGCCAAGATGTTGCAGCTAAAGGCGCGCGTGCTCAGCGCGCCCTCCGAAAAGCGCCTGAGGCGCGCTCCCACGCCCGCTCTCATCAAACTTTCCGGAATCGGCTTCGTCATCCTAGGCATGCCGGATCAGGAAGGTCGGTTCCGCCTCATCGATCCGGTCCAGCGCATGGCGCGCGTGCTCACTTATGCGGAGCTCGTGGCGGAGTGGGAGGGCGAGGTCGTTCTGATCGCACGGCGCGCCGGCGTCGGCGTCGATCCGCGACGCTTCGATGTGAGTTGGTTTTTGCCTTCGCTCTGGCGCTATCGCCGCCCCCTCGGCCATGTTCTTCTCGCCTCGCTCTTCGTGCAGCTTTTCGCGCTCATCACGCCGCTCTTCTTCCAGATCGTGGTCGACAAGGTGCTCGTCCACAAGGGCATGTCGACGTTGATCGTCGTGGGCATCGGCATGGTGTCGCTCGGGTTCTTCAACGTCATCTTGCAATATCTACGCACCTACGTGCTATCCCACACGACGAACCGGATCGACGTCGAGCTCGGCGCCAGGCTCTTTCACCATCTCCTGCACTTGCCAATGCGTTATTTCGAGACGCGAGCTGCAGGCCAGACGGTAGCGCGCGTGCGCGAGCTCGAGACCATTCGCTCCTTCCTCACCGGACAAGGCCTGTTCTCGGTGATCGATCTGTTGTTCGCGACGGTCTTCATCGCCGTGCTCTTCGCTTATTCCTGGTTCTTGGCGATCATCGTGCTCTGCTCGGTGCCGATCTATCTTCTGATCGGCCTCCTCATCCGCCCGGTTCTGCGTGAGAGGATCACCCAGAAGTTCAACCGCGGCGCCGAGAGCCAGCAATTCCTCGTCGAGACGGTCGTCGGCATGCAGACGCTCAAGGCGGCCGCCGTCGAACCCATGATGCAGGCGAGCTGGGAGGAGAAGCTCGCCGCTTACGTCAAGACATCTTTCGAGGCGACGCTGCTCGCCGCCTTCGGCCAGAACGCCACCCAATACGTATCGGCGCTCACCACAGCGCTCATCATCTTCTTCGGCGCACAAGCGGTCATTGCCGGGCAGATGACGGTCGGCGAGCTCATCGCTTTCAACATGATCGCCAATCAGGTGGCGCAGCCGATTTTGCGCCTCTCCCAGCTTTTCCAGGATTTCCAGCAGGTGCGGATTTCGATCGACCGCGTCGGCGACATCCTCAACACGCCGGTCGAGATGATGCCGCAGAGCCTCCCCTCCTTGCCGCCGATCCGCGGTGCGGTCGAGCTCAGATCCGTCAATTTCCGTTACCAGCCCGGCATGCCCGAGGTGCTTTCGGATGTGTCGCTCGCGATCCAAGCCGGCGAGGTGATCGGTGTCGTCGGGCCTTCGGGCTCCGGCAAGTCGACGCTCACCAAGCTCATCCAGCGTCTTTACCAGCCCGAGCGCGGCCAGATCCTCGTCGACGGCATCGACATCGCGCAGGCCGACCCCGCCTGGCTTCGCCGCCAGATCGGCGTCGTGCTCCAGGAGAACCTTCTCTTCAACCGTACCATTCACGACAACATCGCGCTCGCCAACCCGGCGATGTCGCGCGGTCAGGTGATTCGCATGGCGCAATTGTCGGGCGCGCACGAGTTCATAGCCCAGCTCCCGCAAGGCTACGACACCATGATCGAGGAGCGCGGCGCCAATCTATCGGGCGGGCAGCGTCAGCGCATCGCCATCGCGCGCGCGCTCGCCACCAACCCGCGCATCCTCATCTTCGATGAAGCGACGAGCGCGCTCGATTACGAGAGCGAGCAGATCATCCAGCGAAACATGCGGGAGATCGTCAAGCACCGCACCGTGATCATCATCGCGCATCGGCTCGCGGCGGTGCGCGGCTGTCATCGCATCATCGGCCTCTCGCAAGGGCGCATCGTCGAGCAAGGCACGCACGACGAGCTCTTGCGGCGCGAGAACGGCCTTTACGCGCATCTGTGGTCGCTGCAGACCGGCCAACAGGCGCCGGAAGCGGCGGCACAAGCCGCGGGAGCGCTGTCGTGACCAGTGCCGAGCTCGCCCCCGTCAAGCGCAATTTGCCGGCTGTCCGGCCGGTGCGCGTCTTGCCGCAGCTCACCGATCGCGAGTTCCTGCCGGCCGCAATCGAGATCGTCGAGACGCCGCCCTCGCCCGCGAAAACCGCGATGATGTTCATCATCTGCGCCTTCGCGGTCGCCGTGCTCGCCTGGTGCTGGTTCGGCCGCATCGACATCTATGCGACGGCGCGCGGCAAGGTCGAGCCCGCCGGCCACGCCAAGGTGGTCCAGCCATTCGATTCCGGCAAGGTTTCCGCCATCAATGTGAGGGAAGGCGACACGGTTCGCTCGGGGGACGTCGTCCTCGTGCTCGACGCGAGCGAAGCCCAGGCCGAGATCGCCGCCGACACGCAAGCGAGGGACGCCAAGCTCGCCGAGGCGCTCCGCCGTGAGGCGGCCTTGGCGGCGGTCGCCCGCAAGTCGCTCGCCATCCCACCCGCCATGGCCTGGCCGGAGGAGGTGCCGCAAGCGACACGCGTCCGGGAAGAGGATGTGCTCTCGGGCGACCTGCATGAGCTTTCCGCGACGCTCGCCAACCTCGCCTCGCAGAAGATCGAGAAGGAGGCGGCGGTGAAACAGCTCGATGCCAGCATCGCGGCCGAGAACCGGGTCATCGAGACGCTCAACGAGCGGGTCGCGATGCGCCAGGAGCTCATCGACAAGTCGGTAGGCACGCGCACCAGCCTCCTCGATGCGGTGCAGGTGCTGCGCCAGGAGCAGAGCCAGATTGCCGGTGATATCGGCAAGCGC
>Ga0213876_10000504_pt1 | contig 30418 bp, 23 predicted proteins | sample BarmaccomBMRX_R9_FD_160113 | JGI IMG/M metagenome (GOLD analysis project Ga0213876, IMG submission 160113) | Root-associated microbial communities from Barbacenia macrantha in rupestrian grasslands, the National Park of Serra do Cipo, Brazil - RX_R9 | ecosystem: Host-associated > Plants > Roots... | reverse complement strand
CGCATCGTCTGGAAGCGTTTCACCACGCGTTCGACGACGTCGTACTTTACCTCGTCATCGCAATGGGGCGCCATGGTCGGCGTGCCCCAAGTCTTGGGGAGCGCTCGATAAAGATCGGCCATCGAATTTTCGGGATTGCGGTCGAGCATCTCGACGATGTGAATACCGGTGAGAAGGCCGTCATCGTAACCGCGTCCGACCGGCGCATTGAAGAAAAAATGCCCCGACTTCTCGAAACCCGCCAGCGCCCCCAATTGGTTGACGCGCCGTTTGATGTAGGAATGCCCAGTCTTCCAATAATCCGTCTTGACGCCGCGCGCCTTGAGCTCGGGATCGGTCACGAAGAGCCCAGTCGATTTCACATCGACCACGAAGGTCGCATTCGGATGAAGCTTGGAGAGATCGCGCGCGAGCATGACGCCGATCTTATCGGCGAAGATCTCGTTCCCCTCATTGTCCACGACGCCGCAGCGATCCCCGTCCCCGTCGAAACCGAGGCCGACATCGGCCTTCTCGGCGCGCGTCTTCTCGGCGAGCGCGTGCAGCATCTTCATGTCTTCGGGATTGGGATTGTAATGGGGAAAACTGTGATCGAGCTTTGTATCCATTTCCACGACATCGCAGCCGATCCGCCGGAAGAGTTCGGGCGCGAAGGCACCGGCCGTGCCGTTGCCGCAAGCGGTGATGACCTTGAGCTTGCGCTTGATCTTGGGCCGCTGCGCGAGATTGGCGAGATAGCGCTCCCGCATCTCGGGCACGAACTCGTACGTCCCACCGGCCCGAGGTTCGAACTTGGCTGCGAGCACGATGTCCTTGAGGCGTCCCATCTCCTCCGGCCCGAAGGTGAGCGGCCGGTTGGCGCCCATCTTGACGCCGGTCCATCCATTGTCGTTGTGAGAAGCCGTCACCATCGCGACGCAAGGACAATCGAGCTCGAATTGGGCGAAGTAGGCCATGGGGGAGAGCGCAAGACCGATGTCCCTGACCCTCAAGCCGGCTGCCATCAACCCGCATACCAGCGCGTATTTTATCGAGGCCGAATAGGCGCGGAAATCATGGCCGGTGACGATTTCCGGCCTCACGCCCATCTCGTGGATAAGCGTTCCGAGCCCCATGCCGAGGCCCTCGACTCCCATGAGGTTGATCTCTTTTTCGAAAAGCCAGCGCGCGTCATATTCCCGGAAGCCTGTCGGCTTCACCATGGGCAGAGACTCGAATTCATAAGTGTTGGGGAAAAGCTGGGGCAGAGGTTTGGGAAAGCGTGCTGGGTTCGCCATGAAGAATTCCAGGAGCGAAGAACGGAAGATCTGTTTCGTCCCCTGAGGTGGATACCCCATTAAGGCTCACGGTCAAAGCTCGCGCGTTTTCAAGGATGCGCCCCGCGAGGCGGGGAAGGGAAAGGCTCGACGGGCGCAGTGCAGCGCGGCAAGCGGGGCCGCGCGCCCGAAGCCCACCGTTTACCTGCGCGTGCGAACCGAAATCGCGATCGTCTTGCGCCTAATCGGTACGGGCTGGTGCTGCCCGAGCAGATCTTTGCCAGCCAGGATGAGCATGATGGGCAAGGGTGCGACCAGGATAGTGAGAAAAAGGCCAGCCATCGCCGTTCTCCCAAGTTGTTCTCTACGAGAAACGTTGTTCTGTTCGAGAAATCCACATTGAGCCGAAGCTCGCGCCACCTCGTTTGCACAGATCGCTGACCCGCTTCGGCTCCTGCGTTCGCGGGAGAGGCGATATGCGGAGAGAACGTCGGGAAAACTGATTGGTTCCGGGTGCGCCGCTCGCTCGCTTTCGAACATCGAAAGGATTGCGGATCGTGTGCGTGGAAGGGCTCGGGAGCCCAGAAGCTCAATTGCCTTCCGCGCCCGTGCTGGTGAAGAGCTCGATGCGGCAGACGAGCCCGTCCCGCTCGAAGCGTCGGTCTATCTTCGCGTCCGGCAGACCGCGCTCGATGAGGCTCGTGCCGAAGCCACGTCGCGAGGGAGGCTTCACGGGGGGCCCGCCAACTTCGCGCCAGACCAGCGACAAGCTTTCGGCCCCCTCGGTCTCTCCGATTTTCCAGGAAAGCTCGACGCTGCCGCCAGGCACCGAGAGCGACCCGTATTTCGTCGCGTTCGTGGCGAGTTCGTGCAGCGCAAGCCCGAGCGGAACCGCGAGTGCGGTGTCGAGCGTCACCTCCGGACCTTGCACATGGACGCGCTTTTCCGCCCCCGCCGAGAAGGCCGCGAGCTGGCTCGCGACGAGCTCGCGCAGCGATGCGCCCTCCCAATGGCGATCCGTCAAGAGGTCGTGAGATGCCGCCATCGCGGCAAGTCGTCCGCCGAAGGCTTCGGCGAAAGCCTCGGGGTCGGGCGTCGAGCGTTGCGTCTGGCGCACAATGGATTGGATCACCGCGAAGGAATTCTTGACGCGATGGACGAGTTCGCGCGCCATGAGGCGCTGGCGCTCCTCGGCGAGGCGTCGTTCGGTGATGTCGCGAACCGTGGAGGAGAAGCCGAGGAGTTGCCCGTTCGGGCCGAAGATCTGGCTCTTCGTGACCACGCAAGGGAAGACGCTTCCGTCCTTGCGCTTTCGCTCGCTCTCGGTGGACATGATGTTTTCCGTGCCGAAATAGAGCTTTTCGTGCAGCTCATGAGCCCTGTGGGTCGGCATCAGCACGGCGCGGCTCTGGCCGATGATCTCGTCCGCCCGATATCCGAACAGGCGTTCGGCCCCACTGTTCCAGCTGCCGATGATGTGGTCGTGATCGAAACTGTAGATGGCGTCTTGGGAGCTGCGCACGATGGCCGCAAGCCGCGCATTGGTGGCGGCCGCATGCAAATCGCGGGTGATGTCCTCGATGGCCGAGATGAAATAAGCGGGCTCTGCGTCTTCGGTGCGCACCAGCGCCGAGGTGAGGCGAATCCAAACGACGGCGCCATCCTTGCGCAGATAACGCTTGTCGCGGCTCAGGATCTCGCGCTGCCCGGCGATCACCTCGGACATCTCGGCGAGGTCGCGATCGAGATCGTCGGGATGGGTGATGTCCTGGAAGCGCCTGCGTAACAACTCCTCGCGCGAGTAGCCCGTAATGGCGCAGAGCTTGTCGTTGACCGCGAGCCATCTGCCGTCGAGGCCCACATGCGCGATGCCGACCGCGGCCTGCTCGAAAGTCGCTCGATAGCGCGCTTCGCTCTCGCGCAGTTCCTGCTGGGTGCGCCGAAGCTCAGATACGTCTTGAATGATCGAGATGCGGTTGCGCGCGGCTCCCGTTTCATCGCGCTGGAGCGATGAGGTGACGCGTGCCCAAAGCCGTGTGCCGTTCTTTCTCACATAACGCTTCTCGAACACATAGCTGTCGACCTTCCCGGCGTAGAGCCGCTTGTGCCGCCGCCGCTCGCGCGGCAGGTCGAGCGGATCGGTGATGTCGACGAAGGTCATGCTCATCAACTCCTCGCGCGAGTAGCCGAGCATGACGCAAAGCTGGTCGTTGACCGCGAGGAGCCTGCCGTCGAGCGCCGCCTGCTCGATGCCGACGGCGGCCTGCTCGACGAGCGTGCGATAGTTGCGCTCGCTGGCGGCAAGCAGCGCCTCGGTTTCCCGACGTGGGCCGATGTCCACGAAGGCCACCATGCCGGCCGTGATGTTGCCCAGGATGTCGCGGATCGGCGTGGCCGATACGTTCGAAAATCTCCGTGCGCCATCGGGCCGCGTGATCTCGACCTCGGTTCCGCGGAAGGCTTCGCCGCGTAACGCCCGCGCCAACGGAAACTCCGCCGCCGGCAACGCGCGCCCATCGGCGACTCGCATCTTGTAGGCCTGTGCCTCGGAGAGGAGGTCGACGTCGCGTATCCACTCACCGAGATGGCTCGCCGCGGCGTCGTTCACGAGCGAAATTTTCCCCGACTTCGCTTCGGCGATCACGACGCCGGCGGGCAGATCCTTGAGGATCGCCGCGAGGCGAGCTCGCTCGCTCTCGACTTCGGCGATGAGCCGCTCGCGCTCGACAAGAAGCCGCTTGTACTCGGTGATGTCGCTCGAGACCCCGACAATGCCGATCACGGAGCCGTCCGGAGCAAACATCGGCTTTTTGTTCGAGGAGAAGACGCGAGTCTTCCCGTCAGGCGGCGTGAAGGCCTCCTCGACCACCGCGCCTGTCCTGCTTTCCATGACCTTTCGGTCGTTGGCGATGATGGTTTCGGCCTCGGCTCGGTTCACATGCCAATCGGACAGCTTTCCCGACGGCGCCCGCCCGGTCAGTCGTTGCATCGCCGGATTGGCGTAGAGCAGGCGGCTCTCGCGGTCCTTCACGTAGATGAGATCGTCGGTGACCTGCGATACGCTGTCGAGAAGCTCCGTGGCGCGTTTGGCTTCCTCCTCGATTTCCTTGCGGCTCGTGACGTCGAAGATCACGCCGCTCCACTTCGCCTCGCCCCCCTGCGCGCGCTGGCCGATCGAGGTGAGCCAGCGCATCGATCCGTCCGGCGCCGTCACGCGAAATTCGATGTGGTGTCGGTCTTTGCCCGTGCGTGCGTAGCGAACGATGGCCTCGATGCGGGCGCGATCGCGCGGATCGACGCGTGACAGGAGAGTCTCTGTCGTGAGGCGCCCTTCGGCCGCGGATATGCCGAAGAGTTCGCGAACCCGCGCGTCGGCGTCGATATTTCCCGCGCCCGCATCCCACCACCACATCCCCATGGCGGCGGCATCGAGCGCGATGCGCCGGCTTTCCTCGGCTTGCCGCAACATCGCCTCGTCGTGACGCCGGCGCGTCACGTCGAGGAAAGTCACGACGAGTCCGTCGACCGCACCGCTTTTGTCCAGATACGCAAGAACGCGGCGCATGAGCCAGCGTCCGTCGCGCGCCCGCACTTCGTCTTCGACCGGTTCCTCACCGATCGTTTCCGGTGAAGGCAAGGGCGGTGGATCGACGAGCACATGGGTGAAATGAGCGAGGGGCCGGCCCACATCCGCCGTGACCAAATGGTAAATCTCGCCGGCCGGCGGCGTGAAGCCGCGGATCGCGCCGTGCCGGTCGAGAAAGATCGTGGCGATACGGATCGATCGCAGATGGTTGCCGAGGTCGAGATTGGCGGCCCACAATGCCTCGTTCGCCGCCTGCGTCTCCTCCTTCGAGGTCTCGAGCTCCTCATTGGCCGATTGCAGCTCCTCGTTCATCGAGAGGAGCTCCTCGTTGGATGATTTCAATTCCTCGTTGGCCGCTTCGAGATCCTGCACGGTCCGGTCGAGATCTTCTCGAGCGCGCAGCAACTCCTGATCGAGATGCTCGATGACGCGATCGGCATCGGGCCGGACGCTGTGCTGGTCGGGTCGTGTCGAAGGGGCGGCAGCGCCGAGCCCCTCGAAGACCATCATGTAGAGTCCTTCGTCGAGGCCCAGCTCTGGCATCGGCTGAACGGTCAATCGGATGCGTTCGTGGCCTTCGGCCGTGTGCATGGTGATTTCGCGCACGGCGGTTCGCCGGTTGCGCAGGGCCTCGGCAAAGGTCGTCCGCAAGCCGACGCCCAGGCCCCGGCGCGCCATGCGCAGGATATCGTTCGAGAAGTGGCCAGCGGGCGGCTGAATGAAGCGCTCGACGCCTTCCGATAGGAAGGCGATTTGTCCTTCTTCGTTGACGATTGCGTAACGAGGCGCAAATTCGTCGAGGACGATGCGCTGGGCAAGGGCGCCGAGGTCGACGCCCGGTCGGTTTTCGCCGTCGCGTAGACTGGGCGGCGCTTCTCGTCCGGCGTGCTTTATCTCTCCGGGCGTTCGCAAAGCCGTTTGCTTGCGCTGCACGAGCCGATGAGGCGCGTCGATATCCCGGAAGAGATCCCCGTGCCCGCCCAGGCTCTCGGATGAGCCGAGGAACAGATACCCTCCTCTGCGCAACGCGTAATGGAAGAGCGGAATGAGCTTTTTCTGCAGATGCCCGCCGAGGTAGATCAAGAGATTGCGGCAGGAGATCAGATCGAGGCGCGAGAACGGCGGATCCGCGATGACGTTGTGAGCCGAGAAGGTCACCATTTCACGCAATTCTTGCGTGACCTGGAAGCGGCGCCCGCGCTTGATGAAAAAGCGGGCGAGGCGTTCGGGGGAGAGGTTGGCCGCGACGCCCAGTGGGTAAAGCCCGCGGCGCGCCACCGCCAAAGCGCGTCCGTTCACGTCCGTCGCGAAAATTTGGACCTTTGGCGGGTTTTCAGTGGTCTCCAGCATCTCGCGCACGAGAATGGCGATCGAATAGGCCTCCTCTCCGGTTGCGCACGCCGCAATCCAGATGCGCACCGTGTCGGCCGGCGAACGATTCTCCAAAAGGGGCGAAAGCGCATTCTGGGCAAGGGAAGCGAAAGCCTCCGGATCGCGAAAGAAGGCCGTGACGCCGATCAGCAATTCGCGCGCGAGCACTTGGGCTTCTCGGGGCTCGCGCGTGAGGCGTGCCACATACTCGTCAGCCGAGGCAAGGTGCAGCACATGCATGCGCCGCTCGATGCGTCGCAGCAGCGTCGTGGTGCGGTAATGTTTGAAATCGATGCCCGTTTGCTCACGCAGGAAAGCGCAGATCGTGACGAGCTGCTCTTGAATGCGGCGCCGTCTGAGCCAAGGTCTTTTACCTTCTTCCGCCTCGCTCCAGTGGCGCGCGTAATCCACGATCGCATGCGCGATGCCGGCAGGCGGCAGCACGTGATCGAACCGACCGGAGTTGATGATGCTGTCGGTAAGGAGCGCCTCGGCACTGGCCTCCGGCGCTTGCACCATCGTCATGCCACCCGCGGCCCCGATCGCCTCAAGACCGATGAATCCGTCCGATCCCTCGGCCGCGAGCAAAACCCCAATGGCACGCGACCCGAAGTTTCTTGCAATGGAGCGGAAAACCGAATCGGCCGGAAACCGGTGTTCTCCCGCGTTGTGGGCAGGACGAAACTGGAAGCCGCTCTTCTTGACGCGAACCACGGACTGGCTTGGGGCCAGATAAAGGTGGCCGGGCAGGACCGGGCCACCATCGACAATCCTCGCGACCTTGAAATTGCCGAGCTCCGCGAGCGAGTAAGCGTCGATCTCGCGCCCGTCGGGGCTCGCTCGTTGCACGACGATGAAGGTCATTTGCTCGTCGCGCGGGAGCGCCGCGAGGAGCTCCGTCAAGGCGGGTAAACCCCCACGCGAGGCCGCGATCGCGACGATGAGTTGCCGCGAGGGCTCGGCTTCGCTCGTTTTGGGGTGCGGCTCCTCGGTGATCGTCATAACCTGCCCTTGAAGGCTGCCTTGGTGTCATAGTGGCACGAGCACGATCGACATGCTCGACTATCGGCGGTGCACAAATTCCCGAAAATGCCTGCACTTTCGAGGATTGCGCTCGAAGCTCAGCTAAGCAATGCCTCCTCGCTTCCAAAACCTTAACCCCCCGTCAAGAAATTGATGCCTGGCATGACCTCCTGGCCACATTATGGTCAGCGCGATCGGGGCGCTTGCCGCGGCCCGGCGGGCGCCCCTTCGTTCAAGTCGCCCAACGCACTTCCTTCCCTTCTAGCTTGCCAAGAAGAGGAGGGACGGCTCCGCATTCTCGAGCAGCGCATTGGCGAGCGTGCCGAAAATGAGCGTGTCGCTTTGCCTTTTGGTCGCGCCGAGCACGATCAAGGTGTGGCCGGCCCGGCGCGCCTGGCGCAGGATCGCGGCGTCCGCCGCATCCGCGACGCGCACCACGGTGCGCGTTGCAGCCCCGTAACGGTCGGCAAGCGCCGCAATGTCCTTGAGGATCGAGTCTTCGTGGCGCCGGGAAAGAAGAGAGCGCCCGAGGCGCCGGCTCTCGCCTCGCGTGCTGGCGGCAGGCGCCACATAGACGACGGTCGCAACCGCATTTTCGATTCGCGCGAGCGCGAAGGCGAATTCCGCGGCGCGGCGCGATACATTCGTGCCGTTGACCGGAACCAGGATGTTGAGCCGCGAGCGCGACGGGCGTTCTCGCAGCGCGCCACGCGCGATCGCAATGCCGATCGTGCCTTCGAAGCTCCTTGCCACTTCGACGATCTTGGAATGAAAGCCTCCAGCGTCGGCCATCGCGGGCTCGAGCCCAACCATCAACAGGTCGTAGCCTTTGCGAGCCTCGCTCGCGACTGCTTGATCGGGTGGTGGCGCGGGGGCCTTCGCGACCACGGTACCTGAGAGCGGCGCCGCCGCAAGGGGAACAGCGGCAGGCCCCTCGCCCGAGGGGGGCGCTGTTTGCGCACCGCCATCGAGGAGGCTTCTTCCCTCGACGACGCGCAAGGTCGTGGTCGGGAGCCCGCGTGGCCCTCCTACGAGGCCCGCAAGGCGCGAGGCCAGCTCGCCGCTCGGGCTGTCGTCGATGGTGAGCAGGATGCGCTCGAGGTTCGCGACGAAACCGTTCGCCTCGAATTCCTCCTGTTCGAGCCGCTGCTTCTCTTCGGGGCGAATCGGCAGGCGCCCGAGCGCCCAGCGCAAGGTTGGAGGCATCGCCATCGTGGTCGCGACCGCCATGGCGACGATGATCGTATAGAGGTCTGAGGTGAGAGCGCCGATCGACAAGCCCACCGAGGCGATGATCACCTCGGTCGAGCCACGCGCGTTCATGGCGATGCCGAGTGCGAGCGCTTCGCGCTTAGTGAGCCCGCCGATCTCGCCGCCCAGAAAGGCGCCACCGAATTTGCCGATGCTGGCGATGAGGATGATGCCGACGGTCGTCAGGAGAAGAGGCGGATCGTTCAAGACCGTGATGTCCGTGTTGAGCCCGGCGAGCGCAAAGAAGATCGGCATGAAAAGGGCCGTGATGAGGCCCCGGAGCTGACCTTCGATATGCCGGGTGAGGATGGGCGATTCACCGATCAGCACGCCGGCCACGAAGGCGCCAAGCACGGTGTGCACGCCGATGAGATGCGTGGTGAGCGCCATGACTCCCATGATCACCAGGATGACGGTGATGACCGGAAGCTCGCTCATCAGTCGGTCATTCGCCCAACGAATCAGGGTGTGCACCACTTTGCGCCCGAGCGTGAGGCTCAGGACGAGAAAAGCGGCGGTGCCGCCGATGCTGCGCGCAAGCGAGGAGGCGTCGATCTTGCCATGCGTCGCCAGGCTGAAGGTGATGGCGATGACGATCCAGCCGATCGAATCCTCGATGATCGCGGACGCGATGATCACCTGGCCGAGATCGCGGCGCATGAAGTTCATCTCGCGCACCACCATGGCGACGATCTTGATCGAGGAGATCGACAAGGCCGTGCCCAGGAACAAGGCGGTGACGAGCCTGCGCTCGGGCGTGGGCAAGAGACTGTCGGGGAGAAGGAACTCACCTGCCAGGAAGCCGCAGGTGAAAGGCACCGCGATGCCGGTGATCGAGACGCTCGCGGCGGCACGCTTGACCTTCGAGACGAGCTCGAGATCCATCTCCATTCCGGTCAGCAAGAGCAGCATGAGGACGCCGAGCTGACCGACTCCGTCGATCATGCTGTGCTGCGCCGCATTTCGCGGAAACAACAGATCTTCGGCGCCCGGCCAAAGGGCACCGAGCACCGATCTGCCGACCAGAATGCCGGCCAGCAATTGTCCGACGATTGCGGGTTGCCCGACGCGTTGCATCAGCTCCCCGAAGGCGCGCCCGACGACCAAGAGCACCACGATCTCGGCGACGAAGACCGCGTCCGACGGCGCCGCCGGATTTTCGGCCACGGCCGCAAACGCCGTTCCGGTCGCCAGAAATGTGAAGGCGAGCGCGCCCAGAAAGGACGCGTAACGGTTTTTCAAAGGCGAATATCGGCGTCCGGCATGCGCCCAAGCGTCATCGGCACGTTGTCGGCCGCACCATCCCATACGATCTCGACCCCTCCTCGCGTCAGACTCGAAGCAAGAACGCCGGCATATTTGCGCAAAATGCGGTGATTTTCGATACCGAGTTCCTCAGCCGCGGCGGCTGCAAGACCGTGCTCCGCCGCGCCCGCATGCGCGACGAGCCTCGTCAAGGCCCGCGCATGGGGACATGGAAATGCCGGATCATCCTCCTCCAGCGAAAGGCCGTCCGGCAGGCGGAAGCGGATTTCATTGTCCATGGCGAGCGCGTCCGACATGACCTTGTCGGCTTGCTCCTCGGGCATGCGCCGGCAAAGCGTCGCAAAAAGTTCGTGCAGATACCTTTCGTCGTAATCCTCGCGAAATTGGGCGAGCTTACGAAAAACAGTGACGATGAGCCGGGCGTCGGTCGATTGCTTGGCGATCTCGTTCAACGCGTGGACGGTCATGCGCGGGCCTGTCGATTTTGTTGCTTGCAAGGCACGGGCGGTCACCACACCGCTGCCACCCAGCCGGCAACGAAACGTCACGCCCGTCAACTTGTTCCGTGAAATGAAACTTGCGCAGCGGCGTCGCTACCGCCGCCGCACTCCACCCGCATCGAACCTCGCCGCTGTCACCTCCTGGAAGCGTGCGCTCAGCGAAGGTGGCTCAGCCATGCGCACGTTCGGCGCTGTTGACCACGGGCTTGCCGCGCAACTGCGCGAGAATCGCGGTCAAATGCTTGAGATCCCACACCGAGATGTCGATGGTCATCTCGACGAAGTCGTCCGTGCGCCGCGTCATGGTGATATTCTCGATGTTTCCATCATGCTCGGCCACGACGGCCGCGACCTGGGCGAGCGATCCCGGCTCATTTATCGAAACCACGATGATGCGGGCCGGAAAGCGCCTCGCATTCTTGCCGTCGACGTCCCAGCGCACGTCGAACCATTGATCAAGCGCATTCTCGAAACGCGCGAGCTCGGGGGAATCTATACGATAAACCGTCACCCCCTCGCCGGGTGTCGCTATGCCGACGATTCGGTCCCCGGGCACGGCTCCTCCTTCGGCGAAACGCACCGGCACATCGGCGTCGAGCCCGATCACGGGGACGTCACTCAAAGGTTGCGTCTTGCCGGGCGCGGCTGCCGGCTTGAAGATCAGCCCGAGCGATTTCGGAAACGAGAACCAGCCCGGATCCTTCGGCGGGGGCTCGGAGACGATATGCGCGCGCTCGCCGTGATAATCGGGGTAGAGGGCGCGCAGCACGTCGCTCGAGGCCATCTCGCCGCGGCCCACGGCGGCGAGCACATCCTCGACGGAAGCACGCGCGAGGCGCGGCAGCGCGGCCTTGAGATTGTCGTCACTGTAAGCGCGCTTGGCGCGCTGGAAGGCGCGTTCGACGAGCTGACGCCCGAGCCCCCCATATTGGCGCCGCACCGCGATGCGGCTCGCACGCCGGATCGCTGCCCGCGCCTTGCCCGTGACGACGAGCGATTCCCAAGCGGCCGGCGGCGTCTGGCTTTGCGTCGAAAGCACCTCGACCTCGTCGCCGTTGCGAAGCTCCGACACGAGGGGCGCGAGCCGGCCGTTGATCTTGCAGCCCACCATGCCGTTGCCGAGCTCGGTATGCACCGCATAAGCAAAGTCGATCGGCGTCGCTCCGCGCGGCAGCGCGATCAGGCGGCCCTTGGGCGTGAAGCAAAAGACCTGATCGTGGAAGAGCTCGAGCTTTGTGTTCTCGAGAAATTCCTCGGGATCGCCTTCGGCGAGATTGGCGATGGTGCGGCGCAGCCAGGCGAAGGCGGAGCTCTCCGCCGCGAGGCCCCTTTTGTCCGGCGCGAGCCCGTCCTTGTAGAGCGCATGGGCCGCGATGCCGAGCTCGGCGATCTTGTGCATCTCGTCGGTGCGGATCTGCAGCTCGACGCGCTGTCGTGCGGGACCGACCACTGTCGTGTGCAGCGAGCGGTAATCGTTCTGCTTCGGTACCGAGATGTAGTCCTTGAAACGGCCGGGCACCATCGGCCAGCTCGTATGCACGACACCGAGCGCCCGGTAGCACTCGGTCGTGTCGTTGACGATCACCCGGAAGCCGAAAATGTCGGAAAGCTGCTCGAGCGCGATCGATTTCGCATTCATCTTGCGCCAGACCGAATAGGGCTTCTTCAGCCGGCCCTTCACGACGGCCCTGACGCCCTGCGCCTCCATGCTGCGCGAGAGCGCCGCCTCGATCTCGAAGATGAGCTTCTCGCTCCGGCCTGAAATGTCCGAGAGGCGGTGCACGATCGTTTCGTGGGCCTCGGGCATGAGCTCCTTGAAGGCGAGCTCTTCCAGCTCGTCGCGCATATCCTGCATGCCCATGCGACCGGCGAGCGGGGCATAGATGTCCAAGGTCTCCTGCGCGACCCGTCCGCGCTTCTCGGCCGGCATGAAATGCAAGGTGCGCATATTGTGAAGTCGGTCGGCGAGCTTCACGAGGAGCACGCGCACGTCCTCGGAGATCGCGAGGAGAAGCTTGCGCAGATTTTCCGCCTGGGCCGCGCGCATCGACACGAGATCGAGCCGCTTGAGCTTGGTGAGGCCCTCGACGAGGGTCGCGATCTCGTGCCCGAAAAGCTGGTCGATCTCTTCGCGCGTCGTCGCCGTATCCTCGATCGTGTCGTGCAGCATCGCGGCGACGATCGTGGAATCGTCGAGATGCAAGTCGGTGAGGATGGCGGCGACTTCGAGCGGATGGGAGAAATACGGGTCGCCCGAGGCGCGCTTTTGCGCGCCATGCGCCTTCATCGCATAGACATAGGCGCGGTTCAAAAGGGCCTCGTCCGCATCCGGGTTATACCGCTTGACCCGATCGACGAGCTCGTATTGGCGCATCATGCGCGGCTCACCTACAAAGCGTTGAAATGGTTCTTCACGAAGGAAAGGTCGAGCGCTGCCAGGCCGTCCATTTCCGCCGCGACGAGCCCTTGCGCCTTATACCAGGCGATCTGCTTGAGAATGTCGGCGACGTCGATCCTCGCCTGCGGATCCACATAGAAAGCCGAGGCCTCGACTAGGGTCGCGGCCTTCCCGGGGGGATCGGTCGGATACACATATTTGGCGATCAGCGCGGCGGCCGCGGCGGCTTTCTCGTCGAAAATACGCCGACCCCGGTCGTCGCGCCTGAGCAGCGCGTCGAAATAATCTTGCGCGCCTTTTTGATAGGCGCGCACGAATTTCTCGAGCATCGGGCGCCTCGTGCCGATCGCCTTCGGCGTCGTGAACAGGCCCCCGAACTGATATTCGTCGAGGTCCGAATAGCGTGCGATCGGCTTGGCGTCGCCGTTCTCGATCATCGCGCGCGCAAGATGCGGCGCGATGATGATGGAATTCACCTGGCCGGTCTTCAACGCCGCCGCCATGGCGAGAAGCGATTGCAGGGGCCGGATCGCAATGGTTTTGAGGTCGATGCCGTTTGCCGCCGCGATCTGCCCGATCTGGTAATGGAAAGAGGAGCCGATCTGCGTGATTCCGATCGAATGCCCGGCGAATTGGCTCACATCGCGAAAGCCCTTGTCCCAGGCCGCGTTCGAGACGAGGACCAGATTGCCTTCGTACCCCTTCGCTTCCTTGGCCTGCGCGGCGATGATCTTCAGCGCCCCCTTGCCGGCGAGATTGAATAACCCGCCCGTGAAGGCCGTGACGCCGAGATCGAGATCGCCCGAGGCGGTCGCGAGCGCGATCGGCTGAGCCGCGTCGAAGAAGGTGATGGCGACGTCGAGACCCTCATCCTTGAAGTAACCGCGCTCGATCGCAATGAACACCGCTCCCGAAGAGACGAAGCGCAACGAGCCGAGCTTCACCTTTTCGAGCGGCTCCTGCGCCCCCACCCGTTGCAACGGCAACAGCGCGGCGGCGCCCGCGAGAAGCGCGGCACGTCGCGAGGGAAGGCGAGGCGAAGCATGCATCGGCATTGGGCTCCAGGCGTTCTCGACGAAAATGATAGCACGCCATCCGCAAGGGAGCGCGACCTCTCGCATGCATGCGCTCGCTGTCGCATCGCACTTGTTCTTGCGTGGCGGTTGTTCTTGCATGGCGTGTCTTACATGGCGGTTGGCCGAGCCCGCGCATGACGAATGATACCAGCCGCGCTTCGGCCGGCTATCCGCCGGAGTGGCGGCGCCGGCGTGCAGAAACGTCGGTGCCAGGCTCGGAATCGCCAAATCGCCCCTGCGCCACATCATAGAGCCGCAGACGCGCGCTCACCGCGGCCCGTGCTTGTGCCTCCTCGTCGATCGCGATGAGCCACCAGCCTGGCCGGTGCGTGCGGCTCGGACGGGCCGAGGCGGAAGGCGCCCCGATGACCGGTATCGGGTGGTCGGGTCCGGGCACCGAAGCCAGCGAGGCGCGATGGTTGTGGCCGTGCAGCACGGCCTCGCAGCCGCGCCGCGCCAGCGTCTCGCGCAAATCCGCGCCATCGATGAGCTGCCGCAAGCGCCGCGCGCCTCCCTTGTGTGGCGGATGATGGATGAGCACGATGCGGATCGCGTCTTCCCGCTCGAGCTGTGCCAGGAGCGCATCGAGCCGTTCGATCTGAGGCGAGCCGAGCCGGCCCGCGGCGACGAAGACAGGCGTCGGCACGCCTGTGGAAAGTCCGATGAGCGCGACCCGACCGCGACGCTTGAGGAAGGGGAACCTCGGCTCGCTCTTGCCGTCGCTTTGCATCCAGGGGCCGATCGCGGGGGTGAGCGCGGCGGTCGAACCGCTCACATAGATGTCGTGATTGCCCGGGATGGCGCTCACTTTTTCGGGAGTGCCCAGATTTTCGAGGAAACGGCGCGTCGTCGCAAATTCGGACGCGAGCCCGATATTGGCGAAATCACCCGTGACCGCGATGTGGTCGGGCTCGCTCGCCTTCACATCCGCAATCACGGCGGAGAGCATCTCCATGTCCTGTGCGTCGGCGCGCCCGAGCCGCCAGTTGGCGTATCCGGTAAGCCGCTTGTTCATGAGCTCGCGCAAATGCACCGGCGGCAAGGGGCCAAGATGCGGATCTGAGAGGTGGGCGAGGCGGAACATGGGGCGGTCGCGGTCCCGTGCGAGCTTTGAGGGATCATAGCGAGCGCGAGGCCGAGCGCCCAGGCTGGAGGCGCCCGAGCGGCAAGGATGAGCGGCGTGACAGGCCCCGAGCCTCGCCTGGATGCGACACGTGGGTGGCACTCATCCGCGGACCGTGGGCGCGAGGCCTGGAATTATCCGCGCTGATCGGGTAGGGGCTCGCGACCTTGCGGCAGGGCCGCTAGGTTGCATCATCAGCTCGAGTGCCGAGATGTCCAAGATCGATACGGTCATTTTCGATGTCGGCAACGTCTTGCTCGACTGGAATCCCCGCCATCTCTATCGCAAGCTCTTTGCCGACGAAGAGCGCATGGAGTGGTTTCTCGCGAATATCTGCACGCCGGCCTGGAACCTCGAGCAGGATCGTGGCCGCTCTTTTCCCGAGGCCGTGCGGCAACTCATCCTTCTCCATCCGGAATGGGAGCGCGAGATCCGGGCCTTCGACGAGCGCTGGCACGAGATGATCCCGGGCGAGATCGCGGGCAGCATCGAGCTCCTTTCGACCCTGAAACAACGAGGCATTCGGCTTTTCGCGCTCACGAATTTCTCTCGCGAGAAATACGAGGAGACCTTCGCGCGCTTCCCCTTCCTGCGCGAGTTCGAAGGCGTGATCGTTTCGGGGCAGGAGCGGCTGCTGAAACCCGACGCGGCGATCTTTCGCCTGTTGCTCGAACGTTATGCCTGTGAAGCGTCGCGCTGTCTTTTCATCGACGATTCGGCGCGCAACGTGGAAGGCGCAAGGCGCATCGGGATGCAGGCCCTTCTTTTCACTGGCGCCGCGGACCTCGAGCGCGACCTCGAGCGGCTCGGACTGTTGCCGGCCCCGTGAACGGAAGCGATCGGCTCCCCCGATGCGAAATTCTGTATCTTTGCGCCAAGAGGGTGCAATAAGGCAGATGGGAGAGCCAAGGCGGAGCGGATGTCTCGACACCCTCGATGCCGAAAGCTTTAGGAACCGCGTCACCCTACGGAACATGTCATGCGTCATGCCAAGGTGAGCCGCGCAACCGCGGAGACGAACATCGAGGTGGAGATCGGCCTTGACGGGTCGGGCCGTGCCGAGGTCGCGACCGGTGTCGGCTTTCTCGACCACATGTTGGAGCTTTTCACCCGTCACGGCCTTTTCGATCTCGTGGTGAAAGCTGAGGGCGACACGCATGTGGATGATCATCACACGGTCGAGGATGTCGGCATCGCGCTCGGCGAGGCGTTCGCAAAAGCGCTCGGCGACAAGAAAGGGATTTCCCGATACGGCGATGTGCGCCTCCCCATGGACGAGGCCTTGGCGCTCGTCTCGGTGGATGTCTCGGGCCGCCCCTTTCTGGTCTTCGAGGCCCCCTTCGCCGCGTCGCGAATCGGAAGCTTCGACACGCAGCTCGTACGCGAATGGTTCCAAGCCTTCGCGGTCAACGCGCGCGTGACGCTGCACGCGGAAATCGCGCGCGGTGTCAACGATCATCATCTGGCCGAAGCGCTTTTCAAGGGGCTCGCGCGGGCTCTACGCCAAGCCGTCGCCCGCGATCCGCGCGAGGCGGATCGGGTGCCCTCGACAAAGGGCACCCTCTAGTTCCGGTTGCGCGTCTGCTTGCGGGAACGAGCGGAAATGAAAATTCCCTCATGCTCGTGAAAGCGCGGATCCGGCCGCGACGGTTCGGAAGGGCTTGGCGGAATAGGGGCCGAAAGGGATTCGAGGATGCGGTTCTACACTGTTTATTTGCCCCAAGGTGTCGGTGCCAATTCGGGTGCGCTCTCCTTGGAGGGTGCAGTCTTCGTCCGCGAGGGCTTTCATTTCTGGGCGTTCCTTCTCGGCCCGGTTTGGTGCTTGTGGCGCGGGCTCTGGCTGCCGGCGGTTGCGATCCTGGCGCTCGGCGCCATCCTGATCGGGATGGGACGCGCTTTTCAGCTCTCTTCGGAGACGCAAGTCTTGTCCGAGATTGTGCTTGCGCTCCTGATCGGCCTCGAGGCGGCCAATCTGCGACGCTTCGGCTTGCGCCGTCGTGGCTATGTCGAGCGCGGCACGATCGCGGCCATGAACATCGCCGACGCCGAAACCATTTTCTTCGCTCAAGCGGCTTCGTCTCCGCCGCAGCCGAAACCCGCTTCGATGCCCTCGTATCCAGAGCCGGGTATTCCCAAGCGCAACCCGACGGGGGAGGACGTGGTCGGGCTCTTTCCGGAGTATCGCGGGCCATGAAGGTCGCCATCGTCGATTACGGATCCGGCAATCTGCATTCGGCGCGCAAGGCTTTCGAGCGGGCCGCGCGCGAGGGGGGCGCCTTCGCCGAAATCGAGGTGACGGCCGATCCCGACGCGGTGCGTCGCGCCGACCGCGTCGTGCTTCCCGGCGTCGGCGCTTTCGGCGATTGCGTAAGAGGGCTTCGTGCCATTGCGGGAATGACCGAGGCACTCGACGAGACGGTCAGAAAGCGCGGCGCGCCCTTTCTCGGCATTTGCGTGGGGATGCAGCTCCTGGCCGAGCGCGGGCGTGAGTACGGCGTCGTCCAGGGCCTCGGCTGGATCGCCGGCGAGGTCGTCGCGGTCGAGCCCGGCGACGCTTGCGTGCGGATTCCACATATGGGTTGGAACACGATTCGACCCCGAACCGATCACCCTTTGCTCGCCGGTATTCCCACGGGCGAGACGGGGCGGCATGCGTATTTCGTGCATTCGTTTCATCTGCGCGTTGCCGATCCGGCGGACCTCGTCGCCGAGACCGACCATGGCGGTCTCATCACCGCCATGGTGGCTCGCGACAACATCGCGGGGACGCAGTTTCACCCCGAGAAGAGCCAAAGGCTCGGCCTCGAGCTGATCGCGAACTTCCTCGATTGGCGGCCATGATCCTTTTCCCCGCGATCGACCTGAAGGAAGGTCGCTGCGTGCGCTTGCGGCAAGGCGACATGGCGCAAGCGACGGTCTTCAACGACGATCCGGCCGCGCAGGCGCGCGCCTTCGCGCAAGAGGGGTTCGATTGGCTCCATGTCGTCGATCTCGACGGGGCTTTTGCGGGCCGCCCGGCCAATGCCGATGCGATCAGGCGAATTTTGGGCGCCTCGAAGCTTGCGCTCCAGCTCGGCGGGGGCATTCGCGACCTTGCGACCGTGGAAGCCTGGCTCGAACGCGGTGTGCGCCGAGTGGTGCTCGGCACGGCGGCGGTGCGCGATCCGGCTTTCGTCAAGGCGGCGGCGAGGAAATTCCCAGGTCAAGTGGCGGTCGGCATCGACGCCCGCGACGGGCGCGTGGCGGTCGAGGGCTGGGCCGCGACATCCGATCTCGAGGTCGAGGCGCTTGCGCGGCGTTTCGAGGATAGCGGGGTGTGTGCGCTCATCCACACGGATATCGCACGCGACGGCATGCTGGCGGGCCTCGACCTCGAGGCTACTCTCGCGCTCGCCGAAACGGTCGATATTCCGGTGATTGCGTCGGGAGGCCTCGCCTCGATGGAGGATATCGGCCGCCTCGCCGAACCTCGTTGCGCGCGCCTTGCCGGCGCCATCGTGGGGCGCGCACTCTATGATGGGCGCATCGATGCACGAGCCGCGCTTGCGCTGTTGCGCACGAAGGTAACGCCGCCGGCCGGCTGATCGGGCCGCGCTCGCTTTATTTCCCTTCGCGCAAAAGAATGCGCCAATTGCGATTCTCCTGGACTGGCGCAGCTTTGCGTGCGAACGGGCCTGATGCTCAAAACGCGCATCATTCCCTGCCTCGACGTGAAGGACGGGCGTGTCGTGAAAGGCGTTCGCTTCGTCGACCTTGCCGACGCCGGCGATCCGGTCGAGGCCGCAAAGGCGTATGATCAAGCCGGCGCGGATGAAATGTGCTTCCTCGACATCACGGCGAGCCACGAAAATCGCGGCATTCTGCTCGATGTCGTGGCGCGCACCGCCGAGGTCTGCTTCATGCCGCTCACGGTTGGTGGCGGGGTGCGTACCCTCGACGATATCCGCGCGCTTCTTCTTGCTGGAGCCGACAAGGTCTCGATCAACACGGCGGTCGTGAAGGATCGTGGCTTCGTGAAAGCGGCGGCGCGGAAGTTCGGCGATCAGTGCATCACGGTCGCAATCGACGCCAAGCGCGTCGGTGATGCCGGCTCCACGCGCTGGGAAATCTTCACCCATGGGGGTCGGCAACCGACAGGCATCGACGCGGTTGCCTTCGCCGAGGAGGTGGCGGCGAACGGCGCCGGCGAGATCCTCCTCACCTCGATGGATCGGGATGGTTCCAAGGAAGGCTACGACATCGCGCTCACGCGCGCCGTCGCCGACCGTGTTTCGGTCCCGGTCATCGCCTCCGGCGGGGTCGGCTCGCTCGAGCATCTCGTGGAAGGTGTGCGCGATGGGCATGCGAGTGCGGTGCTCGCCGCCTCGATCTTCCATTTCGGCGAATTCACCATAGGAGAGGCAAAGCAGCATCTTCGCGACGCGGGGATCGCGGTGAGGATGGACCGATGACGCAACCCTTCACGCTTGCCGATCTCGAACGCGTCATCGCCGAGCGCTCCTCCGCGAGCCCGGACGATTCCTGGACCGCCAAGCTCATCGCCAAGGGTCCGGCCCGGGTGGCCAAGAAGCTCGGCGAAGAGGCCGTCGAGACGGTGATCGCCGCGCTCGAAAACGATCGGCAAGCCTTGATCGGGGAGAGCGCCGATCTTCTTTATCACCTCCTCGTCCTGCTTCGCGCGCGCGGCGTTTTGGTGCAAGATGTCCTCGACGAGCTCGAGCGCCGGCGCGCCCAGTCGGGTGTTTCCGAGAAGGCGGCGCGCGGCGACGCGTGACGATGCCGCGCGCCAGGGCGCCGGAAGACGGGATGTTCTGAATGGACGAGCGAGTAGGCGAGTTTTCGGTGGAAGGCGTCTCGCCCTATCGCATCTTCACGCGCGACGAATGGGCGAAGCTTCGCGCCGACACGCCGTTGACGCTCAGCCTCGAGGATCTCGTCAGGCTCCAATCCCTGAACGACCCTATTTCGCTCGAGGAGGTGGCCGCGATCTACCTGCCGCTCTCGCGCCTGCTCTCGCTCTACGTCGCCGCCACGCAGGGCTTGTTCAAGGCCACACAGCGTTTCCTCATGGCCGAGGACGGGAAGGTGCCGTACGTCATCGGTCTTGCGGGTTCCGTATCGGTCGGCAAGTCGACGATGGCACGCATCCTCACCGCGCTTTTGTCTCGCTGGCCGAACACGCCGAAGGTGCAGCTCGTCACCACGGATGGCTTCCTTTTGCCCAACGCCGAGCTCAACGCGCGCGGTATCATGAACAAGAAGGGCTTTCCGGAAAGCTACGACACGCCGGCGCTCTTGCGGTTCCTCGGGGACGTCAAGGCGGGCAAGCGCAAGGTGCGCGCGCCCGTCTATTCGCACCTCGTCTATGACGTCGTGCCCGGAGAGGAGACCATTGTCGACCGGCCCGACATCCTCATCCTCGAAGGCCTGAATGTGCTCGAGCCCGTCAAGCTGCCGAAGGAGGGCTCGGCCATCCCGTTCGTCTCGGATTTCTTCGATTTCTCGATCTATCTCGACGCGGACGAGGACGATCTTTACGTCTGGTACGTCGAGCGCTTCATGCGGCTGCGCGAAACGGCCTTCCGCGACCCTCGCTCCTTCTTCCGCCGCTTCGCCGAGCTTTCGGAGGAGCAGGCTCGCCAAACGGCGGAAGATATCTGGCGCAGCATCAATCTCGTGAATCTTCGCGAGAACATCCTACCCACACGCCAGCGGGCCGACCTCATCTTGCGCAAGGGCGCAGCGCATCAGATCGTCGAGGTAGCGTTGCGTCGGCTGTAGGCGCGGCGAAACGCGGGCCTACAACTAAATGAGCTGCATGGGAAATCGTTGCGATGTCATTCGGGGTGCCTTTCAATACATCACCCTTAAACGCTAAGCGGACCCTTTCTTACTCAGCGAGAGGTCGGGAGATACCGGGCTATTATTACAATCTGGGCCGTTTTGTGGACATGTTTGCCCGTGTCGAAACAGCCGTGACCCTCACTATGTGGGATTATACGACGCTCGATCCAGGAATTGCGAAAATTTTAGTTGGACGAACTGGGATAGAAGCTGCATCGGGTAACATTAGACAATTAGCCGCAGTTCGTGGCCTTCCAAAATACCTGCAAGATGATCTTACCTTGGTATTACAGCAGCTTGGCGTCATCATAGGTGTCCGTAACGCACTTTTACACTACGGCGTAACGAGCGTTGTGCAGGGAAAAGCAATTGTTTCAAATGCACTCAAGGCTAAGGGAGAACCAAAATTATTTCCAATATCACCAGAGTTGCTAGATCAAATGTATTGGGATCTGCGAAAAATCTTGGTTCATCTTTATTTTCGTCATCTGAAATACGCTCCGAGCGACAAAGGATTGGTATCGCGAATTATGGGGGCCGAATGGCAATATAAACATTCACTTATGCCAAAATCACGATCGAAGGAGCGAGCCGACTCTTAACATGGAGTCGATTGCCCGGCTGAATGCAAGCGGGCCGCACAAAAGGTTGCCAACGCGTGAGCTCCCTTGTGGTCCGTCCGCACTTTGGACTCTATTCCAAGTTGGACCAAGGATGTGCCGGGAAAGTCACAAAGCTGGCAAGCTGGCGGCCCGTAATTATTGACCGATTGCGTAAGGTGCTATTCGGTCCGCTTCTAGACGGGGGATGGTGAACGCCACATACGGAGAGGCGCGGAAGAAGCTCGCAATCAGCTCCCATATCTTCTCGAGGCGGCCGAGAGGGGCCGTTCGACGATCACCACCAGGCATGGATGCCCGGTGGCGACCTTGGTGCCGATCGAGGCATACGGTGTGGGGCCAGTCGCCAGCAGCCCTTGAGAGCCGTCTCAGCGCTACGGTTCGATGTTCAAGCCGCCTTCGGAAAGTAGTGCAGGACGAGCAGCTCTGCCCGAGGGCACGGCGCGACCGCATAGGCGCGTCCTTGGTCGTCACTGAACTCCATCAGAAATGTCTCGTCGTCAAGTTGTTCGACGATAGTCCCGACTTGGCCGCGCGCGAGGCTATGCGGGGGAAGGTCTGCAAGCAAAGCGGCCACGTCCAAAATGGCCGGCCCTTCGTGCTTTGCGCCTTTTTTTGCCTTCATCAAAGCACCCAACACGTGACAAACCTCGGCACAGCTTCGCCGGTTCGCACGATCCAGAGCGTTCTTACCACGGCGCTCTTTCCTTGTCGCGTGACGGTGGTGTCGACGCGTCAATACGTCCCCCAAGAGTCCGTTGCGATCCGAGAAGCCTCGCGAGAGCGTGCTGCTTCGAGCAGAACGCCCCGAAGCCACACGGCGTCGCCACGCTGAAGGCCGAGGGCCTCGCGGAAAACTCGAGCCTTGTGCCGGCCGCGAGGATGGGAGGAACTCAGACAATAGTGCTCGATTTTGCGGATATCGAGAATTGCCCCATCACCACGCGGCATATGCCCCATCGTCACGGCTCGCGGACCTCATGCTTGACGGTATGTAACGAAGGCACACGAAATCCTGGAGAACGACCATCGCCATCTTGTTAGCCGCCGGCGTGATGCTACGAATCGCGCATTGTTGCGTCCCGTATGATGGTCTCACCTTGGTGTGATGATCAGCCCCTCCTGCTCGGCCATTTCCTTCAAGCTTTGCTGCGGGCGCGCCCCGATGTGCTGGATGACCTCGGCGGCTGCAAGGGCGCCGAGCCGCAGGCACTCCTTCTCCGGCAAATTTTTCGCTAATCCAAAGAGAAAGCCGCCGGCGAAAAGATCGCCGGCTCCGGTGGTGTCCACAAGCCGCTCGATCCGGAAGGCGGGGACCTGAACCGTCTCTTCCCGCGTGACGGTCATCGCGCCTTCGGGTCCGCGCGTCACCACGCCAAGCGCCCCCGTGTCGCGCAAGCCCGCCACGGCGGTTTCGAAATCCTCGGTCGTGAAAAGGCTCTTCAATTCATGTTCGTTGGCAAAGAGGATGTCGACGAGACGCGAGCGCAGGAGCTCCATGAACTCGTCTCGATAACGATCGACGCAAAACGCATCCGAGAGCGTAAGGGCAACCTTGCGCCCCGCCCCATGTGCGATGCGGGCAGCCTTGCGGAAAGCCTCTTTGGCGAGCGGCGGATCCCAAAGGTAGCCCTCGAGATAGATGAAAGCGCTCATCTCGACCGTCTCCTCGGGCACATCCTCGGGTCCGAGGCCCTGGCAGGCCCCGAGATAGGTGTTCATGGTTCGCTCGCCATCGGGCGTCACCATGATGAAGGAGCGCGCGGTCGCCGATCCTGAAGTCGCCGGCACGGTCTCGAAGTCCACTCCAAAGGCGCGGATATTCTGCGCAAAGAGTTCGCCCAGCGTGTCCTTGCGGACCTTTCCGATGAAGGCCGCCCGCCCCCCGAGCGAGGCGACCCCCGAGGCCGTGTTGGCAGCGCACCCGCCCGAGATGATCTCGGCCGGCCCCATCGCGTGAAAAAGCGTCTCGGCGCGCTCCTCCTCGATGAGGGTCATCGCGCCTTTGTTGAGTTTATGCAGCTTCAGAAAATCATCATCGGTGCGGGCGATCACATCGACGATCGCGTTGCCGAGGCCAAGGACGTCATAGCGCGTATCGGTCATGATCGGGTTCCGGCTCGAAGGGCTCGCAGCAAAGAGATCCGCGAAGCGGTGCCCTCTCGCATCCGTGTCCGGAAGGGTCAAGTCGCAAGCGCGTGGGGAACTTTTGCTGCGTGATGCTCGCACTTCTTGCGGCACACCACGCTATTTCGTCACGGACGCAAAGGCGTGGATGCGCGGGCCAAGCCCGCGCTCGCACCGGCGCGGGCACTCACGCGGCCCTTTTCGTCAGCGCGAGCGCCCCGCGCGAATCCGCAAGATTAGCGCGCCCGACCCGCCGAGACCGGCACCCGCTTCCTCGAAGCCGATAACGAGCGCCCGCAAATCCGGCATGGCGAGCCAGAGCGGCACGGTGCGCCTGAGCACGCCGCGCTCCCCCGCAAGCGCCGAACCCGGACCGCCCTTGCCCGTGATCACGATCGCGGTTTGCTTTCGCCGGGCTTGGCAATCGTGCAGGAAGGCAACGAGCCGTTGGCGCGCCTCCTCCTGACGCAGGCCATGCAGATCGATCACCGCACCCGGCGCGGTCCGCCCCCGGCGCAGGCGCTGCAGCAGCTTGCGCTCGATCGTCGCGAGCGGCGGGCCGACGGGTGCGGCATTGGAAGGTCGGGCGCGGCCGCGCGGTCGGGAATCGCCATCACGGCTCGCCGAGGGAAGGCCGTCCGTGCGCCTGTCCGGCACCGGGGGCTCGCCAGCGGCTTGCGGCGCGACCTTTCCTCGAAGCGGCATGACGTTGCGGGTGACTTCGGCCCAAAGGCGCACATCCTCCTGGCTCATCCGGCCTCGCGCCCGAGACCGGACCTTGGGATCCGCAGTTTTGCGGAGATCCGCGTTTCGGCGCGGTCCCTTCATTGTCGCGGCGGCGCCTCGCCACGAGGAGAAAGCACGAAAAGCCGTCCATGATGGCGCTGACGGCCGGCGAGCTGGCCAGCCTCGGGACCTGCCCCCACGAAAAGGTCGATGCGGCCTCGACCGACGATTGCCGTGCCCGTGTCCTGGGCGATCATGAGCCTTTGCCATCGGCCCCATTCGCTGCTCGGCAAAGGCCGTTCCACATCCATCCAGAAAGGTAGGCCGTATGACCAGAGATCGCGATCGATGGCGAGCGAGCGCCCCGCAGTCAGAGGCAAGCCAGCTCCTCCGATCGGACCCTCATGTTCTCGAAGTTCCTCTTCTATCGCGAAGAACACGTAAGAGCGGTTGCGCCGGATCAACGGCGCGGCCTTTTCGGGGTGCGCGCGAAGCCATCCTGTCAGCGCCTCGAGCGACATTTCACCTTCCGCGATCGCGCCTTCTTCGATGAGCGGCCTTCCGACCGAAGTGTAGGGCCAGCCGTTGCGTCCGTCATAGCGAAGGCGGATTTTGCGGCCATCCGTGAGCGTCACGCGAGCCGAACCTTGCACCTGCACGATGAAGACCTCGACGCAGTCCTCGAGCCAGACGAGCTCGAGCCCTTGATCCGAGAGAGCGCCGCTCTCGATGGCTCCGCGATCCGGATAGGGAAGGTGACGTTTGCCGACGCGGCGCGCGCTCGTGAGGAGAAGATCGCAGCTATCGAGCCGCTCGGGTTCGGGAAGCGTCACGAGGTCGGCTGGGCGCGCGAGGATCGGAGCCTGGAACCTTCCGCCGCGTTCCAGCGAGCCTTCCGTGGTAGGCTCGAAATACGCGGTAAAAAATGGCCTCGCGGGGTTTTTTGCCGGCGCTTCGGGAAATATTTCAAAGGGCGTGAAATGCGCTTCGAAGAAGGCGCGCGCCTCGGCGTGATCGCGCGGCTTGGCGCAAAGGGCAGCTTTGCCGATCTGGACGAGCGCGGCCGACGGCTCACGGGCGTGGCGCAAGGGCCTCAGCGCCGCGACCAAGCGCTCCGCTCCGGCTTTAAAAACGTCGAACGCGGCAAGTGCCTCGTCTTCTTGCCAGCCCGGAAGATGATGGAAAGGGATAGGCCGATAATCGGGCGTCATGGTTGCGCAAGCGGGAACGGATTTCTGCCTAGCTCCCGCCACGGCCAAACGCTTCTCGCGCACCGCGAAAGAACTCACGCCACAGGCGATCAATGTGTCGTTTCGGTCGCGACGAGCTGCCAATTCGGATCGGGTGAGCGCGTGTCGCGCGAAAACGTCCACACATCGGTCACGTCGACAACCTTGTCGGGGTTGCCGTCGACGACTTTGCCGTCGCGGTCTCGTGTGGCGGTAATCAGCTTCGAGAGGAAGCGCACCGTTACCTGGCCAATCATATCTTTGACCTGGGCGTCGAGGATTTTGGCATCATCGATCGAGACGAGCGTCATGTCGACCTTTTCGCCGCGCGTCTCGCGGTCGGAAATGGCCTTTGAAAACCCCTCGAACACTTCGGGAGAGAGAAGGTCCCGCAGCTTTTTGCGATCTCCCTTGGCGAAGGAAGTAACCGTGATCTCATAGGCACCCCGCGCACCCGAGATGAATCCCGCAGGATCAAACCCGTGGGAGGCTGCGTCGAGCGCATCAAGATTATGCGCGAGCGGCGAGCCGGGCTCCGCATATGCTTTCCAGCGATCGGGGTTGCCGCCGTCATCGAGGCGCGCTCCGCGGTCATTAGCGGCTGTCGTCATCGGAACGACGTTTCCGGGCTGGCCGATCGCGTCGCGACGGAAGGGGGAAGGAGCGGCCTGGTTGCGCGGCGGCGCGTCCCGCTGCGGACGCTGCCCCAGGACTGAACGAAGCCGCAGCACGATGAAAACCGCGACCGCGAGAAAAAACACCGTGGTGGCGTCGAATGAATCGAACATGGGTCTTCAGCCTTCTTCCGCCCCAAGCTCATGCCCACGAATTTGGGGCAGAAACAAGAGGATTGAAGCATTGCCGCCCCGCCGCATCCAAATATCCGGCGAACCCGAGGATCTGCCCGAATTCGGGACACCAGCCTTCATGGCGTCAAAAATCGCTTGCGATCCCTTTCACCTCCCAGTCGCCATAGCGGACAGGGTCCAATCCGCCGCGTCCGTTGCGCTCGCCTTTTCCGGCTTGTGACACTTCCGATTCGCTCTTCTGCGCCTGGGCGCGGCGCTCGCGAGCTTCACTCAACGCGCGCTTGGCGGCTTCGAGGCGCCGTTCCCGCACGCGATCCTCCATCTCCCCTTCAGTCTTGGCTTGCGTCCGGGCTTCGATCTTCGGCTCCTCCCCCGGCCTCGTGACCTGGTCAGCGGCGAAGGCCGCGTTCCGGGAAACCGGGCGAGCCTCATTCGGTGCGGATTGCGCAAGCGAGCTCGTCATATCAATTGACGCCCAGGCCCGTTCTCGCCCCCCTATATGCGCCTCTCCTCCAAATGAGGGCTTGGCCGAGCAAACGCAAGGCTCGAGATTCGGGTGTCCGCTTCTTCAGCTCCACAAGCAACATTTTTTGAATGTAACACGCGTCTCGCCCCCGTTTCGCCCACAACGCTTCATGAACGTGCATATCGTCTCTTCTCGCGGTTTTGCTGCGAGAAAATCTTCGAAGCCGCTTGATCGCGGCCCGGGGGCCTCGTTGGCCCGGTCACGCCCTTCACGCCAGGGGGCATCGAAAGGCCGTCGACGGGCCGAGTCAGGCGCCGGTGGATCGAACCCGAAGAAGGGTTCCCCTCTATCGGAAAAATCTGTCACATATCTTAAGGAATTGCGCTCAGGTCTTTTCTGGCGGCATTGGTGGGCGCGTTTTTCTCAAAAAGGGCATCCGCAAAGGAGCAAGCTTGGCTGGATCGCGGTGGCGAACGACGGCACCCGGCCGCGCCCGGGTTCGCACCGGCGCGGGCATGCGCGCTTGGCCGGCGCGGCTTTCCGCTGCCACGCTGCGAATGCCCGGGCGCCTCATCATTGCGCCGCCCGACCCGCGCACTCACGATCCGACGGTCGCCGAGGACATACTCGCGGGCTTCTTCGTCTTCGCCGGAAAAGTGGTGCACGCGCAAGGCCGTTCGCCTTTCGAGATGACGCCGCCATCGGCGCAATGGGAAAACTTGCTCAACGGTTTCGGCTGGCTGCGGCATTTGCGCGTGGCCGAGAACCCGTTGGCGAGGACGAACGCGCGGGCCCTCATCAGCGATTTCCTTCGGCTGCGCCGCAACAACGCAGATCCGGCCTGGGCGCCAGCGGTTACGGCGCGGCGGCTCCTGTCCTGGATCAGCGCCTCGCCCTACCTCCTCGAGGGCGCGGACCTTGGCTTCTACCGTCGCTTCATGCGGGCGATCGGCCAGCATGCGCGCCATCTCCTGGTCGGCATTCGAGGGGGGTTCCCGGTCGAGGAGCGCTTCCTTCCAGCCATCGCGCTTTGCGCGGTTTCGCTCTCCTCAGACGCGCGCCCAAGGCTGATGCGGCTTGCGAAACGGGCGCTCGCGACCGAGATCCGACGGTGCATTCTCGAGGATGGCGGACACATCAGCAGATCACCCCGCGCAATGGTCGACCTCCTTCTCGATCTATTGCCGCTTCGTCACCTTTTTCTGGCGAAGAACGAGGATCCTCCCGAGCTTCTGCAGTCCACGCTCGCCCGCGGGTTGCCTCTGTTGCGCCTGCTGCGCCTCGGCGACGGCACGCTCGGGCTGTTTCACGGGATGGGCTATATGCCGGCCGACGCGCTCGCGATCGTCTTCCGCTACGAGCACGTTTCGGCCGAGCCGCTGCTCAGCGCGCCGACCTCGGGGTACGAACGCCTTGCGTCCGGCACGACGGCCTTGCTCATGGATGTCGGCGGTCCGCCTCCTTTTGCGTTCTCGCGATTCGCGCATGCGAGCGCGCTTGCCTTCGAATTTTCGGATGGGCCGTGGCGAGTCGTCGTGAACTGCGGCGCCCCGATCACGGGAACAAGCGCGGCCCGGGAGGCGGCGCGCCACACGGCCGCGCACTCCACGCTGGTCGTTTCCGATACCTCGTCCTGCCATTTCGAAACCAGAAATGCGCGATCCGAATTGGGCGCCGCGATCATCGATCGGCCGACCCCGCCCAAGGTTTTGCGGGAGGAAGGCGAGGCCGGAACGCGGTTGACCGCGATGCATCACGGTTACGCGCGCCGCTTCGGCCTCTTGCATGAACGCGGCCTCGCCCTGAGCCCCGACGGGAGGATCGTGCATGGCCTCGATGCTCTCGTCGATGCCGATCCGAAACGGCCGGCCGGCGCCGTCCCGTTTGCGCTTCGTTTCCACCTGCACCCGAGTGTACGGACAACGATCGAGCCCGTCGAAAGCGCCGTCAGGCTCGATTTGCCGAGCGGCGCTTCGTGGCGCTTCGAGGTGGCCGGTCAGCGCCCGGTAGTGGAGGAGAGCATCTTCTACGCGGCGCCCGATGGCGCGGGGCGCACGCAGCAGATCGTCATCGAAGCACAATCCTCGGTCACCCGCGAGATCGCCTGGCGTTTCACCCGGATCAAGGAGGCGGAAGGGCCAAGACCTGCGTCCGGGGCAGCGCGCCAGGGAGAGTAGCCACGGTCCAACAAGCCTGAGCCAATCCGCGAATCGCGGGCGGCGATCGTGACGCCTGGCGCGCTTCTGTCGCCTTTCGTCGGTTCGTGATATCGGCGCCCGATCCGGCATTCAGGAGCATTGCCTCATGGCCTCTTTCCGGCGTGTGATGCGCGCCCTCCTCTCGGTTTCGGACAAGACCGGCCTCGTCGAACTGGCGCGCTCCCTCGCCGCGCGCGATGTCGTGCTCATTTCGACGGGCGGCACCGCAAAAGCGTTGAAGGAGGCGGGTCTGAAGGTGATGGATGTCGCGGAGCTCACCGGTTTTCCCGAGATGATGGATGGCAGGCTGAAGACCTTGCATCCCAAGGTGCATGGCGGGCTTCTCGCCATACGCGAACATCCCGAGCATGAAGCCGCCATGCTGGCGCATGGCATCGAGGGGATCGATCTTCTCGTCGTCAATCTTTACCCCTTCGAGCGAATGCTCGCGCAATCTGCTCCTTACGAGGCTTGCATCGAGAATATCGACATCGGCGGCCCCGCCATGATCAGAGGCGCGGCCAAGAACCATGAGGATGTGACCGTTGTCGTCGATCCTCAAGATTACGCGGAACTTGCCGCCGAGCTCGACAAGTACGGCGGTGCCACGACGGCCGCCTTGCGGCGGCGCCTCGCCGCGAAGGCTTTTGCGCGAACAGCCGCTTACGACGCGGCAATCTCCAATTGGCTGTTGCGCGAGACGGGTGTCGAAGCGCCTTTCGCCTTCGCGCTCGGCGGGCTTCTGGCGCAAGCTCTGCGGTATGGCGAGAACCCGCATCAGAAGGCCGGGTTCTATCGCTTGGCCGAGCCTCGCTTTGGCGTCGCGACGGCAAGCCAGCTTCAGGGCAAGGAGCTTTCTTACAACAATATCAACGACACGGATGCGGCCATCGAATGCGTAGCCGAATTTCCGCGTGAGCGCCCGGCCTGCGTGATCGTCAAGCACGCCAATCCCTGCGGCGTCGCGCTCGGAAGCGATCTCGCGGACGCATACGGCAAGGCGCTGCGCTGCGATCCCACCTCGGCATTCGGGGGCATCGTGGCGGTCAACGGAAAGCTCGATCGTGCTTCCGCGAGTGCGATCGCCGGTATTTTCACCGAAGTCGTGGTCGCGCCGGAGGCGGACGAGGACGCGATTGGCGTTTTCGCCGCGAAAAAGAATTTGCGCCTTCTGCTCACCGGCGGACTACCGGATCCGGCCGCCCCCGGCCTAGCGGTTCGCACGGTGGCTGGAGGATTTCTCGTGCAATCGCGCGACGCGGCGGTTCTCGCCGAGAGCGAGGTGAAAACGGTCACGCGCCGCGCGCCGACCCCAAGCGAGCTCGAGGATCTGATATTTGCCTGGCGCGTGTGCAAGCACGTGAAATCGAATGCCATCGTCTACGTCAAGGATGGTGCGAGCGTCGGGATCGGTGCGGGTCAGATGAGCCGGGTCGATGCGGCGCGCATAGCTGCTTGGAAAGCCGAAGAAGCCGCCAAGGCGGCGGGACTTGACGAGAGCCTCGCCAAGGGCTCGGTCGTCGCCTCGGACGCGTTCTTTCCGTTCCCG
>Ga0213876_10000503_pt1 | contig 30421 bp, 28 predicted proteins | sample BarmaccomBMRX_R9_FD_160113 | JGI IMG/M metagenome (GOLD analysis project Ga0213876, IMG submission 160113) | Root-associated microbial communities from Barbacenia macrantha in rupestrian grasslands, the National Park of Serra do Cipo, Brazil - RX_R9 | ecosystem: Host-associated > Plants > Roots... | reverse complement strand
CAGAACGAGATGCGGCGCCCCGCGAGGTCGGTCACCTTGAGGCCCACGGCGCGCTTGCCCAGCGTGGCCTGGGCGGCGCTGCTCTCCTGCACCGCGAAGTACAGCCAATGGCCCAGCGTCAAGATGCCGAGCGGCACCACGAACGCCAACGTCGCCGCGCTCGAAGTACCAGCCAGGCTGCCACCCAGGACGCTCATGAGCGGGCTGCTGATGAGCTGGATGGCCGCGCCGATGATGCTGAGCACCAGGCTATCGATGAACCACGCCATCCCGCGGGCCCAGAACCGGGCATAGGGGGGCGCATCCGCTTCGAGCCCGATCGAGCCGAGGCCGGCCGAGGCCGTCGATACGTTGGACGGCAGCCACGCACTCACGACGGTGGGCACGGATCTGCAAGGTGCTTGCCACACCCGGGCGGGTCCAGTTTGTGCTCATTGGGCGGACCGCTATGCGACTGCCTGTTGGCGTCTCCCTGCTGATCGTCGGCGCGGCCCTCGTCGGCCTGGTGGCGGTGACCCTGGTGGGCCGCGCCGTCCTGGCCCCGTTCATCGGCAGCGTCGTCGACGCCAAGGCCCAGGCCGAGCAGATCGTCGATGGCTACTACGCTGCCGAGCAGTCCGGCGACGACGCGACCGCCGTCAGCTACTTCTCCGAGCGCGCGCTCACGACCACGCCGGCCGCGACGATTCGGGCCAACCTCCAGAACACACGCGCCACATGGGGCAGCCCGCAGAGCCACCAAGAAACGGCCTTCAAGGTCCAAGAGGGCGCCCAAGAGTTCGGGCCCGGCACGACCGTCGACCTGACCTACGCCGTGACCTACGGCGGCCACAGCGGCACCGAGCAGTTCACCCTGTTCCGCCCCAACGACGGCGCCACGATGCAGATCATGGCCCACCGCCTGGCCCTCACCTAGCCCCCCGCGCCGCCCCAACGGCCGGCCGTATCCTGTCAGGCACCATCAGCCGAAGGAGGGGTGTGGCGTGGCTGTTCGCTTCACCTGGTTCAACTTGATGCCTTGGCCGGAGCTGCCGGACGACTTTCGGCAGACGACGCGGTCGGTGTGGGTCGACATTCCGAATCGGCTGTACGACCCGGTACGAGGGAACGCGCTGTACCACGAGTACATGGATCAGCTCGAGTACGCCGATGCCCTCGGCTTCGACGGCATCGGCGTCAATGAGCACCATCAGAACGGCTACGGGCTGATGCCGTCGCCCAACATCATCGCCGCCAGCCTGGCGCGGCGGACCTCACGGGCGGCCATCTGTGTCATCGGCAACTCGATCGCCCTCTACAACCCGCCCATCCGCGTCGCCGAGGAGTTCGCCATGCTCGACGTGATCTCGGGCGGGCGACTGGTGGCCGGCTTCCCGGTCGGCACGCCGATGGACACCAACTTCTGCTACGGCCAGATCCCGGCCCTGACCCGCGACAAGTATGCCGAGGCCCACGAGCTGATCATGCGGGCTTGGGCCGAAGACGAGCCGTTCGCCTTCGACGGCAAGTACAACCAACTGCGCTGGGTCAACTGCTGGCCGAAGCCGATCCAGAAGCCGCACCCGCCGATCTATATCCCCGGCGGCGGCTCGATCGAGACCTTCGACTTCTGCCTGGACTACGACTACAACTACTCGTACCTGTCGTTCTACGGCTACCTGGCGGCCCGCTCGCTCATGGATAGCTACTGGGAGCGCGTCGCCGCGCGAGGGAAAGACACCTCGCCCCATCGCGCCGCCTTCGCCCAGATCATCGCCGTGGCCGAGACCGACGCCGAGGCCGAACGCTTGTACAGCGAGCACATCCTGTACTTCTTCAATCGCTGCCTGCACGTCTACGCCGGCTTCCTCGACCCGCCGGGGTATCGGACCATCAACACCATCAAGGCCACGTCGCTGACCCGCCTCCAACGCCAGCAGCAGCGCAACTTGCCCGAAGTGACCTGGCAGCAACTCGTCGACGGGGGCATGGTCATCGCCGGCAGCCCCGAGACGGTGCGCCAGCGGATGGAGGAGCTCATCAAGACGCTCCACGTCGGCCACGTCTTCTGCCTGTTCCACAGCGGCAATCAGCCGGATGACAAGACCCGCTACTCGTCCAAGCTGTTTGCCGAGCGGGTCATGCCACACCTGCATGATCTGTGGCCGGAGTGGGACCACGACGAGCGCTGGTGGATCCACCCGCTGGAGAGCCGCGTGCGGCCCGGCCCGCCGATCACGGCCACCCCGGCTGAGGCACCGGTCGGCGCGGGAGCCCACTGATGGATGTCGAGGCTCAGACGATCGAGACCCGCCGCGGGGCCCAGGTGCGCGTGTTTTCTGGCGGACCGCCAGACGGCCGGCCGGTGCTGTTCCTGCATGGCCTGAGCGGCCTGCTCGACGACCCGCGCTTCGCCGAGCTGCTGGCCCAGGACTGCCGGCTGTTCGCGCCCGAGCTACCGGGCTACGGAGCCTCAGGCGACGAGGCGCTCTTCGAGGACATGCTCGACTTCAGCCTGCACGGCTGGGACATCCTGGTCGCCCTTGGCCTCGACCGTCAGCAGCCGGTGCTGATCGGCCACTCGCTGGGCGGCATGCTTGCCGCCGAGATGGCCTGCCTGGCGCCCCGCGACGTCGGTGGCCTGGTGCTGGTCGATCCGCTCGGCCTGTGGCTCGATCAGCAGCCGATCCCTGACGTCTTCGCCATGCTGCCGTACGAGTTCGGTGAGGTCCTGTTCGCCTCGGCCGAGCGCGCCGCTGCGCTCCTGCCCGGCACGACCGACCTGGCCGACCCGGAGCTGTTGCGCGACTTCGTCATCGCCAACGCCCGCCGACTGGGGACCGCCGGGAAACTGCTGTTCCCGATCCCCAATCGGCGCCTGTCGAAGCGGCTGTATCGGCTCGACGTTGATGTCCTGCTGGTGTGGGGCGAAGACGATCGCTACGTGCCACCAGCCTACGCCGAGCAGTGGACGGCGCTGCTGCCACGCGCGGAGCTGGTGCGCGTGCCCGGGGCCGGCCACATGCTGCCGTACGAGCAGCCAGCGGCCCTGGCTGAAGCCGTACAGGCCTACCTGGCACGCCGGCCCGCGCCGGCCGGGGTGCCGGCCGGCGCATCGTCCTGAGCGCCCGGAGCCGGTAGCCTCCTGGCATGGCCTCATCGGACGCGGTCCTCGAGATCGAGGGCCGCCCGGTCACGATCACCCATCCTGAGAAACTCATCCTGCCCAGGAGCGGCCACACCAAGCTCGATCTCGTCCGCTACTACCTGGCCGTGGCTTCCGGCGCCCTGTGTGGCGTCCATGGTCGGCCAATGGCCCTCAAACGCTACCCCAACGGCGCCGACCAGACGCCGTTCTTCCAGAAGCGCGCGCCGAGCACGCGGCCCGACTGGATCGAAACGGTCGAGCTGCGCTACCCCTCCGGCGGCCGCGCCGACGAGGTCGTCATCACAGATGCGGCCCAACTGGCATGGGTCATCAACCTGGGCTGCATCGACCTGCATCCCCACCTCGTGCGGGCGACCGACCTCGACCATCCCGACGAGCTGCGTGTCGACCTCGACCCCGTCCGCGGCGTGGCCTGGCCGCAGGTGCGGCAGGTGGCGCTCGTCGTCCGCGAGGTGCTCACCGACTACGGCCTCGTCGGCTGGCCAAAAACGTCGGGCTCGCGCGGGCTGCACATCTACTGTCGAATCGCGCCGCGCTGGACGTTTCCCGAGGTGCGCCGGGCGGCGATGGCCCTGGCCCGTGACGTCGAACGGCGGGCGCCCGAGCTAGCCACCAGCCGGTGGTGGAAAGAGGAACGCCACGGCGTCTTCATTGACTACAATCAGAACGCCCGCGACCGCACCACCGCAGCGGCGTACTCGATCCGGCCGACACCCGATGCCCGCGCCTCGGCGCCGCTCGACTGGGACGAGGTGCCCGACTGCGACCCGGCTGCCTTCACCATCGACACGTTGCCAGCGCGCCTGGCCCAGCGGGGCGACCCCGGCGTGGGCATCGACGCGGCCCCAGGCGCCATCGACGGCCTGCTCGAGTTGGCCGCGCGCCAGGCCGAGGCGGGCCTGCTCGACGAGGGCGCGCCGCGCAGCGGCAGCGTGCCGCCCCCGGCGCCGGGCAAGCACGTCGGACCGACCGGCCGACGGCGGACCACCGCGCCGCTGATCGAGGTCGCCCGGGCCGCCTCCGAGCCGGAGGCGCTGCGCGGCCTCGAACGCTGGCGCCAGCGCCACCCCCAGGTGTGGGCGTATCTTGCGCCCAACGACGTGCTGGTCGACTCGATGCGCGGCCGCAGTGCCGCCTGGACGCGTATCCGCATCAACCTGCACCATGTGCCGGAGCCGCACCGCCCGGTCCAGGAGCCGCTCGAGGTCGACTACGACCCCTGGGCCGCGGCTGCCGCCTCAAACGGCCACACCGAGCCGCACATTTAACAGATTTGTGACGCGTGTGACGGTTGGCGTGACGCTTTTCGGCCGCTGCGTGACGGTTCCCGTGACGCTTGCGGCGTAGGCTTGGACGCATGGATGACGGGGCGCGGGCGGCGCGGCTGGATACCATGGCCGGCGTGAGCCAGACCCTCCAGCTGCAGACGCGCGGTGGCGTGACCATCCTGACGCTCAACCGGCCAGAGGTGCGCAACGCGGTCGATGCCGAGATGCGCACCGCCCTGCGCGAGACGCTGCGCCAGGTGGCCCAGGACCACAGCATCCGCAGCCTGGTCCTCACCGGCGCCGGCACCGCCTTCTGCTCGGGCGGCGACGTCCGCGGCATGCAGGAGCGCCAGGCCCAGGAGCCGTCGGCGGCCGAGGCCGGCTGGCGCCGCCAGCACGACCTGCACCGCATCCTGAGCAGCCTCCACTTCCTGGACCGGCCGACCGTCGCGGCCGTCAACGGCCCGGCCTTCGGCCTGGGCCTCGACCTGGCCCTGTGCTGCGACTTCATCTTCGCCTCGGAGCGGGCCACGTTCTCGGCCGGCTTCGTCCATCGCGGCCTGATCCCCGACGGCGGCGGCATGTTCTTCCTGCCCCGCCGCATCGGCCTGGCGCGGGCCAAGGACCTGATCTTCTCGGGCCGCACCGTGGCCGCCGACGAGGCAGTGGCCATGGGCTTGGCCGACCACGTGTTTGCGGCCGATGCGCTGCTCGACGAGACGACGGCCTACTGCGACCAGCTCGCCCAGCTCTCGCGGCCGGCCCAGGCGCTGGCCAAGGACATTTTGAACCGCACCTTCGAGCTCAGCCTCGACGAGATCAACGCCCTCGGCGCCCAGGCCCAGGCGATCTGCTATACCACGCCCGAGCACCAGGCGGCCGTCGAAGCCTTCCTCAACCGCCGCCGCGGCTGAGCCACGACGTCGGCCACGCGACGCGTTCGGTGTCCAAGCCACGGCAGCGCGTGCGCTCGGCGTTCAGCGTTCGAGCCGCGGCCGCGACCGCGCTCCCGGTTCGGCGGCTGAGGCCCGGCTGCGCGCCGCGTGCTCAGGGTGCCAGGGCGCTGCTCGGGCCGGCCGCGGGCACCACGTCGCGGGTCGGCGGCGTGCCGGTCAGAATGGCGGCCACGGCCAGCACGGCCACGCCGACGACCAGCTCGGCGCGGGCGCCGCGCAGCAGGCCACGGCCCGTGCCAGCGGCCTGGTGGGCGCGGCCACGCCAGGTGTTGAGGGCCGCCAGCGCCAGCATGGCCAGCAGCAGGGCGATCTTGAGCAGCACCAGTTGGCCATAGGTGGTCCCGACCAGCGCCGCCCAGCTGCCGACCTCGAGCGCGGCCTGGACGGTGCCCGAGAGGGCGAGCACGACCAGCGCCGCGAGCGCCAGGCGACTGAAGCGGGCCACCACGCGCGGCAGCAGGGGCCAGTCTGGCGCTGGCCCGTGGCTCGAACCGTTCGACGGGTCGTTCGAGTCCGAGGCCCGCGCCAGCAGCGGGACGAGCAGCGCCAGGGTCGCCAGGCCGCCGACCCAGGTCGCCGCGCCCAGCACGTGCAGCCAGTCGATCACGATGCCCAGCCCGGCGCCGCTGCGCAGCGCCGCGCCGTGGCTGGTCAGGCTCGTCGTCAGCAGCACCGCCGGCAGCATGGCCAGCGCTGACTCCGAGGCCATCCCCTCCAGGCCGCCGAAGATGACCAGCACGACGGCGGCAATCTCGATGCCGAAGCGCGGCCACCAGATCGCGGCGTAACGGCCGCGACCCAGCAGGTCGACCAACGGCTGGCCCAGGGCACCCGCTAGGGGCACGTCCGCGGCGGCCGCCGCCTGGGCGACGCCGGCGAACAACGTGCCGACCAGCAGCAGCACCCCGCCGGCGATCACCAGCCGATGCGTCCGGCGGGTGGCCCGCCGGCGCAGCTCGGTCGGCTGCGGCCCCAGCAGCGGGCTGATGACCAGCTTCCAGGTTGCCAGGCCGCCGCCGAGCAGGCTGGCGGCCACGTAGAACCACCAGCGCGCCAGCGTCGTCTCGGGCGTGTTGGTGTTCTGGTTCTGCTGCACTGCCTGGGCGAGCACCGCCGGCTGGACCGGCACGCCGACGAACAGCAGGTAGGAGCCCTCGTCGGGGTGGACGTCGATCGTCGACAGGCTGCGCCAGACGACGCGGTACACGCCGTTGGGCAGGTCCGGCCGCAGCGAGGCGACCAGCAGGTGATCGTCGTTCGGGTCGACGTGGCTATCGCCCTGATCGACCGGCTGGTTCTGGGGGTCGAAGACGTGGACATTGCTGAAGACCGCGTCGATGGGCTCGCTGAACAGAAGCTGGACCTGGGCCGGCGACTGGTCGAGCGATTGCGTCGACGGCGGCGTCGTTCGCAGCAGGAGCGCATGGGCCTGGCCCTGGCTGGCGCTGGCCAGAGCCAGCAGGAGCATGCCGGCCAGGGCCAGCCCGAGCCTACCGCGGCTCACGGCTTGGGGCTGGGAGACGGACCGGCGCCGGCCGCGGGCGTGGGCGTGAGCGAGCTATCGCCGGGGTTGCCGAAGGTCGCCCGGGCGTAGTTGATGACGTCCCAGCGCTGCTGTTCAGTCAGCGTGTCCTTCCAGGCCGGCATGGCTGAGCCCGGGAAGCCGTAGCTGACCCAGTAGAACAGCTCGCCGTCGGTGTGGACGCCCGGCGCCGTGTGGATGCGCAGGTCGGCCGGTCGGGGCACCAGGCGCAGGCCCGCTGGGCCGTCGCCGCGTCCGCTCTCGCCGTGACACGTCTCGCAGTAGGTGGTGTAGACCTCCTGGCCAGTGGCCAGGGAGCGCTCGTCGGGTGGGACCGGGTCGCGCACGTTGGCTACGTCGAGGGGTACGCCGTTGCGCTGTTCGGAGGCGTAGACGTAGCCGCCGCAGGCCAGGATGACGATACTGGCCGCCAGTAGCGCCGCTTGGCGTTGCATGGCCCGCCGTCGCCGCGGCTGGCGCGCCGCCCGCACCGCGGCCAGCCCGGCCACCACCAGTCCGGCGGCGAACAATACGTACGAGACGCTCACCAGCGGCGAGGGCAGCAGCGGATAGGCGCCGGTGGCGGCCGTCGTCTGGGTTGGCGCCCCGCCCGGCCCGGCGACGAGGAAACGGATCGCGGTGCGGGCATCATCTTGATTCGTCCGCCGCACCAGCAGCTCGGCCTGCCAGGTGCCGGCCTGGGACAGCAGCGGCGAGGTCGACTCCCAAGTGTCCGGGGCGCCGGGCGACTGGCTTAGCACTAGCGGTGTGCTGCCCAGCTCGGCGTCGAGATAGGTCATCGTCAGCTGGACCCGCTCGACCTGCGACGGGTCCTGCCCGGGCAGCTCGACGGCGAAGCGATTGATGCCCAGCGAGGCCGGGCTGACCTGGACCCGAACGGCGAGCCCGTTCGCGTTGACTTGGCGATCGACCGGCCCGCCCGAGAGGTCGCCGCCGGCCTGTCTGGCCAAGTCTTCACGGGCCGGTGAGATGCCGGTCAAGACGGCCGCCACGGCCAGCACCGCCAGACCCAGGGCGACCTCGCCGCGTACCGCCCAGGCGAACCGCGTGGCCAGCGCGCTGGCCGCCGCCGAGCCTTTGCCCGCCAGCGCCGCCAGGCGCGGCCGCACGATCAGCAGGTTGAAGCTGGCCAGCAGCAGCATGAGCACCAGTAAGACGATCTTGACGGTGATGCTGAGCCCGTAGCCGGTCTGGACCAGCCCCTCCCAGGCGCCAACCTCCAGCCAGGCCTGGAACGTCCCGGTCACGACGATGACGCCGACGGCGCCGAGGGCCAGTGTCGAGAAGCGGGCGATGGCCCGCGCCAGCACCCGCTCGCCGCTCGCCTGGCTGGCCGAGACGGCCACCGGTAGAACGTAGATCAGGCTGGCCAGGCCGCCGATCCAAGTCGCCACGCCGAGAAAATGCAGCCAGTCGGCGGCGACGGCCAGGTAGGCCCCCGAGAGCAGCGCCGCGGCGTGGCTGTTGAGGCTGCTCGTCAAGAGCGCCAGGGCCATTACCCCGGTCGCCACGCGGCCCGGCCAGCGGCGCACGCCGCGCCAGCTGACCAGTGCCAGCGCAATGATGACCAGGCCGAGACGACTCCACCACAGCACGGCGAAGCGCCCGCGGCCCAGCAGGTCGACCAGTGGCTGGCCAAAGACGCCCCACAGCGGCACGTCGGCCGCCGAGGCTGCCTGGGCGATGGCCGCGTACAGTGTCCCGACCAGCAGCACCAGGCCGGCTGCGATGGCCAGCCGTCGGCTGCGAGCCGCCGCCAGCGGCATCGCCGCCGGGTTCGCCCGACCGAAGAGCGGGCGGTAGACGACCTGCCAGGCGAGCAGGCTGCCGAAGAGCACGCTCGCCGCCACGTAGAACCACCACCTGCCCACGGCCGTCTCGGGCGCGAACTGCGCCTGCGACGAGGCGGCCGTGGCTGTGGCGGCCACGCCTTCGGCCGGCATGGGACCGATGATGAGGGGGAACGCGCCGTTGACGGTGTGCCCGTCAACGGCCGAGAGCGTCCGCCAGGCGACCGTGTAGACCCCGTTGGGTAGCCCGCCGGGGAGCGAGACGATCAACGAGCGCGGGTCGTTCGGGGCGACGTGACTGTCACCGCGATCGACCGCCTCGCGCTGGGCATTGAGCAGCTGAACGCGGCTGAAGCTCGGGTCGACGGCCTCCGAGAAGAACAGCTGCAGCTGGGCCGGCGCCTGGTCGAGGTCCGAGCCTGGCGCCGGATCGGCCCGCTCCAGGTTGGCGTGTGCCAGCGCCGTCCCGACGCCGCACACCAGCACGGCGAAGAGGGCGCAGACGAGGCCAACGGCGAGCGCAACGCGCCGTCGCCGCCCGCGCTGCCCGGCGGACACGCGCCTAGACTCGCTCGCGAGCCGGCTGGCGGGCAGGCGCGGTGGCGGCTGTGGCGCGCGGGCGGCTGAGCCAGGCCGCGCCGGCAGCCAGGATGCCCAGCACGCCGAGCCCGATGCCGACGTAGGCCAGCGTCCGCGCGCTCTGGGCGTCGGCCTGGGCGGCCTGGACAGCCGCGTTCGACTGGGCCGGGTCAGGCACTGCCAGCGGGAACTGGAGGGCCGTCTGCGCCTCGACGGCGTTGAACTTACCGTCGGCGGTGTCGAACTTCTCGTTGATCTGGTCGCCGTTCAGCGTGCCGACGAAGGTCCACTGATAGTCGCCCTCGCGGGTCGGCAGGATGTCGGCGACGTAGTAGCCGTTCTGGCCGAAGACCGCCCGCAGCGGGAACTCGCGCGTCGTGGCGCCCTGGCGGATCTGGACTTTGAGCGTCTTGTCGGCGCCCTGGACGGGGTTGGTCGTGCCGGCCTCGCTGATGCGGATGCTGGCCGCGTTCTTCAAGTCGACGTAGGCGGGCTCGACGTCCCAGCCGACGACCACGTCATAGTTGCCGTTGCCGATGGTGCGGCGCTCGTGGGCGAGGGCGCTGCCGGGCAGGATGAGCAGTCCGAGCAACACGGCGACGGCCGCGCTGCGCAGCAGAGATACACGCATGAAGGAAGCTCCCGAGGGTGGCGCACGCCGGGGCGGCGCCGCTGGGCCGAGCCGCTGGCGGTCCACGGCCCCGGACCGGACGCACCGCCAGCGACGCACACACGGATGACGAGCCGTCGCCCGGTGCGACGGCTACGCCCAGCGGCCCAGAGGTGGCGGGTCGGGCGGCGCTTCGGTCCGCCCGCGGGGCACGCTCACGTCGTCGAGGTCGAGCCGCTGCCCCGGTCGGCTGGCGACGTTGGCGACCGGTTGCAGCGGCACCAACGGGCCGACCGCCAGGCCGCCGTCGAGGGCATCCGAAGCCGTCCCGGCGCCGAAGGCCGGGCCCGGCACGCTCGGCCGGTTGGCCGGCACGTGATCGGCGAGCGCCTGCTCGAGTTGCTGGTGGGTCAGCAGCCGGCCGGCGTACAGGTGCAGGTGCGAAAACAAGGGGTGGACGAGGTCGAACTGATGCACGCCGCCGCCGGTGCCGATCGGCGTCGTGCTGACCAGCAGCATGGCCAGGACGAACGTGACCAGCGGCGCCAGCGACCGATGGCAGGCGCCAGCCATCGACCGGGACCTGAGCTCCGGCCGATTGGTGAGCGTGCGCGCGCGTGGTGAGAAGAGCGCCGCCATGGCCTGGCTGTGGTGGACGATAACTTGTGCCGCAGTATGCGATACGCGTCGTGCCGGCTGCATCCGCCAGTCGGCCAGTTCTCGGCACGCTGGCATCGCCACCTGGCATACGTACACCGGCCGCCACACTTGGGATCTGAAAATCGGCCACAATGGGGGCTGCGACCCGTGGCGCCGGCCATTCGACCCTTCGAGGAGCGCGACTACCCGCGGCTGGCCGAGATCAGCGCGGCCATCGACCCGGACGCCTCGCGCAGCCCCGACTGGTTCCGCCGCCGTGACCGGGCCTGGAACCCGGCCCACCCACGCGTGCGGTTGGTGGCGGACGTCGCCGGCCGCGCCGTCGGCTGGGGCGACATCGGCACCATGTGGTGGTCGTACCACCCGCGCAAGCTCAACCTGCGGCTGAGCGTCGATCCAGCCGAGCAGGGCCATGGCATCGGCTCGGCGCTGTATGAGCGGCTGCTCGAGGCGTGCCGGCCATGGGACCCGCTGCTGGTCCGCGCCGAAACACGCGAGACCCGGCCGCGGGCCGTCCGTTTCCTCGAAGCCCGTGGCTTCGCCGAGATCCGCAGGCGCTGGGAGTCGTGCTTGCGCCTCGACCGCGTGCAGCTAGACCAGTTCGCGGGCGCCGAGTCGCGCGTCACTGAGCAGGGCATCCGTCTCACCACCCTGGCCGCCGAACGCGCCCGCCGCAACGTGCCGCTGCTGCGCGAGGTGTTCGACCTCGAGATGGCCGCCGCCCAGGACGAGCCAGGCTACGACCCCAGCGGGGCGATGTCCTTCGACCAGTACGTGGCCCACGAGTTCGACACGCCCGAGGCATCACCGGCGGCCGCCTTTGTGGCCCTCGACGGCGAGCGCTTGGTGGGCGTGAGCCGCCTGACGTACGGGGCCGGCGCCGCGCCGGGGGTGATCCACGTCGGCTTCACCGGCGTCCACCCCGAGTACCGCGGCCGCGGCATCGCGGTGGCCCTCAAGCTGCGCACCATCGACTACGCCCGCGCCCACGGCTACACCTCGATCCGGACGCAAAACGACGCGACCAACGCGGCCATGTTGCACATCAACGCCGCCCTCGGCTTCCAGACCGAGCCGGCCTGGTGCGTCTTCGAGCGTCGCGTCTCGACGGCCTAGTAGCCAACGTGGCCTGGGCGCGGCCGCCAGGGGTGGGCGCGCAGCACGTCCTCGTCGATGTCGGCGCCCCAGCCGGGCGCCGTCGGGACCTCGATGTGCCCCTCCTTAATAGTTGGCGGACTGGTCACCAGCTCGCGCTTCCAGGGCACGTCGTCGATATCGATCTCCATGATGCGCACGTTCGGCAGCACCGCGCACAGATGGACGGAGTGCAGGTCGGCCAGGTGGCTGTAGTAGTTGTGCGGCGCCACCGTCAACTCGTAGGCGTCGGCCATCTGGCCGATCGTGTAGGCCTGCGAAAAGCCGTTCCACGGCACGTCGATGATGGCCGTGTCGACCGCGTGCAACTCCAGATACGGCCGGTACTGGCGCGTGCTGACCAGGCTCTCGCACGAGGCCAGGCTGTGCGGGATCGACTGCTTGATCTGGGCCAGCGCCTGCGGGTCCCAGGTGTCGAACTCGAGCCACTGCATGTTGAACCGTTCGAGCAGCCGGCCGATCTTGATCGCGCCCTCGGTGCGGACGTTGTAGTTGAGGTCGAGCGCGATCTGGACGCCCGGTCCCACACCTTCGGCGAATGCGCCGATCAAGCGCTCGATGCGCTCGAGCAGCGCGGTGGTGACGATGCCATCAGTCGAGTTCGGCCCCTGGCCGAAGCCGGGGAAGTAGGTCGAGGCCGGGCGGCCGGGGATGACGATGTTCGTCTTGAGCGCGCCAAAGCCGCGGGCGACCACCTCGCGACCGAGTGCCACCACGTCCTCGTAGCTCTCCAACGGCGGCAGCCCCAACAGTTCGGCGTGGCGCGCCCGCGTCGAGCCGCAGTGCGACCAGTACACCTGCACGTGATCGCGCAAGGGTCCGCCGAACAGCTCGTAGACCGGCACGCCGAGCGCCTTAGCCTTGATGTCCCACAGCGCCAACTCGACGCCGGCGATCGCCTTGTGCGAGATGCCGCCCAGGTTCTGGCGCGAGGCGCGCAGCAGGTCCCAGTACAGCCGCTCGATCCGCCGCGGGTCCTGGCCGAGGAGCAGATCCTCGAAGTCGCGCACGCAGCCGGCCACGCCGTACGGGTTGCGGCTGTCGCTGCACTCTCCCCAGCCGACGAGGCCAGCATCAGTCTCGATCTTGACGAACGTCCACGGCCGCCAGCCGGCGTCGCAATGGAAGGCCTGCACCGAAGCGATGTGCATACTGCCCAAGGCTACGCGGGATCGGCGCTGCCGAGCGGCGTAAGATGCTCGGTGTGGTGAGCGTCTCGATCCCCTGGCGTAGTGCGCGCAGTGACGTCGATGCCAGGACCGCCGGTCGCGTGCTGCTGGTCGTGGCCAGCGGCTACCTACTGGCCAGTTGGGCCATGAACCCCGTGTCCTCCATCCTGCCCACGATCACCCGGGATCTCGACGTCGACGTCACGCGCGCCGGCTGGATCATGAACGCCTACTTCGTGCTGCTGGTCGGCTGGGTGCTGATCGCCGGCCGGCTGGGCGACGCCTTCGGCCACGGTACGCTCTTCCGCTTCGGTTGCGCGATCTTCGCCGCGGGCGCTGGCCTGGCCGCCGTGCCGGGCGGCTTCGTGCTGCTGATCGCCGCGCGCGCCGTCCAGGGCTTCGGGTCGGCGCTGCTGTTCGGCACCAGCCTGGCGCTGGTCGCCAGCGTCTACACGGGCCCGCGCCTGGCCTGGGCCATCGGCATCCTGACCGTCTCGTCCGGCGCCAGCAGCCTCGTCGGCACCTGGATCAGCACCTCGCTGGTCCAGTTCACCACCTGGCACTGGACGTTCGTCGTGCCGGCCATCTTCGGTGTGCTGGTGGCCGCCCGCGCCGGCAACCTGCCCTCCGAACGCCGCGCGGCGCTGCGCGACATCGACTGGATCGGCGGTCTGTGGCTGCTCGGCATGCTCGTCTTTCTGCTGCTCGGCCTGAACCACCTCCACGAAGGCCCCGAGACCTTCGAGGCCGGCGCACCCTACCACCTCACCATGCACGCCGTCGCCCTCGGCTTCCTGGTGCTGTTCCTGTGGCGCCAACTGCACACGCCCAAGCCGCTGATCCGGCTGCGGCTGCTGCGCATCCCGCGCCTCAGCGCTGGCGTGCTGGCCAACGGCATCGCCCACTCGAGCATGCTGGCCACCAGCCTGCTGATCCCGTTCCTGATCGAACGCGGCGAAGGCTACTCGCCGGCCCAGACCCAGCAGCTGGTGCTCGTTCAGACCCTGTGCCTGATCGTCGGCTCGCTCGTTGGCGGCTGGCTGTACGCGCGGCGGAACACGCCGGCCATCGGCATCGCCTCCATCGCCGCCATCGCCATCGGCCTGGCCCTGCTCGGCCAGATCGGCGCCAACCTGCCGTTCGTGGAGCTGTTCCCATTGGTTGCCCTGATCGGCGCGGGCCTGGGCCTGTTCACGGCGGTCAACAACACCGCCGTGATGAGCTCCGTCGGCGCCGACCAGCGCGGCTTCGCCTCGGGTCTGGTCGAGACGACGCGCCAGCTTGGCCATTCGCTCGGCGTGAGCATCTCCAGCGGTGTGCTCCAGACGACGCTGGCCGCCGCCGCCATCCCCGAGCTCGGCTACCGCGACGGCTTCTCCGAGGCGGCCTCGACGATGGGCCTCGTTTCGGCCATCGGCGTGGTCGTCGTGCTCTACCCGGTCCTCAAACGCCAAGAATGGTTGCTACGAGCGCCGGGTCCGCATTCCCACCTGAGAGGATGACACCCACCCGCTGACCGCGGATCTCATCCGCCAGCCGTCCGCTCAGCAGCAGCGCCACGGGGACGGCACCGGTCGGCTCGACCAGCAGCTTCAGCCGCAACAGCAACAGCCGCATGGCGTCCTTGACCTCGTCGTCGGAGACGGTCATGATCCCGCGCGCCAGGTGCTGCACGATCGGGAACGTGAGCGCCCCCGGCTGCTGCGTGCGCATGCCGTCGGCGATCGTCTCCGGCGGCGGAATCCGGACCGGATGGCCGGCCTCGAGGCTCAGCACCCAGTCGTTGGACGTCTCCGTCTCGACGCCCACGATCTGCGTCTCCGGCCGCAGCCCGCGGGCGGCCGTGGCGCAGCCCGAGAGCAAGCCGCCGCCGCCGACCGGCGCCAGCAACCAGTCGAGCCGACCGACCTCCTCGATCAGCTCCAGGGCCGCGGTGCCCTGGCCGGCCATGATCAGCGGATGGTCATACGGCGGCACCAGCACCAGCCCGCGCTCGTCGGCCAGCTTGCGCGCGATCGCTTCCCGATCCTCGCTCAGCCGGTCGTAGCGCACCACCTCGGCGCCGTAGCCCAGCGTGGCCGCTACCTTGAGCGGTGGCGCGTCAGTCGGCATGACCACCGTGGCCGGAATGCCCAGCTCGCGCGCCGCCAGCGCCACCCCCTGGGCGTGATTGCCTGAGGAGAACGCGACCACGCCGCGTCGTCGCTCGTCGGCCTCGAGCGGCGCCAGGCGATTGTAGGCGCCGCGGAACTTGAAGGCGCCGCCCCGCTGTAGGTTCTCGCACTTGAAGAACACCTCGGCGCCGACTTGCCCATTCAGCGAGCGCGACGTGACCACCGGCGTCCGATTGGCCACTCCCTGCAGCCGGCCGGCGGCGGCGCGCACGTCCTCGAGCGAGATCGCCAGCTCAGCCAGCACGCGAGACCTCACAGCGAGCGCTAACGAAACGCTGCCCGGACGTTAGTCGGTCCTTAATAGCTGGACGCGCATACTGTGAACCAACAGCGCCAGTCCACGTCGGCGCACACGTGTGGGGAGCCACTGTGCACAAGCTTAATCAAAATCTCAAGAGAATCCTGATCGCGGGGGTCGCCGTCGCTATCCTGGGGGTCAGCGCCGTCGGCGTCTCGATCGTCCAGGCCCAGACCGCCCCGGCCTCCTCGCCGCCGACCGGCCAACAGCAGCAAGCCCAGAACCTGCGTCAGAAGTATCTGCAGGCGCTGGCCAACCGGCTGCACATCACCGTCGACCAACTGCAGCAGGCCATCACCGGCGCCCGCCAGGACGCCGGCCTGCCAGCCCCGGGCCAGCGCCCGAACGGCCAGGCACCGCGTGGTCCGCGCGGCGGCATCGGCTTCGGCTTCGGCGGCTTCCTGGGCAAGGAGGTCGACGCGGTCGCCACTCTCTTCCACGAGGACACCAACGCGCTGAAGGCCGAGCTGCCCGGCAAGACGCTGGCCGAGGTCGCCCAGGCCCACAACGTCCAGACCACCGACCTGGTCAACACCATCGTGACGACGGCCAACCAGCAGATCGATCAGTTGGCCCAACAACGGAATATCCCGACTGACCGCGTTGCTCAGATGAAGCAACGGATCAGCGAGCGAGTCCAGGCGTTCGTTACCACCCACCGGTTCCCTGCCCAAGGCACTGGATCTCGCTCGTAGGGACGCCTGGTGATGACGGAAGCTCCCCACCCGTAGGAGCTCATTCGGTCCCCCTTCCCGTCCGTCATCACCAGCGCGCCCCAGCTGTCGACCCGCCTGCGCCCACAGGCGGGTCGACTACGTTAGGGGATGGGGGATGAGAGATGCGGGATGGGCCGGGGTTCAGCCGAAACGTCTACTCATCCCTCTTCCCCTGTTCCCATCCCGCTCATCCGCCATCCCCCATCCCCCATCCCCCATCCCGCGTACGCTTGCCACGTGCAGCCCGACACCGGTCGCCTGGCCATGCCGCTGGGCGAGGCCCTCTTCAGCCAGCGCTCCATCCGCAAGTTCCGGCCCGATCCGATCCCCACCGCCGACCTGCAACTGATCCTCGAGGCGGCCAACAAAGCGCCCAGCGGCGGCAACCGCCAGCCCGGCCGCTTCCTCGTCCTGACCGACCCCGACCTCATCCGCCAGTTCGGCGCCCTGTATCGCGAGGCCTGGTGGGCCAAGCGCCGCGACGAGCACCAACCCTGGACCAGCCTGCGGGAGATCCCGCCCGAGCAGCGCAACCAGCGCGCCGCCGCCCAGTTGGCCGACGAGATGCAAGCCGCGCCGTGCGTCGTCCTCGCCTTCAGCACCGGCAAGGGCCAGGCGAGCTCGGTCATCCCGGCCGTCCAGAACCTCATGCTGGCCGCCCGCGCGCTCGGCGTCGGCTCAGTGCCGACCACCCTGCACCCGCAGGTCATGGACCGCGTCTACCAGTTGCTCGGCGTGCCGCCCGAGATGGACTTCCATCTGTGCATCCCGCTCGGCTACCCGCGCGGCAACTTCGGCCCGACCCAGCGACTGCCAACGGCCGAGACGACCTTCTTCAACCACTGGGGAATGCGCGCTCCGTGGGCCGCCGCATCTGCTACAGTCGGGAGCTAGCTGAACCCGCCGTGTCCAAACCTCTGTGACGCGTTTGTGACGCGTGTGACGGTTGGCGTGACGCTTTTCGGGCGCCCCGTGACGGTTGGCGTGACGCTTGCCGCGTAGGCTGAGCGCATGGATAAGGACCCGGGCGGGTGGCGCGGGAGGCGGCGTACCCTAGGGCGGGTGCCGCACGCCCCTGATCCGTCCGGCGTTCCGTTCGGCGTTGGCTTCGCCGCCGGCCGCCCCGCCCCGCAGGCCATCGAGACGGCGCGCCTGGCCGAGGCGCTCGGCTACGACGCCCTGTGGCTGACCGACTCGCACCTGGCGGCGCGCGAGGTGTACACCCTGCTCGGGGCGATCGCCGTCTCGACCGAGCGGCTACAGCTCGGCCCGGGCGTGAGCCACCTGGCCGGCCGCCACCCGAGCGTGCTGGCCAGCGCCATCGGCACGCTGGCCGAGCTGGCGCCGGGCCGGGTGCGCCTCGGCATCGGCGTGGGCGACACCGGCGCCCGGAACCTGGGCGTGCCGCGCGCCAGCCTGCGCGAGCTCGAAGCCGCTGTCGGCGCCATCCGTGGGCTGTTGAGCGGGGAGGCCGTTGACGGCCCGAGCCACCCGCTGCGCCTAGCCTGGGCGCCGTCGGGGCCGTCTGAACCGTCGCGACGCTCGGGGTCGTCGGCGCCGTCGCGGCTGTCGGTGCCGATCGTCATCGCCGCCTCGGGCGAGCGGACCCAGCAGCTGTGCGGTCGGATCGGCGACGTGGCCCTCATCAGCGCCATCCCGGCCGAGCTGCCGGCCGCGGTCCAGGCGGTCCGCAGCGGCGAAGCCGCGGCCGGCCGCCCGGCCGGCGCCTGCCGCATCCTGCTGTGGACGACGGTATCGGTTGACGACGACCCCAAGCGCGCGCGGGCGGCGGTGCGCGGCAGTGTCGCGCGACGGGCGCTCAACACGCTGGCGCGGCCGGCCCGCGCCGGCACGCTGGCTGAGCCGGAGGCGACGGCGCTGGTCCGCTTGCAGCAGGCGCACGCCGCCGGCCAGCACGACGAGGCCGACGTGGCCGGGCTGGTGCCCGAGGCGTGGATCGACCGCTTCGCGATCGCCGGCACGCCCGACGAGGTGCGCGCCCGCCTCGAAGCCGCCGTCGGCGACGGCGCCGACGAGATTGCGATGATCTTGATGGGCCCTGGCCCCGGCCAGCGCGGGACGGCCGATCAGCTCGAGCGCTTCGCCGAGTCGGTGCTGCGGCCGATGCGCGCGGTACCATCGGCGGCGTTGCTCGGCCGCAGCACAGCTGTTGCACAGGCTGGACACGCCGAGCCGCGTGAGGAGAGGCAATGAGACTGCACTCGTGGCATCTGATGACCGTGGCGATTGGCGTCTGGTTGCTGGCGAGCGCGTGCGCGCCGGCCGCGCCCACCCCGCCGACCAGCGCGCCAGCAGCGGCCCCGACGACAGCCCCGGCCAGCGCACCCAGCGCAGCGCCCGCGCCCAAGCCCAGCGCCGCCGCCTCGCCGGCCGTTGCGGCCAGCCCGGCCGCCAGTCCCGCCGCCAGCCCGGCGGCGAGCCCGGCGGCCAGTCCGGCCGCCTCGCCGGCCGCGGCCCCCAAGCCGGCCGTCTCGCCGGTCGCCGCGGCCAGCCCCGCCGCGGGCGGCACCGTGAGTGGCACCCTACCGGGCGGCCGTAAGGTCAGTATCGCCCTGGTCGTCGGCGTGCGGGGTGATCCGTTCTACGTGACCATGCAGCGCGGCGCCCAGGCCGAGGCGGACAAGATCGGCGCCGATCTCAGCGTCGACGGCCCGGCTCAGTTCGACCCTGTCCAGCAGACGCCGATCGTCGACGCCATCATCGCCCGCAAAGTCGACGTGCTGGTCATCGCCGCGACCGACAAGCAGGCTATGATCGAGCCGCTGCGGCGCGCCAACGACGCCGGCATCAAGGTCATCTCGGTCGACACCTTCATCGGCGACGGCGACTACGCGGGCGGCCCGGTCACCTTCCCGCTGTCGTACATCGGCTCGGACAACGTCCAGGGCGGCATGATCGGCTGCCAGGCGCTGCTGCAGGCCAACGGCAACAAGGGCAAGTACTACATCCAGAACGTCAAGCCCGGCATCAGCACCACCGATCAGCGCGAGCAGGGCTGCCGCCAGGCCATCACCGCCGCGGGCGACCAGGCGACGCTGGTCGGCGTCGACTACAACGACGACAGCGCGGCCAACGCGGCCCAGCAGACCAGCGCGGTCCTGCAGCGGACGCCTGACCTGGCCGGCATCTTCGGCGCCAACCTGTTCAGCGCCGAGGGCGCGGCCCAGGCAGTCAAGAACGCCAATCTGTCGGGGACGGTCAAGATCGCCAACTTCGACGCCCCCGAGCAGGCCATCGCCGACCTGCGCGCCAGCGTCGTCGACCTGGTCATCGCCCAGAAGCCGGCCGACATGGGCACGGTCGCCGTCGACTACGCGGCGATGGCCATGCAGGGCAACACCAGCGGCATCCAGAAGCGGGTGCCGACCGGCTACGTGGTCATCGACCGGAACAACGTCGACACGCCCGAGGCCCAGGCGGCCATCTACAAGAGCCAGTAGCCGGCGCGACGGGACCGCTGGATCGGATGGCCGAGCGCACCCCGCCGGACGCGGCCGAGCGAACCTCGCCGGAGGACGCCGACGGCGCGCCGCCGCTGATGGACGCCGCCGCCCCGCGCGCGGGAGCTCCAGCGCCGACCGATGCGGCGCCGGCGGCCGGCGCCCAAGCCGACGCGGCGCGAACCGACGACGCCGAGCGCGGCGCGGCGTGGACGGATTCGGCGCGGCTCGACGAGGGGCGAGACGTGGCCTGGACGGAGACGGCGCGGCCGGACCAGGCGCAGGCGACGGCGACCGAGGCGGTGGTACCGACGGATCGTGGGACGGCCGACGACGAGGCGGCCGAGCCGGTCGCCAGTCGCGCGCTCGACCTGCTTGGGCAGTTCTGGGCCTGGTTCTTTCTGCTCGGCCTGGTGGTCTTCTTCTCGCTCACCGGGCGCGGCTTCTTCGATCTGTTCAACTTCCAGGCCATCGGCGCCAACCTGGCCATCATGCTCATCATGGCCCTCGGCCAGACCTTCGTCATCATCAGCGGCGGCATCGACCTGTCGACGGGCTTCGTCATGGGCCTGGCCTCGGTCGGCGCCGCGCTGGCGATGTCGCGGCTGGTGCCGGACCAGCCGCTCGGGGTGGTCGTGTTGGTCGGCCTGCTCGCCGGCCTGGTGGCCGGGTTGCCGGCGGGACTGGTGAACGGACTCCTCGTCGCGCGGCTCAAGGTGCCGCCGTTCATCGGGACACTGGGCATGTACGGCATCGCCCGCGGGGCAGGCTTCATCCTCTCAGGCGGCCAGCCGATCAGCGTCCAGGTGGCCGGGCTGGGCCAAATCGGCAACGGCTATCTGGCCTACTACTACCCCGACGTTGGCTTCACGATTCTGAGTCCGCCGCCTGGGCTCCAGGGTGCCCAGCTGCGCCAGGTAGTCGGCATCTTGCCGCATCCCCTGACACTGGTCATCCTGCTCGCCCTGGCCAGTTGGTGGCTGTTGGCGCGCAGCAAGTTCGGCCAGCACACGTACGCCATCGGTGGCAACGCCGAGGCGGCGCTGCGGGCGGGGATTGGCGTGAACCGCCACACGGTCCAGATCTACGTGCTGTCAGCGCTGTTCGCGGCCATCGCTGGCGTGCTGTACACGGCGCGCTTCACCAACGGCGCGGCCAACGCTGGCGATCCGCTGCTGCTGGATTCGATCGCGGCGGTGGTGATCGGCGGCGCCTCGCTGTTCGGCGGCGCGGGGACGATCGTGGGCACGGTCATCGGCGCGCTGATCATCGCCGTCATCCAGAATGGCCTGGTGATTCTGGCCATCAACCCGTTCTGGCAGTTCGTGACCGTCGGCGTGGTCATCATCCTGGCGGTGCTCGTCGACCAGGCCCGCGCGCGGGTCATTCGCGCGTGAGCCCGATCCTGCGCGCCGTCGAGCTCCGCAAGCAGTTCGGCGGCCTGGTGGCCGTCGACGGCGTGAGCCTGGAGGTCGGGGCCGGCGAAGTCGTCGGCTTGATCGGTGACAACGGGGCGGGGAAGTCCACGCTGATCAAGATGATCGCCGGTGTCTACCGACCAGATGCCGGCCACCTGTTCTTGAACGAGCATGAGGTCGGCTTCGCGTCACCCCAGGACGCGCGCGATCTGGGCATCGAGACGATCTATCAGGATCTGGCGCTGTGCGAGAACCTGGACGCCAGCGCCAACATCTTCCTCGGCCGCGAGCCGTCGCGGCGGGTGCTGGGCGTCTTGCCGGCGGTGGACCGACCGCGCATGCTCCGCGAGTCGCGGCGGATTCTGCAGCAGCTCGACATCCGTATCCCGGGGCTGGGGCGGCCGATCCGGCTGATGTCCGGCGGCCAGCGTCAGGCGGTGGCCATCGCCCGGGCGGTGTACTGGAACGCCAAGCTGATGATCATGGATGAGCCGACGGCGGCGCTTGGGGTACCGGAGCAGCGCAAAGTCCTGGCGCTAGTGCGCACGCTGCGCGAGCACGGCGTCGGCGTCATCATCATCAGCCACAACCTCCAGGACGTGCTGCACGTCGCCGACCGGGCCATTGTCATGCGTCGCGGGCGCAAGGTTGGCGAGCGGAGGATTGCCGAGACGTCGAGCAGTGACCTGCTGGGGCTCATGGTCGGAGCGCCGGCGCTGGCCTGAGCGGCCACCAGGCGTGCCAGGCCGGCCAGGCCTCGACCAGGCTGGCGAACACGGCGTAGCCGCCGGCGTTAGGGTGGGCACCGTCGCCAGCGGCGACCTCCGCTCGCCAGCGGTCGGACTCCAGCAGCGGACGGCACACCTCCAGGAAGGGTACGCCAGCGGTCTGGCAGACCTGGGCGAAGGCATCGGAGAGGGCCAGGATGCGGGCATTCTGGTCCGAGTCGTCGATCGGCGCCGGACCGATCATCAGGGTTGGGAAGCGGCTGGTCGCACGAGCGAGGATCGTGCGCAGATGGAGCACCGAGTCGCCGCGCACCACGCGCGGACCGTCGGGGTCCAGCGTCGTGTCGTTGACGCCGAAGGAGAAGACGAGCCGGCCGGTGGCCGGGTGCGGCAGGCGCGGTGTGACTTCGGCCAGCCAGCGGGCGGCGATGTCGGCGCTGGTCTCGCGCCGCACGCCAAGGTTGTAAACGGTCAGGTCGTAGCCGGCCTGGCGGAGCGTGGCGCCGACGCGACCGGTCCAGCCCAAGCAGGTGTCGTCGCCGGTGCCGTTGACGAAGCTGTCGCCGATGAAGCACACGCGGGCTTCCACGCCAGGCACCATGCTAGACCGGCGTGAAGACGATGCTGGAGGGGCTGCCGGTCTCGACGACCTGCTCAAGCGGCCGGAGGCCACCGGTTGCGGCGTCGACGGCGAAGGCGGCGATGGTGTCGCTGGACTGATTGGCGACGTACAGGTAGCGGCCCTGTGGATCGAGGGCCATGGCCCGCGGCATGCGGCCGCGCGTCGAGAGCCAATCCGTGCCAGTCAGGCGACTGTCGGACTCCTGGATGCGGAAGACGCCGACGGAGTCGTGGCCGCGGTTGGAGACGTAGACCGTTCGTCCATCTGGATGAACGAGGATCTCGGAGCCGGTGTTGCGGACAGCAGCGTTTTGCGGCACTGACGGGATGACCTGCTCGGACTGGAGTCGACCGCTGCGGCGATCAAACGTGCAGGTGGTGACGGTGGAGTCCAACTCGTTGACGAGGTAGGCCAGCGGCCGGTGCGGATGAAAGGCGATGTGGCGCGGGCCGGCGCCACCCTGGCTGGGCATCCAGGGCGGCTCGGCGGGCAGCAGGCGACCGCGGCCGCGGTCCAGCCGAAAGACAAACACGCGGTCGAGGCCTTTGTCGGGTACGGCGACGAACTCGCCGGACGGATCGAACGGGATGTGGTGTGGGTGCGGTCCGCTCTGCTCCACCGGATCTGGGCCGGGCTCGCCCGTCAAGGGAACGACGTGGCTGGCCGGCCCGAGCGCTCCGTCGGCACCAACAGGGAGGGCGGCCACGCTGGCGCCAAGGTAGTTGGCGACCACCAGCCAGCCGCCCTGTGGGTGGACCTCCAGGTGGACCGGGTTGGTGCCGCCCGACGGTCGGCTGCCGAGCGGTTCGAGGCGGCCGGAGTGGCGATCGGCGATGGCGAACGCGCTCACCTCGCTGAAGCCGGCCCCGTGGACACAGTACAGGTGCTGGCCATCCGGGTGGAGGGCCAGGAACGAGGGATTCGGGACCGTGGCAGGCGTGCCGAGGAACTGCCAGGCGCCGGTGCTGGCGTCCATGCGGTAGGCGGCGATGCCCTGGCCGTGGCCGTTGCGGTCGGCGGTCGTGTAGCAGCCGGTAAGGACGAGCAGGTCGCTTGCGATAGCTGCATCGTATGCGACTTTTCGTCCCGCCGACGTGTGGACACGCGCTGGCCGGCGGGCGGTAGCATGGCGCGGGCCGAGCAGGGCGCTCGGCCAAAGGGAGGGCAGGTCATGCGGTGGCACCGAATTGTGGCGACGCTCGTGGCGTGTGCGGTCGTCGTCGGCGTGGGCGCGGCCCCGGCGGCCGCGGCCAGTGATCCAGGGCGGGATCGGGACCCCGACGCGCGCTACCTGGCGCTTGGCGACTCGGTCCCGTTTGGCTTCAACCCGCTCGTTGATGCGCACAATCCGGCGAACTTCGTGGGCTATCCGGAGGCGCTCGCCGCGCGGCTGGACTTGAACCTGACCAACGCGTCGTGTCCGGGCGAGGCCAGCGGTGGCTTCATCTCGCTGACCGGCACGGACAACGTGTGTCGGCCGTTCCGGGCGGCGTTCCCGTTGCACGTGGCGTATTCGACCTCACAGCTCGATTTCGCGGTCGCCTTCCTCCGCGCCCACCCGGGCACGCGGCTGGTCACGCTGACGATCGGCGCCAACGACCTGTTCGTGCTCGAGAAGCAGTGCGCCAGCCAGCCGTCGCCGACCGCCTGCCTGGTCAACGGGCTGCCGGGGCTGCTCCGCACGCTGGGGGCCAATCTCGGCACCATCTACGGCCGGCTGCGCGGCGAGGCCCACTATCACCATCAGATCGTGGCGCTGACGTACTACGCCACGAACTTCAACGATCCGGTCGGCGTGGCGGTCATCCAGGCTGTCAACGCGACGGTCGCCGCGGCGACGCTGGCCGCCCACGGGCGGGTGGCCGATGGCTTCGATGCCTTCAAGGACGTCGCTCGCTTCTCGGGCGGCGACTCGTGCAAAGCCGGGCTGCTGATCGTGACCAACCCGTCGCCGCTGACCTGCGACATCCACCCCTCGCCGCGCGGCCGCGACCTGCTGGCCGGCGCGATCGTCGACGTCCTGCGCCACGGCGATACCGACGATGACGAGTAGCTGACGAGTCGATGACGGCTAGATGTCAGGCGAGCGGGCCAGGTTGGCGCGGGCGAACGCCTTCAGGCGCGCGCGGGCCTGGTCCACCGTGAGGTCGGCGCGGCCGAGAGCGGGCCAGCCGTCGGCCCATCGGGCGAACTCGGGCAGGACCCAGGTGGCCACGAACAGATCCCAGAAGCGCAGGTGGGCGACGGCGCGACCGACGGCGGCCTCGTAGTGGGCAAGGAAGGCGTCGGCCACGCTGGCGCCGAAGAACAGGGTGAGGTCGCTGCGACAGGTGGCCACGTCCTGGGCCGGCTCGCCGAGTGCCGGCTCCTCCCAGTCGATGAGACCCTGCAGGCGACCGCGCGACCACAGCAGGTTGCCGGGCCAGTAGTCGCCGTGGACCAGGACGCGTCGGCGGGCGGCGGCGCGCACGCTCGGCCAGTCGTGCGCCACCGTCTGGATGAGGGTGCGGTGGAGATCATCGTCGCAGCTGGCATTGGCGGCTGATGCGGCGAGGCTGGCCTCGGTGAGCGTGCGCTGATCCGGGAGGAAGCTGAAGGGGGCGGTCGGCAGCGCGTGCAGGTCGGCCAGCAGGTGGGCGATGCGCCGCAGGTAGGTGTCGACGTCGAGGCGGCCGAGCGCCAGCCGCGGCCGGCCGGGCAGTCGCGTCATGACCAGCGTTGGCGCGCCGAACGGCGCGCCGTCAGCTTCGAGCAGCAGCGGCCGGGGTGCCGGGAAGCCGAACGGGGCGAGCGCGCCGAGCAGCCGGAACTCGCGGGTGCACGAGGCGATCGGATCGCCGTGGTGGTGCCCGACATAGCGGCCGACGACCACATCGTGCCGACGGCCGTCGGCGGCCTCGAGGCACACGAGATCGACCCGCCGTGAGACGCCACCCAGGAGGCGCCGGGTGTCAACGACGCGACCGCCAGGGCTGAGGGCTGCGCACAGCCACTCCAGCGCGGCCGGCGCGAGGCCGCCCCGCGCGCGGCGTGATGCCGCCGCTGGCGTGGTCACGGCCGGTGCGGTCTGATCCAGCATGGGCGTGGTCGTGGCCGTGCGAGCGGATGGAGCATGGGCGTGCGGCCATGCAGGGTAGCAGCGGACGCTGGGCATGCGCGCGGTCGGGCCGAGCAGGTGCGTGCGGTCGCTCGGGTGGGCCGGAATACGAAGCAGCAGACCCTGAGGCCCGCCCGACGCCGCACCGCGGCGCGGCCAGCACGCCGAGCGCCGGGCGCGCGGGTGTTGCTGACGGCGACCATCGCTGTCGTCTGCGCCAAGGGCGTCGCTGGCGGCGAACGTCGCCGCCTGTGCCGGGGTGGCGCACGCGACGAAGAGGGCCGGTGGCTACTCGTCGGCGGCCGGTGAGCGACGGGTGTGCTCGCGGGCCGCCGTGCGGCCCCCAGGTGCTCGGCCGATCATTGCCGGGGTGGCGCTGCGAAGTGGCCGGTGCGCGCGGATGGACGGGGCGGGCGTGGCGGCGTGTAACGGCGTGTGGCGGTGCGCCTTGGTACCAGCGGAGCGCGACCCGAGGCGGCATGTGGCACAAGCAGGGAACGTTCCCGCAGGTGTCGCACGGCTCGAGGGAGGGTTGGTTCACTCGGACCGATGGGCTGGGGCCTTGGCCATGGTGCATGCTGTGGCCTATGGACACGATGTGGTGGCCGCCGACGGCCGCCGAGCTCGAAGCGTTGCAGCGCCGGCTGGCTGGCGAGGCGGACTGGCGGCCACGTTGGGCGCCGCCGGCCGGGCGACCACTAGCCATCGGCGGTGTCTTCGTGGCCACGCCGCGCACGGAGGCGGCACCGCTGGCCCACGCGGCGGCGGTGGTCGTGGTCGCGGGCCGCGTCCGCGCCTCGGCGGTGGTGACCGGGCGGCTGGAGGCGCCCTATGTAGCGGGGCTGCTGGCCTTGCGCGAGGGCCGCCTGCTCCACGCGGCCGTGACCGCCCTGGCGATGGTGCCGGATGTGCTGCTGGTCAACGCCACCGGCCGCGACCACCCGCGGCGGGCGGGTCTGGCGCTGCACCTCGGCGCGGCCTGCGGCCTGCCAAGCATCGGCCTGACCGACCGGCCGCTGCTCGCGGGCGGGCCGGAGCCGCCGGCTGAACGTGGGGCCGCAGCGCCGCTGTTGTTCGAGGATGAGGTAGTCGGCTACCGCCTGCGCACGCGGGCCCAGGCGCGGGCCGTCGTCGTCCACGCCGCCTGGCGGACCGACGCCGAGACAGCACGCGGCGTCGTGCGTGACCTGGGCGGCGGGTCGCGCACACCCGGGCCGCTGCGGGCCGCCCGCCAGCTGGCGCGCGCCGCGCGGAGTGACGCGCTGGAGCCGCATGCGGCGAGCCCGGCGCTTGCGCATCGATCTCTTTCGTGAGGGACCCGCGGAGGGAGCGGCAGGAGTGGCGCGAGCAGCGACCTACCGGCTCGGCCCCCTTCGGCACGCCAGGCGGGGCTCAGTCGCCGACGAGCTCGACGTCGAAGGGGCCGTGGAAGAGCACTACGAACAGGCATGGGCCGTCGGCGGTGGCCTGGTGCCGCATCGGCTCGCCGGCTGGGAAGTGGGCGTACGCGCCAGGCCCGATCACCTGGCCGTTGGCCTCCAGTTGGCCGTCGAGGACGACGATGGTGTGTGCGACGGTGTGGCGGTGGCAGCGACCGCGGAGGCCGGCCGGATAGCGAACCAGATAGTGCTCTTCGCCCGAGCCGGGGTCCGCGAACAGGAGGCGGAGTCCGATCGGTTGGTCATAGACCGCGGCGGCCGCGGCGCCGGGCGCCTGCAACGCCAGCGACCGGAGGTGGTCGACGATCGTCGCCGTGGTGTGGGGCACGGCTCCACTGTAGCCGCCGGCTGGGGTGCGGACGTGGCCGGCGCGGAGCGACGATGCGGCCGAGCGGCCTCGATGTGGGTGGTGTCGCCCGGCCGGCCGATGGTGATCGTGCTCATCGGGCGCTCGACGCGGCCCAGCCGGCCGGCAGCGGAGCATCGCGGCCGGCCGGCGCGTCAGCGTTGGCGACGGCCATCCTGGCCCGTTCGACGGCCACCGCTGACGCTCGAGAAGCGTCGTCAGTCGTCGGGCGTGTCTCGAGGAGCGTCGTCCGTCGTCGAGCGTACGCGGCGGACCGATGCCATGGACGCCGTGCTGCTCGGCCGCCTGCTGAAGCGCCGGCGGCGTGCTGTGCCAGTCGATGGGCCGCAAGCGGCGCAGGTCCCGGCCGGCAGCGCGGGAGCCGCCACTCACGCGCAGCACGAGCGCACAGGAGGGGACATCGAAGCGGACCGTGGTGCGGGCTGCTGCGGGACAGACACGGACGTCGCCCGGCTGGAGCGGCCAGCGCCGGGTCGCCGACTGACACCGTCATGGCGCTGCCACAGAGCAGGAACGCGTCGTCGTTACACGGTTCGACGTGGAGGAGCGAGGCGTCGCCGCGACGGCCGTGGGGCATCGGCCGCCGTGGGCTGGCCCTGAGTGCTGGCCGCATCGCGCAGGATGGCAACTCGTACGGCCCAGTCGCGCCAACGGACGGGCTGATGAACGTGCGGGGCGTTGGCGGCGGGTAGCTGGCTCGGGGGCCAGTGGACCGTCACGGCTGAACTGCGGGGTTGCTGCGGTGAGCAGCCATGGCGCAGGCCACAGCGGCGAACTCTGCAAAGCTGGGCGGTCGGTCCACTAAACCTCGGCCACGGTGAACGCCGCACGCCGGCGATCGCGGCGGCATGCAGATCCCGCCGTGGCTTCGGTTTAGTAGAGGCAGCGGTAGGCTTCGCTGGTGGTCGCTTCGGCGGCTGCGACGGTGCGCTCGAAGTCGGCCTGGTCGAGGCCGGGCGGGCGGGTCTGGTCGGCGATCATGCGCGACAGTGACGGCAGCTCCTCGCGGGGCATCTGGCGCTGTGGGTCCCACACCTGGGCGCGCAGCGACGAGCGGCCGCAGTGCAGGAACGCCTCCTCGACGTGGACGACGATGGCCAGCAGCGGCGGCTTGCCGGCGACGGCGAGCTGTTCGAGCAGGGCCGGCTCGCGGACCAGGTCGGCGGTGCCGTTGATGCGCAGTGTCTCGTCCATGCCCGGGATCAGGAACAGCAGGCCGACGTGGCCGTTGCTGAGGATGTTCTGGAGCGAGTCGAAGCGCCTGTTGCCGGGCCGGTCGGGGATGGCCAGGGTCTGCTCGTCGAGGACGGCCACGAAGCCGGGCTGATCGCCCTTGGGCGAGACGTCGCAGCGACCGTCGGCGCCTGAGGTGGCCAGCATCAGCAGCGGCGAGCGTTCGACGAAGCGGCGGCAGTGGACGTCGAGGGCGTCGAGCTGCTTGCGCACGGCGCGTTCGCTCGGGCTGCCGGCCAGCGCGCGGAGCTCGGCCAGGCTGGTGATGCGGGTCGACGGGGCGACAGTCTGCGTCATCGGCCGAGTATATGCGCAGGGCCGCCCCTCGGCCGCGACGCACGACAGCTCGAGCTGCTCGATCGGCAGGTCGAAGATGGGCGACCAGACCGGGCTGGCGCCCCGGCGCAGCATCGCCCGTCCGCTGCGTCAGTGGCGGGCGGGCGTTCGCACAGGCAGCCTCCGGCGGCGGACGTAGGCGTCTCGGCGCGCCGGGTCGAGGACGGCGCGCGGCGGCGGCTCTGACGGGGCGGGCGGAGACGGTGCGGAGGCTCGACGTGCGCGGCGCTTCCGGGCGCGGGAGGCGAGGCTGCGGCGTCCCCCGGACCGGCGGCGCGGCTCGGATACGGCAATGGTTGCGCGCCGGAGTCCCGAGACGGCCGGCGCGGCTCGGATGCGGCGAGCGGATGCGCCACACTGGTACCAGGCGCGTGCCGAACACGATGGTCCCACCGGCCCCGGGCTTCGTGGCCGTCCTCGACGAGCATAGCCTCTGCCGAACGCAGTGGTTCCGCCCGCTGGCCGAAAGGGGAAGGGTGTTAGTCGTCGGCGAAGGCGTGCAGGACGTCGGGGGGCAGGCGTTGGGGGCGGCCGTCGCTGGCGCGGACCCAGACCCATTCGGTGCGCATGGCCAGTACCGGCCGGTCGTCGCCGAGTAGGCGCATGGTGGTCTGGCGGACGGCGCGGGCGCCGCGCATCTCCTGCACCTCGGTGGTCAGCTCGAGCTCGTCGCCGTAGCCGACCGGCGCCAGGTAGGTGATCTCGTGGCGGTGCACCACCCACAGGCCGCCGTTGGCCTGCGCCCAGGCGCGGCCGAAGCCGAGCGCTTCGGCGTGCAAGGTGGCCAACTCCTCGGCGTAGCCCAGGTAGACGGCGTTGTTGACGTGGCCGTTCGAGTCGAGCTCGTAGCTGCGGACGCGCCAGGTGGTGGTGAAGCGGCGGCGGCTCGGCGGCAGCAGCAGATTAGACCTTGGCGCCGCGGGCCTTGAAGACCTCGATCATGGCGTTGTGCGCCGACTGGACCGCGTCGGGGATGGCCGTGCCCTTGACGATCACCTCCTGGACCATGTCGGCGATGATGAGACGCGTGCTGACCTCGCCCAAGGCGGCCATCAGGTTCGGTTCCGGCGTGGCCGGCCAGCTCGAGTCGCGGCCACCCTGGAGCAGATCGGGGTAGAACTTGAACTGCGGCCTGGATGTCCAGAACTCGTCCTTGGCGCCGTCCTGGTAGATGGGGTACCAGCGCCCACCGACGGTGGCGTAGACGGCCTGGAGCCGCTGCGGGTCCATCAGGTAGCGGATCAGGTCTTTGCCACCATCAACATTCTTGCTGCTCTTGAAGAGCGACCACGACCAGCTGCCCGACCCGCTGTAGCTGCCGGACTTGCCGGCCGGGATGGCGGCCATGACCGAGTTGTTCAGCAGCTCTTTATCGTTCTGGTCCATCCAGCCGTAGATCGATGGCGGGTTGATGACGAACGCCGATTGCTTCTTCTGGTACGCGTTGTTGTTGCCGGTATCGTCCCACGTCGGCGAATCCGGCGGGATCAGCTTGGCGTCCCACCAGCCTTTGATGCGCTGCACCGCTGAGATTGTCTCGGGCGAGTTCAGTGCGACCTTGCCGTCCTTATCGACCAGCGCGCCGCCGTCGTTCCAGATGATGTTCGTCGTATTGCCAACACAGTCCGGGGTGCGGCCGAGGGTGAAGCCAAAC
>Ga0213876_10000502_pt1 | contig 30436 bp, 31 predicted proteins | sample BarmaccomBMRX_R9_FD_160113 | JGI IMG/M metagenome (GOLD analysis project Ga0213876, IMG submission 160113) | Root-associated microbial communities from Barbacenia macrantha in rupestrian grasslands, the National Park of Serra do Cipo, Brazil - RX_R9 | ecosystem: Host-associated > Plants > Roots... | reverse complement strand
TTGAACACACCGGAGCCGGAGAAGCTTGCGGCTTTCACACCAGCGCCCGCCAGCAATTCGCGCCAGTGATTGGCCGAATCGGCATTGGTGACATCGACGGTGGTGGAATTGAACGACAAGGTCGTGGTGCGCAGGCCGGCGACGGTGGTGAAAGTCTCGGGCATCCCGCCATCGCCGATCTTGACGAGCAGGTCGCGCCCCTTTTGTGCGGACATGTTGTTTCTCCTTAGGGTTCGGTGACGGCGCGGAAGGTGAGCCGCGCGCGAAAGGTCTGGCCGTCGGGCTCGCGGCTGAAGCCAGTCGCGAGATGGCGGATATCGATCAGGGTGGCGCCGCTGATCGCGAGCACAGCATTGTGCAGCGTGGCGCGGACGATTTCGGCGATCTGCTTGGCTTCCTCGTGCCCTGCGCTTCGCGACCAGACATCAATTTGAACCGCATGCTCGCTGCCGGTTTCGGTCGCGGTGCTCCAGTCGCTTTCGCCACCATCGCCCAGCACCACATAGGGAAAGACGCTTTCGCGCGGCACGAAATCGAACAGGCAAGTGCCGATCAGCGCCTGCAGTTCACTGCTGGCCGAAAGCGCGGCGAAGATCGCCTGCTGCAGAGCGAAAGAGATGCCGCTCATGCGATTTTCTCCGTCATCAGAGTGAGGAATTGGGCTTGGGGGCCATCGTCGAGCACCGCATGAATGGTGAACACGCGTCCGCCGTCGGTCGCGCGCATGCCGGCGGCTACGTCCGTGCGGCGGCGAATGGTGATGCGATAGCGAACGCGCGCTTCGCTGGCATCGGGACCGAACACATCGGCGCCGCTGACTGGTTCGATCTCAGCCCATACGGTGGCGAGCGTGCTCCAGCCCGCGCTGTATCCGCCGCCGCCGTCGGGCAAGAGCGTCTGCGCTTCCAGCGTGACGCGGCGGTTCAGTGAAGAGAGCATGATGTTTCTCCAACGCGCTGCCTAACCCCCTCCCCTCGCGGGAGGGGGCAAATGCTTTGAGCGAAGCGAAAAGTATTTGGGGGAGGGGAGAACGAGGCTTTGCCCCTCCCCCAAGCCTCACGCGCGTGTGCACGTTCGGCTTGCCCCCTCCCGCGAGGGGAGGGGGTAGTAAGCGCATCGCTAGAGATGCAAGACTCGGAACGGCGACAGCAGCGCTAGAATGTCCAGCGGCAATTCAGCCGGCGCTTCGCCGCGGTGTTCGTACAGGAAGGCAGTCAGTTCCAAGATGGCGTCGCGAATTCCTGCCGGAACATCGGTCGCGGCGCTGCCGTAACCGGCCGTAAAGGCCACGGCCACCGCATTCATCGCGCGCAGGTTGATCGGCGGCAGCACCGTCGATTTCAATGCAAGCCGCGCGGGCGCGGAGGCTGCATCCACCTGGTAGGCCGCTGGATCGATCACGCTGGCGCTATCGTTCGGCGCGTACACCGTGACCGAACTCACGCCCTGCAGTGGCGGCAGCGCGATTTCAATTGGGGCGCAGAGCGGCCAGCCATCCAGCCACAAAATCCAGCTTTGCGTGTTGAGCGCGCGGCCGGTGTGCCATTCGGCGCGGGCGCGCGCGGCGATGATGAGGCGGGCGATCAGCGCGTCGTCGTCGCTTGTATCGACCTTCAGATGCAGCTTGGCATCGGCCAGAGTCACCGGCTCGACCGCCGGCGGGGTGATGAGTTGGAGGGACATAATTCAATCCTTCACCTCCCCCATTGTGGGGAGGTCGATTTGCTTGAGCGAAAACGAAAGCAAATCGGGTGGGGGGCGATGCTTGTTTTAGGACTGTCCCCCCACCCGCGTCGCTGGGCTCCGCGACCTCCCCACAAGGGGCAAGTGATGGGCTAGCTCACCGCGAACTTCATCAGCTTGATGGCCTCGAAATTCTGCACGCCGCCGCCCACGCGCTTCGTCGTGTAGAACAGCACGTAAGGCTTGGCCGAATACGGATCGCGCAGCACGCGAATGCCCACGCGATCCACCACCAGATAACCGCGGGCGAAATCGCCGAAGGCAATCGAGTAGGAATTCGTAGCGATGTCCGGCATGTCTTCGGCGACCGCCACCGGGAAGCCGAACAGCGTTGCCGGCTGGCCTGCCGCAAGTCCCGGCGACCAGATGTAGTTGCCGGTCGAGTCCTTGAACTTGCGGATGGCCGCCTCAACCTTGCGATTCATCACCCAGCTCGCGTTGGCGCGATAAGCCTGCTTCGGAGCATATGCCAGATCGAGCAGAGCATCGCTGGGATTGGAGACGGGAAACCCGCCTGCGGAGCCGGAAGGAATGTAGCCGAGATTGCCCCAGCTCCAGCTTCCCTCCGCCACGTTGGTGTAGCTGAGCAGGCCTTTGGGCTGCGTGGTGCCGTTGCCCGTGATGAACGCGGCACCTTCCTGCACGCCGAAAACGATCTGCACTTCGGAAGCGAGCCAGGTTTCGATATCCACCTGCGCATCGTCCAGCAATGCCTGCGTCGCGGCCGGCATGGCGTAAAGCTCCATCGCCGGGAAATCGATGGCCGCGAGATTGGGCGTGCTGGTTTGCGGCCGCGCGTCGGTTTCCGCAACCCAGCCGCTACCCGCGTCGTTGGTGCTGATCGGCTTGCGGTACACATTGCCGCCGATCTGCTGCACCGTGGCGATGGCGCGGATGGGCGAGACCTTGGCCAACACGCGGTCGATAGTCTGCTCGATCTCCAGCGGCACAACGTAACCGCCGTCCGGGTTGGAGCCGATGCTCATTGCCTTCAGCTCCAGCGTGTTGAAGCCGCTCGCATCGCCCTTGCGCACGTATGTGTCGAACGCCGCCTTGCGCTCGCGCGCGGTGCGATCGCTGGCGGCTTTGGTTTCGCCGCCGAGCTGCGGCCGCGCCGCCGACAGCATCAGCTCATCGAGCAGCCGCTTCTGCGTGTCCAGCGCCTTGTTGATGCGCTCGACCTTTTCTTCGGTGACGACATCGGCGCCGCGCTTCTCCAACTGCGCCAGGCGATTGTCGTTTGCTTCCTTGAAGCTTTCGAAGGCGTGCAGGAATTCTCCGAACGCCTCCTTGATTTCGCGGCTCTGCGCCGCGTCGCGCGTTTCCAGCGCCTTGGTTTCCAGTTCCATGTGTGTGGTTCTCCTTGGGGGTTGAAATCACCTCCCCTGTTGTGGGGAGGTCGATTTGCTTGAGCAGAGCGAAAGCAAATCGGGTGGGCGGCTGCGCGTGCCTTTGCACCTTCCCCCATCCGGCTCGCTTCGCTTGCCGACCTCCCCACAAAGGGGGAGGTGAATTTTTGGGCGAACGGCTTCAGCCGCGAGCCGAATGTGTTGCGCCGTGACGCTTTTCGCGCCGATGGCTGTGACGGCGCTTCCTTCCAACAGCGGGAAGGTCACGACCGAAACTTCCCAAAGCTCGACTTCGATGAGCGTGCGCGCGCCGGTTGCCGGATCGCGGCGCGCGCTTTTCGTCTTGAATCCGATGGAGAGGCCGTCGAGCGCGCCGTCGTTCAGCAGCGCCAGCACGTCGCGGCCACGCTCGATATCGGTGGTGAGGCGGCCGCGCACATAAAGCCCGCGCGCATCCTCCCGGATCTCCGCCCACACGCCGATGGGCTCATGCGCGAAATGCTGGTAGAGCATGCGAATGCGCGAGAGGCCGCGGCTGCGCAGCGATTTGGCGAAAGCACCGGGCGCCATCACGTCGCCCGCGCCATCGGGGACCCCAAACAGCGAGGCGTAGCCTTCGAACTCACCGCGACTGAGAGTGCTAAGCGCGGCCGGCGCGTCGAGACGCGCCAGCCTGCGCCGCAAATGCATGACTTGCGGGGGCATGATGATTCTCTGTGTGTTGGATTCACCTCCCCACAAAGAGGGAGGTCGAGTTATTGCGCGTGCGACTGCGAGCTCGTTCCCTGCATGCGGTCGAGCTTGCCTTCGATGCGAGACAGCTGATCTTTCATCTCGCGCACCTGTTCTCCCAGCACGGCAACTTGCGCAATCGCCGCCTGCTCGCTCTGCACAGTGTGCTCAAGCACACTGATGCGGTTGGCGGCGGAGCCTGCCCAGAACAGCGCGCCGGCCGTTTGCAACAAAAAAGCCGCCACGAGGGCGGCCGGAACTTTCTTGGCATCCAGCGCCGGCTGGATGTGGTCGCCGATGATACTCATTGCTCACTCCATTGTATCCCCGTCGTCGAGCGGGCCGTAGCCGGCGGCGGCGCGCTTTTCGTTGAGCGTTAGAAACGAAGCGCCGGTCAACTTCTCCCAGGTGGCTTCGCGCGCTTCGCTGAGCGCGGGCACCGCATCGATGTCGTAATCGATGCGCAACGCCTCGCCGAATTTCGGCTTGAGCCAGCGCGTGAGCTGCGCGGCTGTGCGCGCCACCAGCGGCAGCACCGTCTGCCGCCACAGCGCCAGATTCGCCTGCGCGTAATTCGAGTAGGTATTGTCGCCGGGAATGCCGAGCAGCATCGGCGGCACGCCGAAGGCGAGCGCGATCTCGCGCGCCGCCACGTCGCGCGTGTTGGCGAAATCGAGATCGGCCGGCGAGTGGCTCATGCTCTGCCATTCGAGCCCGCCTTCCAGCACCATCGGCCGGCCGGCATTGATGGCGCCCTGGTAGCCGGTTTCGAGCTCGTCCTTCAGCCGCCGGAACTGATCGTCGGTCAGGTTGGGCGCGCCGTCCGGGCCTTTGTAGACGAGCGCGCCGGAAGGCCGCGCCGCATTGTCGAGCAGCGCCTTCGTCCACGATGCGCCCTGGTTGTGCACGTCGATGGCGTTGAGCGCGGGCTCGATCGGCGACAATCCGTAATGATCGTCGAGGGGATGAAACAGGCTGCCGTGCAGCAGCGGAAGGAACCCGCTGGCATCGCGGCCGATGCGTGCGCTTCGCCCGTTGACGCAGTATTCGTACGCCAGCGGCCAGCCGCCGGCGCTTTCGATGGCCTTCACGCGATCCGGACGCAGCACATGCAGCTCGCGCACCTCGCCCTGAATGGTGAGTGCCTGCAGATACGAATTGCCGGCGCATTGCAGAAAGGCATACCAGCGCTCGAACAAGGTCGCGCCGCTTTCCCGTGCATTGGGCGATCGCAGCAATGCGAGCAATGGATGCTGCTCCAGCTCGGTCTCGCCTTCGTACAGCAGAAACGGCACACTGGCTGCGGCCTCGGCGATCATTCGCACGCAGCGATAGACCACGGCGTTTTTCATCACGCCGTTTCGCGCCAGGCTGGCGTAATCGCGCGAACTCCAGCGCGGGCCGCCGATGAGTTGCAACGCGATCCACGGCGGCGTGGATTTGGTTTCCGGCACGCAGGTTTGCGCCCGCCGCTCCATCGAGCGGAAGAGTCGTTCGAACATGTGGTTCCTTTCACCTCCCCCAACGTGGGGAGGTCGAAGTGGCGAGCGAAGCGAGACACTTCGGGTGGGGGGCGAAGGGAGCATACTCCCCCACCCGATCCATTTCCGCTTCGCTCAAATGGATCGACCTCCCCACGTCGGGGGAGGTGAATCAGTAGCGTACCTTCGGAACTCCCTGGCGCTGCTGCGGGAACAGTTCCGTCAGGGCCCAAACCAGCGCATCGAGGCGGTCGGGAGATTTGCCGGAGCCGTCATACTGGCAGAGCTGATCCTCCAGTTGCGGAAACACGCCGGCGTGATGCACGCGGCCATTTTCGTACATTGCCGACACCGGCTCGGCGCGTAGCAGCTTGCCTTTGGAGGCGTGCACTTTCCTGACATTCATGTTGGAATGCGCGTTGAACAACGTGCTCTTCACCATGTCGCCGCCTTGGTTGGCTTCGGCCACCACGCAATCGGCTTCGTACTGTTCGTAGGCATCGGCCACGCGATCGGCCCATTGCTTGGCGCTGAGCCGTTCGCGCGTGAAGTCGGCGAGCACGTAGGCGTCATCTTCTACCCTGCCGGCAACTACGATGCCGCATGCGCCTGTCTGACTCGCCGGAGGATCGACGCCGACGACAACGCGCGTGCAGTGCGGCTCCTGCCTCACCCGCGCGCTTTCGATCCATTCGCGGCGCCACAACGCGCCTTCCACATCCTCGATGATTTCGCCATCCAGCTCCTGGCGGCCCAATCGCGTTTTGCCGTAAGTTTTCTTCATCGTGGCGATGAACGCCTTCGGCAGATTGGCCTTGTTCTCATACGTCGTGCTTTTGGTCACAATGCAATCGGACGACTTTGCGAGGTCGAGCAGCGCCGGAATCGGCCGAGGCGTGGTGGTGAGCATCAGCCTGGGATCCTCTCCCAGCCGCAATCCCATGCGCAGCATGTCGAGCGCATTCTGCGCCTCCGGCCATTTGCAGAACTCATCGCCCCAGGCGAGATCGAACTGATAGCCGCGAAGAGAATCCGGCTCGTCGGCGCTCATGACGCAGGCTTCGGCACCGTTGGCCGGCCAGCGCACACGGCGCAAGGATGGCTCATATTCCGCCCCGGGACTGACAGAGAGCAATCCCGCCGGGCCTTCGATCATCACCATGCGCGCATCGCCATGGGTGGCGGCAATGAGCGCCACCCGTTTGGCGCGGCCGCTGCGAACGTGCTCCGCCACCCATTCGGCGCCGGCGCGGGTTTTTCCCGCCCCGCGTCCGCCAAGAAACAACCAGATGCGCCAGTCGCCTTCTGGCTCATATTGTTCATCTCGCGCCCAGAATGACCATGTTCCATGCAGCTCTTTGGCTTGCGCTTCAGTCAGACCCCGGAAGAGTTCGTCTCTCTCGTTCAATTGTAACGATGCGAGTGACCTCACGCTGAAGCGCTTCCAAGGCAGTTCCGTCATTCTTGCTTACCTGACTCTTGCGCGCGGCGGCGCGGCCGGCTTCGACATTGGCGAGCCGTTCCATGGTGCGTTCCAGCGAAGCGAGAATGCGCGCATCGCGCTCGCGCACGGCCGCTTCCTCGGCATTTTTCTTTCCGGTGTGTTCCAGCAAATTCATTTGCCGCGTCAGTTCGTTGAAGATACGCATGACGAGTTCGTCCATCTTGTCGGAGTCGATATCGGAGGGCTTCAGCCCTTTGGTCGAAAGCGGCGGGCGCGAATCCGCGCTCGCCGCCGGTGTGTCCGGCACGTGAGGCATGTCGATCTTCCTTACTGTTAGATCGGAACGTTGGTCAGCTGCGAAACGACCGGCGTTTCCTTGCCGATCCATTCGTACTGAAAGTGATCGCCCTGCGTGACGTTCAGCACCAGGCGCGGATGAAACACCGCGAGGTTCACGCCGCCATCGTACCGCACACTGTCGAAGCAGAGACCGTTCGAGCCGCTTTTGCGCAGCGCCACCCCATAGGGCTGCGATTGCGCATAGCTGCTCGGCGAATATAGCGCCGGCAATTCTTTGCGCATCCCTCGCAGATCGTGAAACTCGTCGTCCACATCCGCGCGCAGCTCGCGCATCTGGATCGTCTGGTAATAACGCGCCGCCGAATGCGAAAGCCGGCGGGTGTGGTGATACACCGTCTCCACAATCGCCGTCTGCAGGTCGAATGAGCAGTACCAGCAGCCCAACGTGCCGTCGGTGAATCGTCCGCCTTGCTCATCGGCATGCAGCCAGGCGGCCATGACGATGTTCGCGTGCGGAATGCCGACCACCCATTCGCTTTCCGGCAGCTCGTGCAATCGCTCCAGCGGAACACGCAGCCGATCGTTGGTCATCATCTCCAGCTCATACGCCGCCTGGATGTCGGCCGGCACGCTCACGCGATCGAACACGCCGATGGTCGGCCAGCGGCTGGCGATCAGTCGGCGCGTGGCTTGCGTGATGTGCGCCAGTTTCGGCGGCGTCACCGTACGCCGCGCCAGGCATCAAGGTAGCGCCGCGCGGCGTAGAGATCTTCGATGCCGCCGCGCAGCATGCGCGCCAGCGGCGAGAAGCCACCGAACACGGCCTCCGTGTTGGCGCTTTTGAGCCAGCGCTTGCCGCCATCGCCATCGGCGAACAAGAGCGCCATGCCCTTGTAGATGCCCATCACCAGCGACACGCGCTCCAGCTGATCGCGCGACAGCGCCGCGACCTGCCCGGCTTTCCAGTTGTGCAACGACGACTTCGAAATCCCGCCCAGCAGGGTTCGCTGCTGCTCGGTGGTCAGGCCCCAGTCATCGGCGATATTGAAAAAGGTGCGCAGTCCCGGCCCGGTGAGCCGTGTGCGATCCGCCAGACTATCGAGGGAACTTCGCGGCGGCTGCCATTTCACCGCTGCTTCGGCAAAGCCCATTTCGGCGTTCTCCATAATTGGAGTATTAGTCCATAATTGGACAACGATCAAGAGCTGTCAAAGTTCGCCCTCCGGGTTAGACCGTGGTGATCGCGAGGCAGAATTCGGGAGATGGGGATAATATGCAAACGGAGCGGCACGGTGTCAACAGCCGATATGAAAATTTTTGCTCAATGGCGTAAAAAATCATATCTGCGGGAAATCGTTACGTTTTTACCTTCAGCACGGCCGAGTAGCCAGGAGGTTGGCATGGTATTAGCTTGTCCGAAGGGGCCGGTGGGAGCGAAGGGAACGTTAATGGTCGGGAGAATTAACCAAACGGCGTTCGCGGCCGCGCTGTTGCTGGGGGGAATGATGGGCGCAAGCACCGGCATGGCCCACAGCTTTGTCGATGGCCCGGTGGCCTATGTGCAGATCCAAGACGATGAATCCGGCTATGGCGGAGCGCCGGACTATGACGACTCCACCGAGGCGCCCGACGATCGCGACTACCGAAGCGCGCCGGATTATCGTGACCGGTCCTATCGCAGCCGCCCGGATGAGCAGCGCCAGCCCGATTATCGAAGCCAACCTGCCTATCGGGAGCGACAGACCTATCGCGGCTATCCCGACTCGCGCGACGTGCCGAGCTATGGGGCATCGCCGCGCGATCGAGAAACTCCGCGCTATCGCCAGCGGCGCGATTTCGGCCACGCCCGGCAATATGCCGAAGACACCGCAAGCGCCAGCACCGGACCGTCGATCACGGTGGCGAAATTTCGCTCCGACGGACTCCATACCAGCGCCGTGATTGCCGATAACCTGCGTGCATTCCTGATCGACGCCCTGTCGCGCGACGGACGTTTCGGCGTGACGGATGAGCCCGGCAACATCCGTATCGAAGGCACGGTCACACGATACGACGCCGGTGAGCGGGCCGCCGATCCGCGGCTGAAGCAAGGGTCGATCGAGATTTCACTGCGCATCGTCAACGGCACCACCGGTTGGCTGATCGGCAGCGTGCAAGCGCAAGGCTCCGGCACCGCGATGAGTTCGGGAATGGATGCGGTCAACAGCGCGGGCCCTCCCGCGCCGCTTGAGATCTATCGCGAAACGGCACTGGGACGGGCCAGCGTGGAAGCCGCCCGCGCGGCAGCCGACAAGATCGCCTCGATGGCACAGCGCGCATTCTAGCGCGCAGCCCACGCGGCTGATCAGTAAAAGAATTGCGTCAGCTGGTTGCGGCCGTCGCCATCCGGTCCGCCATACAACCAGCCCATCCGCTTGGAGGGATTGATGCGCGGCGGCGGATTGATCACGGCATCTTTCGGCAGGGTGAAGCCGGCGATGGTGTTCACGAGCTTGCCGCGCTCGTTGTAAACCAGCAGCGCGCTGCCCTGGCTGCCGTCGCAATAATTCGGCTCGACAACGAGGAACAGTTTGTTCAGCGGGTCGTTGGCGATCGTCGTGCCGCTGTTGAGCTGATCGGTGGCGCCGGTGCAGGGCAACTGGGCAAAGGTGATACCGCTCATTTTCTTGAGATCATAGAACTCCACTTGCGCGTTCAGTTCCGTGGTTGTGGCGGCGATCCCGGCGTTGGGATCCACGGCCAGCCCGTTCACCGCCCCGGCGTGGAAAAAGCCATTGTTGTAGCCGTTGAACTGCGTCTGCTTGCCGTTCGACAGATCGATCAGCACGTTAATGGGCGCAACGCCGCCGACCGCGCCGCCATCCGGCGAGAGCGCGAACACCGCCTGGTTGGCGGCTGTGTACTGCGCCAGGTTGGGCCCGGTGTTCAGCCCGAACAGGTCAGGATCGAGATGAAAAACCTGGCTGAAGGTGTTGGCGGCGACATCCGAAACCAGGAGAAGCGGCACCTCATCCTGTTTCAGGCCGGCGAGCGCGAAGACGGATGTGATCGCTGAAGACTGATCCTCCGACATTTGCTGCGCGATGATCTGGTGCTGCGTTGGCGTCCATTTGCCGGTGAACTTCTGCCCGCTGACGGGATTCATCACCAGATAATGTCGCTTGGGGAAAATTTCGCCTTCCGGCACCACCTCGTGATCCACAAGGCCGACATCGCCCGCGGCAATGCCGTAAACCACATAATCGCTATCGGAAGTTTTCGAGTGCCCAATCGCCTTGAGAATTTTGCCCTTGTCCTGGTCGAAAATCTGGACGGAGCTCGCCGTTGCCAGCACCCCGTCATTGCCCTCCCGGTTGATATCGAAGCCGAATATCTGGCCCTGACCTTCCGAGGTGAGCACCTTGCCGAGGCCCACCTTGTGTGTGGGCGCCGCTCGCGTGACTGCCGAGCAGGGAACAGAAAGAGCGAGCAATACGCCGGTCGCGGCGATGAAGCGGAATGGTGTCACTTTAGCCCCCTGAAACACGCGGACAGGTCAGCCGCCGCGCGATTCCACGACGCTTCGGCTGTTGGTTTTATTCCCGTGAAGGCAGTCCGCCCGCCCTAGTCCACGTGACGCGTCAGTGTTTCGTACAGAGCACGGGGATGGTAAAAACAGGCTCGCCGCTCGCATCGGCGACCTCCAGCTCGCCATCGAGCTCGCTTTCGTCGTTCAGCATTGCGATCATCGCAAGATCGCGGCAGGTGTCCAGGGCTGCCGCACGCGCCGTCTCGACATCCGGCAAATACATGCCGATGCTGTCGTGCGCGATTTCGCTTCCACTGCGAAAATTGAAGAAGTAGCGATTCAACCCGACGCGCTCCAACGAAATCCTCTTAGATAGTCGCGAAAGCAGCAGGGGTTCCCATCGTTGTCGCGTTTAACGATGAGTGCGGCGTCATTGTGGCAGGCCCGTGCGGCCGAATGACATTTGACATCTCGGGTCGGCGCACCGCGCAACCGCATTCCACTGAATCGAACAAAACAAGACACAACTCAAATGTGAATATCGGAACGCGTGCGACGAAAAAGCATTTTCATATTAGGGGCAGCTCGAACGACTAAGGAGTTGCAGATGAACACTTCTCGTTTGTTAGGAACTATTGCGGTCGCGACAGTCCTCGGTTTAGCTCCGGCTTTTGCAAAGGGTGGCGGTTCGCCGACGACAGGAAAAACTCAGCGCGATGCCACCACGCTATCGACCGGCTCGGGGCCGAAAGCGGACCCGACGGGATCTCCGCGCCAGTTGGACCCCCCGCCCAATCCAATACCCGTCAGTACCATGGGATCTAATTCGACACCCACCGCTCAACCGCGGGCAATCGATCCGCCACCGTCCGCAGGGGGCGATGGTGGCACCAACCACATTGTAACGCCTGTAGCGAATCGGCCAGGTGGCGCGCGTCCGGACGACACAAACCAGCATATTTACCGCAAAGTGCCGCCCCCGCCACCGAAAACCGTTCCTAACGGTCCAGCGCAAGACTAGATCGCCGCGCGAAACGCTTAGAGCAGCAGGCATGCCTGCTGCTCTTTCTTTTATGCGTGAAGCAAAAATCCAGCGCTGATCACGCTGTCGCGAAAATCGGCGGAGTCCACTGTCGAACCCCGTGACGTATAAAGATATGAGAATTGCAGGCTCGCATCCCGGTTCAGGAAATAACGCAGCGTGACGCCCGCGGATGGATATTGGTCGACGCGGTCCCCGCCGGCGAAGCGGCTATAGGTGTACGCGCCAAAGCTCTGGAGGACGACATCCCTCGCCAGTTCACAATCGATGCCAAGCCGCACCGATTGGTCATCCGATGTCGTGACCCCGGGGAGGATGACATCGGAAAGGGAGCGGGCCGCCGAAACATGTACCGTCAGCTCGGGCCCGGGATACCAGTTGAGGGCCGCTCCGTAGTCGAGCGTTTTGAAATCGGGAAGCGGCGGCACAGCACTGTCGGGAAAAATCTGCTGCAGATAGCCCACGAACATTTCACCTTTAACGGTCCTTGCCACGTCGACGACGGCACCCGCCTGCAGCCGGTAGCCCCATGATGAACGGTCAAGCTCGAGCGAAGCCGGGTGATGAAAATCACGGCTGTTGAAAATCGCGCGCCCAAAAAGCTGAAGCTCCCCGGTGATCTGATAACCGGCCTTGATCCATTCCTCGCCAGTGCTCTCGTCGCGGATTCGATTGCTGGCCGTTCGAATATCACCGCTACGATGAAGCAGCGATGTCGGCTGCCAGTCGAAAGAGTCGAAGGATCCTCCCAGGCCAAACCGCCACAGGCCCGGCTCATAGGCGATAGCGGAGTCGAGATGCCCCCGATAGTACCGGGTGTAGTTGCGCTGCTGCAGTTTCGGCGTGACTTCCGCCGATTCAAAGCTCTCGTGATATGCGCCATAATAGCCGGATGCCGAGGCGCGCAGCACATTGTCGCTCGTGGCGACGCTAGCATCGGCGCCGGCTGTCCAGTCCGTCAGATTGAGCTGGTGGAACCTCGCATAGTTGAGGGTATCGAGATTGCCGGAGAAGCCAATCACGGCATTGCTGGTTTTCCGCTGCACCCGCACGATAGGCGTGGTTTCCAGGAACCAGTCTGACGGTGCGCGGCCCGGGAGCAGACTGCGGAAGACGTTGTTGTCGTAATTGGCGGTGGCGATCAACGAGGGCAGCAGCAGCCAGTCGCCGATGGCAATTCCGGTGGCGTCGTAGTCCGGCCGCGAACGCTCCATCACGCCCGGCGGCTCTTGCGCCGTCGTTTGCGCCCGCGTTTCTGCGCTGGACAAGGCACAAGGCAAAGCGGCGGCAAGCCAGCACGCGGACAGTTTCTGCTTGCGAAAAAACGACGACAGAGCCGGTGCCATTACCCCCAGTCTTTCCCCCATCCATCAGACACGTTCTATTGCCGCGAAAACGCATCAGGAAAGAGAAGGCTCCCCGGACCGATGCCTGCGGCTGATGTCGCACGGCCTCCCGCCTGCGAGTTCAGATCAGTTCTTCAATGATATAGAAAACGCCGACCATTGCGCCTGCTCCCGCAGCGGCCACGAGCACCGCGGCAACGAAGCCGACCGCCCGCTCGCTGACTGGAATGGGCGCGCGCCGGAAGGCGGCGTAGAGCCCATACGCGACGAATGCCACGGCCCAGACCACGGCTGAAAAATAGATGAGCGGCTGAAACCACATACGCGACCCCTCTGCCGGCCGCCAAGACTAGCGCCTGCCACGCGGCTTTGCACCTCCCGAACAGTCAATCCATCAGGATGCCATGCAGGGGCTGGCGTCACGACGGCACTCCTCCAGATCCAGCCGCGTGACCACGCGCCGCCCCAAGGGATCCTCGACATGGACATGCCAGACCCCCGGATCGGCGAGCAGCGAAACCGCACGCGCCAGCGCCTGCTCCCAGGATGAGTAATCGTCCGCCAGGGAAAACGAACCCTGGCGATAAATGACGCGAAATGCATGCATGACAGAATTGCTCCCGGCCCTTGTGCGTAACTAACGCATGCGCTGCGAATTCAGGCGCGACCGCAGGTGTTTTGGAGTTAATGGATTACGAAGGATACGACGCGGCGTGAAATGAATGAGGCTTTGTTTCACACGGAGCTAATCAGACGATAGGTTCGTCCACGAAGGCGCGTCCATCGCGATCTTCTATTTCCAAAATCCACAAATCGGGATCGAAGCGCGCCTGCTTTTCGAGATAAGCCAGCACCGCGTTTTCATCGGCGCTTTCGCCGAGCGGCTTGGTCCAGATCAGTTCGCCATCGCCGCGCCGTGCCTGGTTGAGAACCGTGAATGTGCCATCGAGACGCGATAGCTTGAGGAACAGCGCGCCCGCATCTTCCTGCCCCCTGCGCACGAGATAGGCCTGCGCGCCCGCCACTTCGGCGCGGCGGATGATGGCCTTGGCCTGAATGGCGCTCTTGATGCGAGGCTGCATGCGGCCAGCTCCTATTCTTCCGGCACGCGAAATATGGCGGCGGTCACCCGATAGTTGTGTTTGAGCCAATAAAGCTTGCCCATGGAGCGCCGCCATTTCTTAAGTCCAAGGAACGGCACCGGCGCGCGGAACACATGACGCAAAAGTATCCAGGGCCGCTTTTTCACCTGGTCGCGATAGGATTCACCCACGTCGAGAATTTCCCCTTCCAGCATCCTCGCCGGCGCGAACAGCTGGGCGAGCGCGGCGGGAGACGGGCGGTACATCGTGTCGATCGGATCGCGATGATGGGGATAGCTGTAAGGCACGGTCACGAAAACCAGCCCGCCCGGGCCGGCGATTTCGAGACAGCGCGACGCGAGCCGTTCTGGCTCGCGCACATGCTCCAGAATGTTGCAGCAAAGAATCGCCTTCGCCCCAACCGCCTTCAATCGCGGCAGATCGGCATCCGCAAGAATATCTGCACGCAAATCGATGCCGTCGCCTTCGCGGAAATCGAGATGGACGAGATGAATTCCGGCCGCTTCCAGCGGCGCGAACAGTTCCCGATGCGTCCAGGGCTGCTCAACCTCGCGAAACGCGCGCGTGCTGGAGCCGATGTTCAGCAGCGGCGAAACCCGCGCGATCGGGAAATCGCGCACCTTGCGGCAGAGCCAGCGAGCTTCGGCTTCGAACATGCGATTGCAAAATCCGGAATGACTTCTGCCGCAGGATAGCGCGGGCGGGACAATCCAATGTCAAGCCGCGCAGCTGCCGTGCATCGTCTCGCGTTCATCGCGCCTTCCAAGCACGCAGCTCACCTTTCGGGCCAGATCGTCCTTGGCGAAGGGCTTGCCGAGGATGTGGTCGGCGTCCACCCCCGCGACCGCGGCGCGATCCGCAAATCCGGTGACAAACAGGACAGGCAAATCGGGGCGGCGCTGCTTAGCTTCGCGCGCGAGCTCGGCGCCATTCATGCCAGGCATGGCAAAATCGAACACCGCAAGATCGATGCCGTGCTCACGCTCCACAAGATCGAGTGCCGCGCCGCCACTGCCGGCCTCCAGGACCGAATATCCGAGATCGCGGAGCATGACAGCGGTCACGTCACGCACCGCCCGATCGTCGTCGACCAGCAGGATCGTCCCGCCGCCGGTGGCATACGGACTACCCTTTGCCCGATCGATGACGCGGCCGTCGGACACATTGGCCCGTGCGCGCGGCAGATAAATGCGCACGGTGGTGCCTTCATTCGCAGCCGAGTCGATCCGAACGCCACCGCCCGACTGTTTGGCGAAACCGAGAACCTGGCTGAGGCCCAGACCCGATCCCTTGCCGATTTCCTTGGTGGTGAAAAAGGGTTCGAAGGCTTTCTGGCGCACCTCTTCGGTCATGCCGGTGCCGGTATCGTGCACGCACACTTCCACATAGTCGCCGGCGGGTGGCTCCTCCGGCGACATCGGCGCACCCAGTGTCACGTTCGATGTTTTGACGGTGAGTTCCCCGCCTTTCGGCATCGCATCCCGCGCATTGATTGCAAGATTGAGAATGGCGAGCTCCACCTGCGTGGGGTCCGCCAGCGCCGGCCACAGCCCTGCGCCAGATTCGGTGGTGATATGCACGCCGCCGCCGATGGTGGTCTGCAAGAGATCGCGAATGCGTTCCACGACATTGTTCAGGTCGAGTGTCTTGGGAAGCAGGCGTTGGCGGCGCGAGAAGGAGAGCAGCTGGTCGGTGAGCTTCGCGCCGCGCTCCGCGGCCGTGCGCATATAGGAAAGCCGCTGCAGGGATTTGGCGTCGACCCCTGCCGTTTGCAGGTCGCGCTCCAGGAACTGGATATTTCCCAGGACGACGGTGAGCAGATTATTGAAATCATGGGCCACGCCGGAGGTCAGCTGGCCCACAGCTTCCAGCCGCTGCATCTGACGAAGCGTGGCCTCCACGCGCTCGCGTTCCTCGATCTGATTGAGCAGCTGGCGGTTGGCGGTCGCGAGCTCCTCGGTGCGCTCGTTCACCCGCAACTCGAGTTCTTCGTTCAGCCGCTGCCAGGCATACTGCCGCTGGCGGCTGCGAAGATTGGTGTGCACCAGACTGACGAGGGTGGTCGGATGAAACGGCCTCTCCAGGAACGTGACGTTTCCAAGCGTCCTTGTCAGTTCCGCGGCGGCGGGATTGCGCTCCAGCCCGCCGCCATGCTGCGTCAGCAGGACGAAGGGAAAATCCGACCAGGGCGGCTGATCTCTCACCCATTCCACCAGCATGCGCAGTTCCCCAGCCTGCAAAGCTTCCTCGGTGACGATCGCGGTTTCCGCGCCCCGGTTCAGCTCACCCACAAGCTGATTCAGATCCTCGCAGATGAGGCACGAGAGCTTCGCGTCGCGAAGGATGGTAGCCGCCACCGACGCATCGCGGCCCCGCGGCGCCAGGATCAGCGTCATCGGCGCAGCATTGCGCGATTCGGTCACGCCTTGCCCTCGAGCAGGGGCGAGCTTTTCCCGACATAGGTTGGAACGCCTCCCAGCACACCGTGGAAATCCACCAATGGCGGTCCTACAGTCACGCCGTCGTCCCCGATGCGGAATTCGCGAATGGTATCCTCGTGCTTGCCGGTGCGTTTCTTGATGACCGAGATGGCGCGCCGCACCCGGCCGCCGGCTTCGAAGTAGCGGAGCAATATGACCGTGTCGGCGAGATAGGTGACATCCACCGTCTGCTTCATATCGCCCACCATGCCGTGCTGCGCGACGGTGAGAAACGTGGCCGCGCCCCGCCGGTTCAAATACTGCAGCAACTCGTGCAGATGCAGGATCAGGTACTGCTCCTCCGGCATGGCGGCCTGGTAGCCGTTGACGCTGTCGATACCCACGAGCTTGGCGCCGCTGCGGTCCACCGCGGCGCGCACCCGGTGCGAAAACTCACCGGGAGACAATTCCGCCGCATCCATCTGTTCGATGAACAACTTGCCGGAATCCCGCATCGCCGCGAGATCCACGCCCAATTCGAGGGCGCGGGAAAAGAGCAGGCCGATTTCCTCGTCGAACAGGAACAGCGCGACGCGATCGCCACGCTTCACGGCAGCCTGCATGTATTTCAGGACAAGTAGCGACTTTCCGCTCCCTGCCGGGCCGAGAAGCAAGGTGCTGGAGCCGGACGTGACGCCTCCGCCCATCAGCGCATCCAGTTCCGGAATGTCGCTTGCGATGATGTTGCTGACAAAGCTTCCGCGATGCTCTGCCGCGACAAGGCGCGGATAAACGTTCACGCCGCCCATGGTGATCGTGAAATCGTGAAAGCCGCTGCGGAAGCTCTGCCCGCGGCACTTCACCGCCCGGAGCCTGCGGCGTTCGCCGCCGTAGACCGGCGCGAGCTGGTCCAGATGCACCACGCTATGCGCAATGGAATGCACCGCGCGATCGACGGTGTCGGCCGTCATGTCGTCGAGCAGGATGACGGTCGTCTGATGCTCGGCGAAGTAATGCTTGAGCGCGAGGATTTGCCGGCGGTAGCGCAGCGAGCTTTGCGCCAGCAAGCGGATCTCGGAGAGGCTGTCGATCACCACGCGCTTGGGCTTCAACCGCTCGATCGCGGCGAAAATCCGCTCCATGGTTTCGCCGAGCTCAAGGTCGGACGAGTAGAGCAGGCTTTGATGCTGCTCGGGATCGAGCACGCTTTCCGGCGGCACCAGCTCGAACACTTCGATGTGATCGTCGAGCGTCCAGCCGTGGGATTTCGCGCCGGCCCGCAGCTCATCCTCCGTTTCCGCCAGGCTGACGTAGATACCGCTCTCTCCCGCTTTCGCGCCCGCCATGAGGAAGTGGAGCGCGATGGTGGTTTTTCCCGTGCCGGGCGTGCCTTCCAGCAGATGCAGGCGGTTGCGCGCCCAGCCCCCGTAAAGAATCTCGTCCAGCCCGGAGATCCCCGAGGAAGCCTTGGGAAGCGTGAGTGCGGGATCGTTCATGCAGCGAAACCAAAATAGACGGCTAGTTTTCGGCTCCGCCCGAAACTCGCCCCGGCGAGAGTAAACGCTCCGCGGCCTGCGCGGGTTCCCGGCCAGCCGCGTATCGACCCTTACTCCGGATTGTCCTCGTCCGTGCCGTCGGGATTCTGGGCGCCTTCGTCATCGACATCGGGCGGCGGTGCGGGCGGCGGGCCGACTCGCGGCGGCGGCGGCGGCGGACGATCATCGCGCGGCGGCGGAGGCTCGGCATAGCGCGGCCGCTGCGAGCGAACGCCGCCGACGGATTCTCGATCGATACCAGGGCTCTCGGCGGCGGGTTGGGGTTCCTGGGGCACGATCACGCGCGCGGGCGGCGGCTGCTGCCGCACCACGCCGGAACGCGCCGACGGTTCTCCCGGCGGCGCTCTGCTTCGATCTTCGTTGAACAGCCAGTTCCACCACGACCCGTTGCGCTCGCCCCTGCTGCTGTCCCTTCCGCGCGCGGAGCCGGTGTCTTTGTCCGCTGAGTCCGAATCGTCTTCGATATTCGCGCCGCCCGACTCCTCGTCCACATCCACCGATGTCGGGCTGTCATCCTCGATCGCGGCACCGCCCTCTTCAGCCGTGACGATGCCGTTGTCCATTTCCACGGTCTGCGGTGCGGACTTTTCGAGTGGCTTTGCGGGCAGTCCATCTTCGGCGCTCGTCATCACCGCCTTCCACACTTCGGCGGGAATGCTGCCGCCGGTGACGTTGCGCATGGGCGAAGAGTCATCGTTGCCGATCCACACGCAAGCCACGTAATCGGCGGTGAAGCCCACAAACCAGGCATCGCGATAGTCCTGCGTGGTGCCGGTCTTGCCGGCGGCTTCATGGCCTGAAATCGCGGCGCTGCGGCCGGTGCCTTCAGCGACCACGCCATAGAGCATCGCCACCATGTCGCGGTTGGTGGTTTCCGTGACGACGCGCTGCGGCGAGGGCTGCAGCCTGCGATAGAGCATGCGGCCTCTGGTATCGTCCACTTCCGTCACCATGTAGGGCTGCACGCGCAGGCCGCCATTGGCGAAGGCGGCATAAGCGGTGGTGAGTTCCAGCGGCGTGACTTCGGAGGTGCCAAGCGCCAACGACGCATTCGCTTCCAGCGGCGATTTGATGCCGAGGCGCTGCGCCGCCTGAATCACCTTCTCGATGCCGACTTCCTGGCCCAGCCCCGCAGTGATGGTGTTGACGGAATGCGCGAGCGCGCTCGCCAGCGTGATGGTGCCCCAGGAGCGGCCACCGTAATTCGTGGGCGTCCACCCATCGATATCGACGGATGAGTCGTTGCGGGTCTCCCACGGGCTGATGCCGCTTTCGAGCGCCGCCAGATACACGAAGGGCTTGAAGGCGCTGCCGGGTTGCCGTTTCGCCTGGGTGGCGCGGTTGAAGACGCTTTCGTCGTAATCGCGGCCGCCGACCAGTGCGGAGATCATCCCGTCGGGCTTCATCAGGATCACAGCGCCTTCATGCGCGCGGGCGCGGCGGCCCTCTTTTGCCAGCACGCGGTTGAGGCTACGGCGCGCGTTCTCCTGCAGGCGCGGATCGAGGGTGGTGCGCACCACCAGATCGCCGCTGGGCGGCTCGCCATTGATGCTGGCGAGCCGCGTGGCTTCGTCGGCCGCGGTGTCGAGAAAAAAGTTCCGCGCGTCCTGAACAGCGCGGTCGGTGATCACGGCAGGGTTGGCCTTGGCCTCCTCCGCCTGCTCACGGGTGATGGCATGTGTCTTCACCATCAGGTTGAGCACGTGGACAGCGCGCTCCTGGGCGCGGACGAGATCGCGCCGCGGCGAAAACACCGACGGCGCCGTGGTGAGCGTCGCCAGCATGGCCGCTTCCGGCAGCGTGACGTCGCGCGCGCTCTTGCCGAAATACACATGCGCCGCGCCATCCACCCCATAAGCGCCGGAGCCGAGATAGATGCGATTCAGATAGAGCTGGAGAATCTCGGCCTTGCTGAGAGAATTCTCCAGGCTTGCCGCATCGAACAGCTCTTCCAGCTTGCGTGCATAAGTGCGCTTGGGATTGAGGAAGACGATCTTCGCCGTTTGCTGCGTGATGGTGGAACCGCCCTGCACCACATGCCCGGCGCGGAAGTTGATCCACATGGCGCGCAGCAGGCCGTGCATGTCGATGCCGCCATGCGAATAGAAATGGCGGTCTTCCACCGCGATGAAGGCGGCAGGCAGATAGGCGGGCATCTCGTTCAGCTTCAGCCGCTCGCCGACCATGGCGCCGCGGTGCCCGAGCTGGTTGCCCTCGGCATCCAGGAAGGTGAAAGCGATCGGGCGATTGACGGTGTAGAGGTCCTTGCGCGTGTCCAGCGGTGGCGCGAACTGGCGAAGGAGGGCCGGTGCGAGCGCAAGGCCAAGCAGGGGCAGAGCGATCAAAATCGTCGCGATGGCAAAATACTTGGCGAAGGGGCCATGGGGACGCGCGAGCCACTGGCCAAACGCCCGGAGATTCTCCTCGAAATGATCGGCCATGGTCCTCGGGTGGTTCCGCGCGAGACAGCCCGTCCAGAACGACAGTAACTCGCCGATGTTTGCGGCGGTTTCAAGACTCGGGACGCTAACGCGCGGACGCCGCGCCGGCCTGCGCATTGAAAAGCCGGTTGCCGGCCAACATTAAGAAACCGACAGGAGCGTCCGGGGTCGCCCACCGACGCGGCGGCTACTTTGATGTATCGCAGAAAAATCGCAGAAATATCGCGAAACATGTTGAATTCTGCCGAAATATGTGCGACGCAAGGATGCGATTTGGAGGGGGCAGGGGTTGGGTCAACCGGCAGGACGAAAGGATCATTCCGCTTTTCTTGCCGAGCTTGCAGCCGCTCTGCAGGAATCCCAGGCCCGGCCGGGCGTGTCGGCGGAAGAGCGCGGACGGCACGCGCGCTGGCTGGAGCATGCGCAGGCGCTGAGCGAACTCTTTGGCGCCGATGCGACGGGGAGCGCCGGCGCGACGACTCCCGAACACGCTTTGCCGCCGGCGCTGCTGAAGGAGTTGAGCCCGCGCAAGCGCGATCAGTTGGAGCAGCAAATCGTGGCCGTGCTTGCCGCCTCCGACGGCAGCGCCGACCTCGATCATATCCTCATCGGATTGTATCGCGGCTATGGAGTGATCGCGAAACGCCGCGTCATCCAGAACAAGCTGTGGCGGCTGGTGCGCACCGGCAGAATTCGCAAAGCCAAGAACACCCGCAACGTCTTCGCCCTCAACGCGCCGAAAGAGCGCCGCAGCAAACGCAAGCGATAAGCGTCAAAAAAGGAATTCAGCCCTGTACACCTTCATCCATCTGAATATGCCGGAAATGCAGGGCGGATTGCTGGCCATTGTTGTTCTGGCGGGCGGTGCGCTCTGTTCCCTCGTGATCCTTGCCTTCCTGGCCGCGGTGTACCGGGTTGCGTTGCAACGCATGCGCAAGCCCCGGCGAGCGGCACCTCCACGCCCCCTCAGGATGCCTGCTGCGAAACCGCAAATCCCCTTGCGGCGCGCTGCCTGAGCAGGTGCTATCTCGTTCGCGCAAACAATCACGCGGCGCGCGGGGAGTCTGAGTGGCTCATGCATCGCCTCTGATTCTGGTGCTGGTAGCGGGCTTCGGCCTGGCGTTCGCGTTGGGCACTTTGGCCGTGCGCCTGCGGCTGTCGCCGATCGCGGGCTACCTGCTCGCAGGCATCGCCATCGGGCCGTTCACGCCGGGCTTCGTCGCCGACTCGCATTTGACGCTCGACCTCGCCGAGATCGGCGTCATCCTGCTGATGTTCGGCGTGGGGCTGCAGTTCTCGCCGAAGGAATTGCTGGCCGTGCGGGCCATCGCCCTGCCCGGCGCGCTGCTTCAGGTACTTCTTTCTACCGCCATCGGTACCGGCGTGGCGTGGATGCTCGGCTGGCCTCCGCTCGGCGGCGGCCTCGTGATCGGCATCGCGCTCTCCATCAGCAGCACGATCGTCACCATGCGCACCTTGCAGGAGCGCCGCATCGTCGACAGCGAGCGCGGCCACATCCTGGCCGGCTGGCTGGTGGTGCAGGACATCGTCACTGTCCTTGCACTGGTGCTGCTGCCGGCGCTCGCGCCTCTGTTGAGCACCACGCCGACTATGCAGACGGTCTCATTTGCCGCCGTTCTGTTGTCGCTTGCTTTCACGCTTGCGAAACTTGCCGCCTTCGGGGCGTTGATGTGGCTCGTGGGACGGCGAATCATTCCCGCAGTTCTGCATTACGTGGCACACACCGGCTCGCGCGAACTGTTCCGCCTGGCCGTGCTGTCGCTGGCGCTCGGCGTCGCCTTCGCGGCGTCGGAGATATTCGGCGTCTCGCTCGCGCTCGGCGCCTTCATCGCCGGCATGATCCTGAGCGAATCGCCGCTCAGCCAGCAGGCCGCCGCGGAATCCCTGCCGCTGCGCGACGCGTTTGCCGTGCTGTTTTTTGTCTCGGTCGGGATGCTGTTCGATCCCTCCACGCTTGTGCATGCGCCGTTTACGCTGATCGCCACTGTTCTGGCCGTTCTGCTGGCGATTTCCGTCAGCGTCTTCCTGCTGATCCGGGTGCTCGGAGGATCGGCGGGCACAGCGCTCTTCGCGGCGGCGGCCCTGGCGCAGATCGGCGAATTCTCCTTCATCCTCATGGATCTCGGCCTGGGTTTGAAGCTGGTGCCGCCGGACGCGCGCAACGTGGTGCTGGGCACCTCCATCGTCACAATCCTTCTCAATCCGGCGTTGCTTGCGGGTGTGGGATATCTGCTGCGCCGGAATGAACCCGCGCCTTCTGCAAGAGATGCGCGCGCCGAAGCGCTGATGCCGACCGCTCTCAGGGATCATGCCGTGGTGGTGGGTTACGGCCGCGTCGGCAGCCTTGTCGCCGATGAACTGGCGAAGTCTGGCATGCCGGTGCTGGTCATCGAGGAAATTCGCGATGTGGTGAAGCTGCGCGGCGATGTGTCAATGGAATTCCTGGCAGGCAATGCCGCCGATGAGCGCGTGCTGGGCGCGGCGGGGCTGAAAGATGCCCGGCTGCTTTTCGTGGCGATTCCGCAAGCGTTCGACGCAGGCCAGATCGTCGAACAGGCGCGCGCCATCAATCCCGGTTTGCGAATTGTTGCACGCGCGCATTTCGACGCGGAAACCGAGCACCTGATGCAGCACGGCGCCGATGCCGTCATCATGGGCGAACGCGAAATCGCCCGCGCCATGCTGGATTTCGCTCTATTGCATGGTCAGAAAGAGTTCGCCGGCCGGGCATTTACGCCGACCGCACCGATGCGCCGGCCGCACGGGCAACCTTCAGGCACTGCTGATCAAAACTGACAAATGCTTCGCAATCCTTCGCGGCAGTCAGATGCAACGCGTCGGCGAAGTCCATACCGGCGTCCACCAACCGTAGGGCTTCCGCCGCAAGGAACGGATTCTCTGGTCGGACTTGCGGCAATCCAATGAACGCCGCGAACGCTTCGGCCACCTGCTTTGGCGAAAAGCCGTAGACACTTCTTAGAACCCACTCTGCCTCGAGAAGAACGGTGGTGGTAATGAACACCTCGTTGTTTTCGATCAAACGCCGCGCCTTGCCTTTCTGCGCGGGATCATCCTGCACCAAATACCTGATGAGTATATTAGTATCGATTGCGAGCATGGCGGCGCTTCACCTCTTCCGCGATGCCGGCGTTCATCTCCTCAATGGTTATTGGGGGTCCCTCGTACCGGAGGCAGCCACAAACGTCTTCCGGCCGGGTGCGTGGAAAAGGCGATGTGGATTTCAACAGCACGCCATCAGGCGTTTCTTCCACAACCAGCCGCGTTCCCGGCTCCCACCGCCGCCGGTCGCGAACGGCTTTGGGCAGGATCACTTGCCCCTTGGTCGATACAATTGTCGTTTCCGGTGCGCCTCTGGCCATTCGTCTGCTCTAGGTAAGACGAAAGTAAGATAGCAACATCCTACGGCATTTGCAAGCTGCCGTTAAACCGGCACGCCGAGCGTGCAGGTCGCCGTGTAGCCATCCTTGATGCTGCCCTCGAACTTAGGCGTCATGGCGCGAAGCTGGCGCTTCGTGTCATCGCGAAACACCGAGTCCGTTTCGATCGAAATGTTGGCGAAGCTTGTACGGCTCGCTCTATATCCCGGGGCATTGTCGTAGACGTCCTGGCAGACATCGCCCGGCAGCGCGAGCTGCGTGGTGAGCACGGCATTGTGCCCGTTGGTTGCCTGCTCAAGGCTCTCGAAAATCTCGAGATGCATGTGCGGATAGCGGCCCGGATAGCAGGCGGGGAAAATCGTCTTGAAGGTCAGGTTGCCGTTCTCGTCCGCCACCTGCACGCCGCGCAGATAACTTTCCTTCGGCACCGTGTAGAGCGAATAGCCCGCATCCCGGTCGCATTGCCAGATGTACACCGCATAGCCCGGCAAAATCGCGCATCCGCCATGCGTATTCACGACCTGCATCGTCAGCTTGACGGGAACGCCCTTCGCCTTGGCCACAGAACCGATGAAGCTCGAGCGGATATCGCGGCGCACCACGCCGGCTTCGGTGAGGACATCGCTGGTCGGGCCCTGCGACTGGTTGGTGCCGTCGGCCGGGTACGGGCCGGCTGTCTCCGGCGCATCGGCTACGCAGTGGTCGCCGGCGGCAGCCGCAACAGGCGTCAGCAACTTGCCGATCCCGCCAAGCGCCGCGAACCCTGCCGCCGCGCCGAACAGCTTCAACGCGCGCCTGCGCTCCAGCATTCGTGCAAAAATCGCCAGATCCTGCTTCAGACCGCCGTCTTCATGGTGCATGGCTGCATTCCCCTTGATCCCCGGACATCGTTCCGGCCTGACGCCGCCTTGTCAATGCAAGTGGCCGACATCGCCGCCAGAGCGCCGCCTATCGCGTCTTTTCCCAGTGCGCGTAGAAATTTTCGTATCGTTCCACCACCCGACGCAGCGCCTCTTTGCGCACATCGCCATCCAACAATAGTGGCACCAGTTCGTGCCGGCGGTCGATCATCGCCTGGCAAGCGTCGAGATTCGCTTCGCACCATGCAATCTTTTCGGGCACGTCCGAGAAATCCACTGCCACCGGCACGTAGTGCTCCCAGGGGTGGAAGTGCCCATCAAAGAACACCTGCCAGGAATAGGGCTCGCGCAGGATCACGCTGTTGGTGCCGAGCAACCAGGCGAAATTGGTGGCGACATCGGTGCCCTGAATTGCAATCTGGTAGCGGTGGTGCAGCTGCTCTTCCGGCGCCATGAAAGCGCCCGCGTAACGCGCGACGTCTGGTGCCTGCAAGGCGTCCAGACCGCGTTTTGGCCGGGTGAGTCCCACGTCAAAACCTTGCTGGCGGAAATAGCGCATGACGAAGGCGTAGCGCGGCACGGTTTTCAGATGCGAAAGCAACTTGGCGTTATCCGTCCTGCCATCGAGAAATGCCTTCAGAGGTCCCTGTATGTTTGCCGGCGCTGCTCCAAGCCTGCTGAAGCCCCGCAGCGATCCGCGCCAAACGAGACCGGGTTTTTTGTCGCGCAGTCTCGGTTCTGCCGGATCGGGCGCGGAACACAGAGCACCTTTCGCCAAATCGTGGACTCGGTTGTGCGGCCAGAGGATGGAATTCTTCGCGCCACTCTGCCGGTTGTACTGAAACGTTGGAAATGCATTGCTGCTGTGGACCGCATCGTTCATGTCCATCAATACGGGTGAGGCCAGCTTGGATTGATAGAGACCGGTCAGGAGATCGGCTTTCCGGTTCGCCTTCATCTTCCTGCCGGGTAGCGCCTCCTGTGGCAGAGACACTTGCCATCTTCCATGGCGATCCATCGCGAGACCCACACCGCGATCTTCCGGCACGAACGATCCGGTTCCCGGATCGTGAAAGGCGAGCGACGGTCTGGTTTCGGCCCCGGTGCGCGCCAATTCAGCAAGGCCAACCTTCGGCTCGGCGGAGCAGCTTCCAAACTGGAAGGCCACCTGCGTTTCAATGAATTGCTCGCGATCCATGCGCCGTTGCTCGAATGGGAGGCCGAGGCGTAGGCATGCCTCCGCGCAGGGTCAAGCGCATGCGTTGGAGCACATGGGGTCTTGGAATCGATCGGTCAGGCGGCGCCTTTGAGCGAGACAGCGGGAGGAGACGCGGCTTCCTCTGCGCGGCCGTGCGCATCCGCCGCCGCATGGGGCAGCGTGATGCACACAACAGTGCCCCGGCCCGGTTTCGATTCGATCGATAGCCTGCCGCCATGCGCGGCGGTTAGTGCCTTTATCAGCGCGAGGCCAAGGCCGGTGCCCTCCTGACGCTTCACCTGCATGCCATCGGCCTGTTCGAAGGGACGCCCCAGCCGCTGCAAATCCTCTTCCGAAATACCGACACCCGTATCGCGCACCGCAAGCTGAACCACGCGGCCATCGCGCGCCGCGGAAACTTTCACCTCGCCTCCACGCGGGGTGAACTTCACGGCATTGGTCAGCAGGTTGATAAGAATCTGCTTTATCGCGCGCTCGTCGGCGAAGATGTTGGCGCAATCCTCGGCGATGGCCGCCCTCAGCACGAGCCCTTTCCGGTCCGCCTGCAGCTTGACGAAACGCATGGCCTGCGTCGCCACCTTGTTCAAATCGAACAGATCTTCCGAGACCTGGAATTTCCCGGCCTCGATCTTCGACATGTCGAGCACGCCGTTGATCAACTCCAGCAGATGCTCGCCGGATTCGTGGATCAGGCCCGCATATTCGCGGTACTTCGGCCCGCCCAGCGGACCGAACATTTCGTGCGTCATCACTTCGGAGAAGCCGATGATGGCATTCAGCGGCGTGCGCAGTTCGTGGCTCATGTTGGCGAGGAAGCCCGACTTCGCGCGATTGGCCTGGTCCGCCGCGTCCCGCGCCTGGATCAGCGCGTGCTCCTGCGCCTTGCGCTCCGAAATATCGCGCGTGACGGCGACGATCTCGGATTGCTGACCGATGCCGCGCCCTGCCGGGCGGCAACGGATTTCCGTCCAGACGAAACCTCCATCCGCGCATTTCAAGCGGACTTCCGCTTCGGCGTCCTGACCGAAATAGCTGGCGCGCACGAAGGCATAGTGCATCGGCTTCACATCGTCGCCATGCACCAGCATGGCCGGCGCCTCGCCGACCAGCGATTCCGGGTCGCGGCCAAGCAGCGACCGCGCCGCCGGGCTGGCGTAGCGGATGCGGCCGTCCGAGCCGTGCAAGGTGATGAGATCCATCGCGTTGTTGGCGAGGAAGCGATACATCGTCGTGCCCGCCGCGGCGGCTTCATCGGCGCGGCGTTGCCGGTCTTGCGCCGCGGATGCGATCAGCGCGGCCTGGATCACGGCGATGAACGCGGAGCCCACGTAAAATTGCCAGCCGGCGACGAGCAGGCGGGAAGCAGGAACCAGGTTCAGGTATTCAGTCACCCCGATGCAAAGCACGGCGGCCGCGGCGGCGATGGTTGCGTAAACCACCGGCCACTTTCCGCCGGAGAGCGCGGCTTCGGCCGGCACCAGCACCAGCCAGAGCAGCAGCGGCGAGGCCGCGCCGCCGGTGATCAGCACAAGATACGCAATGGTGGCGGCGAGAAACACCTGCGCCGCTGTTTCGAGCACCGGCAGAGGGGCCCGCAACAGGGCTGCGAGCGCGAGCAGGCCAGGCGACAGGAGCGCGCCGATCGCGATGGAATCGAGGAGATCAGGGATACCGAAAAGCAGGCCGTAAGCCCCGCCGAGCAGCGCCCCGAGGCCGGCTTTGCTCAGCTGAACGCGGATGAAGCGACGGCGCAATGCCGCCTTGTTCCGCTTGGCTTTATCCTTACCTGCCGCCAAGCCCACATCCTTTCCAGCTGTTTGTAGGAGGGGGATGCTGGCCCGGCCAAACTTAACGAAGTTTGAATCCCGGCGTTCTTTATTGAGAAATCCACAAGGAATGATCGAGTCCCGTTCTGTGCCTGTTTACCTAACAAACCAAGGTAATAGGGCGCCCCGCCGTTCGAAATTGCGATAAATTTTATCTTTTCGCCTAAGCCTGGAGCAAACCGGCTGCTATAGCGTTGGCTTCGCGAAAGGCGAGGTATGATTTTTCGGGCGATTTTCTGGCTGGCGGTGGTGGCTCTCCTCATGCCGCATGGCGGCGGGGCGGGTGCTGCGCCGGATTGCCATCGCGCTTCCTGTTCCGCCGGCGCACAATTCCTCGACCGCATTAAGGATGCCGGACTTCACAGTCTCGTGCGCGTGCGCGCCGACATAAAAACAGCCGAGCGCGCCCGCAACCACGCCGCCGGCTAGTGCTGTCCGGGAATCGGGCTCAACGAATTGCCGGGTAGCGATCCGCCCATCGTCTGATTGCGGCAGGTGGCAAAGCCGCTGCTCCATCCCGCGCGATAAGCCTGGTCGGACTCATACAACGCATCGTCGCGGTATGGCTGGCCGCGCGGATTGGCGCCCATGGTGCTCGCCGCCGCGCAACCGTCATCGTAGCCGGCACGATAGTTGGGAGTCTTCTGCATCGCGCGCTCCGCGTCCGATTGAAACAAGCCGCACCCCGCCAGTAACAACGCGGGCAGAAACATCAGATTCCGTACCACTATCGCGGCGCGCAAACGGTGGTAGGCCTCTCGCCCCATGATAGTTTCGGCAGTTCCGATCTAGCGCGAAAGATTCAATGGCAGAAAGTAATCCACCCGGTCCGCGGTGGGCGAATTCGCTCCCGTCGCGGTACGGTGCCGAACACCGTGCCCCGGATGATGGCGGGCCAATTTTTGCGCCGGGACATGGATGCCCGGGCCGAATGACACCGCCATGCCTCCCCCCGGACATTTGGCAGGTTTGTGCGGGCAGTAGATGAAGTCGCCCGCATCGGATTGAACGGCAATGAACCCGGCGGCATTGATCCCTTGAAGATAGGTATACAGCAGCGCGCCCGGAACATCGAGCGGATAGAAAGTGCTCGTTTTCGTATCGTAAGAAAATCCATGCACGATGTAATCCGGAGCGCCTGTATCCCAATAGCCGACGGCGATGCCCGACTTGTTGATTTTGTAAAGATAGGTGTTGGAGGCTGTGTCATCGGGATAGTCAACAAGCGTTGAGACGCCGTGCTGCAGCACAAATCCGCTATCGTGGTCCGTGCCCGGACTATAACCGACAATAGTACCGTGACTGTTGATGCCACGCGCTCGAGGTGATGGCATGTCGGATCGTAGATCCTTTTTGTACTTGGTCTTCTGTCCAACGAAGCTGTGATTGTGACGGTCAAGGTCGTAGTAGCTGCCGACAAATCTCGCTTTTGAGCTGATCTGGCCAACGAGTCCTGAAAGCGGCGTGCCATGTTTGCTGAGCGTCACGAATGTCCCGTCGGGCTTGCGGACGAACTCGCATTGCCCTGCGGGCGGACAGATATCCCCATTCAGATAATATCCAGTGATCCAGCCGTCGTTGTTGATGCCAATGGCCTTGGCAAAGCCCTGATAATTCTCGCCATCGAACGATGTATATTGTCCGTCCAGTGTGCCGAAGAACGCATGATAGAAGCCATTGTCGGCAACGTAGAAGCCTGCAATCTCGTTCTTGTCATTGATGTCGTAAGCCGTGGTGCCCGAACTATCCGGAAAGGGGACGACCGGAATCAGCGTCCCCGCCGCCGCCGGCCCTGCGCACCCGATGAAAGCAATCATCGAGATCAACTGCCGGGCAAAATTGCGCATGCCCCCTCCCCGTGAGTACCACGCTAAGTTGTAGCACGCCGCGATGTCAGCGGCCAGCGGGTATCGCAAGTTCGGCGGCTAATGTTTCTTGATATCGATCGCGTAGAGCCAGGAGTGATATTTCTTCGGCGACTCGCAAAGCTGCACGGCCGGGATATACGCGCGGTCGCCCGACGGCGTGAAGCGCGGACGGGCAAACGGCACCGCGCAAGTCCCATCTTTCTCCTTGGGAATGTTGATCTCGAACTGGAGCGCGCCGTTCGCCGGCGAAAATCCCTGGATCAACCCCGGCTCGCCGTAGGTCGGCTGCCCGCCAAGCAGGACGAGATCGTTCGCGGGGCTGACGATGGGCCCCGAGATGGGACCTTGCGACAGCAGGCTCGGGGAAACCCAGCGCGTCGCAGGCTTGGGCGTGAGCGAATAGAGCTCGCCCAGATTGCGAACGATGTAGATGTTGCCGTCCGGGCCGACATCCGGCGCGGTCAGATCGTTGGTCACGGTCTGCTCATCGCCGAAGAACGACCACAGGAACTTCCCGTTGGGCGAAAATGCGTTCAGCCGCGGCTGCAGCTGTGTCGGCACCAACACGCTGCCGTCCTTTGCGACATCGGCCTGGCCAGCGCGGCCGACGTTCACGTTGAATCGCTGCTTCCCGGTCTCGATATCGAAGGCCCAGACATCGCCGGTGTAGGTCGCCGTGAAGTAGACGTTGCCGCCGCCGAAGACCAGCTCGCGTCCCAGCTGCCCATATTCGAACACGCGCGGATTTCCATGCGTGTTCCACCGCCTGGTACCCGCCG
>Ga0213876_10000501_pt1 | contig 30464 bp, 28 predicted proteins | sample BarmaccomBMRX_R9_FD_160113 | JGI IMG/M metagenome (GOLD analysis project Ga0213876, IMG submission 160113) | Root-associated microbial communities from Barbacenia macrantha in rupestrian grasslands, the National Park of Serra do Cipo, Brazil - RX_R9 | ecosystem: Host-associated > Plants > Roots... | reverse complement strand
AAAAAACGAGAAGACGGGCGAAGAATTTGCACTACATTTTCGAGTTCCTAACGCCACAATTGCCCGCGAGCCCGCTCTGGGAGCGGATCCCGCAATTTTTCCGGCCGGATAACTGTCCAAGATCGGCGAGACTTAACCGATACGATTATGCCCATTTTCCCTCCTGATTTTTCAATCATCCTATTTGTTAAACCTCAATAATCGTCGATTCGACGAATGCCGTGCTGATCGTTTCGCCTTGCCGTCTGCGCTCGCCGAAGTTCGGGATAAACTCCTGGTTGTTGCGAACGTAAGTCTCGAACTCGGTAAGACCATCGGCAACCTTCTCCGCGGCCGCTGAATGCGCCTGAATCAAACTCAGGTCGCCGTCTGAACCGTCTCTCCCTTTCCCAAGGCTGGGATTTTCCGTCAGCCCGCCCCGGTGCGGGACCAACTAGAAAGGAAACGCTTTTTCCATGGAGAACATCCTCGACAAAGTCTGCGTGTTGGTCACCAGCGCTTTCGTGCTCGCGCTGGTGCCGCCGCCCCGCGGGCGGCCGCAACGCTCGTTACTCGCCGGGCGCGACCGCGGCACCGCGTTGCTCATCTTCGCCGTGCTCGGCTCCGTCGAGGAGCTCGCCGATTGGCACACGGGTTGGCTAAACGAGCGCATCGTCGCGGTGTGTGCCGCCGGGCTGGTGGCCGGCCCCTTGGGTGGGCCTGGCGATCGGGGCCTTTGTGACGTGGCTGGCCGTCTGGCACAACGGCTTGCCGCTGGGCACCATCGGTGTGGCCATGCTCGCCGGCGGCTTGGCCGGGGGGCTCGTGCAGCGCTTCGAATCGAGGAACGCATCGACCCCGGGATCGACCAGTTCCTGGTGCCACCCTTCTCCCTGCAACCCCTGGTCGAGAACGCCGTGCAACACGGCTTGCACCCCTGCCCGCACGCCGGCTGCCTGCGCCTTGCGGCGCGTCGAGCCGGCGCGTTCCTCGAGCTGAGCGTTGGCGACGACGGCCGGGGGATGGCTCCGGCCGAGGTCGAGCGCGTTTTCTTCGGGCCGCGCCCGCAGGCGCACGCGCTGAGCCTGTTGCGCCGGCGGCTGCAGGGCCTCTTTGGAGATTGCTTCCGGCTGGAGGTGCGCAGCGCCCTGAAGCAGGGCACCACGGTGACGATGCGCCTACCGCTGCAGACCCGGCCGGAGGGCGCGGCGCAAACCGCGCCACTCACGGGGGCTCGAGAACCAAGGGTTACTCAGTAGGCTAACCCTGCCTTTACGCTTGTTGTCATGTGGATCCGCATCCGTGCCCTCATCGTGGAGGACGAACCGTTGGCGGCCCAGTACCTGGCCACGCTGTTGGACGACGCCTGCCAGGTGGAGGTCGTCGGCACCGCCACCGAGGCGGCCGCGGCTCTGGCCCTGTGCGCCGAGCGGCGCCCCGACGCGGTGTTCCTGGACATCCGCCTGCCGGGCCAAGACGGCCTGTCGCTGGCCACGCAGTTGGACCTGCTGCCCCAGGCCCCGCGGCTGGTGTTCACCACCGGCCACGCCGAGCGCGCCCCTTCGAGGCGGGGGACCCGGCCAAGACGCTGCCGGCGGGCGGCCGTGCTCAAGGGGCCTGGGCCCGTGCGCGGGCCAAAGCGAACCGACGCGGGCGGGCGACGTCGCCCGGTTGAGCCCCGTTTATGCAACCGATTAAACGGGGGAGGCCACCTAAAGATCCGCCGCCCGTAGTGCGGGTTACCGCAGAAGCATTTGCGCACGGTTAAGCCCAAGCGGACTGACCAGTCGCCCCAGGTCAGATCGGCCAGGGTTCGCTGGTAGCGGCTGCGCACGCGATTGGTCGACGCCTCGCAACGCGGGCAGAAGAAGCGCGTCTGTTGGGAACTCAAGACTCAGGGCGACAACCCCCTGGACCGGATCAAGCTCTCCGCCCACGAGTTGCAGGCCGACCGGAACCGGTAACCGAAAAGGAGGAAGTTGCACAACCCCCGATATCGCGCGCCTCAGGCCGTTTCACCAAAAGTGGCCAAGAACCCGATTTAACTGCAAAAATCTGGCTCCAATTGCACTACTGAACGATTTGATTAAAAACGACAAAAGCCGCCGCGCCCAAATCCATTTTCAGGGGTCACGACACCAAACGTCAAAAATCGTTCGTTAACGGCATCGTTCAAGGAGTGCAATGCGCTGAATGCGTCAACTGAAACGCGGCCGACCCCTCGAAACGCAATGCTTACTGCGCTGACGGAGTAGCTTCTTCTGGAAGCGATTGCCGGCTTTTCACGTGCTCAGGGACAACACAAAGTTTTCGATGCGTCTGGCCAACTCCTCGGGTTCATCAATCGGGAGGAGATGCCCGCTACGCGGGATGACCTCAAACCGCGCAGTTGCGATCCGCGCCACCACCTCGCGCTTGTGCTGCTCGATCGAGTCGAGCTGATCGAGTTCGCCGGCCAAAACGAGCGCTGGAACCGCAATCTTGGGAACTTCGGAGGAGATGTCTTCAAGGATGGAGGCCGTGGGATATGCCAGCGTAGCTTCCCGTGACCCGGACAGGCTGTCCTCCACGATCTGTTCCACGATTTCCGGAGGGGGCGTCCGCGCGCTCAGAAAAGCGGTGGTCCGGAGTACATTCTCCCGATCGTCATAAGCGTGTATCTGGGTTTCGCGCATTTCGTCGGGAAATCGCAGAGGCGTGGGCGGAGCAGGAGCGACCAGCACCAAGCCAAGAAGCCCGGCAGGCCTGCGCGACGCGGCAAGCTGCGCGATCTTGCCGCCCAGCGAGTGACCCACCAGCACAAACTGATTGACTCCCAGTCCACGGGCGAGCGTCAGCACTTCGTCAGCCAGATCAGCCAGTGCATATCCGGCCGCTGGCTTGTCCGATCGCCCCCAACCGCGCGCGTCATAAGCCATCGTCCTAAATTTACCCTGCAGCTGGGCAGCAACCCGGCTCCAGGTCCGCGAAGTGCCTCCCCAATAGTGCAGGAAGATGATGGCCGGCTCTGTTGAGCCGTGCTGCTCAACATGAATGGAAAGACCCTGAACTTTCATGGATTCCCGCATCACAATGCAAATTGGATGTTCAGTTTGTTATTGAGTGACAAACCGGGCAGCTCAGCGCGTACGCGAGCGTGCGTCGTTTGCCGCATAGCGAATTGCCTCCGTCTCCCTTACAGTCCCGATCGGCTCGTACTTCTTCTGAAAGCTCTTAAGCACCTCAGCCGGCGCACCCTCGGGAGTCCCGGCGTGAAAGACGGGGTTCGGCGCGTACTCAATGGCAAGCTGGATCTCCTGAGCCGCCGCATCGCCGCGCAACAGAGAGACCAGCGCCAGCGCCGCATCCAGCCCCGCCGTCACGCCGGCGGCGCTGATGAGGTTGCCATCGACCACGACCCTTGCATCCACAAGAACCGCTCCGTAATACCGCATCAGATGCCGGGCACTCCAATGAGTCGTCACCGGTCTTCCCGCGAGCACACCCGCTGCACCACACAGCAGGGCTCCGGTGCAGACCGAAAACAGGAGCTTTTCCCTCTGTACGTGCTTGCGGAGGAGCTCAAGCACTTCTACATCGTGCATCAGCGCCTGCTGTCCATAACCGCCGGGCACGAGCAAAACATCAAATAGTCCCGCTTCCGCAATGCTCACCTCCGGCGAAAGCCGAAGCCCCTGCGCGTCGCGAACAGGCGCAAGTGCTTTCCCGATGATCTGAACGGTTGTGTCCGGCATGCGCGAAAGAACTTCAAACGGCCCCGTGAAGTCGATCTGATCCATCTGCTCGAAGATCAGGCAGCCCACAGAAAGCGCCCGCGTTGTAATTTGCGGCCTGGATCTCTCGCCAACGAACAAAGCAACGCTCATAATGCTGATCTCTCCTCAACATCAATCTTGTAAAACCAAGTGGGGTCCGTGGTGGCGCCACGAATCGACGTCGTGGCTGAATCCTTAGTGACCATTTGACCTATCCTTTATACTAACATTTGTAACGGCCGCTCCCGGCGGCCATGCCGGAGCATCGCGGCCGGCCAAACGCCTCACAGGCGCCAAGCGACCAAAAGCGCCCCGCCCAGCGCGGCCGCCGAGAGTAGCCAGCAAAGCGAGGTCTTCAGCGGGCGAGCGCAGCCGGTTAACCGCGCCCCGGGGGCCGGCGTGGGACGCTCTCCGGCTGGGGCAGCGGCGGGTTCAAACTCGGCCAGGAGCCGCTCCCGGGCGTGACGAAACTCCACGAAGCAGGCCAAAGACGTTGCGGTCGACAGGCCCGTATGGGCAGGGCGCTGCAGCGGCGTGCAGCGCGCGCCCGCTACCCGGGCGCTTCGATCACATGGTTGCGGTGTAACTTCCATAAGTTGCGGCAGGTCGGTGGGCCCCGAGTATGCGACGGAAAGGGCGCCGTCCTTCAGGCGCGGCCCCCCTCGCGTTTTTTGAAGCACTAAAGGCCAGGGTGGGACGGACCGGGCCGTCTCTTGTCCCAACCGCCGTAGTCGTTGTCCCGACTTTGAAATAAGGCGGCCATTTGCAGCTACATCCCGGGACCGAGCCTTGGGAGGCCCCCCTTGGCACTGGGTGTAGGTGTTTGCCACCTTGGCGAAACGGCCGCGCGCGTCCGTTAGTTTCGGCCCGCACCAGAACCCGCCGGCGCCGGCCCCCGTTGTTCGTTTGGGTTTCAGCATCGAGGGCATGAGTTGTTAGCGCTTATAGCGGCCGCTTCATTAACACTCAGTGACGCCTCCGCTTGAGGGCACCCGTCGGCACCAGTCCGAGGCGGCTTTGCCATGGCGAGGGTTAATCGGTTCTGCACCGCCACCACGGCCGGCAGGGGGCGCCACAGGACCGTCATCTCCTGGATCAGGCCCGCTGCATTGACGCGCCAATAGTCCATACCGTCCAACTCCTCCGAGCCGGCCGTGACCCCGAAGTACTGCGACGCATGCTCGGGGCCCTGCATGAGTTCGCGAAGGTCGAACCGGTCGACCACTTCGAAGAGGGCTTCGACGACCGCCCTTACGGCGGCTTTACCCTCGAAAGGCTCGGCCGCGAGCGGGGTTTTGAGGACGATGTCATCCGCCAGGTGAGTCAGCATGGATTCTAGATCTTTGCGCTGCATCGCAGCGGCGAAGGCGTGGATGTGGGTCAGATTCATGGATTTATTCTTACGTGGTTAGTGGGCCTTGGCGGTGGTGCGGCAATGGTTAGGAAACGCTCGGGGTCATCCGCAAGGGCGGCGCGCCAGGCCCCGAGCGGCAGGCGGTTCGGGGTGCGTGGCGGGGACGCAGGGCCCCAGACGGTTTCATCGTTCGTTTCCACGCGCAGGTGAAGGCTCGCACCGGGCAGCCGGGAGAAAACTTCAAAGGGCCCGGTAAAATCGAGCTGGTCGCGCCGCGGAAACAGCAGCGAGCCGATGCGCAGCGGCGTTTGCTCAGGTGAGGGGTTCATGGAGTAGCTTTCTGTGCTGTGATGAATCTCGCGGGCCAGGCGTATGGCCGCCAGGACAATTGCCCCACGGTTTGCGCCAATCTGCATTTGGTGCTTTCCTGGTCAGGATCCCGTACGCGCACACGCGTGCGGGGCCGACCAGTCATGCAACCCAAAAAGCCACCCACCGAGGGCCACGGTCGCTTTCAGCCCCGAAGGCGCATCGCCATCCTGGCCATTCCGCCCGTCAACGAACTGGACGTGGTGGGCCCGTTTCAGGTCTTTGCCACCGCCAACCGTTATGCCAAGCGCCCGGTTGAGCCGTACCGGGTTGAGGTGGTGACTACCGGAAGGGGACCCCGCATCGCGGGCAATGGCGGCCTTTCGCTCCTGGCCCACCGCCCCTATCAACGGCTCGGCAACCCGGTGGATACGCTGTTGGTGGCCGGCGGCGTGGGGGCACGCTCCTGCCGCGCGCCGGGCGTGCTGGAATGGCTTACCCGCATGGCGCCGCGGGTGCGCCGCCTGGGCTCGGTCTGCACCGGGGCCTTCATGCTGGCCGAAGCCGGGCTGCTGGACGGCTGCCGGGTCACGACGCACTGGGCGTTTGCCGCCGACTTGGCCGCCCGCTTCCCGCGGGTGGTGGTGGATCCGGGCCCGATCTGGCGGCGCGAGGGCAACCTCTACACCTCAGCCGGGGTGACGGCCGGGATGGACCTGTCGCTGGCGTTGGTCGAAGAAGACTTGGGCGGCGAGTTGGCCCTCGCGGTGGCTCGCGACTTGGTGCTCTTTTTGAGGCGACCCGGCACCCAAGCGCAGTTCAGCCGATTGCTGGACGCACAGGGCGCCGCTCGTAAACCGCTCCAGGAGCTTTTGGTTTGGGTTCTCGAGAACCTGGATAAAGGTTTATCAGTCGACCAATTGGCCGCGCGTGCGGCGATGAGCCGGCGCAACTTTAGCCGCGTTTTCGCGGAGGAGCTGGGCACCGGGCCGGCCCATTACGTCGAACAACTTCGGGTGGAGGCGGCCCGGCACCTGCTTGAGCAAACGAACCAAAGCGTGGAAGCCATTGCCTCGAGTTGCGGCTTCAGCAGTGCGGAACTAATGCGCCGGGCCTTTCTGCGGGCCCTCGGGATTTCGCCGAGCCAATACCGCGAGCGGTTTTGTTCCGCCCCGAGCGGTCCCGGTAACGCGTTGGGGGAGGTCCCCTCGTTCGGGCCGAATGCAGCCGCTACGGCGTAACAAAGGACCTAACCCCAAAACCCGGTGACGTTGAGCCAGCCGGACGACGATGGCTTTTTCAGCGGTTTCGGGGTGGCATTGCGATGTTTGGCGGGGACCAAAGGGGACGCAATCATCGTATGAATCGGGTGAGGGGAACCTGCCGCCGGGGAGGGGCGGGCTCAAGCGCCCCCCTTGACGGTTCTGGTGCAAATTTTATTAGGTGTATGTTTTCGTCGGGCAAGGGGCTTTGCAAATTTCAAGCGGCCCGCACCGCGGTGTCATTTGCAGTTAAATCGTTCAGCAAGTGACCGGCTAACCCCCTTTTTTTGGGTGCATCCATGCGAGCCGCGCGTGCGGGGCGCGCTTTGAAAGCAAGCCACCGCGGCCAGCGCCCGGGCGCACCCGCTGGAGGCCAGCTTCGGCAGCCGCTGTAAGAACGCCCCCCGCCTTTCGGCCGACAGCGGCCCGTAGAGGCAACCGAAGGGGGCCGGCTTACCCGGCGGCCGGTCTTCGCCGAGGCCGCTCCCGAGCGGTTCCGCGACGCCGGCCAGCAACTCGAAGCGCTCTTGGCGGCCCAGGCCCCCAAAGGGCTCGCATCCCGGCCGGCAACGGCCGCCCGACTGGCTCGGACGCACGGCAGGAGCCCCGTTGCAGGTGCTCCAGCAGCGAGAAACCCCCGCGGGCATCCGGCCAGCCCAACATTTCAATTAACTCGCCCACCAAGCGCACGAATGCCGCCAGCCGCCCCAGGACGACAGCAGCTCACCCGCCAGCGGCCGCGGGGTCACTGGCAGGTGGGCCGGCATAGAAACAAAGGGCTCCATCGCTTCCCTCAGGCCGCCGGACGCCGCGCGTGCCGATCGGAGATCGAAACTAGGCTGTGGGGAGCAACGCTTCATTCAGCAGATCGATTTCGATGCGCTCGCGCCCAGACTCGATGGCCTGGACCGCCGCGCTTTCCACCAATCGGCACAGCCGGACGGTGACGCCTTCCGTCAAACTCAAGAGCCGCTTTTGCAGTTTGGGCGCGCACAGTTCGAACGCTTCGCGCATGGGCAACATGGAAGCGTAGTTGGTGAGCAATTGGCCGAACGCGGCATCATCGGCCCAGACGGGGATCTCGAAGGCATCGAACCGGTCGGCTAACTGCTGATCGGTCATTAACGTCTGCTTGGCTTCCTGCGTGCCCAAACAGACCAGCGGAATGTGTAAGTCGTTGGCCAGAAATCACAGCGACTTTAGAAAGATGCGCTGCTCGCGGAAGGTGCCCGCCAGCATCGAATGGATCTCGTCGATCACCAACATGCGCACTTCCAATTCCCGGTCTCGCCCAGCAATCCCCCCTCAAGCGTACCACCACTTTATGTGCTCCCAACTACTTAGGTTGAGCATCCCAGTTTAAACGCCGAAGATGTCCTCGAGCGTCTTGCGCATAACTGTGGGCTCAGGATCGATTCCAGTCCAGTACCGAATGCTGATTACCCCCTGGCTGACGAGCATGCCAAGCCCGTCGAGAACCTTACAGCCGCGCGCTACCGCATCCTGGATGAGCTGGGTCCGCGGTGGATTGGGGATGACATCGGCAACGACCAGACCAGGACGCAGACTGTCCAGATCGAGATTAAGTCGACCTTTCACCTCAGGGAACATTCCGATCGAGGTTGCATTCACGACGATATCGCTTGCCTCTGGGATGCAGTACGCCCGATTCCCCCACGCCACAAATTCCGCCTTAGCCGGCGTCTTCTCATTGAGAAGGGTGACCAATTCCGACCCGCGCACCGGATCACGGTTCACCACCGTGATCGAAGCCGCCCCGGCCAGTGCGGCTTCCACCGCGATGGCGCGCGCGGCGCCACCTGCACCGAACACCAACAACGCTTTTCCCGCAGGGTCGGCCATTGTCCGCAGGGCCGTGAGAAACCCTTGTCCGTCGGTATTCTCACCGATGTAGGCACCGCCGCGCCGCACGACGCAATTGACTGCGCCGATGACGGCAGCTGAACCGCCCAGACCATCCAGATACTGGCGTATAGAAACCTTGTACGGCATGGAACAATTAAAGCCGATCCAACCCATCGCGCGGGCACCGCGCACGGCATCGCCGAGCGCCTCCGGGGCCACGTCACAATTGATGTAACGCGCGTTGATGCGGTGGTGTTCATAGGCAGCCTCAATCATCGCTACGGTCGGGTTTTGAGCCGCCGGCGTGGCGAATGATCCAGTGATCAGGCTCAGGAAGGTGGGCTGCTCAGGCATAAATGTTCCAGGGGTGAACTGGGCTCTCCGTAGGATGGGGAAGCCGGAGGGGGTGAGACGGCATGCTTTCCTGCCGCTGTCGTATTCAATTATTGAGACGAACCTTGAAAAGGCAAGCTCGGCACATGCCGTTCGGGCAACTTCCCGAACCGCGTTTTCAGAGGTGATGCGGCATTTGCAATGCACGTCCCAATAAATGCAATTGACTCTTGAGGTGGTAAACCCCCGTACGGCAACATGAGCGACGCCTTTCTTGAAGCCATCTTCATCACTGCGCATGCAGGTGCCGGGATGCAACGCGTCCACGAGGTGGAAGCCCTTGCCGGACGCGGTCTGGCTGGGGATCGTTACCTGCTCGGCACCGGCTACTACTCGGGGCATAACGCCTGCCAAGTGACCCTCATTGAAGCCGAAGCGCTGGAGCGGATGGAGGCCGGCTTCGGGGTTCAGGTGAGCCAGGGCGAGCATCGGCGCAACTTGGTCACGCGCGGCATTGCCCATGCCGAACTGCGCGGTCGCCGCTTTTCCTTCGGGGAAGCCGTGCTTGAGTATGAGCGGCCCCGCCCGCCGTGCGCTTACCTGGAACGCCTGACCCAGCCGCGCATGACGCGCGCCCTGGGCGAAGGGGCCGGCCTCTGCGCGCGGATCATCCAAGGGGGCATCCTGCACGAAGGCGATCCCATCCGGGTGCTGTCGGGAGGCGCGTTGCGCCCTTTTCCGCGGCTGCCTTAGAGGTCACCGCTGTCCCGGCCTTATCGAACTTCCGCCGGCGGCGGGGAATCCTTTACAGGATGACGACGCGTGACAGGGAGACCGAAATCGGGGCCGATCTGATGTTTCGAGCCGCTCGGCGCGCCCGCACCCGCCCGCCGTTCATGGCATGGCCGCTCGCGCGTTTTCAGGAGCAACAAGGCTGGAGCGGCCCGCAGTTAGCTGCGTACCTCGGGCTGCCGCCCGACCGGTTGCCCCGGTTGGCGCTCTGCCTGCGCCCCCGCGCGGACCACCGGGCCGAAGACGTGGCCGCCATTGCGGCCCGGGTGGGTTGCTCACCCTCGGCCCTGGCCACCCTCCTGCAAGGGGCCACTGGGGATACGCGTCCTTAAGGCTGACCCCACAAGTCGTCGCCCCCACCGCTGCGTTCTGTATTTACGGGCCTCCGTGCTTACGATTTTGCGCCTTCACGGCTTTCTGTAGCCACAGATCCAAAGATTTGCGCCCCGGCCGACTGGGATCGCACGCCCGGGTAAACCTCATCTTGGCCTGAGCCGTCCCCGACCCAAACTTTCCCAAGGAGGCCTACGCCGTGCCGAACGCACCCACGGCAGCTCCCGAGATTGTCCCTCCGCTGGGGCTTCACCTGCCGCCATCGCCCCCACCCTAACCCCGCCCACGACGCCGCTATGCCAATGGAGATTCAACGCGTTTGCACCCTTGCGCCCGAGCGTGGGCCTTGGTTCCTTAACCGAAATGGCTCCTGAGAGCAACGCTGCGCCCCAACCGGCCATCAAGCTGGCCGACTCTTGGCCCGCGACCTGCGGGTCCAAGACCCCGCAGCGTTTGCGCGCCGTTGGGGCCGATCCCGGCCGTGGCCGCCCGCGCCGTCGACAAGTGCCGTGCGGAATTGGTGGGCCGAGCCGGGCCCTACCGGTATAACTGCCCCTTGGACCGGCAGTTCTTCGGGTTCGCGGGCCTCGACGCCGACGCACTCAAGGCCAAGCTGGCCACGGGGGCCGCTGACCAGCAACTGGCCGACTGGATGCTGCGCAAAGAACTGGCAAGTGGCCCCTTGCCCTCTAAAGCCGCGATGCGCCTTTAATGCACGACCGTGACGCCGGGAGCAATTAGCCGATCCGTCCACCCGAAATCTGCGTCGAATCGCCCAGCATGAATGCTCGTCCCCAACTCGGGCTTCACACCCGTTTCCATCCTATAACCGCGTGTCCGGCTGAGCGCCATCGGAGGCAAGGAACAAATCGAATACGGACTTTGCGAAGTCTTCGCCGCGCTTTTTGCAACGCTCATACGAAAGCCATGCTGCCACTGCGGCTGAGAGCGGTAATGCCGCAAGTAACCAGCGCTTCTCCGGCAAAGCCTGCCATTGCGTCACGGCAACCACGGCGGAAAGCAACCCAAGAAGGCTGAAGAGGGTGAGAAGGCAGCGGAAAAACCCGTACTGGGCGTTAAAGATTTGTGGCCGGTCATTGAGTTTATCGACCGCGGTGTAACAAAGGTGAAAGACCTAACTTCGCGGCAAGAGGCCCGCCACCGGTCGCGCCAAGGGTCCGGGATTCGGGTGTTTTCCCGGCCAGATCACCTCAGGGAGTGGTTCAAAGCAGAAGGGCTGTCGTTAGAGTCGCGGGCGCACCTGATCACGGATGCCGGTCAATTGGTGCCCGGGCTGACGTTGGCCGATGACGGCATGGCGTTTTTCGTCCACTCGCCTTTTGGCCATCGTCAAAATGAAGAGGTGGTCATCAACCGGAACGACAATTGCCTCGTGCTGCAAGCCACTTTCTCGGTCGCCGGTACGCTCACCCGGTCGCTGATGCTGGCGGACATCCGGTGGGATCCACTCGATGCCCTCATTGGGATCACGCGCTCAAAAAAGCGTATGGAGCGGCTGTGGTGGGACATCTGCAAGCTTCCGCACCACTGCAGCGCCTTCTCGCTCTATGAAGAGAAAGGCGAGGTAAAGACGATCCCGACGCCGAACATCGACTGGCTCTATGGCCAACGTGGCGAGGGGGCGATCTTGGTGTGCTCAAGCGACCCGATCCCGTTCTCGGAGACCCCTCAACCGCCGCACTTCCAAGCCGCCAAATATTACCAAGATAAATTGGGCCAAGTCGCGCGCGGGCAGTGGCTTGTTTCCATGGAGCACCCATCGGCATCAAGACCAAGAAAAATCGAAATTGAGATCAGCCATCACGGCGCCAACGCTTTCCGTGAATCTGCCGATGCCTTGAACGCGACCATTTCCATCTGGAAGTTGGATCAGAGGATGCAGGTCATTCGCATCGACATCCCACCAGAACCGGTAATCACCCAAACTGTCGGCGGATGGGTAATCTGCACAGACGAGAGCCTCTTGCGTGCGGCAAGCCGTTCCCGGCAGCTGCAGCTGCCTAATGAAACCGGCGGCGTGCTGCTGGGCTCCTACGACATGCAGCGCCGGATTCTTTACGTGGTGGACATGCTGCCCTCACCACCGGACAGCGAACAATGGCCCACCTCTTACAAACGCGGCTGTCGTGGCCTTGCCCGCACGGTTGATGGCATTCGGGAGCGCACGCTACTGAACCTTGATTACGTCGGCGAATGGCATTCGCATCCGGAGGGCTGCAGCGTAGGCCAAAGTGACAAGGACCGTCACGCGCTGGGAGAGATCAGCACGGAAATGGCTCAAAAGCCGGCTTACCGGGGCTGATGTTGATTGTCGGCACCGCAGGAGAGCACGCCTTCTATCTGGAAGAACCGCGCTGAATCCACTTACGGAAGCGTTTTTGCTCCGCCGTCCTTTGGTTTAAGCGCAACTGCCCTTCGCGCGCGAGATGGGCAAACCGGCGCCACCCGCTGTGCTTTAAGGGAGGCTTACCTTCGCGAAGCAAGCAGGCGTGAGGGAACCGAGCAAGAACGCCGACGATCGTTGGCTGCCCATTGCCCCTGGTTTTTCACGGTACGCGTTCATGCCCTCAGGCTACACCCTGGAGGAGGCGTTCCGGACCTTACACCGGTCCTTCCGGCCGGTGTAAAGCCCAGGGGTCGTAGCCTGAGCGTACCACAACTTTTTATGCTCCCCCATTACGCCCTCCTGTTCCCAGCCTGAAACGCCCCCGAAACGGGACCAACCCCGCGCCCAAACCGGCCTGCCCCACGCGCAAGCAACCCGCCGGGGCACGTAACGGGCCTTCCGGCCGCGCACGACCCGGGCGGGCGCGGCCGCCGCCGCCCCCCAACCTGATTAAGGCCATGGCGCCGAGCCGGCCCGATCAGATATGACGTCCCCCAAGGTGTGGTAGATTCTGCACCAGCGCCAGCGGCTCGCTAGCCTTGAGCGTGCCCCGGACCGGGCGGAAGAGAGTTGAGCAGCCTGGGAGATCTGCAAAACCCCTCGGCCAACAAAAACATACACTTAAAGGAATTTGCACCAGAACCCCACGCCTCTGGGGTAACACAAGGGCGGGAGCCGATCAATTGCTGCACAAGGCCTTTTGCCGGGACACGGGGCCTCCGCCCTTGTTGGGTACGGTTTTTTCTGGTCTGGTCGCAACAGTTTCCGTGGTTCTGCTGGTGCTCTTGCTCAACCTGGTGCAATTGCTCTTACGGCGGGCGTGAGCGGCCCCGCACTTTATGGTGCATCCGCTTCTGAAGACGTTAAAGCCACCCCAAGAAACGACATGAAAAGCGAGACCAGCACTTTATTTTGGAGCTGACGCGATGTTCCATCAACAGAATCACTCCCTCATTCGCGAATATGCCGGCGAGACGCTCGTCATCGAACCCTGGGGCAAGGACAGCCTGCGGGTCCGAAGCGCCATGCGGGCAAGCTTCGAAGGCGAAGACTGGGCCCTGCTCCCCGGAGGACGTTCGGAGCCTGCGGAGATCCTCCTCCCGGCAGACGGTTCCGCCTCGATCACTCACGGCCGGCTTACGGCTCGCATTGACCCGAGAGGACAGGTCACGTTCCTTAACCAGAAGGGCGAGATCCTGTTGCAAGAGTTTATGCGCATCAGGCTCGGCAACATGCAGCGAGGCGACGAGCAAGTTGACCCGGAAGCGGTCACCTACTTCAACAGCGCCCTCTCTATCCACCCGCGCGAACTCAAACCGATCCCGGGCGGCGATTACGCCTTGACGGTGCGCTTTGAATCCCGGCCCGATGAAAAGCTCTTCGGCATGGGTCAGTACCAGCATGGCTTCCTGAATCAGAAAAACTGCGTGCTCGAACTCGCGCAGCGCAACTCGCAAGCGTCGGTGCCTTTTGCCTTGTCGAGCCTCGGGTACGGCTTCCTCTGGAACAATCCGGCCATTGGCAAAGTCACCTTCGGCAAGAATTGCACCGAATGGACGGCCCTATCGGCCAAGCAGATCGACTATTGGGTCACGGCAGGCGATGAGCCCGCCCAAATTTTATCCAACTACGCCGAGGTGACCGGGACGGTTCCCCTGATGCCTGAATACGGCTTGGGGCTGTGGCAGAGCAAGCTGCGCTACCAGACCCAAGACGAACTGCTCAGCGTCGCGCGCGATTACAAGCAACGTGGCCTGCCCCTCGACGTCATCGTCGTGGATTTCTTCCATTGGCCGCTCCAAGGCGAATACCAATTTGACCCCGCCTACTGGCCGGACCCGGCCGCGATGGTGGCGCAACTCGAGGCTTGGGGCATCAAGCTGATGGTGTCGGTCTGGCCGACCATCGACCGCAACTGCTCACAGTTTGCGGAAATGCACGCCAAAGGGTTGCTGGTGAGGGCTGAACGCGGGGTCGCGACCACCATGGAGTTTCTCGGTGACACGGTGTTCTTCGACGCCACCAACCCGAAGGCGCGAGAGCACGTCTGGAAGCTCATCAAGCAAAACTATTATGACAAGGGCGTCAGGATTTTCTGGCTGGATGAGGCGGAACCTGAATACGCCGTGTATGACTTTGACAATTACCGTTATCACCTCGGGTCAACGCTCCAAGCGGGCAACATCTACCCGCTGAAGTACGCGCAGGGTTTTTATGAAGGCATGGTTGCTGAGAAGCAGGAGCACATCGTCAACCTTGTCCGGTGCGCCTGGGCGGGCAGCCAGCGCTACGGCGCGCTCGTTTGGTCGGGCGATATCGATTCGAGCTTTGAATCGTTGCGCATTCAGCTTGCTGCGGGCTTAAACATGGGGCTGGCGGGGATCCCTTGGTGGACGACCGACATCGGGGGGTTCCATGGCGGGGTGAACACCGACCCCTCGTTTCGAGAATGCCTGATCCGGTGGTTTCAATTCGCCACCTTTTCGCCCGTGCTGCGCATGCACGGGGATCGAGAGCCCCACAACAAACCGCTGTCGGTGAGTGGCGGCGGCCAATGCGCCAGCGGCGCGCCGAACGAGCTCTGGAGCTTCGGCCAGGAAGCCTACGGCATTTTGGAAAACTACTTGCGCCTCCGTGAACGCCTGCGCCCGTACCTCCGCGGCTTAATGGCCGAGGCCCATCGAAGGGGGGCTCCGATCATGCGGCCGCTATTCTTCGACTTCCCACAAGACGGCCAAGCCTGGGCGGTGGAGGATGCCTACATGTTTGGGCCGGACGTGCTGGTTGCGCCCATCTTGTTTGAGGGGCAACGGGCCCGTGACGTTTACCTGCCTGCGGGAGCCCGGTGGGTCAGCCATGGGACTGGAGCAGTTCTTGACGGCGGCCAAGTAGTCAATGAACCTGCCCCGATCGAACATTTGCCGGTCTTTTTCCGCGAGGGCGGATCCGTCCGGCTCTGACTTCAGATAGCCGCAAATAGGCCCCAAATCGGAATGGCGCTGAGATCAGGGCATTTTGGAACAATTTTGCGAGGGCGTCGGCGGACGCCCAGGGACCGAACCCGACAGCACTTTTTGGCTCAGCTCACGCATCTCGCTAAGTAATTGTTCACCGGCAAACCGGTCTCGGCAGTTGCCATTGCGGCTGCCTTCCCCTTCGGCCGTCCGAGTACCTGCGGCCCTTCCCCATGCGGACGGCTTTCCCGGCCTCGGACGACTCCGACCGCTTCCGTCCCGTGGGCCTCGCGACCATTAGGCAATCCCGTGTCCCTGCGAGCCGAACGTCCGAGGCCACGCTTTAGAATTGCACACGGCCGTTCTTGGCTCTTGAACAATAGGTATCACCCGGCAACTTCACGCCTTTGCCCCTACCTTGGATTGCCGAACCCATGGCCACGATTGTACCCGGAGCACAATAATGGTTATATTGGCAATTCAGATCCCCGCGATACCCGGTGACGACGATCGCATTATACCCACGCGCTGTTAAAGCAGCTTTCAGTCTTTGCGCATACGGTGCCACTGGGTTACCTTGGAAGGTCGCCGTCAGACCTGCGGAGCAGCAAAATAATCGCAGGTCAACAAAGGTTTTTGGCAGCCCTTCTTTCTCTAAATGTCTGGCAAGCTCAATGGCGGAATAATACTTCCACGCTCCACCTTGCGCAGAATATCCGGTGAGAGAATTTCCATCCGGGACATATTGCGCTCCACGTTGCACGCCGATGCTTAATGCCCCGTCATTTAGCTGAGCTTTAACCCCGTGGGCAAGGATGTATACTTTGTCGGCAGCAGTTACGTTGCTTAAATAGCCCCCGCCGAACTGACGCCGCAGCGCTTTGCCGATGCCGCTTGAGTCAGCCCCGAGAATCTGATAGGGGGCTTTTCCTAATCGGGTACGGCCATTATTCCAGTCGGTTGCCATCGCCGCCATTTCACCCGTCATTATGGGGATGTAGATGTATGAAGCCATGATTTTCCTCCTGCAAGGTCCGCTCAGCGACACGATCTCTCTGAAACGCGCCGACGTGACCCTTGCGCTAGAATTCACTTATCCGGCATGATTCATGTTCATTCTTCGTAGGAACGTTGAAGGCGGAAATCGATCCAAGCCGATGCTGGTCTGGTGGCGCCGGAAACGGTGTCGCGAAGGCCTTTGTCCGCGGAATCGCCCCGCCGTTAAATGCATCCACCCCTGTCGAGCCTTGCGTATATGCCGTGGCCAGGAGCATGCACAGTTAACAGGTAAAGGTTAGTTGGTTGGCCCGCCGCCACGCCGTCGAAAGCCACCTCCTCCAAGGGGGGAATTTCTTGCCCCGTCCACCAAAGACGACCTGCCCCGCGCCCTTGTCAAGGGAGACCAGGACAAAACGGGGCTACGCGGCTTTCCGTTCAGGGATCCGGCTTTTCACACCGGGCCTGCTGGGTTCCAGGTTGTCTGCTTACGACGTTCCGTGCTTCAGGCTCTCCAGGTTTCGGGAGCTGCACTTTTTCGTCAACCTCGGAAACGGCTGAAGCCGGTTCGCGTTTTTGAGACGTACGTCACCAGCCACCGCGTGTTTATTTCAAACTACGGCGAGCACACCCGGCAGAGAGAGGGAGAGAGAAACCATTTCGACCGGGTTTACCGAATCAACGGTCAACCAAGTGGGCGAGTAAGCGGTCTGCAAAAAGGAGCAGGTGGGCTGGGCCGACGCCGGCGCCCACCGTTTGTTGCAAAAATCCGGACTCAGGTGCTCAATGGGGATTGGCACCAATGCGGCCTCTTGCGCTTAAAGTCCTCACCGTCAAAGCTCCATCTGCCCACCGGTCAACCCATTCACCGGCTACAATACCACTCGGTAGAAAAACTGGGTGGTCCGAAGCCGCCCTTTTGTGCAAAGTGCTCTGCATGCCGTTGACCCGGGTTCGGAACCGGTCAGGCCGCCCGCTGATTTCGCCATCGGATGCAACCACCACGCCCTGCCAAACGAACCAAAAGCTGGAAGCTGCTAAACGGATCTGCTTTATGGGTTTCGATATTCGTCTGCCGATCGGCTATCTCTTCACTATCCTAGGGTTGTTGTTGACCCTGTACGGTCTGACTACCAACGGCGCTGCTTTCTATCAGCGCTCACTGGGGTTGAATATTAACCTCTCCTGGGGAGTGGCGTTATTGATCTTTGGCTTAATCATGGCATACTTCGCCAATCGGTCCCGATCCCGGCTGCGGCGGGAGGTGCCAGAGACGCTCCCTGAAGGCTCCGCGCCAACGCAGCGCTTGCATTAATTGAAGCGGTACCGACTGGGTTAAAACGCCCTGCCCCGAGTGCAGACAATCAGCTGGCCGGTTTTCCCTCGGCCGAACACCATCTCTTCGATCCGTAATCCGTCGGTCGATGAACTAGGCAGGTACACGGTGGTTACGAGGGGTTCAGGCCTCCTGCCCCTTGAAAACCACGCGATCGCCTGAACCCACCGTTTTATGTTTCTGACGCCTCCAGGTGTTGGCCGTAGAAGGCGCTCGCACCGTGTTTGCGCAGGAAATGCTCGTCGAGCAGTACCTGGGGAATCGGTAGAGTATTCGGGTTGAGTTACAGCGCCTTCAGGGCCATTTCGGCGACGATTTCCAGCCCCAGCGCTTTTTTTCCATGGCCCTCTTGCCGCTCGGTCCCTAGCGGTGAACGGTCCGCGGCTTTAAACCAGCACCGCGCGGATTCGCGTCGGGTCTAGATCCTTGAAGCGTTCGACGATCACGTTGCCGGTCTCCCATTCGTAAGCGGACTCGATTTCCGGTGCCGTCATCATGCGCGTCACCGGAACGGCACCATAAAGGTAGTAGCTGCCGATTCTTGTTCGTTGTTTCTACCCGCGTCGCCCCCACCGGGTCCCCTTTGCCGCCGGTGCCCAGGGAGATGGATTTCCAGAGAGGGTTTGCCTTCGGCGATCGATTCACGCACTTCCAGCATGTGCGAGCCGAGCACCAGGTGAGCACTGGGATGCAGGTGGTAGATGTGACCTTCCATGAAGGAGGTGCCGCCCTTCAACAACAGCAGACGCCTGCACCGGATCCCAGGGGCACCAACAGGCGTCCCTCAACTGGTCAGGGAAGCTCAGTGATCGGCGGGCAAGGGGTCGCCGGGCCTCATACGCTTAGAAGAAGATGACGTTTAGGACCAGAGCGAGGGCAAGAACCAAAAGCCCCACCGGCACCGGTCGGGTATACCAGGGACCCGTTTCGCGGTCCTTTTCCGTAAGGGAATAGACCAAACCCTTAAGCTCCTCGTCGTTGTGCGGCTTCGTCATCAGGCTGATGAGGATCGTCACGATGAAGCAGGTACCGAAAGCAAAGATGGCCGTCCAGAAGCTCTGGGCCATTTCACTCGGGTAACGATTCACGACGTAAATCCACCCGCCTTTTACCCCTGGGGAACTCTCGGCCGGCAGCGTTAGCCCGTGGTGAGCCATCGCTGCGACCGTGCCGATCAATAATCCAAAAAAGGCGCCGTGACCGGTGGTGCGTTTCCAGAACATGCCCAGCAAAAAGGTCGCCAGGAGCGGGGCATTCACGAAGGCAAACACCAGTTGCAGGATGTCCATGATGTTGTTGAAGGCCGAGGCAAAATAGGCGGCGACCACCGATAAAAGGATCCCAAACACTGTTGCAAAATGTGCCATCCGCAGGTAATGCTCGTCGCTTTCGTGCTTGCGGATGTAGGCTTGGTAGATGTCGTAAGTCCAAACCGTGTTGAAAGCGGTCACGTTGCCCGCCATGCCCGACATGAAACTGGCCAGCAAGGCCGTCAAGCCCAGACCCAGCATGCCCGCCGGAAAATAGTGCAACAGCATGTTGGGAATGACCAAGTTATAGTCCAGGACCACCTTGCCGTCCTTGTCCTTGACCACCTGTCCCGTCCGGGCATTAACCTGAGGCGGCAGGAGGTCAGTCTGCCCTTCAGAGGCGCCGGCTTGGGACGGAATCACTTTGGCCGTTTCGGTGGTTTCCGCCGCGGCGGGTTCGACCGTGGCGGCTTGCGCGGGTGCGGCCGTAACGGGGTTGGCATTCGGGCTCTGGGTGCTTAATGCCAGCGCAATCAAGCCCGGCAAAATGACCAAAAAGGGAAACATCATTTTGGGAAAAGCCGCAATCAACGGGGTGCGCCGCGCGGCGCTCATCGAATCAGCGGCCATGGCCCGCTGCACCACCAGAAAGTCCGTGCACCAGTACCCAAAGGACACCACGAAGCCCAAGCCCATGACCAAGCTCAGCCATTCAAGCCCCAGCGGGTTATTGTGCGGGCTGTCCATACCGGACCAGGAATGCACGTAAGCGGCCGGCAGCTTTTCTTTGAGCCCGGACCAACCGCCGACGTTCTTGAGCCCGAGGAACACCAGCGGGGCAAAACCAGCCACGATGAGAAAAAACTGCAAGACCTCGTTGTAAATGGCGCTGCTTAGGCCCCCCAGAAAGATGTAACAGAGCACGATCAGGGCCGAAATGATGATGCTGACGTGAAAGATCCAACTTTGCGGCAAGCCCATCATCCGGAACGGCGTGTCGAAGATGTGCAGGGTTTCAATCAGCAGCGCCATGGCGTACATGGAAATCCCCGAAGACATAATGGTCATGCACGCGAAGGTGATCGCGCTCAGGCCGCGGGTCTTTTCGTCAAACCGCAACGACAAATAATCCGGCACCGAGCGGGCGCGGGAGCCGTAGTAGAACGGCATCATGAAAATGCCCATGAACACCATGGCCGGAATGGCCCCGATCCAGTAAAAATGGCTGGTGACGATGCCGTACTTGGCGCCGGACGCTGCCATGCCGATGACCTCTTGGGCCCCCAGGTTGGCGGACAAGAAGGCCAGGCCGGCTACCCAGGCCGGGATGGAGCGGGCGGCCGAAAGGAATTCGGCACTGGTGTGCATGAATCGTTTCAGGGCGAAGCCGATACCCAGGACGAACCCAAAGTAGACGACCATGATGACGTAATCGACCCACTGCAGCTCAGAATGATGCATATTGCGCGAGGTGCTCCGGTTGGGTTAACTCACCAGTAATTACCCCGTATCCTTACGGTAGTAACCTGGGGACCTTCCAGCCCTTGGTTCGCCCTGCATCGCTTGGTGGTTTTATCCAATATGATAAAACAAGGGAACTGACCGGTTGGGAACGGAGGAGATTATTAATATATTAATATATTAATATTGCTGTCTTTCCGGGCTTGTTCTGCATCGTTTCCTGTCGGCCAAACGCGTGCACCCCCAGCGCGTCGCTTCCCAGCACGTGTCCGGCGTCAGCCGAACCTGCCCGCAGACGCTGCCGATCGCTCGACGAACCTTCATGAGCAGCCTTGTTTCAGCCGCTCGGAAAGCCTAAGTGGGCATGCAAAAAATTAATGCCGGCTCCGGCTGGTGCGACACTAATTTTTGGGGATTCACTCAGTGTTCACCCGTACCCTGCGTAATAACGCGCTACCGAGGACGGCTCTGGGATACGCCGAAAGGACAAACGCCGAGATGGCCGGCTGCGGGCTCGTGTCGAAGTTCATTTGGCGGGGTGTTGAAACAGGTTCTGGTGCAGATTTTGTAAGGTGTATGTTTTTGTCGGGTGAAGGGTTTTGCAGAGTTCAACCCGCCGGCGGCGGGGCCCAGATCGCCGCCCGGTCCGGGGTGTCCTACCAGACGGGTTCGCGCGTGATCAACAAAATGCCGGACGTGACGCCGGAGACGGGGCTGCGCGTTGGGGCACTCGGCGGACGGCGTGGGCGCTGACGCAAAAATCGTCGCGCTGAAGGCCGGCCCTTTAGACCGTGGCGCCCTGGCTGCCCTTGCAAGGACGGAGGAAAACGTGGGGAGCTCCCTGCGCTTTACCCGATGCCATTTGACAATCAAAATAGACGTGTCATGTACCCGTGAACGTTCACGGGTACATGTTTAAAACGCCTTCCTCTGTGTCATCCGCGTTTGAGAACGTTTCACCACTGAGAGGGGTCGATCGACCCCGGACTGAGGAGCTGGCCTCCAAGATTGAGGAGCTCCTGTTGGATAAGGCGATTAAACCCGGGGTACGGCTCGGAAGCAAGACGCAACTGTGCCGGTGGTTCAGGGTCGCGCAAGGCACCCTCAACGAGGCGCTTCGTGTGCTGGAGACGCGCGGCGTCGTCGAACTCCGCAGAGGGGCCAAGGGGGGGGTATTTGCAGCGGCCGCTTCCCTGCACCCCTGCCGGGATGAAATGTTTTTCGAAACCGAGCGTGACGCCGCGGCCCTCCACCAATGCCTGGCGGTCGCGACGCGGCTCGAGCTGCTGGTTGCGATCGAGGCCGCAAAATCGGCCCAGCGGGAAGCTGTCGGGGAGCTGCGTTGCTTAGTTGACCAAATGATGGTTGCCGACCCGAGCCGTTGGTTCAAGTGGCACTGTTTATTTCAACGAAAGCTCACCGGGATGGGGTCGAATGGCGTGCTCACTCGCGTCTACCTGACGCTGCTGAGCTACCTTGAGCAGCTTTTCACGGACGTGGCCCCTCTGCTGGATTCCTCAAGCTGCCAGCGCGCCGTTGCCGCGCATCGCGCTTTGGTTGATGCGGTTGCTTGTGGGGACGCGCCACGGGCGGCGGCGACGGCCTCGGTGGCGTGCCAAGGCGTATTCCCGTTCGCCCCTGAACGAGCTGTGCCGTCCTGCCCACAGACGGGATCAGCCCAACCTTTTGAAATGTTGCCTTGAGCTTACCGAGACACAACAGGGGAGGTTAGGAGGCTCCTGAAGACCGAAAAGTAACCCGGTATCAGTCGGGCCGACCTGATGGATCGGGTCATGCGAGGCAGGAAGCAGGCGCGAGTGGCCGTTCTTGATGGTGGTCACCGAGAGTCGAAAAGATCGGGCAACGCCCCCGGCCCGCTTCGCGATTTGGCTGCAGTTTGACGTTCATAGCGATCTTCGGATTCGAAGGCTGGTTCATATCTCTATCGCATACACCTTTATTTACCTCCAGAAATTGCAAACGGCCGCGTTTGCAGGTAACGACTTCAAGCGAGGGAGTGGTCACTCTTCTGTCCGGAAACCGGAACCTTTGCCCGGCCTGTGAAGGGAGACGCTTAGATCCACTCGTTCTCCTCGAAACGAGACGCCTTCCTGACGGAGCCGGGCCCGTTGCTCTTTCGCCGAAGCCCCTGATGTCTTGATTGCACCGTCCGCACCGACCACCCGATGCCATGGTAGACGGTCGAAGTGTTCTCCGCGCAACAACCGGGCTACGGCACGGTGGTAGCGTGGATAGCCGGCTGCTTCGGCAACCTTTCCATACGTACTCACCTTACCGGCTGGAATCGCCAGGATTGCTCTTTGGAATGCGTAATCCCGCTCGAAATCTTCGTCCCGCCGGTCACCACTCCTGCGCTTTCTTCCGAACCAATGATCCATTTGCATTATCAATCGGCGCTGACAACCGGTCGGCTATGCTGGTGGTCATGATTAAGGCGATGCCGAGTGAATGGCTGCAGCGTTCGACTTCGAGAGAAAATGCCTGATCCATTCTTACTCCTTTTCCGCTGGCTGCCCGCTGGCTGCCCCTTTGCCTCTTTCAGGTTACCGGCTCTGCCGGGGGCTGTTCACTCCCACCAGGTTTGTTCGCAGACTCTGATTAGTCAAGCAGACCTCTAATCTGGTTTACGTGTCAACTCGCGGGCAGCCCGGTCGTACAGTACACTCCAAGGTCGCCGAGCGCGCTGGCGACCAGCGTTGGGCCCGCAACGGCAGTCAACAGTTACGCCGCGCCGTCTGATGAGACTCCCGTAGCCTTGAGCTTCTCAACGCACATCTTGGAAAATCGCTCCGCCTCAGCTGCCACCCCTTGCGGCAGATCCGGCGAGGCTCGGCCGAGTGCCACACCGGAGACCAGAAACAACCGGTGTCAACAGGGACAGTGGCCCAATGTTCCGACAACAGGTCGCCGGCGGAGATTGCCTGACGCTTGTCGTTGCGTTGCGCGAGCGTCGCGGGCAAGCGCGGGATGAGGCCAAATGTCGCCGATACTCTCCTTTCCAGCCTCCGGTTTTAAATAGAGCATCACGGCCAGTGCCGGTGCTGCCGCGCCTGCCGACGTTGGGACCGGCGACCCTCCCCGGGACCGGGGCTGTTTACCCCGTGATGTTTCATTCGCTGTTCGGCGACGTGCCCGTGCGGGTACGCTGCTTGCGCAGTTGCCCTTGCCAGGGCGCCTCCTGCCAGAGCTTCTCGACACTCTTCAACGGCAAACACCCGATCGCGCCGGAGCTGAGCTTCGTGACACCCAGGCCAGCCGCCCTTTTGGCCGAGCACCCGCTCAACCTGGCCCAGGAGCAACCGCCACCTGAGCCTTCGGCGCCATTCAATATGCGCGCCTGGAGCCTGGACCTGACCAGCCGGCACGGGATTTTAGATAATAATCGCCATGCCGGCTCAACGTAGACTTTGGTGCACGGCTCAAACGGGGCGGCGGGCGCGAGGGGATTCGACCCAGGCGTGCGGCCGCGATCTATCCTGATGCGCAGGACCAAGCAGCAGGTCCCGTTATGCGGAAGATCTTAAGCCGGTACGGCCGTCATTGCCCTGGCAGCTTCTGGTTTTTCCACTTTCGCTCCCAATAATCAGAGGTACCCGGCGCCCGGGTCTCGTACCGCCAGGAAACCTCATGAGGAGTCTGCGACGCCGCACCCGCATGCACCGGGACCACCGCCGCGAGATTGTGCCGCTGCGTGTGGCTGGGTCAAGGAGAGTGGGCGGTGACTAGAACGTGCCGTTAGCCTCGATGATGCATTCGGTGGTGGCGTGGTCCGCTCGGCTCAGCCGACCCTGGCCCGCTCACAGGCACCGGCCTTACGACGCGGCCGTCATCGAGCACAATGGCGTAGAAGGTCTGGGCGCTTCCGCCGATATTCCCGGTCATCTGTACGAGATAATAGGGCACCGGACTCGTTTCGTACTGGACAGAATCGACTTTGATGTTGGACGCGTTGTAAAACCCGCCGGGTTTACTGCCGCCAAGATCAACGGTCGAATTGGAATATGGATCACTGGGGTTCCCTTTTATGAGACCGCCCGCCCAGCCCACGGCCGTAATCTGCGCCGCGCCAGCCGACATCGTCACAAGTGAGGAATAAGGCATGTCGGGATCGGTCTTGATTTTTCCGACGGTGGTACCCGGGGGGACGTCAAGCTGGTAATACTGTTCGGCACCACCTGCCTGACGGACGGCGTAGGTGACGGCGTGGGCTGGCGCCGTTATCGCGGAGCAAACAACGATGGAGGTCAGAATAGTTAAGAGGCTACGTTTCATAACGTGGTTAGCATAAAAGAATCTTGTGCGCAGCGCTATCAAACTGTGATCCGATCATGCTGGCCGGTAACGAGGACAACCTCATCCGACCTTCTTTGCTTCCTGGAAGTACCCCACGGGCAAAGCGCGTGCGACGACTGCAACGAGACCGGCACTCAGGGGCTGTCTCGTGGTCCAGGAACCTTTTAGCTTGCACTGGGCAGTGGATTCGGCCGGCGCCCAAAGTTGGACACAACCGCAAAAGAGCCGTTCGCTGCCGCCGGATTTGTCGCGGGGTCAAAGCCAAAGACGAAGCGCCAAATCGCACCTGCGGCCCGTGTTTTGAGCCCGCCGGAACCCACCGCCGCCCGGTTCGTTCCAGATTCAACTTTTTTGCACTTAATCGGTCAGGCCGAGGGGAACGGCATCCGGCTGCTGAACGATTTAATTGCATACGACAATGGCAGCGCTCTTCAGCATTCTCTGGGTTCTGCTCGGCATCAGCTTGATGCTGCTGCTTAATCTCAAGTTCAAGGTCAACTCGATGGTCGCGCTGCTGCTCGCGGCGCTCCTCGTCGGCGTCCTTGCCGGCATGGATCTCCTCAAGCTGCTCAAGACCATCAAGGCCGGCTTCGGCGACACGTTAGGCGAGTTGGCGATCATCGTGGTGTTCGGGGCCGTCATCGGCAAGCTGATGGTGGACTCCGGCGCCGCCCACCAGATCGCCCAGACGCTGCTGCGCCGTTTGGGCCTCAACTTGGTCGAGGCTGCCGTTATCAGCATCGGCCTGATCTTTGGCCTGGCGATGTTCTACGAGGTCGCCTTCATCATCCTGGCCCCGCTGGTGGTCACGATTGCGGTCGAGGCCAAGATCCCCTTCCTCAAGCTCGCCATCCCCGCCGTGGCCGCTGCCACCACCGCGCATTCCCTCTTCCCGCCCCAGCCTGGACCGTTGGCCCTGATCAATGCCTACCATGCGGACACCGGCATGGTCTACATTTACGGCCTGCTCGTGGCGATACCCTCGGTGATCTGTGCCGGGCTAATCCTGCCGCGCCTCCTCGGCGACCTTGAGCGTCCCGTGCCGCCGTACCTTCGGGCGGAGAGCCCGGTGGACGAGCACAACCTACCCTCCTTCGGCATCTCGGTCTTCGTGCCGCTGATTCCGGCGATCCTCATGATCTCAGTCACCATCGCCAACCTCTGGCTAGTCAAGGGCACACCGGCGCACACGGTCCTGAATTTCTTGGGCTCGTCCCAGATCGCGATGTTCATCGCAATGCTCGCCGCGTTCTACTTCTTTGGTAGCCGCCGCGGGCACAACATGGAGTGGGTCCGGCACGCCTTCGAGGGCGCCGTCAAGGGCATCGCCATGGTCGTCCTGATCATCGGTGCCGGTGGCGCACTCAAGCAGGTCATCATTGACACCGGCATTGGGAATACCATCGGCTCGCTCATGTCCGCCGGCGGCGTCTCGCCGTACCTCATGGCCTGGCTGATCACGGTCCTGATCCGTCTGGCTACCGGCCAGGGCGTCGTGTCGGCCATGACTGCGGCCGGTATCGTGGGTGCGGCGCTCCTCAACCCGGCAACACACACCATCACCGCCGTTAACCCGGCCCTGCTGGTGCTGGCCACCGCCGCCGGTTCGAACACCCTCACGCACATCAACGATGCCGCATTCTGGTTGTTCAAGGGTTACTTCGACCTGTCGGTCAAGGACACCCTGAAGACCTGGGGTCTGCTCGAGCTCACCAATTCGGTAGCCGGCCTGAGCATGGTCATGCTCCTCAGCGTGTTGGTCTGATCAGCGCAAAGCTCAATTCGATTCCGGACCAAAAGGCCAGGGGTGCTCAAAGTCCATCGTTTCCGTGTTATAGGTCCCCGGACCAAGCTTTATCCAGTTTTTATCCGCTTTCGCAACATTAGCGTCCGGGTTGGCGCTGAACTCTTTCATGGCTGCCGGGCTCGAGCAGACGTAGAGCTTGCCCTTGTAGATATAGAATACGTTGGGATCAATATCCTTCCGCTCTCCTTTGGACATGCGGTTTGCGCAAAAGCCGCCATACTGCGGCTCAAATTTCGCGGGACTCTTGTCGAAGTCCGCCTTATTCGTCTTCGACGCGAATAAATAAGTTGCACCGTGATAGGTGCTGATGATGGAGGGGTTGCCTTTTACTGCTCGACCTTGCTTGAAATAGGCGACGGGATCATAGCCTTTGAGGATCACGTGGTAGCGCGTGAGTTTAGCGCGCGTTTGGGTTTTGGCGTCTTTTTCAGCCAGGACGATTGCGCCAACCGCGCTGCCGATCTGGTCAAGGGCGCGTATGGAGGTTTCGGACGCACGCATACGGGTTGGACCGGCGGTTAGAATCAGGGTTACGATACCAACTGCAGCAAGCGAACGTGAGAGGATTTTCATGCTTGAACTCTGAGTTGACGGTTTTGGTTGAGCTTGTCGGTGGAACGCAGCCGACCAACGCTCTGAGTTCCCGATCATGGTCCGGTTCGGGAAGGGTTGCAAAGTTTTACCTCCATGGACATCGAAATGGTATGAGGCCTTCTTCTGTGAGAAATGCGTTGGTCCGTTCCAGCTGCCGGACCAGCTCCATATACGCAGGTCCGGCATCCCGGACCCGTTGCGACTTCCCCAACGACTCGATTTCCCGCAGCACCGGCACCACTGCTACTATGCCGCAGTTCGCACTTGCACCCACGTGCTGGTGAGCGAGTTGCGCCACTGCGTTGGCGTCGCCTGCCTGCATTGCCGTTCGGAGCCTGGCGAGAAAGGCAGTGGTTTCCTCCAGATACGCCTGCACAAGGTCCCGGAGCCCTGCCGGCTCACCCGCGCAAGCTTCGAGCAGCTGCGTCAGGTCCACCGGCGCGTTTGGTTCAACCGGGCCCAGTGCGGCGCCGGACACCGATTCCGCAGCACCTGCATCGGTCAGAACCGGTACGGGTTCTCTCGAGGCGGCAGGCGTTTCTGACGTCCGTCGCCGTACCCTCGATTCCCATTGCGCCCAGCGTTCCAGCGCCGCTTTAAGTTCCGCCGGCCGGATCGGCTTGCTTAGGTAGTCGTCCATGCCGGCCTCAAGGCACTTCTCACGGTCGCCCTGCATGGCGTTAGCCGTCATGGCAATGATGTACGCGGGCGCGTTCCATGGGCATTGCCCGTCCTGTTCCCGGCGCCGGATTGCGCGGGCGGTTTCGTACCCGTCCATTTCGGGCATCTGGCAGTCGAGAAGAACGATGTCGTAAGGGATGTGCTGCAGCGCTTCGAGAGCTTCCAGCCCATTGGCGACGGCGTTCGCCCGGCAGGACAGGTTGCGCAGCTGCGCCAGTGCTACTTTCTGGTTGATGGGGTTGTCTTCGGCGACCAGAATCCGGATCGTGCCCCCCGCGCGGCTAGGGAATGCCGTCGGGAGACTGCCACATTCGGCGGTCGAAGTTCGTGCGCCTGGCGGAGCTTCCGCGCAGGTTTCCGTGAGTGCATTTACCAGGCAGTCAAACAGGCGCGACTGTTTGACGGGCTTGACCAGGTATGCGTGCAGCCCGGCTTCCCGCAATTCGCCGGCGGCGAGCGATTGTCCGAGCGAGGTCAGGACCACCAATCGGGTCGACGCGATGGTGGGGTCGGCTTTGATCACGCGCGCCAAGTCAAAACCGTCGAACTCCGGCATCTGCACGTCCAACAACGCCAACGTGAACGGATCGCCGGCGGCCGCCGCGGCGCGCAGCGCCTGCAATGCCTCTTTGGCCCCGGGCACGTCGTAGGGCCGCATCTTCCAGGTGGAGGTCTGGTGGAAAAGAATTTCGCGGTTGACCGCGTTATCGTCCACGATCAGCACGCGCACCCGGAACAGGTTGCGGTCGTCGCGGTCTGCCGAACGCGCGCCCGCCGGCTGCTTGTCGAATCGGGCGGTGAACCAAAACGTTGACCCCTTTCCCGGCTCGCTCCGAACGCCGATCTCGCCCTGCATCAGCGTCACGAGTTGTTTGGCGATGGCGAGGCCCAGGCCGGTACCGCCGTACCGGCGGGTGGTTGAACCGTCCGCCTGTGTGAACGGCAGGAACAAACTGGACTGCGCTTCCGGCGGGATCCCGATGCCGGTATCGCTAACTTCAACCCGCACAACGGCCTGCGTTTCAGTTTCTTCCGCCAACTCGGCCCGGATCACCACTTCCCCGGCGCGGGTGAACTTCACCGCGTTGCCGATGAGGTTGGTAAGAACCTGCCGCAGTCGTCCCGGGTCGCCCCGAAGGTGTGTGGGCATGCCGGGCGCAATCATCGCCGCCAGCTCAAGCCCTTTAGTTTGGGCTCGCTCGGCCAGGAAATGCACGGTGCTTTCAATCGTCTCGCCCAAGTCAAAGTCGAGCAGTTCAAACGTCAGTTTGCCAGCCTCGATCTTAGAGAAATCGAGGATGTCGTTTATGATCGTCAGGAGGGTATCCGCGCTGGACTGAATTGCTTCCGCAAACTCGCGTTGGGCGGGCGCCAGTTTGCCTTCGAGCAACAAGCCAGTCATGCCGATGACGCCGTTCATAGGCGTTCGGATCTCATGGCTCATGTTGGCCAGGAATTCGCTTTTCGCCCGCGCGCCCATCTCGGCCGCGACCTTGGCGGCGCGCAGGTCTTCCTCGTCGCGCTTCCGCCGTGTGATGTCGCGCGACAGACCGAAAGTGCCGATCACGTTGCCCTCCTCGTCCCGGAAAGGCATTTTAGTGGTCAGTGCCCATGTTTCGCGTCCGTCGGGCCAAGTCTCCTTTTCCTCAATCCCGACGATCGGTTCACCGGTCGCGATGATACGTTGCTCATCGGTCAGCGCCTCGCTCGCGTGGGCGGACGTAAAAATTTCCGCGTCCGTCTTGCCGATGATCTCTTCGGCGCTCTTGAAACCGTGGGCCGACCACATTGCCCGGTTCGCCAGCAGGATCCGGCTTTCGCGGTCTTTGAAATAGATGTGGTCAGGGAGGCTTTCCATCAACATGGACAAGTAGTGCCGGTCCCTGACCAAGGCCGCATCGCGCGAACGCTGCTCGGTCACGTCCCGCACGACGCCATAAACGCGCCCGGGCGCCCCATACTTATCGCGGCAGATACGGAAACGCAGCTGGAGAAGACGCGGGGGACTGTTTCCTGGATGGGAGACGCTGACCTCGACGGCGGCTTCGTCGTTTGTTTCCACTGCAGCCGCGATCGCTTCGACAACTTTCGCACGGTCGCCGGGGTCGATCAGTTGCAAAAAATCGTCACGTTTGCCGGAGAAGCTACCGGGCGCCAGCCCGAAGTACGCATGGGCGCGGTCGTCGAGGTTCACCCTGCCGTCGGGCAAATCCCAATGGCACTCGCCCAGGCCGGCCGACGCCAGCGCAAACTGGAGGCGGTTCAGCAATTCTTCCACGGAGAAAAGGTCAGCGGTCATGGATAAGTGGCGAGCACCAGTTTTTGCAGGTGTGAAGAACGGCGCAAGCAGTTCCGGATTTAGTTGGCAATCTCGCCGATGAGTCGGCGTAGGGAACATTGATGGGACTGCATTAAGCCTATCGGTTGACCTTAAACCCCTGGTTGTAGCGGCGGCCGAATACTCGCCGGTTGGTTCATGGCTGTTTTAAAGGGAGCTTTGGGTTTGCAACGCCGGGCGCGATGCGGCTTCGGGCCGGGCCCGCTCGACAGCTGCCCGCATCCGTTCGGCCACCTCCTGCGCGAGCTTCACTTCGGCGGGGTCCACGCCCGCGACGCCGGCTGGTGGGCCGCCAGGAAGGCGACGACCCGGCCGCCCTCTTGCGGGTAGGCCAGGACGTCGA
>Ga0213876_10000499_pt1 | contig 30548 bp, 26 predicted proteins | sample BarmaccomBMRX_R9_FD_160113 | JGI IMG/M metagenome (GOLD analysis project Ga0213876, IMG submission 160113) | Root-associated microbial communities from Barbacenia macrantha in rupestrian grasslands, the National Park of Serra do Cipo, Brazil - RX_R9 | ecosystem: Host-associated > Plants > Roots... | reverse complement strand
CGACGCCGAGCGCGCCAACATCTACGAGCAGTACATCGACAAGGTCGGCGACCTCGTCAACGGCTACGTCAAGCGCTTCGAGCGCGGCGACATCATCGTGGACTTGGGCACGGTCGAGTCCGTCCTGCCACGCAACCAGCAGTCGCGCGGCGAGCAGTGGAACCAGGGCGAGCGCGTCCGCGTCGTCATCGACGACGTGTCGAAGGAGTCGAAGGGGCCGCAGGTCGTCACCTCGCGCACCTCGCCGGAACTCCTCAAGCGACTCTTCGAGATGGAGGTGCCCGAGATTTACGACGGCACGGTCGTCATCAAGTCGGCGGTCAGGGAGCCGGGCGAGCGCGCGAAGATCGCCGTCGCCTCGACCGAGCGCGACGTTGACCCGGTCGGCGCTTGCGTCGGCATGAAGGGCTCGCGCGTGCAGGCCATCATCCGCGAGCTGCGCGGCGAGAAGATCGACATCATCGAGTGGTCGGACGAGCCCTCGGTCTTCGCCGCCAACGCCCTCTCGCCCGCGAAGGTCAACCAGGTGCGCATCACCGACATCGAGCACCGCCAGATGGAGGTCATCGTCAACGAAGACCAGCTCAGCTTAGCCATCGGCAAGCGCGGGCAGAACGTGCGTCTGGCGACGAAGCTCGTCGGGTGGAACATCGACATCCGCAGCGAGGAAGAGCTCAAGCGCGAGGTCGCCGCGCAGATGGGCGCGATGATCGCCTCGGGCGAGTCCGTGCCGCTCGAACGCTTGCAGGGCATGAACCCGGCGATGGTCTCGACGCTCGCCGACCACGGCGTGGAAGACATCGAAGGGCTCGCCAACGCGACCGTGGACGACATCGCCGAGTTCCTCGACGTGAGTATCGATCAGGCCGAGGCGCTCATCGGCGCCGCGCAGGCCGTCGTCGAGCAGGCCCGCGCCTCCGCCGAGGCCGAAGAGGCCGCGGAGGGCGACGAAGAGTCTCCCGAGGCCGCGGAGGCTTCGGCAGACGAGCAAGGGAGTGCCGAGGTGGCTGAGGAGCAGGCGGAGGGCCAGCCAATCGAGCAGCACGCGGCGTCAATCGAGGAAGACCCGGACGCCGACCCGGGCGAGGTCGAGCCCTCCGAGGCTTCCATCGCCGAAGGGTACGACGAGGCGGCGCGCACGCGCCCGCCGTTCCTCGCCGAAGACCTCTCGCCCGACAACATCCTCGCGCACGACGCCGCCGAGCCGGTCGCCATGACCGAGGTCGAGCAGATGTCCGCCGACGAGTTGATCCTCCAGGGCGCCGGCCGCGACCTGCGCCCCGACACCATCACGCCCGCGCCCGACATCTTCTCGACCGAGGCCGCCGTCATCCAGAACAGCGGCGCCTACGCCGAGGAGGAGCGCCCCTCGACGCTCGACGTCGAAGGGCAGAGCGCCGCGGGCGGCGTCGTGCAGACCTCCGACGAGGAGTACGAGGACTCGACCATCTCGCCGCGCGGCGACTTCGCTTCGGAAGCCTCCGCGCCCGAAGTGCAGAACTCTTCGGAGCCGGCCGCCCCTTCCGGGGGCGAGCCCGCCCCGTCTGACAACGTTGCCGACGACGAGGCCAGTGATGCCCCTGCCGTCGAATAACCGCAGTCGTGCGGCCGCGCGCCCGAGAGTGTGGGCGCGCGACTGCTGCCCGCCTTAAGACCCTTCTCCGGCCGCCGGTGTGCGGCGCGCTTCGGAAGCGGGAGGAGGTTCAAGAGGCGTCTTGACACTAACCCGTGAAGCGCGCGGCGCCGTTTTATTAGAAGCGTCGAAGAAGGAGTACATGTCAGCAGCTCACACTTCAAAAATCAGAATTTACGATCTCGCCAAAGAGCTGAAGATGGAGTCGAAGCGCCTCCTCGAAGAGGTGCGGCGCGAGGGCGTTGACGTGTCCGTCCCGTCGAACACCATCTCGAAAGAGCTGGCCGAGAAGATCCGCAACAAGTATTTCCCCAAGAAAGAGCCGACCGTCCAGCGCTCGATCCGCGTCGTCAAGAAGGCGAAGCACGACGAGCCGGCGCACGCGCCCGAGCCTTCGGAGGCGCCCGTGCCCGAGGTCTACGACGAGCCGCACGACGAGCACGCGCCCGAAGCGCCCGCGGCCGAAGCGCAGCCGCCCGCGGCCGACGCCGGCGGCATCCGCCCGCTCACGCCGCGCGTGATGAGGCTCGCGCCCGCCGCGCGCGCCGAGCACCCCTCGGCCGCGCAGACCGCGCCGCCGCCCCCCGTCGTGCACGCCGACGGCGGCGGCACCGCGCCCGCGCACGCCCCCGAGCCGGAGCCCGTGCCCGCGGCCGAAGAGCCGCGCGTGGAAGAGACCGTCACCTACAGCCCGATTGAAGAAGCCGCCCCCGGGGCGGCGGAGCCCGAATTGCAAGAAACACCCCAACCGCAACAGCCCGCCCCGGCCGCGACGCCGGCCCCGGGCCGACAGATCAGAGCGCTCCGGCTGACGGCCGACGCGCTCAAGGCCGGCGTCCAGCCCGGCCAGCGCATCCACGCCCCCGTCGCGCCGCCGGCCCCGGCCGCGCCCGCGCGGGGCCGTGACGCCCGCGACGCGCGCGGCGCCCGCGGTAACGACCGCGGGCGCGGAGCGCGCGGCCACGAAGTTGACGCCTCGCTCCACGGCACGCCCGGCGAGACCGCCACGCCGCAGACCACCTACATCCCGCCCGCCGACGCGCGCCGCCCCGGCGGCCGTTCGGGTCGCGGCGGCCGACCCGCCCCCGGGGCAGGCCGTCCCGGCGACCGGCGCGGCGGACGCGGCTTCGAGCGCGACTTCGTCGTGCCGAAGGCGCTCCGGCTCGAAGACCGCATCGCGCAGTCGCTCAACCCCGCGGCGGCCGGCGCCTCGGCCGACCTCAAACAGGTGCGCCTCGTCGAGGGCGCGACCGTCAAGGAGTTCGCCGAGAAGACCGGCATCCGCCCGAAGGACATCCAGGCGCTCCTCTTGCAGCGGGGCGTCTTCGCCACGCTCAACCAGCCGCTCGACAACGAGATGGCGAAGGAGTTGGGCCGCCGCTTCGGGTTCGACGTGCAGTTCCTCGGCTTCGAGGAGATGGTGGCCGACGAAGAGTTGGAGCAGTTGATCGAGTCCGACGTTGACGACGTGGAGGAGGCGCGCGCGCCGGTCGTCACCGTCATGGGCCACGTCGATCACGGCAAGACCTCGCTGCTCGACGGCATCCGCCGCGCCAACGTCGCCGCGGGCGAGGCCGGCGGCATCACGCAGCACATCGGCGCCTACAGCGTCCAGGTGCCGAGCGCCGACAACCCCGACGACAAGCGCCGCGTCGTCTTCCTCGACACGCCCGGCCACGAGGCGTTCACCATGATGCGCGCCCGCGGCGCGAAGGCGACCGACGTGGTCGTCCTCGTCGTCGCGGCCGACGACGGCGTCATGCCGCAGACCGTCGAGGCCATCGAGCACGCCCGCGCCGCGCACGTGCCCATCGTCGTCGCCATCAACAAGATCGACAAGCCCGACGCCAACCCCGACCGCGTCCGCCAGGAACTCGCCGTGCAGGGCCTCCAGCCGGTCGAGTGGGGCGGCGACATCGAGATGGTGCCCGTCTCGGCCAAGAAGCAGGAGAACATCGGGACGCTGCTCGAGACCATCCTGCTCACGGCCGACATCCTGAACCTGAAGGCTTCGCCGACGCGCCTCGCCTCCGGCGTCGTGCTCGAAGCCAAGCTCGACCGCGGCCGCGGCGCCGTCGCGACGGTGCTCGTCCAGCAGGGCACGCTCCGCGTCGGCGAGCCGTTCATCGTCGGCCAAATCTTCGGCAAGGTGCGCGCGATGTACGACGACCGCGGCAACCACATCGACGAGGCCGGCCCGGCCACGCCCGTCGAGGTGCTCGGCCTCCAGGGCGTGCCGCAGGCGGGCGAGACCTTCCAGGTCGTCGCCGACATCACCAAGGCGCAGCAGATTTCGCACCACCGCCAGATGGTCGCGCGCCAGCAGACGCTCGCGCAGACGACCAAGCGCGGCATCGAGGCGCTCGGCGAGGCGCAGGTCAAGGAGCTTTTGACCGTCGTCAAGGCCGACGTGCAGGGCTCGGTCGAGGTGTTGAAGAGCACGCTGACGAAGCTCTCGACCGACACGGTCAAGGTGCGCGTCGTCCGCTCCGGCGTCGGCGCCATCACCGAGTCGGACGTGCTGCTCGCCGCCGCTTCGCAGACCGAGGCCGCCGGCCGCGCGGTCGTCATCATCGGCTTCAACGTGAGGCCGGAGGTGAGGGCCGCCGAACTCGCACGGCAGGAGCACGTGGACATCCGCCTCCACTCGATCATCTACAAGGTCGAGGAGGAGATTCGCGCCGCCATGATCGGCATGCTCGACAAGATCGAGACCGAGAAGATTCTGGGCAAGGCGCTCGTGCTCCAGACCTTCCGCGTGCCGAAGGCGGGCGTCATCGCCGGCTGCCGCGTCCTCGACGGGGTCATCCGCCGCAACACGCGCGCCCGTCTCATTCGCGACGGCGTCGTCGCCTGGGAGGGCAACATCGGGAGCTTGCGCCGCCTCAAGGACGACGTGTCAGAGGTGCGCGAGGGCTACGAGTGCGGCATCGGCCTTGAGAACTTCAACGACATCAAGGACGGCGACCAGATCGAGTGCTACGTCATCGAGCAGATCGCCGCGACGGAACTGTAAGGGTGTGAACCGTGAACCCTGAACCGTGACAAGATAAAAAACAGCATTTCACTCGTCACGGTTTACGGTTCGCGGTTCACGAGTTTTATGAGACGGCCAGAGCAATTAGCGGAAGTGATTCGCGAAGAGGTCAGCCAGATCGTGGGGTTTGAGCTGGAAGACCCGCGGGTCGAGCGTGTGACGGTGACGGACGTGCGGGTCACGGAGAACCTGCGGGACGCGAGCGTCTACGTCACGGCCGAAGGCACCGAGGCCGAGAAGGCTGACGCGATGAAGGCGCTCCAGAAGGCCGCGCCCTACGTGCGCCGCCAGCTCGGCATCGCCTTGAACCTCAAGTACACGCCCGAGCTGCACTTCGTCCGCGACACGGTCGAGGAGGCCGCCACCCGCGTCGAAGAGCTGCTCTCCGAGATCAAGACGGAAAGCCAGACCCGGCCCTCCCCCTCCCCGGAGGGGGCCGGCGAAGAAGAGGAGAAAGGACGTAAACCGTAAACCGCAAACCGTGACGGGAGGAATCAAATCCTTCCTGTCACGGTTTGCGGTTTACGGTTTACGCTTGCATTGAAATGCTCAGTCAAGTGGTTGAACTGATCGAGTCGAAGCGCCGCTTCGCGATCACGTCGCACATCCGCCCCGACGGCGACAGCCTCGGCTCGTCGCTCGGACTCTTTTGGCTGCTGCGCGCCCTCGACAAGGAGGTCGAGGTCGTGATGCGGGACGCCGTCCCGCACGCCTACCAGAAGCTCCCCGGCTCGGAGCTGGTGCGGGTCACGCCGCGCATCGACCGGCAGTACGACGCCGTCTTCGTCATCGAGTGCTCGGACATCACGCGGCCGGGCGTGATCGATCTGGAGCGGCAGTTCGTCGTCAACATCGACCACCACTCGACGACCGCGCTCTTCGGCGACATCAACTGGATCGACTCGACGGCCTCGGCCGTCGGCGAGATGATCTACAACCTCTGCAAGGCGCTCGGCGTCCGCGTCACGCGCGAGATCGCCGAGTGCGTCTACACCGCGCTCATCACCGACACCGGCTCGTTCCACTACTCGAACACTTCGGAGCGCACCTTCAAGGTCGCGTCCGAACTCGTCCGCGCGGGCGTCAAGCCGGCCAAGGTCTCGCAGGCCGTCTTCGCCAACTACCCGTGGAGCAAGATCGAGCTGATGAGCGAGGTGCTCGCGACCGTCCGGCGCGACCAGTCGGGGCGCGTCGCGTGGCTCGTGCAGACGCTCGACATGCAGGAGCGCACCGGCGCCTCGGACGAGGACGGCGACGGGTTCGTCAACTACCCGATGAGCTGCGGCGACGTGGAGGCGTGCGCCTTCTTCAAGGAGACGGCGCCGAACGTCTACCGCGTCTCCTTGCGTTCGAAGTGCGACGTGAACGTCGCGCGCATCGCCGAGCGCTTCCGCGGCGGCGGCCACCGCAACGCGGCCGGCTGCACCTTCAACGGCGCCTGGGACGAGGCCGAGCGCGAGGTCGTCGGCCAGCTCGTCTACGCCGTCGAGCACCGCGGCGAGAACGGGACGGGCGCGCTCCAACTCCCGCCGCAGCAGGAGATCGTCCCCGCGCCGGGGCCGCGCAAGCCCGAGCGGGACGCCAGAACTTAGAGGATTTGAAATTTCAAATTTCAAATCCTGATGTGTTAACCTTCGCGGCTGAAAGCCCCGAAGCAACACCGCACCGAAGGGACGCCGACACAGCCGGGATGTGATGTTTCCACATTTGAATGAACGTGGCTCAATTGAAGGCAAGGCATGACTTGGTTTCGTAAAAAGAACCAGCGGATCGAGTCCGTCCCGGCCGAGGAGCGCAAGGTCAAGACCGAGGGCGTCTTCGAGAAGTGCCCCGGCTGCGACGCCGCGCTCTACACGCGCGAGCTGGAGGAGTCGGCCTACGTCTGCACCCACTGCGGCCACCACTTCCGCATCGGCGCGCGCCAGCGCCTCGCGCTCCTCTACGACGAGGGCAAGTACGAGGAGCTGGACGCCGAGGTCATCTCCACCGACCCCCTAGAGTTCGTGGACACCAAGCCCTACCGCGAGCGGCTCGAACAGGCGCGGCGCAAGACCGGGCTGCCCGAGGCCGTCATCAACGCGCGCGGCCGCGTGGGCGACCACCCCGTGCTCGTCGCGGCGATGGACTTCAGCTTCCTCGGCGGCTCGATGGGCAGCGCCGTGGGCGAGAAGATCACGCGGCTGGTCGAGCGCGCGACGGAAGAGCGGGCGGCCGTCGTCATCTTCAGCCAGTCGGGCGGCGCCCGCATGCAGGAGGGCACCCACAGCCTCATGCAGATGGCGAAAATCTCCGCCGCGCTCGCGCTGCTCGCGGAGGCGCGGCTCCCCTTCATCTCCGTCATGAGCGACCCGACGACGGGCGGCGTCACCGCCAGCTTCGCCATGCTCGGCGACCTCAACGTCGCCGAGCCGAAGGCGCTCATCGGCTTCGCCGGCCCCCGCGTCATCGAGCAGACCATCCGCCAGAAGCTGCCCGAGAACTTCCAGACCGCCGAGTTTCTTTTAGAGCACGGCATGCTCGACGCCGTCGTTGACCGCCGCCAGATGCGCGACTGGATCGTCCGCGCCCTCGACTTCACCTACAACCCCGAAGGCAAGCTCAAGCCCTTCAAGGCCGAACTCAAGCCCGGCCAGAACGGCGACGGCGCCCTCAACGCTTCTCCGGCCGAACAACCCGAAGCCAAGACCGAAGTCTAAAACTGATATAAACTCCGTCCGTGAACTTCGACGAGTCGGTCAGCTACCTCTTCGGCCTCGGCCACGAGACCGTCGCCATCAAGCTCGGCCTTAAGAACGTCACGCGCCTGCTCCGGCGCCTCGGCGACCCGCAAGCCTCCTTCCCTTCAGTTCAAATCGCCGGCACGAACGGCAAGGGCTCGACCGCGGCGATGCTCGACTCAATCGCGCGCGCGGCCGGCCTGCGCGCGGGGCTCTACACGTCGCCGCACCTCGTCTCTGTCACCGAGCGCGTGCGCGTCGGCGGCCTTGAAATCTCTCGCGTTGAGTTCGCGCGCCAGGCGACGCTCGTGCGCAAGGCAGCGGAAGAGGTCGAGCGCGAGTCGGGCGCGCTGCCGACCTTCTTCGAGCAGGTGACGGGGGTTGCGCTCTCGGCGTTCGCGGACGAGAAGGTCGGGATTGCCGTTCTCGAAACGGGGCTCGGCGGCAGACTCGACGCGACGACGGCCGCGGGCGCGCGCTGGGTCGGAGTCACGCCCGTCGCGCTCGACCATCAGGAGTATCTAGGGAGCACACTCGCCGAGATCGCCGCCGAGAAGGCGGCCATCATCCGCCCCGGCGTGCGCGCAGTCCTCGCCCCGCAGGAGCCGGAGGCCGCCGAAGTCATCCTCCGCCGCTGCCGCGAGTGCGGCGTCGAGCCGCGCTTCGCGACCGAAGAAGTTGAAGTCGAAGAGGCCGGCGCGGACGGACGGCTGCGCGTGAGGCTGCGCACCGCGCGCGACGAGTACGCGGGCGTGCGGCTCGCGCTGCGCGGCCGGCACCAGTTGACGAACGCGGCCGTCGCGGTCGCGCTCGCCGAGGTGCTCGCGGAGGACGGCTTTGCAATCTCGCGCGAACACATCGTCGAAGGGCTCGAAACGGCAGAGCACGCGGGGCGTTTGGAATTGGACGAGCGGCGGCGGCCGGCCGTCCTCTACGACGGCGCGCACAACGTCGCGGGCGCGCGCTCTCTGCGCGCCTACCTCGACGAGTTCGCGCCCCGCGAGGGCGTGACGATGGTCTTCGGCGCGATGCGCGACAAGGAGCTTGAGGAGATCGGGCGCGTCCTCTTCCCCGCCGCGCGTCAACTCGTCCTGACCTCGCCCGCGAACCCGCGCGCCGCCACGGTCGAACAACTGCTCCGCGCCGTGCCCGTCCCGCCCTCTTCGAGTACAATCGCGCTCGCGCCTTCGAGCAGCGACGCGCTTCTGATCGCGCGGACGCACACGCCGCCCGGCGGCCTGGTCTGCGTGACCGGCTCGCTCTACCTCGTCGGCGAGGTGAAGGCCCAACTCGAACCCACCGCCGGAGAGTCCTGAGAGATGGCCGAAGTCTCCGAATCGAAACGCCTGTGGCGCACCGCGCTCGTCGTGGCGGGCGTCGGCCTGATTATCCTCGTCCCGCTGGGCTGGCTCGCGCTGCGGATGTGGGACGACACCGTCCAGCGGCGCGTCATCGCGGCCAACGAGTCGTCCGCGCTCACCAACCTCGAAAACGTACAGGCCGCCGAGGACTTGTACTTCAGGGCCAATGGTGACTACGGCACGCTCCAACAACTCATCGATTCGGGCATCTTCGCGTCCACGGTGAGCGGCGACCCACCGGTCGCGAGCGGCTACGTCTACACCGTCCGCGTGCAGCCCCGAACCGACACGCAGGCGCCCTCCTACAGCGTCAACGCCGACCCCGTCCGCGCCGACGGGCGCGACGCCACCGGGCGCCGCCACTTCTTCGTCAGCTCCGAGGTCATCGGCGTCCGCTTCAACGAGTCGCGCCCCGCGACCAAAGATGACAAGCCGCGCCCGAAGATGCAGGAGTATTGATGGAGGTGACCGACATCACGGAGAAAGAGCAGCCGGAGGTTCTGTCGAGCGAAGAGGTCTTCGGCGGCAAACTCATCAGCGTCGTCCGCGACACCGTGCGCGAGGGCGAGCAGACTTACCTGCGCGAGGTCGTGAGGCACCCGGGCGGGGCCGCGGTCGTGCCCCTCTTCGCGGACGGCACGGTCGCCTTCGTCAGCCAGTACAGACACCCGACGCGGAAGTACGTGCTGGAACTGCCCGCGGGCAAGCTCGACCCGGGCGAGCGCGCCGCCGAGACGGCCGCACGCGAGCTGGAAGAGGAGTTGGGCGTCGTCGCCGGCCGCCTGGAACAGCTCTCGGAGTTCTACACGACGCCCGGCTTCTGCACCGAGCGGCTGTGGGTCTTCCTCGCCACGGACTTGAGAGAGACCGCGCGCCGGCACGAGGAGGACGAGATCATCGAGGTCGTCCGCATGCCCTTTGCGCGCGCGCTTGAGATGGCCGCGGCGAATGAGTTCGAAGACGCCAAGACCATCATCGGCCTCCTCCTCGCCGCCCGGCATTCGGGCGTCAAGTTTTAATTTCAGATTTCAAATTTGAAATCTCAACTTCCACACACCCCGCCGCCCCGCCCGCCGACATTTTTGAACTACGTCCACACGGCCGTCGCCTGGCCGCTGGTCGCGCTCTACACGGTCTTGATGGGGTCTTTGTCGCTGGCCTGCTCGCTCTTCGACCGGGGCGGACGTTGGCAGCATTGGTGCGCGAGCACCTGGAGCCGGATGATCGCGCGGACGGCGCTGCTCGACGTGCGCGTCCGCGGCGCCGAGCACCTGCGCGCGGGCGAATCTTACGTCTTCCTCTCGACGCACCAGAGCTGGATGGACATCCCCGTCATGCTCGGCTACCTGCCCCGCCAGCTCCGCATCGCCGCCAAGCGCGAAGTCTTTCTGATCCCCTTCCTCGGCTGGCACATGCGGCGCTCGGGGCAGATACCGATCAACCGCGGCTCGACGGCCGAGTCAATCGAAAGCCTCCGCCGCGCGGCGCGACTCCTCGGCGGCGGCGTCTCGGCCTTCCTCTTCCCCGAAGGCACACGCACGCGCGACGGCTCGCTCCAGCCCTTGAAGAAGGGCGGCTTCCGGCTCGCGCTGGAGTCCGGCCTCCCCATCGTGCCCGTCACCATCGTGGGCACGCGCCGCGCGATGCCCCGCGGCTCGATGGTGCTGCGCGCCGGCCCCGTCGAGATGCACATCGACGCGCCCATCCCCACCCGCGGCCTCGACGACGCAGACCTCCCCGCCCTCATGCAAAGAGTGCGCAGGGCGATGGAGAGCCACTTCGAGGCGTGAGCCGTGAACCGTAAACCGTGACAAGATAAAACCTGCTTTCACTTGTCACGGTTTACGGTTCACGGTTCACGCGAACGAAGTGAGTTGACCCTCCCGAGCGGCATCTCTTACACTCGAAGTCGTGAGCACGCCACCCATCACATTGCCGGCCGAGGGCGCGGAAGGGATTCCGCTGGAAGAGCCGCCGCAGCCGCCCGCGTACGCGCCTGACAACCCGCCGTGGGGGCTCCCGGGCGCGCTCGGGTTGCTGATCCTGAGCTTCGTGCTGATGGTGGTGACGCAGGTCGTCTGCCTCGTCCCCTACGCGCTGCGGCGCGGCGTGAAGCTCGACGAGCTGCCGCAGTTCGCCCTCAACGACCCGGGCGCCATCTTCGTCCAGATCGCCTCCATCATCCCGGCGCACCTGCTCACGCTCGGGGCGGCCTGGCTGCTGGTGACGCGGGTCGGCAAGCTCCCCTTCCTGAAGATGCTCGGGCTCGAATGGGGGTGGGGCCGCGGGCTCACCTTCTGGCGTTGCGTCGGGCTGGCCGTCCTCCTCTACCTGGCCGGTTGGAGCATCCTCCAGGTCTCCGGGCCGACCGACAACGCGCTCGAACGGCTCATCCAGAGTTCGCGCGCCGCGGCGCTCGCCACCGCCTTCGCCGCGACCTTCACGGCGCCGCTCGTCGAGGAATTAGTCTTCCGCGGCCTGCTCTACTCCGCGCTCCGGCGGCTGGTGGGGAAGGTGTGGGCCGTCGCGGTCGTCTTCCTGCTCTTCGCGCTGATCCACGTCCCGCAGTACTGGCCGAGCTACGGCGTCATCGCCACCATCCTTTTGCTGAGCTTCACCCTCACGATGCTCCGCGCGCGCACCGGCAGACTGCTCCCCTGCTTCGTCGTCCACCTCATCTTCAACGGCGTCCAGTCCGTCATCATCGTCGCCGAGCCGTACCTCAAGAGCTACGTCGAGAAGAACGCCGCGCCCTCGCCGGGGCTGCTGCTTGAGCTGCTCTTGAGGCTCTTCGGCGCCGCCTTCTGAGATGAGCTTCGAGGTCGTAGTCGTCGGCGGCGGCATCGGCGGGCTCACCTGCGCGGCGCTGCTCGCGGCGCGCGGCGTGGGCGTCTGCCTCCTGGAGCGCGCGTCGCGCGCGGGCGGCTGCGCCGCGAGCTTCGAGCACCTCGGCCACGAGTTCGAGACGGGCGCGGGTCTCTACGCCGGCTGGGGGCCGGGCGACTTGCACGATCGCGTCTTCGCGGAGTTGCCGGTCGCCGCGCCCGAGGCGCGCGAGGTCTTGCCCGCCTACACCGTGCGCCTGCCCGGCGGCGCGGACGTGCGCGTCGGCGGCACGTCGGAAGAGTTCGACGAGACGCTGCGCGCCGCCTTCCCCGAATGCCACGCCGCGGCCGTCCGCTTCTACCGCGACGCTTCACGGATAGCCGAAGCGCTCCGCCGCGCAGCACGTCACACGCCCGCGCTGGCAAACGCGTCGAAGCTACAGCTCATGCGGCTCGCCGCCACCGAGCCGCGCCTCGCCCCGAGCATCCTCGGCGCCCGCGGCGACACCGCCGACAAGCACCTCGCAGACACCTCCGGGCGCTTCCGGCGCTTCGTTGACGCGCAGCTCCAGACCTTCGCGCTGACCCCCTCCGACTCTTGCTCGTACCTCTACGCCGCGGTCGCGCTCACAGAGCCGCTGCGGCCGATGCACGCGCTGCGCGGCGGCGCACAGGCCCTGGCCGATGCCCTGACCGAATCGATCACGAAGAGCGGCGGGACTGTCCGTCTCGACACGACCGCGCTCCGGCTCGCCTTCGATTCAAAGGGGCGCGCCAACGGCGTCACGCTCCTCAGCGGCGAGACCGTCGGCGCGAGCCGCGCCGTCGTCAGCAACCTCACCGTCTGGGACACCTTCGGCAAGCTAGTCGGCGCCGAGCGCACGCCCGCAACCATCCGCGCGCAACTCAAAGCCCTGCGCGGTTGGGGCACGTACCAGATTTTTGTGAGCCTCGACGAAGAGGCCGCGCGCCGTCTCCCTTCGGACAAAATCCTCGCGCTCGACGACTGGCAGGAGGGGCGAGAGTTCGACGCCGAGGGCGCGCTCTTCATGCTCGGCGCCGCGCCCGCCTGGGACGCGCGCGCGCCCGCGGGCAAACGCGCCGCAACCGTCTCGGCCTTCACCGACGCCGAGCAGTGGTTCGCCTTCCACTCCGACGAGACGGAGCACGAGGAGCAGGACGCGCGCACGCTCGAAGCCCTCTGGTCGCGCCTGCACGCCGCGCTCCCCGAGCTGGGCGACGGCGCCGAAGTCTTCGAGACGGCCACGCCGCGCACCTTCTACGAACGCACGCGCCGCCGGCTCGGCATGGTCGGCGGCCTCGCGCGCACGCCCGACCTGCTCGACGGCCCGCACGCGCTCACGCACAAGACACACGTCCCCAACCTCCTCCTCGTCGGCGACACGGTCTTCCCTGGCGCCGGCCTCGCCCCCGTCACGCACTCGGCCCTCGTCGTCGCGAACGAGATCGCGCCCGTCAAAGCATGAGAAGAAGATGGAAATGGCTCGCGGCCCCGGCGCTCGCCTTCGTCCTGGCGGGCTGCGCGTTCTACGCGGTGCTGTCGCGGACGAAGGGCCTGGCCGTGCCTGAGCACAAGTATTTCCAGAAGGACGCCGGCCGGCCGTTAGCCATCGCCCACCGCGGCGGCGGGGGACTGTGGCCTGAGAACACGCTCTACGCCTTCGAGCACGCGGCGGCCCTGGGCGCGGACGTGATCGAGACGGACGTGCACGCGACGGCCGACGGCGAGCTGGTCATCTTCCACGACGACGTTTTGCAATGGACGACGGACGGCACGGGACGGCTCAGCTCTCTAACGCTCGCGGAGTTGAAGCGCCTCGACGCCGGCTACCGCTTCTCTACGGACGGCGGCCGAACGTTCCCGCTCAGGGGCTCGGGCGTCAGTATCCCGACGCTGCGCGAGGTCTTCGCGGCCCTCCCGCAGATGCGCTTCAACATCGAGCCGAAGCAGGCCGTGCCCTCTTTGACGGCGCCCCTCTGCCGCCTGATTCGTGAATACGGCATGACGGACAAGGTGCTGGTCGCCTCGTTCAGCGGGGCCGTGCTCGCGGAGTTCCGGCGCGAGTGCCCCGAGGTCGCGACCTCCGCCGCGCCCGGCGAGGTCGCGAACTTCCTGGCACTACAACGCGCGGGACTTGCCGCCTCTTATAGCCCTTCGATGCAGGCGCTCCAGGTGCCGGAGCAGGCCGGAGGGCTCCGCGTGCTGACGCGCGACTTCGTCGCGGCCGCGCACGGCCGCAACCTGCGAGTCCACGTCTGGACGGTCAACGAAGAGGCTGACATGCGCCGCCTCTTCGAGATGGGCGTGGACGGCATCATGTCCGACTACCCCGACCGGCTCCTCAAAGTCCTCGGCCGCCCCGCCCCGCATTGAACGTCCATTCCCGACGCACTTCATCAAAAACGAAATCGCCCCGCCGGTGGCTAAGACCGGCGGGGCGATTCACGTTCTTCGAAAAGGGTGAGGCTACTGATCCCGGTTCGGGCGACCCGGCTCGATGGTTCTCTCGCGTATCGGCCTCTCCCCCGGCTCGAAGCGCGTGGGCGGGCTGACGGGCGTGGGGTTCACCGGCGTGAAGTCACGACCGCCGCCGTTGCCCGGACTGCCGCCACCGCCCGAACCGCCCGAGCCGCCGCCGGGGACGCCGCCACCGCCGCCGGGGATGCCGCCGCCCCAAGTCCTGCCGCCGCCGCCGGAGCCGCCCGTGTAGACCGGCATCCAACGTGTCACAGGCCCGAGGACGCCTATCCCGTAGCCGAAGCCGTAGGGCGACCGCCAGCCGTAGCCGTAAGGCAGGAAGGTGTAGCAGCGCATGGAAGAGTTGAAGGCCCAGAAGCCGCTCGCCCAGTCGCCGCCGTAGGCGTTGTTGAAGCCGCCGAAGGCCGACATCAAGGCGCGGCGGTTGAGCTTCTCGTTGGCCTTCGCCAACTCCTTGCCGCGCTCGCGGCTCCAACGGTCAAGCTCGTCGCGCCACTTCTTGTCGAAGTTCGAGACCTCGGCGCCCGCGCCCGAGATGCGCGCGACCTTGCCGCCCTTCACTTTCGTGCCGGCGACGATCGCGCGGCCGTTCGTGACGACGACCTCCGCCGTCCCGGCCGCCGGCGCGTTGAAGCGGTAGACGCCGCCGCGCACGATCTTGACGACGGCGCCCGGCACGGCCACGTCGATTGAGAGGTTCATCTCGCCGTACCCGGTCGCCTCGACGACGGCGCTGCCGCTCGCGAGTTCCACACGCAGGTCGTCGAGTTCGGCGCCGGCCAGCGTGAACTCCGTGCCCCCGCCCGCGCGGAAGTAGGAGCCCGGGTTGAGCAGAATTTCGACCTGCCCGCCCGGCCCCGTGCGGACGGTGTCGCCGCTCCGCAGCTCGTCCTGGGTCGAGAGCGCGACCCATTCGGCCGAGGCCACGCGCCGCACCTTCACGTCGCCCGAGACGAAGTTGACGCCGCCCGCGCGCGCCGAGATGACCCGCGCGTCGCGCACGTCGGCGCGCACGACGCCCAGCGCGCAAGCGCAGACGAAGGCCAACGCCGTGAGACTCCGCAGTGAAGCTTTCTTGAACTGTTTCACGTGGGCACCGCCTTGAAAGATTCAGGAACCCGAGGGAGAGCTTTGTTAGTCCGCCGAAAGCATACCCCGGCGCCCCTTACATGACAAGGGCTTCCGACCGCACGAGCCGTCATGGCGCACGTCCCCTGCGGCTTTATCGACAAGGCGGCCTTCTTTTATTCCCTAGTGTCCGAGGGCCAGCTTCAAAGCCTCGGCCGCGTCCTGCTCGCCGCAGCGGACGACGGTCACGGCTTCGCCTTCGACGCGCACGCGCGTGACGGTCGCGCCCTCGCGCCACTCGCGCTCGGAGTCGCCTTGCGCGGCGGGGCCGGGCGCGGCGCGGCGCTGTTGCATCTGGTTGTAGGCGCGGAAGAACTCCTGCGCGTCGCGCGGCGTGTCCCAGACCGTCCGCCAGACGAAGAGCGGCGCGTGCCCTTCTCTCTCAAAAACAAACGAGCGGTCGCCGCCCCAGCCCGCGGCCGCGCGCTTCGCCTCATCCGCCGTGACGCCGTCCAACAGAAGCCCGCGCACGCCGACCTCGCCGAGCGGCGTCGTCGCCACCGGGCGCCAGCCCTCGTCCGCGAAGGCGTCCAGGTCAAGCTCGACCTCGCGCGGCGCCTCACCCGAGAGGTACTTCTCGGGATGGAGCACCTGCTCCGAAGACTGCGGCGGGCGGCGGAAGACTTCGTCAATGCTGACGGCCGGGCGCGCGCGCCGCAGCGTCTCGACGAAGTGCAGGCCGTCGCGGTAGCGGAAGATGAAGGTCTCGGTCAGGAGCGGCGGGAAGAAGGCGCCGATGCCCTTTCGATAAGGGGTGTAGCGCTCGTCCTCCTCGCGCGTCAGGTCTTCGACCGACTTGCGCGCCCAAGCGTCGCCCTGCGTGGCCCTGCGCTCGACGCTGACGGCGTCGCCCTCGACGAGCGCGAAGGCGGCCTCCTCGCGGTCGAAGCTGAAGGGGCGCGCGAGCACCATTTTGAGCAGATCGAAGTGCTGATCCTGTAGGGCGTGGACGAACTCGTGCGTGAGCAGACCGGAGTCGCGCACCCCGCCGCGCTCGGTGACGAGGAGCACCTGCTTGTCGAGCGGCGAGTAGGTGGCACCCGCGGTCGCCGCCGTGAAGCTGACCGCGAGCGAGGCGAGGTCAGTCCCCTCGGGCAGCATCCCGCCCGCGACCGCCAGACGGCTCAAGCCCTTCAGGTCGTCCGTGCCGAGCACGTCCGCGATCTCCTTCGTGCGCGTGCCGTACTCCCAGCCTGACAGCTCCGTCATCCCGACATCCGAGCGCCATTCGAGCCCGCGCACGCGCGACGCGGTCTCCGCCGCGCGGTCGCGCAGAGACTTCAGGCGCGGCGAAAGCGGCCGGAGCGGGAGCGGCGGCAGCGTCCTCCGGGCCGGCGCGGGCGCGTCCGGCGTGGCCGCCGCCACCGGCGCCACGACGCGCGGACGCGCACGCTTCGCCAGGAGCAACGTCAAGCCCGCCGCCGAGGCCGCCAGCACCGCGAAAAGGATTAAAAGATGACTTCCCCTTGTACGCATACCAAGACTTAGACGCCCGAACCGCCCCCTGCGCTGCCGCGATAACCTCTGCATTTACCCCAAGTTTGTAGGGGCTATGCTTACCTCTGCCCGATGGCTTGCGAAAGATCGAAACGGCAATAAGCTTGTCCTCTTCGTTCCACCTTCCCGCATCCCTTTTTCCGTAGAGAGTCCACGCGGCTCAACAACCATCCGCACGCAACTCCGCATCTGAGGGTCACATTCAAGGCAAGCCCCGAGGGCCGGCGGCGCGGCGCGCGCCCGTGCCTCCGTGCGGAGCGACTCCCCAGGCTCTCCGACCAGGAACGTTCAGCCGAACCGTATCAGGAGAGGAGCCTACACATGCCGCGACACCTTCCGAGGCCGCACGAACGCCTGCAAGTCTCCGAGCCCTGCTCGGCCGAGTGGGGTTCGATGTCCGGCGACGGGCGAGTGCGCTTCTGCGCGCACTGCCAAAAGCACGTACACAACCTGTCCGAGTTCACGCCGAGGGAGGCGCTCGACCTCGTCCTGCGCTCGGGCGGGCGACTCTGCCTGAGCATCGAGCGCGACGCGCGGGGCGTGCCGCGCACGCGCGCGCTCGCCGAGCCTCTCTACCAGATTGGCCGGCGCGTCTCGCGCCTCGCCGCCGGGGCCTTCGGCGCCGCGCTCACGCTCGGCTCCGCCGCGGCGGCGCGTGCGCAGGAGGCCGGCCCCGCGCCCGCGCAGCAGGTCGTCAACACAAGCCCCACAGCCCCGCCCGCCGAGGTTAAGTCCGGGGCCGTGACCAACACGACCGTTACTGACCTGCCGCTCGAAGGTCGCGGGGAGCCGCCCATGTTGAGGGGCCTCGTCGTCCTCGCCGCGCGCGAGCCGCTCATCAAGGCCGAGATGGATAACGACCTCGAAGCCGTCAAGCGGCTCCTGCTCTCCGAGGGGGCCGACGTCAACGTCCTCGACAAGAACTTCGGCATCACCGCGCTCGCACACGCCTTCATGAACGGCAACCGCGAGATGATGCGCGAGCTGCTCTGGCGCGGCGCGAGCGTCAACGCGCGGCTCGCGTACAGACAGACCGCGCTGATGCGCCTGCGCGAAGAGACTTCGGCCGAGGCCGTGCGCGACCTGCTCGACGCGGGGGCGAAGGTCAACCTGCGGGACGAGGACGGCGACACCGCGTTGATGCTCGCCGCCGAGCAGGGCCGGGCCGATGTCGTCGAACTCCTCCTGAGGGCCGGAGCCCGGGTCAACGTCCGGAACAAGGAGGGGCGGACGGCGCTGATGAACGCCGCGGCCGACGGCTCGGCGGACGCCGTCCGCCTGCTCCTACAGGCCGGCGCCGACCACTCGCTCCGCGACTCCGAAGGCCACACGGCCCTCTGGCACGCCCGCGACAAAGAGTCGGACGAAGCCGCCACCCTCCTCCTCGTCTACGGCGCATACGAAGAGCCGAAGGAGAAAGAAGAAGAACGTGAACCGTGAACCGTAAACCGTGACAAGAAGAAGATTGCTTTTCTCTTGTCACGGTTTACGGTTCACGGTTCACGGCTTTTTCACTTCGCGAAGTAGCCGCGGCGGCCGCGCGCGACGGCGTCGGGGTGGCGCGGGAGGCGTATGTGGATGGCGCGCCAGGCGCCGTCGCGCCGCTTGTTGGTGGGGCGGTAGGAGAGGCTGTAGACGGTGCCGAGGTCTGCCACGACGCGCTCGTAGGCGCCGGCCAGGTCTTCGAGTTTCTCCACCTCGTAGAAGAGTCCGCCGCCGGCCTCGGACAGCTCCCGCATCCGGTCGTGTGCGAGGTCGTAGGTCTCGGGCTGTATGTCCAGGGGGCTGAACGCCTCGTAGAACTCCGTGTTCGTCCAGACCGTGTAGACGACGCCGTCGAACTCCTGCACGCGGCTGCGTATCTCCTCGTAAGAGGTCTTCGAGCCGACGCCCGTCACGTTCGGCAGCGTCGAGTCGAGCCCGTCGCTCATCACGATGAGCGCGCGGCGGCGCGCCGGGTCGGCCCCGCGTTCGAGGAAGTCGAGCGCGTAGGCGAGCGAGTCGTGCAGGCGCGTGTCGCCCCCGGGCGGCGCCATGCGGTCGAGCGCAGCGTTCAGGCGCTCGCGGTCGCTCGTCAGGGGCGAGACGACCACGGCCTGCGCCGAGAAGGCGATGACGCCGACGCGATCCTGCGGCCGCGTGACGGCGACGAAGCGGCGCGCGGCGGCGCGGATGGTGTCGGTCACGCGCGCCGTCGAGCCGGAGAGGTCGAGCAGGAGGAGGAGGTCGAAGGGCGCCTCGGCCGCCTCGAAGTGCTCGACCTTCTGCTCGACGCGGTCTTCGTAAACCTGGAAGTCGGAGGCCGAAAGCCCCCGGAGGCCGCGCCCGCTCGCGCGCTCGACGACCGAGACGTTGAGCGTGACGAGGTCTGAATCGACGCGCACGACCTCGTCCTCGTCCACCTCCTGCGGCTCCTCTTTGGGCGCCGGGGGCGCAGACCTGACGGGGCCGTTGTCCTGCGTCTCCCTCACACGCGGCGTCTCGTTGGGCACGCGGCGCGGCCCAGAGCCGCCCGCCACACTTTCGCCCCCGCGTGCGGCCTCGAAGTTCGCCGCGAGCGTGTCGAGGCTGATGCGCCCGCGCCCGGAGAAGAGGTTGACGACGGGGCCGCCCGAACCCGTCTGGAACTTCCCGCGCAGCTCGCGCGCCTCCGAACGCTCCGACTCGACGCCGCGGCCGACGCGGACTGAGCCGTTGAGCGACTGCGCGGTGACGCTCGCGCCCGACGCGACGGGGAGCGCCACGCGCAGCTCGCCCGAGAGCGTCTGCGCGACCAGAGAGGCGGGCAGCCCCTTCACCTCCAACTCGCCGTCCGTCGTGTAGACCTTGAGCCGCGCCGCCGCGGGCACGCGCAGCCTCAAGTCCACACGCGGCGCGGACGCGGACGCGGCGGGTTCGACCGTGATCTTTAACGAACTCCCCTTCTCCACGTTGACCGGGAGCCTTGAGCCCGGCGCGGTCTTAGTGTTCCGACCCGCGCGGCGCCCGGCGGGCTTCGCGGCCTGCGTCGCCTCCGCGCCCGGCGCGACCGCGGCCGCCAGCCCGACCTGCTCGCCGTCCCAGACCTCGACCCACACGCCGCCGCGCCTGTTCTCGACCACGACCTCGCCGCCCGCCGGCAGCGCGAGGTTGACGAAGCCCGCCTCCCCCTCCTGCGCCGACGCCGGGACGGGCACACACACGCCGAGCAGCGCCGCGAACACCAGCGACAACCAGAACGCCCAGAATCTATGTTTCGACAGAGCCACGAAGGTTTGATGTCCACCCCACGCCCACATGGTTGCCGCCATTTTGCACCCAGACCTGCTCTGCGGGAAGGCAAAAGGCAAAAGGCAAGAGGCAAAAAGCAAAAATTGAAGAGAGGGGACACGCCCTTCGTCTTCACTTTTGCCTTTTGCCTCTTGCCTTTTGCCTTCCCCCGAAGGGGCTTATTCGAGCATGTCGAGCATGGAGCCGCCGCCGCCGGCGCTCGGGGGCGGCATGGGGCGGGCACCGCTGCCGCCGGAGCCCATGTCGCTGAGGCGGAGGAGGAAGTTGCCGGGGTTGGTCGCGTAGGAGACGGCGTCCTCCCTCTTCACCAGCCCCTCGCGGACGTAGCGTTCGAGCACGCCGTCGAAGGTCTGCATGCCGTCGAGATCGCTCTGCTCCATCGCGTCCACGAGCGATTTGCCTTCGCGCTCGCCGTACTCCATGTACTCGCGCGTGCGCGCGGTGGACTTCAGAATCTCGATGGCGGCGATGCGCCCCTGCCGGTCGGCGCGCGGGATGAGGCGCTGCGAGACGATGAAGCGGAATGACTGAGAGAGGCGCGTGCGGATGGACTTCTCTTCGTTCTTGGGGAAGACGCCGATGATGCGGTCAACCGTCTTCGCGGCGTCGATGGTGTGGAGGGTCGAGAGGACGAGGTGGCCCGTCTCCGCGGCTTCGAGCGCGACCTCGATGGTCTCGCGGTCGCGCATCTCGCCGACGAGGATGACCTTCGGCGCCTGGCGCAGGGCCGCCCGCAGGGCGAGGGCGAAGCTCGGCGTGTCCGAGTGCAGCTCGCGCTGGTGGATGGTCGAGCGCTTGTGCGCGTGCAGGAACTCGATGGGGTCTTCGATGGTGACGATGTGGTACGCCTTCGACTCGTTGACGAGGTCGATGACGGCGGCGAGCGTCGTGGACTTGCCCGAGCCGGTCGGCCCCGTCACCAGCACGACGCCGTTCTTGAGCCCGCAAATCTCCTTCAGCACCTCGGGCAGGTTGTAGTCGCTCCACTGCGGCGGCCGGTTGGGGATGACGCGCATGACGATGGCGTGCGTGCCCCTCTGCATGAAGATGTTGACGCGGAAGCGCGCGAAGCCGGGCGCGCTGAAGGAGAGGTCGGCCGAGCCGAACTTCTGCAAGTTCTCTCCGGCCGTCGTTTGGTTGCCGATGATGAGCTTGGCGAGCGCGGCTGTGTGCGTGGGCAGGAGCCTTTCAAGCCCGGGCACCTCGACCGACTGCAACTCGCCCAACAGCTCGACCTGCGGCGGGCGCCCCGGAGAGAAGATCAGGTCGCTGACCTTGTCGGAGACGGCCAGCATCCTTTGGAGGACGTTCAAAAAATTCAACTGCGGCGGCGCGCCCGCCGGGGGTGGCGGCGCGACAAAAGGCGCTTGCGGTGTGCTCATCTAAAATCTGCTCCGGGGGTCTGGGACGTAAAGTGATGCTCGGGCACGAGGGTGGTGGGTGGAAATCGGGAGGCCCGACGGGGCGGAACATGCCGGGCGCCCCCTACGTCTAAGATGACAGAACGGCGCACGACTTGGCAAGTGGGAATTTGTCCGCGGCGCCCGAAGGTTTCGCCCGCGCGCGCCGGGCGGCGAAACTTACGTAAACGTTCGAAACGGAAATGACACTCGTCTTGCAAACAACCGTGCCCGCTTGGGCGTACATCTGAAGGTCAGACGGCCGCGGGGCGTGCCCGTTCAGCAGTTAAGCCCCGCGCACCGGAAAGGAGGCGCGAGAGAGTATGGCGACGTACCGTGACCCCGCGAGAATTTTTGCCCCGCTGGAGATACTTGAGCGCATCCTTGAGATACGCGCCGACGCAGGCTACCAGCCCGTCATCTTCCTGCGCTCGGCCGATGACCTCGTCGCGTATTTCGACGCCTACGGCTTCGACGTCTACAGCTTCGACGAGCCCGAGGCCGAGTTCCGCTTCGGCGACTACCGCGCGCCCCTCGCCCCCGGCGGCGACCACGCGCACGAATCGCCGACGGCGCATTAGGGATAAGGCAAAAGGCAAACTTCAAAAGGCAAAAGGCAAAGGTGAAGAGGGCGCTGCTTCACCTTTGCCTTTTGCCTTCTTCAGAGGGCTTTAATCACCACAAACGTCACGTCGTCGCCGGAGCCGCGGCCGCCCGTCCATTCGAAGATGTCGTTGTAGATGTAGTCGATCATCTGGCGGGCGCGGAGGTCGCGGCTGCGGCGGACGGCGTCCACGAGGCGCGAGCGGCCGTACTCCTGCCCCTCGGGGCTCAGCGCTTCGGTCGCGCCGTCGGTGTAGAGGACGAGAATCTGGCCGGCGTCGATGGGCAGATAATATTCGTAATAGCGCGTGTCCTTGAAGAGCCCGAGCGGGAGCCCGCCGCGCTCGATGAAGCGCGGGCCGTCGGGGTTGAGGATGAGCAGAGGGTTGTGGCCCGCGTTGACGAAGGCCAGCGTGCGGTTCGTCGCGTCGAGCATCCCGTAGAAGCAGGTGACGAACTGGTGCGGGTCGATGGACTCCCAGAGCAGAAAGTTGACCTTCGCCATCGACACGTTCGGCGCGTAGCCGGTGTGGATGGCCGCGCGTAAGGACGCCCGCAGGAAGGCCATCAGGAGCGAGGCCGGCACGCCCTTGCCCGAGACGTCGGCGATGACGAGCCCGAGGTGGTCTTCGTAGGGCTTGACGAAGTCGTAGTAGTCGCCCGAGACCTCCTCGGTCGAGAAGTTGTAGGCCGAGATGTCGAAGCCGTCCACCTCCGGATCGCGCTCGGGCAGGAGCGCCAGCTGCACCTGGCGCGCGACTTCGAGCTGCGCTTCGAGCCGCTTCTTCTCGACCAACTGTTCGTGGAGCATCGCCTTCTCGACGATGATGGCGACCTGCGAGGCGAGCAGCATGAGGAGCTGCTTGTCGTCCTCGGTGTAGGCGTTGAGGTCGTCGGATTCGAGATCGACGACGCCGATGACCGAGTCGTTCGAGATGACGGGGGCGACGACCTCGGAGCGCGTCTCCTTGCGCGCGTTGAAGTAGCGCGAGTCCGCGCCCACGTCGGAGACGACGACCGCCTCGCCCGTCTGCGCGACCCAGCCGATGAGCCCCTCGCCCAGCTTGAGCCGCAGCTCCATCATCTCCTCGATGTCGTAGCCGCGCACGGCCTCGGCGTGGAAGACGAGCGAGGCCGTGCCGCCCTCGCTGACGTGCGGGTCGCGGCGGATGATGTAGATGCCGGCGGCGTCGTAGGGCAGAAGCTGGTCGAGCGTGTCCATCACCTGCGCCAGAACCTCTTCGAGGTCGAGCGAGCGGCTGATCTTCCGGGTGATCTCAAGCAGCATGCGCAGCTTGTCGGCCAGGCTCAAGCCCTTCGCACTCGCGCCCACGTTCGCGGTCTCTTCGGCCATCAGTCGGCGATTATACCCAAGTCTGCCCCGCCGCGGAGAGTCTAAACCGGCGGGGCGGCAGAATGCCGTTTAAGGGCGCGGTATCCGCTCAAAGGTGAGCTTCCCTTCTTTGACCACCGCGCGCCACTCGTCGGGGTCGAGCTTGAGGGCGGCCATGACGCGGTAGAGGGCGGCCTGCGCGCGCGCCTCGGCCGCCTCCAGGCGCGCCTGTGCCGTCTCCAGGTCTTTGCGCGCCTCCTCGACCCCGCGGACGGCCTCCGCCACGGCCTTCTGCTGCTCGGCCGAAGGGGCGGGCGCCGCCTCCGACTTCGGCCCCGACTGCGCGCGCGCGCCCGCGCAGAGTAGGACGAGCAGCGCCGCCGCCGCCACGATTCGTTTGCCCATCAACGTCTCCCTCCTCATTTTGCGACCCACCCTGTCTTCGTGTTGCTGCCGCGCTCCTTCACGTATAAGACAGAGCCCGCGGCGCCGTCCGTGCGCAGGTAGAGCGCGCAGGGGCTGGCCGTCACGACGCCTTCGGGGCTCCCTGACCCGGCCCGGATGGGGCACGAGTTACCCAAGACGACCTGGCCGTTAGTCCAGACACTCCCGGCGTTATCGACGCGGAAGAGGTTCGTCGCGAGGTCGGCCGTGCGCAGCCGGATGAAGTTGGACGAGGCGTCGAGCCCCCTGTCCGTGTCGCGCGCGAAGTTGAGCGTGTCGGCCGGGATGGACGAGAGCGCCTGGCCGACGATGAGCCCGAGCCCCTGCGCGACGGGCGGGTCGTGCAGCTCCAACGCGCGGAACTGCCACCCGTCCGAGCCGATGCGCCCGCCGACGCGCGGCTTGCCCGCGGGGTTGATCGCCCCCACCCGCCAGCCGTAGTGGCTGAGGTGGTTGCCGCCGAAGACGATGTCCAGACCCGCCACGGAGTTCGCGAGGGTGCCGGGGGCGCCGGGGGCGGGCGGCGGGGCGTCCTCCTTGAGGTTGTTGACGTTGACCTCGAACCCGCGGGTCGTGTCGGGCCAGGCCGCGCCGGCGCTGATATGCGCCAGGGTGTTTCCGCCGAAGATACCGCTCGTCCCCGGGTTGTTAGGGGGAGTGGCGGCGGCGCCGTAGATGCCGACGGCGTACTTGCCCACTTGGCCCGGCGGAATTGTGTTGTCGGAGTTAGTGACGATCTCGGAGACGAAGGCGAACTGCCCGCCCGGCCGCCTCGCCGGCCTGACGTAGTTATCGACCCACGCGGGCGGCTGCCCGACCAAGTCGGGGTCTGTGCGCTGCCGGCCGGTCGTCTGAAGCTGTGCGAGGTAGGCGCCGAAATCGAACCGGCCGGAGTCGAGGACGCGCTCCCGCGCCGCCGAGCCCTGGATGCTGTCGAGGACACCGCCCGGGTCGCTGAACTCGACGCCCGGGTTGTCGTCCTTGACCTTGCCGGGCGCGAGCGTGCCGTAGACCTGCGCGTGCGCGGCCGGGACGAACACGAAAAGCGCCGCGAGCGCGAGCATGGTCAGTTGTCTGTGTCTGTGCATCCTCTTCAATCTCCTCTTCAATCTTCTTGCAGACTTCCCCTCATCTCCTCCAGCGCCCTCTCCGTCAACAGCTCCAACTCCAGGGCTGCCGCGGGGTGGTGGCGGAAAAGGTCGTTGATGTCCGAGGGGAGTTCGATGACGGCGAGGCGGAGGCCGCGGCCCCGAAAGAGTTCGCGGTAGCGGGCGGCGGCGCGGCGGCCGGCGGCGTCCGGGTCGAGCGCGGCGACGACGCGGAAGCGGCCGAGCGGGGCGAGCCAGTCCTCTTTGAGCCCGCCGGCGCCGACGAGGCCGACCGCCGCGAAGCCGTGCGCGAGGAGCGTGAGCGTGTCGGTGAAGCCTTCGACGAGGTAGACGATTGCGCCGCTCTGAAGAGCGCCGAGCGAGTCGGCGTTGTAGAGCGCGGGGACGTGGCCGCGCATGTTGTGCCAGCGCGGCTCGACGCCGGCCGCGGTCGTGCGCGCCTGTAGATAGAGGGGCCGGCCGCCGACGTAGAACGGGAAGAGCAGGCGGTGGTGGTAGAACGTCAGATGCTCCTTCCGGTTGAAGAGGCCGGCGCGGCGCAACGTCTCGATTGGGAAGCTGTCCGACACGCGGCGCATGACGCGCCGGTAGGCGCGGCGCGGGAAGTACGTGACGCCCGCCCTGCGCGCCGTCGCGGCGTCGATGCCGCGGCGCGCGAGGTAGGCCGTGCCTTCGAGCTGCTCTTCGGCGCGGCAGATTTCGAGGAAGCGCGCGCAGACGGCCGCGGTCTGTTCGGCGTCGAGCGGCTCGAAGCTCTCCTCTCCGACTTCGGACGCGTCGGGCGCCGACGCCGCGGCGAGCGAGGGGCGGCGACCCTTGCGGCCGTCGAGCCCCAGCTCGCGCGCCAGCTCCCGCACGGCGCGCGCGAAGCTGACGCCGTGCATCAGCTCGTAGAAGGTGATGGCGTCGCCGCCCTCGTCGCGCGAGAAGCAGTTGAAGAGGCCCTGCTGCAAGTCTATCGAGAGGCTCGGGTGCCCCTTGCCGCTGTGCGCGTGGGCGGGGATGGGGCACAAGGATTGGAGGCGCGCGCCGTGCTGGCGCGCCTCGGGGCAGTAGCGCAGGTAGAAGGCGCGGTAGTCTATCGAGCGCTTGACCTCGTCGCGCAGCCGCCGCAGCCTCTCCGCCTCTCCCCCTTCCGCCGCCATGACTGAGAAGGTAATAAACCCGCCGCGAAAAGGAAAGAGGCACGGCCGGTCTGCCCCCGGGGGCGGTAGAGAGAGGCACGGCAACGAGTTACGGGCGGGGTAGATAATTTCCAAAAAATGGTCTTGACGGATGGGGACTTCGGTGATATTTTTCACCGCGTTCACTACGAACTCCCCACAACCAAATAGCAGACAGAGTCGGAGGATTCTTACGCAACCTGTAAGGACGGACTAAAGTCCACGCAGCCCGTCCGCCGAGCACTTATCTCGCTTGCCCTGATACCGGAGTTGGTTCTCCTTCTCACTGGAGGCCGCTTCCCACCATAACCAACATTTTCAGCCGCGGAACCAGTTCCGCCAGGGACACCTCTGCCCTCCAACACCTTCGTGCCGGGCCGGGGCCGGGCGTAGCTCTGCCTGAGGGACGCGGCGCAGGAGGAGATATGTTCGACAAGCTTACGAAGTCAATCCAGTTGCTGGCGCAGCTCGCCACCATCGCCATCGCCATCCTGCTCGGCGTCGCCGTGACGCAGCACTACTTCGTCCGCCCCCCCGTCGCCACGACCCCGATGCGGTACCCCGACCAGGCGCCGTACCAGCAGGTGCGCGCGGGCACCAAGCTCTCTGTGCCCGACGTGGACTGGGGGAAGAACGACCGGACGCTTTTGCTGTCGCTGTCGCAGGGGTGCCACTACTGCTCGGCCAGCGCGCCCTTCTACCAGCGGATTTCGCAGCAGCTCTCCGAGCAGAAGAACGTCGGGCTCGTGGCGGTGCTGCCGCAGCCGGTCGAGGCCGCCAAGACTTACCTGAGCGGCCTCGGCGTCAACGTCCCCGAAGTGCGGCAGGCGTCGCTCGACTCGCTCGGAGTCGTCGGCACCCCCACGCTCATCCTTGTCAATAAGCAGGGCGTCGTCATCGACGCCTGGCGCGGACAACTGCCCCCTTCCAAGGAAGAAGAAATCCTCAATCAACTCAAGTGCGGCACGGGCGAGCAGTGCGGCTGAGACGCACCGCCCGCCCGCCCGCTTAACCGCCTTCCGAAAAGGAGAAAACTCAATGCCCAGTTTGAAGGAGCCACGGCTTCTGGCCCGAGTCTTCACCCTCGCCCTTGCGGTGGGGTGTATGGTTCTTCTGACCTCTCTCTTCCACGCGTCGGCCCAGAGGATTTCACCCCTCGAAGGCGACCCTAACGACTACTACTGCCCCGCGTACTTCCACAGCTGCGCGACATCGGGCACCGATGGCTACTTCGCGCCCGACCCCTTCGACGTGGGCGAAGGCTGTGACAACACTTTCATGCGGTACGTCGTTGACTCGGAGGTCTGCGGGCCCAATGACCGTGACTGTAACGGCGTCGCCGACAACAGCTGCTACGGCCAGTGCGACTTCAATTGCAATTGGAACGGGGTATGCGATGACTCCTGCTACCAGAACTGCCAAGGTGGGGGCGACGGCCAGTCGGGCTACGTCGGCTGCCTGCGCGGCGCGTTCGGCATCACCCGCCCGTCGATCCGCACCGAGAGCCCGCGTCATCTCGCGAACTTTGCGGGGAACGTTTACAGGTCGTGCATCGCCGGCAACCCGCCCGCGCTCTACGCCGACGAGTACAACGCCTGCATCGCCAACGGTGGCACCACCGAGGACTGTTGCAGCCTCGTAGCCAGCCACTTCCCGTAGACAACTCCTTCCAGCGGTGCGGCCCCGGCCCGACGGCGGGGCCGCACCCTTTCAAACTCCTCAAAAACCCTCCGACACTTGCCCAACCCTTTCGGCCGGAGCTAACATCTAGGCACTGCGGTATCTTTCAAACCCCTGGGAGAAGCAAGGAATTCAATGCACAACCAAAGTTTCAGACGCCACGGCCTGAAGGCCGTCTGCGCGCTGATGCTGCTCGCCCTCTGCGCCGGCACCGCCTCCGCGCAGCTCGGGGGCCTCGGCGGCCTCGGCGACAAGCTGAAGAAGAAGACCCCGAACCTGCTCGGCGACAAGCAGCCGATCACGACCAGCCTGCCCGACGCCAAGTGGGGCGACTCCTCGAAGGACGGCTTCACGCCGCGCGAGCCCGAGCGCTCTCTGATGACCTTGCAGCGGACGCCCAACGGCGGCTTCGTCCTGCAACCCGGCTACTACATGCTTGTCGATCAGAGCTACTGCCTCCACGCCGGCACGCACGGCCCCGGCGGCGGCGACGGCTACCTCTACGCGCCGCCGAAAGGCCCGGCCGAGGACGCCGTGATGACCATCGTCCGCAACTCGGTCAACCACCCGGAGATTCACCAGCACGACATCCAGCTCCTCCTGTGGGCCATCATCGCCCGCGCCAAGTTTGAGGATCTGTCTTCCGAGCTGAAGGCGACGGCCGCGCGGCTGCTCACGCCGCGCCAGCTCGCCGGCCTCAACCGCGGCGCGCTCGACGCGCTCTCGGGCAACGCCCTGACCGACGCGCTCGGCGGCGTCCCCGAGCCGCTCCGGCAGATCGCGCAGGCCGAGGCGCAGCTCCGCCAGATGCTAACCACGCCCGGCGCGAGCTTCGACCAGATGGAGCGCGTCGCCGTGCTCTCCGGCAACGCGCCGCTCGGCCCCGGCAGCCGGGAGGTGCCCTCGGGCCGCTGGTCGGTGCACCCGGACGGCTACTACATCCGCTACATCCCATCGGGCTACAGCACGACGCGCGTGGAAATCTACGTGCCGCCGGGCAGCCCCGCCGTCGGCAAGGAGTACGACCCGGCGACGCACATCGCCGTCCCCGGCAACACCGCGCGCCAGCGCCTCATCCAGTCGGGCCGGCCGCAGCAGGGGCAATAAGGGAGTAGACAGTAGACAGTAGAAAGACACGGCGGCGCGCCTGGTTTTTAAACCCGAGCGCGCCGCTTTGTCTTCCTACTGCCTACTGTCTACTGTCTACTGTCTACTTCTTTCGCGGCGGCGAAGGCGCGGCGGCGCAGCTCGCGCGCGGCGTCCTCTTCGGGGTGGCGCTGGCGGTACTCGGCCCACAGGCGGCAGACCTTCAAACGGTACTCGACGAGTTCCCGGCTCACGTTGAAGTGGCGCGCCATCTCGATGGAAGTCCGGTTCTGCTTCAGAAGCCGCCGCAGCCCCGCGAACGGCACGAGCGCCGCGGCGCCCACGGCGTACGCCGCCTCCTCGTCCGCCTCGTTGTAGTCGCGCGCGACCGTCTTGCCCTGCTTGTTCTGCGCCACAATCGACAGGCGGTTCGCCTTGTGCCCGAGGAAGACGTGGCAGACCTCCTCCATCAGCGTCGCGTTGTTCCGCGCCTTCCCGTGCTTCGGGTTCAGGATCACCAGCCGCCACCCGTTCGGCAGAGGCCGCGACGAAGTCCCCCCCGACCAGTCGTTCACGCCGACGCCCAGAAGGTGCTCCCGCGTCTCCTCCGAGAGCCCCGCGATCTCGTCGAAGTTAATCACCAACAGCTTCGCGAAGTACGCCAGCTCGAAAGGCTCCAAAGGCTCGTCCTCCCGGCGCAGCCCCGCGAAGTCGCGCAACCCCAGAGCGCGCACCTCGTACTGTCTCCCCTTAAAAGTCGGCGGCAGATTCTCCGTGTCCACTTCTGCTCTCCGGAATGAAAGACGAGTTATTCTAGAAGTTTCTTGAACTCATCTACCGTCAGCCCTACCTGCTTGATGATCGCCCTGAGAGTCCCCTTCGCGACCTCTTTATGATCCGGCACGACGACGCGGCGATGCGGTTCGACCGTCTGTCTTAGGACGATGTGACTACCCCTCTGCTTGCTCGTAGCTGACTTTACGTAAAGCCTTAACGACTTCGCGGCCCGAGACGCGCGGCAAGTCGCTCACGCCTCGACCTCCACCAGTTCTTCGGTTATAGGAGGCGGCACCGGCTCACCATGGGCCTCAAGGCTCTCCAGATAGACGCCGATAGCTTCCCTAATATTCTCTAAAGCTTCAGCCCGTGTTTCCCCTTGGGAGATGCAGCCCGGCAGTGATGGCACTTCGGCGACGAAGACGCCGTCCTCGTCTTGCTCGATCAGCACGCGATATTTCATAAGAGACCTCCGCCTCAGCCGCTCCGAGATTGTGCTTAAGATTATACCCGCCAGGTCTACTTATTTTCACTCTTCGCTAATCAACTTGACGTTAGACGTAGAGCCTACCTTCGCGTGGGTAGCGTCGGTGGCGGGCGACGGCAGAGTGGTCGGTCTCGCGCCAGGAGCGGGCGGCGCCGAGGGCGGCGAGCACGGCGTCGAGGGCGTCGCCGCCGCCGTTGCGCATGATGCGGAGGCGGTCGGTGGGGCGGATGCAGACGTGCGGCGCGAGGCCGTCGAGTATGGCTCGGCGCGTGCGGCGGCGCCTGGGCGTGAGCGGGCCGCCCTCGGGCTGCTTGTAGTTCTGGTGCGGGAGCCTCATGCGCTTTAAGGTCGAGGCCGGGCAGGCTTCGACGAGGACGCGGCGGGCCTTCGGCAGACGTTTATATTGAAAAGGAAGGATGGCCGTGTGCCGGCGGCGCATGAGCGGCAAGAGCACGTCGCGCATGCCGTGGAAGGTCTGGTAGATGATGCGGTAGTGGT
>Ga0213876_10000498_pt1 | contig 30587 bp, 35 predicted proteins | sample BarmaccomBMRX_R9_FD_160113 | JGI IMG/M metagenome (GOLD analysis project Ga0213876, IMG submission 160113) | Root-associated microbial communities from Barbacenia macrantha in rupestrian grasslands, the National Park of Serra do Cipo, Brazil - RX_R9 | ecosystem: Host-associated > Plants > Roots... | reverse complement strand
ACGAAGCCGGCGGCCACGGATGGGCCGAACTACAGCCAGACGGCTCCCTCGTCGGCGAGATCGACTTCGACAACGGCGATGAAGCCGAGTTCATCGCCAAGCCGTGGGATAATTCTTCAACAGCCTGCTAAGTCTACGCCGCCGCCTGGGCGCCTTGCGCCGCTTTCGCACGGCGGCGCAGGAATTCTTCCTCCTCGGCGCTGAAGAACTTCGCGGTGAGCTGGGCGGCGAGCTCGAACTGGCGCTCGACTGCGACGCTCGAAGCGCCGTCGAGGCTGCGCATCTCCTTGATGAGGTCCTCGTTGTAGCCCTTGAGGTGCTGCGCGATCTCCTCGAACGCGTCCTTCTGCGCGGCGCCGAACGAGCCCATGGCCGCGTAGGAACCCGATCCCACGACGAGGCGCGCATAGCGCAAGCCGCGCTCGGCCTTCTCGTCGTCGACCGCGCGCGAGAAATCCGCGCATTTCGGGCCGCCGCCGAAGGCGCCGCTCTTCTGCACCGGCAGCATGGCGAGCACCTCTTTCGGCGCGCGCTCCATGAAGCCTTCCATCGTCTCGGCCACTGCGGCGCGGTCCTTGAGCAGGCGCTTGCCCCATTTGCCGTCGCGGCGGATATCGATCTCCTTGACGATAGAGCTGGACAGAAGCGCGAAATGCGAAAGGTGCTCGACGATGGCATCGGCGTCGAAGACGGGATGGCGCGCGGCGCGGATGGCGCCGCCGTGATGCTCGATGTCCGCGAAGAGCAGGTCGCCCACCAGCCCCATGTCGGTCGCCGCGATCAGCGTGTCCTGCGTCTGATGGGTGACGATCTGGGGAATCTTGAGCGCTTCCCAGGGATGGACCAACCGGTTCATCGCCACCACCGCGACATAGGCCGCCGCATCGGGATGCGAGGCCGCCAGCCTGTCGTGGATGTCGCGCAGCTTCCACAGCCGCTGCTCGTCGAGCGAGGGGGTCAGCCGCGGCAGAAGCGCCTGGATCTCGCCGATCTCGGCGCCGGCCGAAAGCAGCAGCGCCATCTCCTCGGCGTCGGCCAGCGGCGTCTCGCCGCCGAGCGCCGAGCGCACCGCCTTGCGGTCGGAGGCGATGGCATTGCGCATCGCCGCGCCCGCGAGCGCCCAGAACTGGGCGGCGCGGCCGAGCGTCTGGTCGTAGCGGCCGGCGAGGATCGACGCCTTCGCTTCCGCGGCATAGGACGCCGAGGCTTCGGGCAGCAGCGCGAGATTGACCCAGTTCCAGACCGTCGAGATATGGCCGCGCGCGATGCGGCCTTTGACCTTCTGCTTGGGCGCGTCCGAGACGATGAGATCCTCGAACGGCCGGCAGAACAGGCGCTGCGGCGTGGGCGTGCGCGGCGCCGCCTCGCCGGCGCGCAGCATCGGGCGCAGCGCGTTCAGGATCAGCTCGTGCGGCAGAAGTTTTCCCCCCGCCAGCCGGTCGACCTCGACCGCCTTGGCGAGCTTCGTCGCCGCCTGGGCGGGCAAGCCGGCCAGGAACGAGGTCAGAAGCGCCGATTTCTCGGGCGAAAGCATTCCAACTCCACGATGCGCACCGGGCCATCCTAATGTAACAGCGTTAATGGGGCCTTGCGGTTGTCAGGCGATGGAAGGCAACCCGAGCTCGGCTTTCAATCCGCCCAGCGCCGAGGCGCCCAGCGTCAAATGACCGCCATAGAGCTTGGCGATGTCCTCGACGATGGACAGGCCCAGCCCCGAACCCGGCACGCTTTCGTCCAGCCGTTCGCCGCGCTCGAGCACGCGCTCGCGATCTTCCGGCTTCAGGCCCGGGCCGTCGTCCTCGACGGTCAGGCGCAGCCGCGCGCCCTGCTCCGCCGCGGCGCTGACGAACACCCGCTTCGCGGCCCATTTGCAGGCATTGTCGATGAGGTTGCCCGCCATCTCTTCCAGATCCTGGCGCTCGCCGCGGAAATAGAGACCCTGCTTACAGTCGAGCACGATGTCGATGCCGCGCTCGGCATGGATGCGGCGCAGCACGCGCGCGAGATCGTCGAGGGCGGGACGCACCTTGGTGCGGTTGCCGAGCACGTCGAGGGCGCCGGCGGCGCGGCCGCGCGCGAGATAGTGGTCGACCTGGCGGCGCATGGAATCGACCTGGCGCTTCACCTGGTCGGCGAGCGGGCCTGGCTGCGCCTCGGCCTCGCTGGACAGCACGGTCAGCGGCGTCTTCAGGAAATGCGCGAGGTTGGAGACATGCGTGCGCGCGCGGCCCACCACCTCCTCGCTGTGCTGGATCAGGCTGTTGAGCTCGCCCGCGAGCGGCGCGATCTCGGCGGGGAACCTGCCTTCGAGACGGCGCGCCTTGCCGTCGCGGATGCGCGCCAAGGACTCGCGCACGCGGCGCAGGGGCAGAAGGCCCACGCGCACCTGCAGGAAGATCGCGAAGATCAGCCCCGCGCCCAACAGCGTGAAGGCCCAGATCAAGGTGCCGTTGAAATCGGCGATCTCGGAACGCACCTCGGCCAGGTCGCCCGCGACGAGGAACACGTAAGAGCGGCTGTCGTCCTTGCGCGCGGTCGAGGCGATGGGGAACTCGACATGCTGGGCGAGCACGCGCAGCTTCTGGTCCTCGGGCCCGTCGGCAGTGCCCCAGGTCGTGGCGCCGCTGCTGCCCGACGCGGTGAAGCGGATGGTGCGGTCGAGCAGCGAATGCGAGATCTGCACGCCCTGCCCGCCTTTCTCGAGCGGCATGATCTGCCAGTAAAGGCCGCTATAGGCGCGCGCGAATTGATGGTTGAGCAGGCGGTCCTCGAGCACGACCTCGCCGTTGGGATCGGGCTCGGCCGCCGCGATCAGCCCGTCGAGATCGATCTGCAAGGTGGTGTCGAAGCTGTCCTCGACGGCGGAAGAAAAGGCACGGGACAGCACGTAGCCGCCGAGCACCAGGCCGACCACGGTCCAGATCAGCGCCGCCGCGATCAGGCGCGCGGCGAGCGAATCAAGCCTGGGCGCCAGCGTTGCCCTGAGCGTCCGGAGTTTCGAGGCAATAGCCAAGGCCGCGCACCGTCTGAATGAGGTTGGGGTCCAATTTCTTGCGGAGCCGCCCGACGAACACCTCGATGGTGTTCGAGTCGCGGTCGAAATCCTGGTCGTAGAGATGCTCGACCAGCTCGGTGCGCGACACCACCTTGCCGCGGTGATGGGCGAGATAGGCGAGCAGGCGGTATTCGAGGCTGGTCAGCTTCACCGGATTGCCGTCCATCGTCACGCGGCTGGCGCGGGTGTCGATGTGCAGCGGGCCGATCTCGATCTCGGAGGTGGCGAACCCGGCGGCGCGACGCAAGAGCGCGCGCACGCGCGCCAGCAGCTCCTCGGTGTAGAAGGGCTTGGCCAGATAATCGTCGGCGCCGGCATCGAAGCCCGCGACCTTGTCGCTCCAGCGGTCGCGCGCGGTCAGGATCAAGACCGGCATGGTGCGGCCGTCCTTGCGCCATTTCTCGAGCACGCGCACGCCGTCCAGCTTGGGCAGGCCGAGGTCGAGGATCACCGCGTCATACGGTTCGGTGTCGCCGAGGAAGTGACCCTCCTCGCCGTCGCCGGCGGCATCGACGACATAGCCCGCATCGCTCAGCGCTTTTTTAAGCAGGCGCTGGAGATCCTTGTCGTCCTCGACCAGGAGAAGGCGCATCGTATCCCCTATCTGCCGCGGCGCGGGCGTCCGCCACCGTTGTGAAAGCGCGGACCGTCGTGCTCGATGCGACGCCCGTCGCGAAAATCGTCACGACGATCATCGCGACGGTCGTCGCCGAACCGATCGTCGCGCCCGTCGAATCGCGGACGCATGTCGGGGCGCGGCTGCAGCCCCTGGCCGACGACGCGGCCGGTGCGCGCATCGGCGTCGAACCAGATGATGCGGCCTTCGGGCGTCATCCATTTCAGGCGATAGCGCATCTGGCCGTCGGGGCCGCGATAGGGACCTTCGGCGTCGTAGAACTTGCCGGGATGGCGTTCGCGAATTCCGGGAAGGATGCGGTCCAGCTGCGGGTTCTCCTGGGCGCTGGCAGAAACCGTCGAAAACAGGGCTAAGCCTGCGAAAATCCAAGGAATTACGCCGTACCGCATGGTCAGGTTCTAGCGCCTCGCAAATGAACCACGAATGAACGCGCCGTCCAGAACGCGTTCAGGAGCGCCCTGCCATCTTACGCGACATGGAACGGCGGCTCCAGTTGGGTCGCCTCCCGAAGAGAAATGAAGGAGACGACAATGTTGAACAAGAAGACCCTTTTGGCGGCGGTCGCGACGCTGGGCCTGATCGGCACGACCGGTATCGCCTCCGCCACCGACCGCGATCACGACGGACGCCCCGACCATAGCTGGGCGGAGCATCACGACCGCGACGGCTACCACGACAACTATGCCCGCGACCGCGATCGCGACGGGCGCCCGGACCGCAGCTGGGCGGAGCATCACGACCATGACGGCTATCGCGACCGCTACTGGAAGCCGGGCTTCCGTGGATATATCGGCCACGACCGCGTGTTCTTCAACCTGCGTCACCGCGGCTATGCCCGCTTCGTCGGCGACCCGTACTTCTACCACGGCCGCTACGTCGTGAGGACCTACAACCGCTGGGGCAAGGTCGTGTTCGTGGAAGTGAACCCGTACACCGGCGCCTTCATCGGCGAGATCGTCCTCTAGAGGGCGCGCATGTCTTGAGGCGTGCGGCCGTGGCAAGCCCCTCCCCATAGGCCGTACGACTGCAAGCGAGAGCCCGCACCGGAGAAATCCGGTGCGGGCTTCTCATTTTCAAGCTATTATAAGGCCTTGGGCGGTAGTATGCCCGCCAAGACCGGCCGATCCGGCCGCCCGAGTTGGGGAAGAGTGATGCATCAGACGACCCATAGCGCGACCGGCGATCCGCGGCAGGTGCTGAGGCGCATCCGCGACATCCTGGACGAGAACCCCGATCTCGCCCCGCGCTACGAAGAGGCCAAGAAGATCATCCGCATCTTCCGCAAGCCCGCCTTCTACGAGGTCACACAGCGCTGCAACCTGAAATGCGAGGGCTGCTACTACTTCGAGGGCAACTTCAAGCCCGTGAAGGAGCAGGACTCCATACAGGCCTGGGAGGATTTCTTCGCCGTCGAGAAGGAGCGCGGCGTCTCCATCGCCTATTTCGTCGGCGCCGAGCCGGCGCTGGAGCAGGAGCGCCTGGTCGCCGCCGCCAAGATATTTCCTTACGGCAATGTCGGCACCAACGGCACGGTGAAGATCGACCCGGTCGTGCCCTATCGCATCTCGATCTCGATGTGGGCGGGCGACGACGATACCGACAAGAAGCTGCGCGGCGCTTCCGTCTTCAAGAAGGCGTTCAAGAACTATCAGGGCGATCCGCGCGTGCTGGTGTATTTCACGCTGTCGCGCTGGAACCTCGGCACCGTGCGCACGGTCGTCGAGATGTGCCGCGACAACGGCTTCCCGCTGACCTTCAACCTCTATTCGCCGAGCAACACCTTCCTGTCGAAGCTCAACGGCGGCGCGTCGAACGACAACCAGTTCTTCCGCGTCAGCACGCAGGAAGACACGCCGATGTTCCGCGACAGCGATCTCGCCGAAGCGCGCAAGGTCGTGCTCGACCTGATGGAGGAGTTCCCCGAGACCGTCCTCTATTCCAAGGCCTATAACGAGTGGTCGACGCGTCCCGGCCCGATGCACGAGGTCGACGAGAACGGGCTGGCGCCGCGCTGCGGCTCGCGCATCCTGGGCCACATGAACTATTACGGCTCGGACCTGAAGCAGCAGCATCCCAAGTGCTGCACGCCCGATCTCGACTGCTCGCAATGCCGCATCATGAGCGGCGGCTGGTCGACCAAGCTGCAGCCGGACGCGCACGACCTGTCCAGCGGCGAGGCCTTCGCCAACTGGATGGACATCCTGGGCGCGCTGAACCGCATCTTCGTCTACGAGAACAGGCACCTTGCCGCGCCCGCGGTCGCCGCCGAATAACGAGGACTTCGTGGACGCGTCGTCCGTGGACGCCCTGGCCGAGGCGGAAGCGCTGATCCGGGGCGGCAAGCTCAAAGAGGCCGAACGCCTGCTGGCCGAGGCTGCATCGAGCCCGGACGCGGATTTCGAGACCTGCGCGATGCATGCCCGCGTCCTGATGCGGCTGGACCGCGACGGCGACGCGCTCGACGCCGCGCGGCGCACGCTGGAACGCTTTCCCAGAGCCTATCGCGCGCGCGTGCTTCTGGCGCAGACGCTGATCAAGCTCGACGCGCCGCAAGAGGCGCGCGAGGTGCTGGCCGAAGCGCGCGAGGCGCATCGCACCAAGCCGATGTTCCAGGCGATGCTCGCGACCGCGGCCCTTCTCAACGCGGATACGGCGGAGGCGCTTTCCGCGATCGACCGCGCCGCGGCGGCCAAGCCCGACGAAGCCGAGTATCAGCTGCGCCGCGCGATCCTGCTTGCCGCCGATGGACGCATGGACGAGGCCGACGACATCCGCCGCTCCATCGAGGACGGCGTGACGCGCATGCTCAAGCTCTATCGCGACTGGATCTTCGCGCTCAGCCGCGCCGGTCACGACGCGCTGGCGCTGAAGCTCGCCGAGGACGCCTGCGTCATGGCGCCGTCGCAGGCCGTGCCGTGGCTGTGGCGCGGCGAGATGCTGATCGGGCTGGAGCGTTACGACGAGGCGCTGAAATCGCTCGAGCGCTGCACGCGCTCCAACGAGCCGATGGGCGAGCAGGAGCAGTTCAACCTCGCCCGCGCCAGATCGCGCGCGCTGCGCCAGACGCAGGGCCACGACGCGGCGATCGACGCCTGCAAGCAGGCGCTCGCGCTCAAGCCCGAGGACCAGTCGACCTTGCGCGACCTCTACGTCCTGCACCTGCAGACCGACGACGACGAGGCGATGCGCGAATACGGCCGCATGCTGGAGCGCGCCGGCGCCAAGAAGCTGCCCGCGACGCTGGCGCTCGGCCTGAAGGAGCTCAAGGGCCGCAAGCCGCCGCCGACGATCATGGATGCGCGCGCGCGCTGGGCGTGGGAGATCGCCGACAAGTCCAAGTGGAGCGCGGAAGCGTGGCAGGAGGCGCTGCATTGGGGCCACAACGCCGACGACCTGCTGCGCGCGTGGTGGCTGAACGCATCGCCGCGCGCCGGCGAGATCGGCGCGCTGATCGATCGCGAGGCGGACAACGCACTCACGCGATTGCCGCGCGAGGTGCCCTGCCTGTGCGTCGGCACGCATATGGGACCGCTGGCGGCGGCCGTCCACTTCCTCGAGACCTGCGGACGGCCGTTCCGCGGCTTCGGCTTCGCAGGTCCCGATCCCGTGGTCGACGGCAAGCCGCCGATGCGCATCTCCTCGCGCGGCAACCGCGCGCTGCGCGAATTGATGGCCGAGATCGCCAAGGGCACGCTGATCGGCTTCGCCGCGGAATCGCGCGACGCCGACAACGGCATCGAACTCGATTTCCTCGGCCGCAGGATCGCCATCTCGACCATGGTGCCGCGCCTCATCTGGAAGCTGAAGCCGCGCTCGATGTGGTGGCACGCGCTGTGGAAGGAGCCCGACGAACGGGGCGGCGGCGAGCGCGTCAGGATCGAGCTCGACATGCTGCCCGATCCCGAGGAGGGCGAGCCGCTCGAGCCGTGGTGCCGGCGCTGGCTCGACGCCTATCTCGAACGCGTCGCGCGCATCATGCAGGGCGACCCGCGCAACCTGAACCTGCGGCACGGGATCTGGCGGAACGCGGAGAAGGGTTGAGTGCGAAGGGTGGCTTGGCAAGCCGAAGCTCTCCAGGCGAAGCTGCGCCGTCCGAAGCCGGCTTCGCTCGCTTGAGCGAGCTACGCCGCGGCAGTCTCCACCACTGGGCGGCGGAGACTGGTGCCCCTGGCCGGACTTGAACCAGCACGCCCGCAAGGGCAACAGATTTTGAGTCTGCCGCGTCTACCGTTCCGCCACAGGGGCACGTGATCTGGAAAAGGCCGGTAAAGCGGGCCGGACTATAGCCGCGGGCCGGGCGCGGTCAACGCCGCCGCGCCCGCCGGGCTGCGCACTTGCGGTGGCGCCGGTCCCGGCTCAAGTTGTGCCGGATCGGACACGGAGCTTCGCCATGAGATGCATGCCTGTCGCCATGAGCCTTCTCGTCGTCTCAGCCCTTTCCGCCGCTGCCCTGCCCGCCAGCAGCGGCAGCACCAGCCCCTTCGTCTCCAACGGCGGCCCCGGTCACGCGCAGCAATGGCGCAAGGCCCAGGCGGTCAAGGCGCTGCGCGCCGAGGGCCTGAGGCTGCAGGAAGCCGATGGCGGCAACCTGACCGACGCGCACCGCGCGGAACTGCAGGCCAGGCTGAACGCCATCCGCGCCGGTAACTACTAGTTAACCGCCTTCCTTCGTACTTCGTTGAGGCTTCGCGGCCGACAATCGCCGGTCCGTCCCGATGCCGCCCGAGGTCCACGATGCAGAAGATCGCCATCACCAAGCTGTTCCCCATGCTCGAGCGCTACAACGGCATGGCGACGCCGACCCTCGTCGACGCGATCCTCATCGACGAAAGCCAGGCGCCGATCGCGCCCGATCCGCTGAACTCCGACGACCCCAAGATCCGCGCCGCGGCCGAAGACATCGTCTCAGCCAGGAAAAAGCGCGGCCGCCGGGCGGCCTGACGCCATGCGCATCCCGGGCAGCCTGATCTTCCTAGGCATCCTGGTCCTGGGCGCCGCCGTGCTCGCGCCCGTCATCGCATTTTTCGGGATCGATCCCCTGCCCGGCGACATCCACGTCAATTGGGAAAACCACAAGTTTTTCCTGCCTTTCACGCAATCGCTCATCGCCAGCGCCGTGCTCGGCCTTCTCTTTTTATGGGCGAGGAAGTAAGACCCGGGGACACCTCTATCCGCCCGAGTCGTCATGACGCTCCGCCCCGTCCGCCGCGCGCTGCTTTCCGTTTCCGACAAGACCGGCCTCGTCGATTTCGCCCGCGCGCTTTCGGGCCGCGGCATAGCCCTGATCTCGACCGGCGGCACGGCGAAGGCGCTGCGCGACGCGGGGCTTTCGGTCGCCGACGTGTCCGAGGTGACGCAAAGCCCCGAGATGATGGACGGCCGCGTGAAGACGCTGCATCCGCGCATCCATGGCGGGCTGCTGGCGCTGCGCGACAAGGAGGACCACGCGCAGGCGATGCGCGCGCACGGCATCGAGGGCATCGATCTCCTGGTCTGCAACCTCTATCCCTTCGAGGCGACGGTCGCCAAAGGCGCGGGCTTCGACGAGACCACCGAGAACATCGACATCGGCGGGCCGGCGATGACGCGCTCGGCGGCGAAGAACCACGCATGGACGACGGTCGTCGTCGATCCGGAAGACTATGCGGCGGTGCTGGCCGAGCTCGCGGCCAACGACGGCGCGACGTCGCTCGCGCTGCGCCGCCGCCTCGCGCAGACCGCGTTCGCGCGCACCGCGGCCTATGACGCCGCCGTGTCCGGCTGGCTGGCGGGCGAGATCCAGGAACCCAATCCGCGGCGCCGCACCCTCGGCGGCCATCTGCGCCAGGCGCTGCGCTATGGCGAGAACCCGCACCAGTCGGCCGCGTTCTACACCACGGGCGAGAGGCGTTTCGGCGTCGCCACCGCCGAGCAGCTTCAAGGCAAGGAGCTGTCCTACAACAACATCAACGACACCGACGCGGCCTTTGAATTGGTCGCGGAGTTCCGCGACGGTCCGGCCTGCGCGATCATCAAGCACGCGAATCCTTGCGGCGTGGCGCTGGGCGCCGACCTGATCGAGGCCTACAAGAAGGCACTCGCCTGCGATCCGGTCAGCGCTTACGGCGGCATCCTCGCCTTCAACCGCACGCTGGACGGCGCGACCGCGGAAGAGATCGCCAAGCTCTTCACCGAGGTGATCATCGCCCCCGACGCCGACGAGGACGCGCGGCGCATCCTCAGCGCGCGCCGGAACCTGCGCCTGCTGGTGACGGGCGGCCTGCCCGATCCGGATGCCGCTGGCCTCACCTATCGCTCGGTCGCCGGCGGCTTCCTGGTGCAGACGCGCGACAACGGCCACGTCGCCGCGTCCGACCTCGAGATCGTCACCAAGCGCAAGCCGACGGACGTCGAGCTCGCCGACATGCTGTTCGCCTTCACCGTCGCCAAGCACGTCAAGTCGAACACCATCGTCTATGCCAAGAACGGGCAGACCGCGGGCATCGGCGCAGGCCAGATGAGCCGTGTCGACGCGGCGCGCATCGCCGCGCTCAAGGCGCGCGAGGCGCAGGCGGCCGCGGGCTGGGCCGAGCCGCTGACCAAAGGCTCGGCCGCGGCGTCGGACGCCTTCTTCCCCTTTCCGGACGGCCTCATCACCGTCGCCGAGGCGGGGGCCACCGCGGTCATCCAGCCCGGCGGCTCGATCCGCGACGGCGAGATCGTCGAAGCCGCGGACAAGGCCGGCCTCGCCATGGCCTTCACGCGAATGCGGCACTTCCGGCATTAATATTTCTGGAACCGGCAGCGCGATCAAAACGTTAGACCATCGAATGTCTAGTAGCTTACAAAGATGGATCGCGAGCGGGAACTCAAGGAACGCGCCCAGGAATTGCGCGCCGTAGCAACGTTCATGCGCCTGCCGGCACAGCGGGCCTCGATGCTCGGCATGGCGGAAATCTACGAGCGGCTGGCGGAGGAGCCGCTGGAAGAAGGCCTCAAGTCCGCTTCCAGCGGCGACTGACCCTGCTCCTGCCGCCCCGCCTCTAGATCCGGACCTCGGGCCCTAAAGCCTGACCTCGGCGGTCTTGTCCTTGTATTCCTGCTTGGGATCGCGGCCGAGCAGGAGCTTGACGCCCGCCAGGAACGAATGGTCGTTGAGCCAGATCTGCGCCCGGCCGGGCTCGAAGCGGATCAGCGCGAGCTTGGGATCGCTCTTTCCGCCCTCGAACCACGCTTCGACGAAGGGATTCCACAGCCTTTCGATCATCTGCGGATCGTTGTCGAGGGTCAGCCTGCCGTCGATCGCCGCGAACAATCCGTGATCCTTGGCCACGAAATAGGCGAAAGCGTCCTGGTGGGAATCGAGCGCCCGCACCAGGTCGGTGTCCTTGGCCGTGAAGACATAGACGTTATGGCCGGTGTCCTCGTCGAACTGCGCCGTCATCGGCTGGGCCGGGCCCGCACCGGTCACGCCCAGCATCAAGGTCTTGTCGTCGCGCAACGCCTTCCAGAATTTGCGCTCCATCTCGATCGAATCGGTCATTTTTTTGCATCCTTCTTTTGTTGCTTCGAGCGGATTCGGCCGCGCTCTCAAGGAGATAACCGATTAACCGTCCGGTCGTTCAAAAGCCGGGCGGCCTTTGCGTAAACCGGCAACCGGCTTAACCTTAACGCAGCGCTGCCCAAAGAATCGGCGTGTGGGGGAAGTCATGGGTGGGACCAAGCAGATCAAGCTGGCCGTGTTTGCCGCTTGCGCGGCGCTGTGGGCGGTCGCGGCCGGCGCCGACTACACCGACGGCGTCATCGCCTCGCGCAAGATCAGCATGGATGCGGGCTTGCGCATCTGGCGCAAGGCGGCGTGGAACAACGACGACTTCCTGTCCGAGATGCAGCTCGGCGATACATACGGCAGCGAGAACGGCGACAACAAGTTCTACGATCCGGTCGAGAGCTATGTCTGGTACTATCTCGCCACGCGCAGCACGCGCATCGGCGAGAACGTCGGCGACGGCTATGCGCGGCGCGTGATCTCCAACGACGTACACCGCGCCTTCGCGCGCCAGAACAAGCTGATGGTGCTGCTCTCCGCCGAGGAACGCCAGGACGCACGCGACCGCATCGTCTATATCCTGTCGTGCCGCGGCGCCGACGGGTTCCTGAGGCTCGGCCAGATCCACACCACCGGCCAGAACACCAGCGGCTACGGCAACGAGTATTCCAACGACAGCCCCTCGACCTATGGCGGGCTCTCGGACTGGGCGCATTCCTATGACAGCTTCCGCGACCGCTCCGAGCGCGAATTCTCCTACGGCGAGGACGCCCAGGCGCGCCAGATGATGGGGGTGAGCTCGACCTCGGTGATCGTCAAGAACGACGGCGAGGCGCTCACCTATTTCCACATCGCCGACAATATGGGCCATCCGCTGGCGCGCGAATATCTGCGCGGGCTGGACCGCGGCGTGCGCCGCGCGCGCCCCCTGGGCGACCGCATCGCCGACGAGGCCGGCAAGAAGGCGCGCTATTGGACGGCGCCGTTCGAGTTCTATCCCGCCGGCGGCAACGCCAGCGGCGTTCCGTATACGGATGAATGCTATATCGGACTCGACAGGCAGCGCGCGCTGGTCCTGGCGGCGACCGGGCTTCCGCCCAAGGACGTCGAGCATGCCCTGGTTTTCCTGGGCTGGACGCCGACGGGCCAGGGCGTGCAGCGCTTCCAGGCGACGCTGGTCGAGGCGCCGACGGGCAAGCTCACCGCCGCGCAATCGGTCCGCGCGATCCAGATGGCGGCGCTGCGCGGCGACGCGCCGTCGCAGAACGCGCTGGGCGTGATGTATGCGCACGGCGTCGGCGTCATCCGCAACTATGTGCGCGCCGAGAGCTGGTTCAAGAAGGCCGCCGACCAGCGCTACGGCGCCGCTCTCTATCACCTGGGCGTGCTCTACAAGGTGGGGCCCGACGGCATCCACCAGGACCTGTCCAAGGCCAACGACTATTTCACCGCCTCCGCGCTCGCGGGCTTCAGGCCGACCATGAACCAGCTCGGCGACCTGCTCGCGGTCGCCGCTTCCCGTCCCTCGCATTAGGAGACTTCGATGACGCCGCGCTTCGCCTCCGCATTCGCAGCACTTCTGATGCTCGCCGCCGCGCCCGCGGCAAGGGCGCAGGTCGCCGTCGACGACAGCGTGCTGCTCGATCCCTTCGATCCGGTGCCAGAGATCCAGTTCCGCCACTTCGGCGGCGACGGCTGCTGGGACGGTTGCGGCTATGGCTACGATCATGACGGCTGTCGCGACGGCTGTTCCCGGCACCACCGCTGCGGCCGCGATTGCGAGGCGCGGTGGCATTGCGACCGCGACTGCCGCGAGGCGCGCGAGCGGCGCGAGGAGCGCTACGCGCACGATCACCACACCTTCCGCCGCGACCATCGCACCTTCCGCCACGACGACGAGCGCTTCCGCGAGGACGCCGACTTCTACGAGCACCAGGCGGACGAATACGAGCGGCGCTATGGCGGCCATGACGGCCATGACGACCGTGACGGCCGCGACCGGGATCATCACTGGCAATGGAAGGACCGTCACGACGCCGATTGGGGCCGCGACGGCCCGCCGCCGCAGAGCGGGCACGATTCCAGCTACGGTCCGCCGCAGGACGACTACCAGCCCGGCCCGAACGGCTATGGCCCCGACGAGTTCGACGCGCCGGACGACGGCTATTACGACGACAACCTCGACGACGGTTACGACGGGCCGTCGCCCTACGATCAGCCGCCGCCGTCGCGCGCAGTGCCGACGACGCCGGCGGCGCATTGACGGTCTGCGACGATCCGGCGGGTGTGCTTGGCGATCTGCTTGACGGCGAAGCGGATGGCTTCGGACTTGTTGCCTATGCCGGCTTCGCGCATCAGGAGCGCGAGGTCGTCTTGGAAATCCTGCGTGACGTGCAGGTTGATCTGGGACACGGCGTCCTCCTCTTCTGTACATCTGTATGAGAAAAAATCGCTGCTGGGTCCCTTCCGGGCATTACTGGTGGGCGCATCGGGAAGCAGGCCGCGGTCTTCTGTACATCTGTACGGGAAAATCGCGTTTTCGCGGGTCGTTCCGGGCATAGCTACGCCGCTCGCCAAGATGCACCTTCGAAAATTGTGCAGCGCATCATCGGCGAAAATATTCTTCGCGGAGGCGGATCGGCGGTTCGCGGCCCGAGGCGGACGCGCGGATGTGCTGGGCGGCTTGGGGCCGCCGGAGGTTTCCTCGCAATTGTGGTGATGTAGGCGATTTGGGGATTCGACCGTGACGGTTCAAGGGGGGTGAGCGGAAATTTCAGATGCGCTGCTTGAGGTCCCAGGACAGCGGGGTGAACGTGACCGCGCCGGCGCTTTTGTTCATCACAAAGCGCCAATTTGTGAAGAATGTCGCGGCCCAGCAGAGAAGGGTACCGGCGACAATACTTTTCGGGCGCGGCAACCGCCGCCGGCCGCAGCAGATACGAATAGACGAACCTGGAATGAGTCGAAACAAGCCTTTACGCCGCTGCCACCCGCTCCTCGCGCACGTGCTGCATCCACAGCCAACCGAGCGCCAGCAGCACCACGACCCAGACCATCCCGCCGCGCTGGCTGTGCGTCCAGCGGGTGAGGAACGAGACACCCATGGGCGCCAGGAACGTCGCGGCGGTGCCCGACAGCGACATCAGCCCGAAGAACTCGGTCATCTTCTCGGGCGGGGCGATGCGCGCCAGCATGGTGCGGTTGTTGGCATAGCCCGCGACCACGAACATCGCGTTGGCGCAGGAGAAGATCGTGTAGACGACGAGCGGCGCGTCGCCGTGGGCGGGAATGAACCAGAATATCCGGTCCGGCCCCATGGTCAGGTTCACGCCGAAGCACAGCGCGGTGCCGCCGATGGAGATCAGAAGCGCGCGCTTGGAGCCCAGCCGGTCGTCGATGAAGCCGCCGAGGAACCCGCCCAGCATGCCGAAGAACACCTGCACGATGCCGAAGATCACCATGGGCAGGGCGTCGAGCTGGAACGTGCCCGCGGCATAGATGCCGCCGAAGGTGAGCACGCCGGTGAGCCCGTCGTTGAACAGCGTGCGCGCGCCGATGTAGTGCGCGATGTTCCTGTAGTGCTTGAGGCTGAGCAGGGTCGCGACCACCGCCATGATGCCGTCGCGCACGACGCGCAGCAGCGATAGCGGGCTGCGCGCGCGGTCGGGCGTGTAGAGGAAGAGCGGCACGGCGAAGACCAGCATCCACACCGCCGTGATCGGCCCGGACAGCCGCTCCGGCACGTGCTCGGGAAGCGCGATCGGCGCATGCGGCATGACGAACAGCACCAGGAACACCAGCAGCAGCACCGCGCCGGCGCCGCTGCCCAGCGCATAGGACAGGCCCGACAATCCGCCGATGCGCGAGGCGGGCGCGATCGAGGACAGCATCGCGCCGTGGAAGGCGTTGGACAGCTCGAACACGACGTTGTTGACGACCACCGCGGCCGACACCAGCAAAAGGGTCGCGGGCGGCGAATTCGCGACTCCGAACCAGGTGCCCGCGAAGCTCAGCACCATCAGCACGGTGAAGAGCGCGAGCCACGGCTTGCGCGGGCCGCCGCGGTCGGCGATGGCGCCGAAGAACGGGCACAGCGCCATGGTGATGAAGCCGCTATAGGTGGTGATGTCGCCCCACAGCTCCTGGCCCTGGACGGGATCGCGCATCATCACGGTCGCGAAGAACGGCGAGATCACGTAGATCTGGAACACGATGTTGGGATCGCGCGCGCCTTCATAAAGCGCCCAGGCCCACCGGCCGCGCCGGCTGGCCGCGGGGCCGCCTTCGGCCGAGAGCTCGGCGGGGCCTGCTTCCGCGGCGATGAGGGTTTCCGCGTTGGCCATCACACCGGCGTCGCGCGCTCTTCGCGCACGAAGAACATCAGGACCAGACCGATCAGGAGGAACATCGCCTCGCCCAAGAGCCCGATGCGCTGGTTGTCGCTGAACACGGTCAGCCAGCTCACGAAGCCGGTGGCGAGGAAGCTGGTCGACTGGCCGGAGAGCGAATAGAGGCCGAAGAACTCGGTCATGCGCTCGACCGGCGCGATGCGCGCCAGCATGGTGCGGCTGTTGGCGTAACCCGCGGTGATCAGCACCGCGATGAAGTTGACGATCAGAAGGAAGACGATCTCGGGCCAGGTGTTGAAGAACGGCAGCGACCACGCCTTGGGCGCCGCGACGTCGTAGTGGATGAACCAGAAGATGCGATCCGGCGCCATCGTCAGCGACAGGAGAAGGAACAGCGTGGTGCCGCCGATGGAGATGAAGATCGCCCGCTTCGAGCCGAAGACGTTGTCGAGGAAGCCGCCGAAGAACCCGCCCAGCATCGCGAAGATCGAAAGCTCTATGCCGTAGAGCAGCATCTGGATCGGGCCCCAATGGAAGGTGCTCGACGCATAGGCGCCGCCGAAGACCAGCACCGCCGTCATGCCGTCGTTGAAGAACAGCCGCGCCACCAGATACATGCCGACGTTGCGGTATTGCCCGAACGCGGCGCGGATGGTGCGGATCACGCTTCTGGCGCCTTCGCGCATCGCGGTGGTCAGCGGCAGGTTCGCCGAGGGCCGGTCGGGCGTGAACAGGAAGAGCGGGATCGCGAGCAGCAGCAGCCAGACCGCGCCGACGGGTCCGGCCAGCCGCTCGGGCTCGTGCGCGGCCTGGTCGACGCCGAACAGCGGATGCGCCGGGATGAAGCTCCACGGCACCACCCCCGGCAGCGAGAGCGCGATCAGCATGAACAGCAGGAGCACGATGCCCGCGGCATTGCCGAGCGCGAGCGCCAGTCCCGACAGTCCGGCGATGCCGCGCTGCGTGGCGATCGACGGCAGCATGGAGTTGTGGAACACCGCCGAGAACTCGAAGGCGACGTTGGCGATCGCCCACCAGGCGCAGACCAGGAACAGGCTGGCGCCCGCGGCATGCGGCATCGAGAACCACAGCATGAACATCGAGCCCGCGAGGATCGCGGTATAGAGCGCGATCCAGGGCTTGCGCCGCCCGCCCTTGTCGGCGACCGCGCCCAGGAACGGCGCCAACAGGCCGATGAGGATGCCGCTATAAGCCTGGATCTCGCCCAGGAGCGCCTGGCCCTTCACGCCGTCGCCGATGACGATGTTGGTGAAATAGGGCGCGAAGAGATAGATGGTGATGAGCAGCACGAACGGGTCGCGCGCGCTTTCGTACAGGGCCCAGCTCGCCTTGCCCAAGCGGCTGGCCGCGAGATCGCCGGTGGTGGAGGTCTCGCTGCGCGCGTGCAGCCATTGCGCGAGGCCGGCGGCGTCGTCGAGGGCGGCTTCGGACGGGTCACCGTCGGGGCGGCGCACCGGGGCGGCCTCGTCACTCGATGATTTCACCCGCATCCACTCCCCAGATTCTGTCGCGCCCAATCCAGCCGGTCACCCCTTCGACCGTGATCTGACAGAAGCGAGGCTTGCACGCCTTGAGCCGGGCCACAACGCCGGGATCGGCATCGGCGCTCACGCTCGCGTTCGGCACGGGCGCCGAGCGCAGGGCCGCGCGGCCTTTCCCTACGACAAGTACCGTGCGCGCGTCGGACAGCATGGTCTGGCTGACCCATCCCACTGCGCCGTCGACGTCGCGCACGCGCCGCCAGCTGTCGTAAGCGGCCAGCACCTGAAGCGGATAGTTCCGCCTCTGGTAGACGAACAGCACGCGATGCTTGAAGGTCGGGCCTTCGCGCAGATAGACCTTGTCGCTCTTCAGGCTGGCGTAATGCGCGGCCTGGGCCGGCAGGGCCGCGAGCAGCGCGACAAGCAAAACGGCGGCTCGCCTCATCGCGGTGTTTCCGGCGTCAAGGTGATGAACGTGCCCCTTCTGCCGCGCATCACGCCGAGAGACCAGAGAGGCCGATCCGAAGCCGCGGCCCGGACCGCGGCGTCTTCGAGCGTCGCAGCGAAGTGGCGTCCGCGCACCTCGCGGAATTGATAGCTCGCGAAGGTCGAACCCGAATGCCCATTCGGCGCCACGGCCGCCCATTCGCGGGCAGCCGCAAGGCTCGCTTCATCTCCCGGCGGTGAGGATACGGTGCAAAACTCGCGATCGGACCGGCCCGCATCGTAAGCGCCGATCGTGACCCAAAGCGCACGGCCGGGCTTCCAGACGGTCGCCGGCGATTTGGCGCCGCCGACGGGGAAGGTCTGCCGGCCGTGCACCCCCGCGACGGCGGCACGGACACCGTCGGGATCGGCATGCGTCGCCGCGCAGAACGCGAGGAAGGCATCGAACAGCGGTGCCTTGGCCTCGGCCCCGGTGGAGCAAAACAAGAGCAAAGCGAACGCGAATCGGCGCATCACGGATACCTTACGCACATATCGCGCAGCCGCGCGACCATGGTGCTGTCCGGATCGGCGAGCGCGTCGAGCACCGTGAAGTGGTTGGCGCCGGCAGCCTCGCCATAGGCGGCGCCCCAGCGCCGGCTGAGCGCGCGGCTCTGCGCCTTGAAGGCGTTCGACTCCAGGCCGCCCACCACGGAGTCGAACGGCGCGGGCGGCATGTGGAGCGGCGAGAGGGCGCGCGCCGTCGCGGCGTCGAGCCCGAAATCCGCATTCATCGACGTGTGGATCAACGGTTCGAGATCGAACACGCCCGAGATCGCGTAGCCGGCCGCGACCGCCTCGGGCACGGTCGAGGCCAGGACCGCGGCCAGGTGCCCGCCGGCGGAATGGCCGAAGGCGACGATGCGCCGGCCCTTCGCCAGCATGCCCGCGGCCGCGCGCATCTGGTCCACGATCGCGCCGATGGTCACCTGCGGGCAGAGGTCGTAGCCCGCCACCGCGACCGCGACGCCGTGCGCGTTCAGCCCGCGCGCCATGTGGCTGAAGCTCTCGCGCTCCATCGCCCGCCACCAGCCGCCATGGATGAAGAGCGCGAGCGGGCCCTCGCGCAGAGTGCCGGCGCGCGCAAAGGTGCCGGCCGGTCCGAAGACATCGACGGCCTGCCGGGGCCCGTCGCCATAGGCCACTCCCAGCCGGCACGGCGCCGTGGCGCGATAGCGGGCGGCGTCGCTGCGCCAGCGGGCGAATATCTGCGGATGCTCGGGCACGGCGGCGCGGGCGTTGAACTCGGCTTCGAAGTCGATGCTCGCCATCCTTGACGCTCGCCCTCCCGCGCCTGCTAATAGCAGCAGAACAGTTTGGAATTAAGCCATGGCCGCCGCGAAGAAGCCGCTGGTGATCGTCACGCGCAAGCTCCCCGACGCGATCGAGACGCGCATGCGCGAGCTTTTCGACGCCCGCCTGAACCACGACGACGTGCCCATGGACCAGGCGGCGCTGATCGAGGCGGTCAAGACCGCCGACGTGCTGGTGCCCACCGTCACCGACCGCATCGATTCCAAGGTGATCGTGCGGGCGGGCGCGAACCTGAAGCTGATCGCCAATTTCGGCACCGGCGTCGACAATGTCGACGTCAAGACCGCGCTCGACAAGGGCATCACCGTCACCAATACGCCGGGCGTGCTGACCGAGGACACCGCCGACATGACCATGGCGCTGATCCTGGCGGTGCCGCGCCGGCTGGTCGAAGGGGTGAAGGAGATCGAGGCAGACCGCTTCACCGGCTGGTCGCCCAGCTGGATGCTCGGCCACCGGGTGCAGGGCAAGCGGCTCGGCATCGTCGGCATGGGGCGCATCGGCCAGGCCGTGGCGCGGCGCGCCAAGGCCTTCGGGCTGCAGATCCACTACCACAACCGCAAGCCCGTGCATGCCAATATCGAGCGCGAGCTCGAGGCGACCTATTGGGAGAGCCTCGACCAGATGCTGGCGCGCATGGACATCGTCTCGGTCAACTGCCCGCATACGCCGGCGACCTATCATTTGCTGTCGGCGCGCCGGCTCAAGCTGATGAAGCCCAGCGCCTATATCGTCAACACCGCGCGCGGCGAGGTGATCGACGAGAACACGCTGGCGCGCATGCTCGAGGCCGGCCAGCTCTCGGGCGCCGGGCTCGACGTGTTCGAGCACGAGCCCGCGGTCAACCCCAAGCTCAAGAAGCTCAGGAACGTGGTGCTTCTGCCGCATATGGGCTCGGCCACCCTCGAAGGCCGCATGGACATGGGCGAGAAGGTCATCATCAACATCAAGACCTTCGCCGACGGGCACAAGCCGCCGGACCGGGTGATCCCGGCGATGCTTTAGCCCTCACAAGAACCAGAACCGCACCACGACGACCAGCAGCACCAGGCCGAGCACGACGCGCACGACCGTGTCGGACATGCGCGCCGAGGCGATGGAGGCGACGACGATGGCGGGCAGCGAGCCGCAGAGCAGCGACGCCAGGATCTGCGGGTCGATGGTGCCGAGCAGCGAGTGGCCGAGGCCGGCGAGGAAGGTGAGCGGCACGGCATGGGCGAGGTCCGAGCCCACGATGCGCTGGGTGGGCATCTTGGGGTACAGCATCACCAGCACCGTCACCCCGATCGCGCCCGCGCCGACCGACGAGATGGTGACGAGCAGGCCGAGCGCGGCCCCGGTCGCTATCGTGAGCCGGCCGACGAGCTTCGGATCCGGATCGCCGACCTTCTCTTCGTACCATTTGAGCAGCGGCTTGCGCAGGAACAGCAGGAACGCGGTCGCCAGCAGCGCCAGGCCCAGCACCTTGGTGACGATCTCGTGCCCCCATTTGCTGTCGGCGCCGATCCAATAGAGCAGCAGGATCGACAGCGCCGTCATCGGCACGCTGCCGAGCGCGAGCCGCCCCACCACTTTCCAGTCGATGGTCTTGTTGAAGCCGTGCACCAGCGAGCCGCTGGCATTGGTGATCGCGGCGTAGAGAAGATCGGTGCCCACGGCGACGGCCGGATGCACGCGGAACAGCAGGATCAGCGCCGGCGTCATCAGCGAGCCGCCGCCGACGCCCGTGAAGCCGACGATGCCGCCTACGAGCACGCCGCACAGCACGAAAAACGGGTTGATGTGAGAAAGGAAATCCAGCGCGAGCTCCCGGCCCATTTCAAGGGGCGCGAGTGCTCCACAGCAGCCCTGCCGATGTCAATCCGCCAGCGTCGATCCGCCAGTCGATCCGCCAGTGTCGATACGCCAGCGTCAATGCGTCCCCGTTCAAAGGAACCAGAACCGCGCGCAGACCGCGAGCAGCACGAGCCCCAGCGCCACGCGCACCACCGTGTCCGAGGTCCGCGCCGAAGCGATGCTGGCGATCACGATGGCGGGCAGCGAGCCGCAGAGCAGCGACACCAGCAGGTGCAGGTCGATGGTGCCGAGGATCGAATGGCCGAGGCCCGCGAGCAAAGTCAGCGGCACGGCATGGGCGATGTCGGAGCCGACGATGCGCTGCGCCGGCATCTTGGGATACAGCATGACGAGCGCCGTCACGCCGATGGCGCCGGCGCCGACCGAAGAGATGGTCACCAGCACGCCCAGCACCGCTCCGGTCAGCACGGTGAGCCGGGTCACGAGCCGCGGATCGGGCTCGCCGATCTTGCGGTCGTACCACGCCATCAGCGGCTTGCGCGCGAAGAGCAGCACGGCGGTCGCGAGCAGCGCCACGCCCAGGGTCTTGGTGATGACGCTCTGCGTCGCCTTGCTGTCGACGCCCATGTAATAGAGCGCGAGCACGGTCAGCACCGTCATCGGCACGCTGCCCAGCGCGAGCTTGCCCACGATCTTCCAATCGATGGTCTTGTTCCAGCCATGGACAGCGGTGCCCGCGGTCTTGGTCGCTGCCGCATAAAGCAGGTCGGTGCCCACCGCGCTCGCCGGATGGATGCCGAACACCAGGATCAGCAGCGGCGTCATCAGCGAGCCGCCGCCGACGCCGGTGAAGCCGACGAGCGCGCCGACCAGAACGCCGCTCAGCACGTAAAGCGGATCGATATGGGAAAACAAATCCGTCATGGCCCTGCCCCTTTGGCGCAGGCACGGCAAAACGCCCCGCCCCCGCATGGGCGCGGAACGAACTCCATAAATACTACCAAGTCAATAGACTATGTTTAGTATGTTGCGTAACCTCTTGAGTCGGTTGGAGATTTCTGGCGCGTGGCGGCGGTGCGCAGCGGCACCACGCCGGGCGCCGCATTCTGGCCGAGGAACTCGGCGACGAAATCCGAGGCCGGGTTGGCGCGCAGCTCCGACGGCGCGGCGATCTGCTCGATCCTGCCCTGGTTCATCACCGCCACCATGTCGGCAAGCTCGAGCGCCTCGTCCTGGTCGTGGGTCACGAACACGGTGGTCAGGCCCAGCCGCTCGTGCAGGCTGCGCAGCCAGTGGCGCAGGTCCTTGCGCACCTTGGCGTCGAGCGCGCCGAACGGCTCGTCCAGCAGAAGCATGCGCGGCTCGATGGCGAGCGCGCGGGCGAGCGCCACGCGCTGGCGCTGGCCGCCGGAAAGCTGGCTGGGGTAGCGCTTGCCCAAGCCGTCGAGCTGGACGAGCGCCAGCAGCTCCTCCACGCGGCGCGCGATCTCGGCACGCGTGGGCCGCGTCTTGCGCGGACGGATCGACAGGCCGAACGCGATGTTCTTCGCCACCGTCATGTGCCGGAACAGCGCGTATTGCTGGAAGACGAAGCCGGCGCGGCGCTCGCGCGCGGGCAGCGACAGCCAGTCGAGGCCGGCGAACTGGATATGGCCGACGTCGGCGAACTCGAGCCCGCCCAGGATGCGCAGCAAGGTCGTCTTGCCCGAGCCCGACGGCCCGAGCAGCGCCAGGAAGCATCCCTCCGGCGCCTCCATGCTCACGCCTTTCAGCGCGGGGAAGCGGTCGAAGCGCTTGGCGATCTGTTCGATGACGAGCGACATGACGGGCTCCTTCAATGACGATGCGTGGCTGATATCTCGTCGGCGAACTGCCATTCGAGCACCGATTTGACGAGCAGGGTGACGAGCGCCAGCAGCGCCAGCACCGAGGCGACCGCGAAGGCGCCGACATATTGATAGTCGTTGTAGAGAACCTCGACGTGCAGCGGCATGGTGTTGGTGAGCCCGCGGATATGTCCGCTCACCACCGACACCGCGCCGAACTCGCCCATCGCGCGCGCGTTGCACAGGAGCACGCCATAGAGCAGCGCCCATTTGATGTTCGGCAGCGTGACGCGGAAGAAGGTGCTCCAGCCGCCGGCGCCGAGCGTGGCCGCGGCCTCCTCTTCGTCCTTGCCCTGGTCGATCATCAACGGGATCAGCTCGCGCGCGACGAAGGGAAAGGTGACGAATACCGTCGCCAGCACGATGCCGGGCAGCGCGAAGATGATCTTCATGTCGTTGTCGCGCAGCCACTGGCCGAGCCAGCCCTGAAGCCCGAAGATCAGGACGAAGACCAGGCCCGACACCACCGGCGACACGGAGAACGGGATGTCGATCAGCGTGATCAGCAGGTTCTTGCCGCGGAAGTCGAACTTGGCGATGCACCACGACGCCGCCAGCCCGAAGACCATGTTCAGCGGCACTGCGATGGCGGCGACCAGCAGCGTGAGCTTGATCGCCTCGATCGCATCGGGCTCGCTGAGCGCGTCCCACGCCATGCGCCAGCCCTGCGCCAGCGCTTCCGAGAACACGGTGAGCAGCGGCATGAACAGGAACAGCCCGATGAACACGACCGCGATGGCCGACAGCGCGATCTTGACCAGCGGGTGGTCGTCGGTCGGCGCCCGCGGACGCAGGATGGGGATGGTCTTCATCGCCACGCGCTTCATTTTCGGTGCGGTCGTCGTCGTCATCGCCTGGAGCTCACCCAGGCCTGCAGCGCGTTCAGCGCCAGCAGGAAGACGAACGATACCGCCAGCATCACCACGCCGACGGCGGCCGCGCCGGCATAGTCGTATTCCTGCAGCTTGATGATGATGAGCAGCGGCGTGATCTCGGACACCATCGGCAGATTGCCGGCAATGAAGATCACCGAGCCGTATTCGCCGACGGCGCGGGCGAAGGCCATTGCCGTGCCGGTCAGAAGCGTCGGCGCCAGGGTGGGAAGGATCACGCGGCGGAAGGTCTGGAAGCGCGTCGCGCCCAGGGTCGCCGCCGCCTCTTCGGAATCGCGCGACAGGTCGGTCAGGACCGGCTGCAGCGTGCGCACCACGAAAGGCAGCCCGATGAACACCAGCGCGACCACGACGCCATAGGGCGTATAGGCGATTTTGATTCCGGCCTTCTCCAGCGGCGCGCCGATCCAGCCGTTGCTCGCATAGAGCGCCGAGAGCGCGATGCCCGCGACCGCCGTCGGCAGCGCGAAGGGAAGATCGACCAGCGCGTCGACGACGCGCTTGAACGGGAAGCGGTAGCGCACCAGCACCCAGGCGACGATCAGGCCGAACACCGAGTTGATCGCGGCCGCGACCGCGGCGGCGCCGAACGAGAGCTTGAGCGCATGCAGCACGCGGGGCGCTAGGATCTCAGCCCAGAAGCCATTCCAACCGAGCTCCCACGGACGGATGATCAGCGCCGCCAGCGGGATGAGCACGATCGCGCTCAGGTAAAAGAGCGTGAAGGCCAAAGAAAAGCCGAAGCCGGGCAACGCGCTCCGGCTTCGGACTCGAGGTAGCACCAATGTTGCCACGACAGTGGGGTCCTTACTGGCCTGGCTTATAGATCTGGTCGAAGACGCCGCCGTCGGAGAAGTGGACCTGTTGCGCCTTGGTCCAGCCGCCGAACACGTCGTCGATGTCGTAGAGCTTGATGTTCGGGAACTGCGAGGCATGCGCCGCCAGCACCGCCGCGTCGCGCGGGCGGTAGAAGTTCTTCGCCTCGATCTCCTGCGCGTCCTTGGTGTAGAGGAACTTCAGGTAGGCCTCGGCGGCGGCACGCGTCTTGTGGCGGTCGACGTTCTTGTCGATCACCGCGACGGAAGGTTCGGCCAGGATCGAGCTCGGCGGATAGACGATCTGGAACTTGTCCGCGCCGCCCGCTTCGGCCAGCGCCAGATGCGCCTCGTTCTCCCACGACAGGAGCACGTCGCCGATGCCGCGCTGGGCAAAGGTCGTCGTCGCGCCGCGCGCGCCGGTGTCGAGCACCGGCACGTGGTGATAGAGGTTGGCGACGAAGGCCTTGGCCTTGTCGGCGCTGCCGCCGGGAGACTTCTCCGCCCAGGCCCAGGCCGCCAGGTACGACCAGCGCGCGCCGCCCGAGGTCTTCGGGTTCGGCGTGACGACATGGATGCCCGGCTTCACCAGGTCGCCCCAGTCCTTGACCTTCCAGGGATTGCCCTTGCGCACCAGGAACACGATGGTCGAGGTATAGGGCGAGGAGTTCTGCGGCAGGCGCTTCATCCAGTCCTTGGGCAGGAGCTTGGCCTTGTCGGCGACAGCGTCGATGTCGTAGGCCAGCGCCAGCGTCGCGACGTCGGCGTCGAGGCCGTCGATGATGGCGCGGGACTGCGCGCCCGACCCGTTGTGCGACATGTTGATGGTGACGGTGTCGCCGGTCTTCTGCTTGTACTGCGCCGCGAAGGCCGCGTTGATGTCCTTGTAGAGCTCGCGCGTCGGGTCGTAGCTGACGTTGAGCAGCTTGACGTCGGCGGCGTGGGCGGCGCTGGCCGCCAGGCCGCAGATGAGAGCGATTGCGATCTTCTTCATCTTGGTCTCCCGATCAGAACGCGATCTGCGCGCGCAGCGACACCGCGTCGAGGCGGGCGTCGGCATTGAGGCCGGCCGAGCTCAGCTTCGAAACATCCGTATGCTGATAGTCGAGCATGAAGCGCAGCGCCTGGTTCGGATACCAGTTCAGCCCGGCGGTCCAGATGCGCTGGTCGCCGCCGCGGATGCCGCCGAACGGGGTGGCGCTGCCCGCGTTGCCCGGGCGGTAGTTGAGGTCCATGTCGCTGTAGCGCGCCGCGATTTCCCAGGCGCCGAGCCCGCCCTTGTCGATGGTGAAGGGCTCGGCCGGCTTGGGCGAGGTCCACGAGCCGGTCTCGGCCTTGTATTTCTTCACCTCGCCGGTCAGCACCCAGCTCACCTGCCCGTACCAGCCGTTGAAGTCCGGATCGGGAAGGCCGGTCAGGTTGCCGAGCGGACGGCGCGACGCCTCGAAGCCGAAATAGCCGCCCTGGCCGTAGAAATTGTAGTAGTTGCCCGCCGCTTCCACGCCCCATTCGGTCGCGTGGTCGGCATCGATGGTGCCGGAGCTGATCAGGCGGATGTTGTTGTCGTCGACGTTGAGCTCGGGCCGCTCGCTCAGCGAGAAGGCATGCGCCGAGTTGGCGCCGGCCGCGAGGTCGGGGAACTTGAGCACATAGGTGAGATCGCCGCCGACGGCGAAGTTCACGTTCTCGCTCGCGATCGGGCGGTAGGCGACGCGGCCGACCAGCGCCTGCTGCTCGTCGAAGGCCGCCGCGGCGCCGACCAGGCTGCCGGTATAGGCGACCGAGGCGAAGTAGTTGTCGTCATAGGCGAAGAGCTGCACCGCGTCGCGGCCGTCCGAGCCCGCGATGCCGCGCGCGAGATCGGCCGGCTGCGCGCGCTCGAGGAACAACAGGTCTTGCGCCGAGGTCGTGTCGTCGAAGCTCTCCGACGGCGGGAAGGCGCCGATCTTGGCGTGGAACGGCGCCAGCCCGTTGTACTGGATATAGGCCGAGCTGATCGTCGAGCCTTCGTTGCCCGAGCCGCCGAAGTCGTAGATGAAGGTATAGTACCAGTCCTTGAACGCCGTGCCTTCGAAGCCGAAGCGCGCGCGGCGGAAGTTGTTGCCGCTGGAGAAGTCGGTGCCCGTGGGCACCTTGCCTTGGCCGTAATAGGCGCTGTCGTACTGCACCAAAGCGCGCAGCGACAGGCTGAAATCGTCGCCGGCGATGGTCGGGCGGCCGTTCGCGATCGTGACCTTGATGCCCTTGGCCTGCTGGTTCTGCACGTCGGCGTATTGATCGGCGGTCGAGCGCTTCAGGTCCTGGACCTGCGCCTGCAGGTCCTCGATGGACTGCTGAAGCTCCTGGATCTTCTGGTCGCTGGCGGCGGCGCCCTGGCCGGAGGTGCCGCTGGACGCCGCACGTTCGGCATGCGCCGCGGTCGCGGCGACGATCGCGCTGCCCGCGAGCAGCATCGTCATCAAGCTCTTCATTGTAGTCCCCTCTTCTCGCAAATTCGTGAGCGGCCCTTACAAATCCATATATACTCGACCGAGTCAATAGAGTATTAGAGGAATATCCCTCAAGGAGTAGCCCGATGAGTGCCCTCGCCGCCCAAGCCCCTGAACGATCTTTCGATTTCCAGATAGCGCCCCTGTCCTCGACCCTGGGCGCGCGCATCGAGGGCCTCGACCTCGCCCGCCCCTTGAGCCCAAGCGAGATCGCCGCGCTGCGCCGCGCGCTGCTGCGCTATGAGGTGCTGTTCTTCGACGACCAGAACCTGGCGCCGCACCAGCTGCGCGACTTCGCGCGCCGCTTCGGCGAGCTGCACGTCCATCCCATCCGCCCGCACGTCATGGACGTGCCCGAGGTCGCGCTGCTGCAGAACCAGTGGGCGATCGACGACAGCGGCAACTGGCGCGCCGACGTGACCTTCCTCGACACGCCGCCGATGGCCTGCCTGCTCTACGCCCAGGACACGCCGCAGGCCGGCGGCGACACGATCTGGGCGAGCACGCGCGCCGCCTATCAGGCGCTGTCGCAGCCGATCCGCGACTTCCTCGCGCCCCTGATCGCCAGCCACGACTTCGAACGTTCGTATACGGAGGAACGCTTCGCGCGCATGGACCTGGGGGTGGAGCGCTTCGCCTGGGCGCGGCGCGACCATCCGCCGACGACGCATCCGGTGGTGCGCACCCATCCCGAGACCGGGCTGAACAGCCTGTTCGTCAACCCGGCCTTCACGACGCGGATCTTGGGGCTCAGCCACAGCGAAAGCCGCAAGCTGCTCGAGATGATCTTCGAGCAGATCCAGCAGCCGCAGTTCCTGGTGCGCCGGCAATGGAAGCGCGGCACGCTCGCGTTCTGGGACAACCGCGTGACGCAGCACTACACCGTCGGCGACGTGCCGGCGAACGAGCGCGTGATGTATCGCGTCACGATCCTGGGCGACAAGCCGTTCTATCGGGGGAAATAAGCCAACCTCCCCACAAGGGGGAGGTTGTTACTTCAGCGCTTCTCCCAGTTGATCCAGCAGGATGCCGGTGCCGTGCTCGCGCGCGCCGGCATCGTCGTAGCCGTCGAGGAAGGCGCCGTGCTCGGTGGCGCTGAGCCTGGTGCCCTTCCCGTCCTTCGCGAAGGTCAGGATCGCCAGCGACACCGAGATCTTCCTGTCGTCCACGATCATGTCGTAGACATAGACGATGCGCTCGTTCTCCACGATGTCGCGGTATTCGCATTGGAAGTCGGAGACGCGCCCGTTTGCGAACTTGCCCTTCACGCGGTCGCGGCCGCCGGGGCGGAAATCCTGCTCGCGGATCAGCACCTTCAGGTCGTCATGTCTGGCGAACCAGCGCGCCTTGGCGTCCGGGTCCGCAAAGGCCTGGAACACCATGGCGACCGGCGCGGCGTAGGTGCGGTGGATGGTGAAGCTTCCCTGGACGACGCTCACGGCTCCACCTCGAAGAACTCTTTGAGGAAGGGTGCCGCCTCCTGCAACGTGCGAGCGACCGAGGGGCGCGCCTTCAGCCGCTCCAGATAGGCGCGGGTGCGCGGCCCCAGGCCGCCCGCCGCGATGTCGGCATAGAACAGCGCCGGCATCGCGGCGATGTCGACCATGGTGAAGGTGTCGCCGAACGCCCAGTCGTCGCCGATCTCTTCCTCGACCATCCCAAGCGCGGTGGCGATGCGCGCACGCATCTTGTCAACCAGCGTCGGGTCGCGGTCCGCGCCCCGCGCCGCGCGGAAGCGGTCGTCCACCAGGTGCTGCATCGGCACCTGGACATGCAGGTCGAAGAAGCGGTCGCGCAGGCGCACCTGGCGCGCCGCGTCGGGATCGGCGGGAATGAATCGCGTGGCGCCCGGATAGTGCTGGTCGAGATACTCGATGATGATGCTCGACTCCGGCACCAGCCGGTCGCGCGCCTCGTCCTTGATCACGGGGAACTGGCCGATCGGCCAGACGTCGAGGAACGCCTTGCGCGACGCCTCGTCCATCAGGTTGACGACGACCTTCTCGAACGGCGTGTCGTTCTCGTAGAGCGCGATCTCGGCCTTCCAGCAGAACGAGGACAGCGGGTGATAGTAGAGTTTCAAGGTCATGATCAGCTCGGCTTGGTGAATTCGGTGTCGACGGCGATCTCGATCGGATCGGAGAACACGTCCGGCAGGCCCAGCGCCTTGGGATCGACCAGGGTCACGGCGCGCACGCCCAGCACATGGCCGAGCTTGGGGCTGGCCGCGAAGCCAGGGCCGGCGCCGATCAAGGTCACGTCGAAGGTCGCCTTCACGGTCTTGCCGAGGATCGTGAGCTTGCCGTCGACCTGGCCGTGCTGGTTGCCCGACGGCCTGAACGCGGTCGACACGAAGGTCGCCTTCGGGAAGTTGGCGGAGTTGAGATAGTCCTTGCCCGTCAGCTGCTGCGCGAAGCCCGCCACCGGCGTCGCGATGGAGGCGGTGTCGACCGAGGCGCTGAGCTTCGACTTCTCCATATGCGCCGGATCCCACTGAAGCGTCGCCTCGACCTTGTCGAAGCGAAAGCCGCTCATCGAGAAGCCCAGATGCGACACGCGCGCGATGAGCGCGGTGTGCTGGACGTCGAGCGTATAGGTGCCCGCGGTCGCGGTGCGCGCATCGTGCTGGCCGTGCGGCAGCTTGAAGCCGGGCGGCGGAGCGGCGGGTTCGGCGGCGGCCATCGCGGCGGTCGCGGCGAAAGCAACGGTCGCCGCGGCCGCGGCGCCGGCAAACGCCGCCGCCACATGCGTTCCGTTGAACGTCGAGAGCGCGCGCATCACGGCGTCTTCTCGCAGATGACCATCCAGGGCACGCCGAACTTGTCGACCAGCATGCCGAAGCGGTGGGCGAAGAAGGATTCGGTCAGCGGCATCTGCACCTGGCCGCCCTCGCTGAGCGCGGCGAAGCGTTTCTCGGCTTCCTCGATGCTGGGCACGTTCACCGTCATCGAGACGCCGGCCGGCGGCGAATAGCGCTCGGGCGGCGTATCCGAGGCCATCACCAGCGCGTCGCCGATCTGGATGCGCGCATGGATGATCCTGGACTTCATCTCGGGCGGCGAATGCTCGGCCGCGGGGCTGTCGCCGAAGGTCTGGGACATCACGACCTTGGCGTCGAGGACCTGCTCGTAGAACTTCAGCGCGTCGGCGCAATTGCCGTTGAAATGCAGATAGGTGTTGACCTTCATGAGGCTCTCCTAAGTGAGGCTTTTGAGATAGTCGGTAAGCTGCTGGAAGGTACCCGCAAAACCCTGGTTCATCGACGGGAACATCGAGCGGAAGAATTCGCGCTCGCCCTCCGGCGCCTCGAACGGCGTGCCGGTCATGTCGAGCGTGGTCTTGCCGGCGCTTTCCGAGAAGCGGATCTCGTTCAGGACCCTGAGCGGGAAGTTCGCGGCGAAGGGCGCGCGCACGATCTCGCCGGCCGGGTTGGAGAAGCCGGTGGTGTAGACCATGCGCTTCAGGGGCTCGATCTCGAGATAGTCGAAGCGGCCCCACATCTCCTGCCCCGTCGGCGCGCGCATGCAATAGTGGAAGGAACCGCCGGACCGGAAGTCGAGCTTGCCGCTCACCCATTCGAAGCCTTTCGGGCCCCACCATTTGGCGAGATGCTTCTCCTGGCTATAGACCTCCCACACCAGCTTCAGCGGCGCGTCGAGGGTGCGCGAAATCTCGAAAACGGGATTGCTCATGTCCTAACCCTTCATCTCGGCAAGCAGCGCATCGAGGCGCTCGAACGACTGGCGCCCGCCTTCGGAGGCCCCGCTCTTGGCCATCCAGTCCCGCGCCATCAAGTTCGGATAGCGCTGGACGCAGACCAGCCGTGTGCGCGCGAC
>Ga0213876_10000497_pt1 | contig 30729 bp, 25 predicted proteins | sample BarmaccomBMRX_R9_FD_160113 | JGI IMG/M metagenome (GOLD analysis project Ga0213876, IMG submission 160113) | Root-associated microbial communities from Barbacenia macrantha in rupestrian grasslands, the National Park of Serra do Cipo, Brazil - RX_R9 | ecosystem: Host-associated > Plants > Roots... | reverse complement strand
GTCGACAAGCGGACAGTAACTCGAAAAGCAAGAAGCGCAGGCTCGGAAACTGCGGTGCCCGTGACCGATCAGCCGCAGGCTTCGATTGACGCGGCCCCGACATTCCTGGGATAGCTTGCCGAGGCTGTGTAAGAGGTTGGCTCGATGATGATGAGGATCGCCACCGCTGCCCTCGTCGCGACTGTGACGTTTGCGGGGCAGAAGGCCGCCAAGGCCGGAACCTTCACCGATCACGCCCTGCCACCCGACGGCCGCCCGCCCTTCACCGCGACCTTGTCGAACAACACGCCGCTCGTCATCGGAATGAATGTCGAGGACACTTCCCGGGCGCTTGGACAAGCCTTGCACTACGTCGGCGGCCCGCCGCGCGCGGAAATCTATCTCGCCTTGCGCAGTCTCGGCGGCAGCGGGCTGATCAACCACCACGACCGGCTGTTTCTGCAATTCAGGAACGGACGGCTGACCGGATGGAAAGCGGACTATGGCCAGAACTGGATGTGGCGATAGCCGCTCCCCTTTTCAGCCCATCCCGAAGATTCTCAAACACCAACCTCGAACTGATGGATGATGACAAGGTGGGACAGGATATCAGGCTGAAGGCTTCGGATGGTTTTGAACTGGGCGCCTACTACGTCGATCCAAGCGGGACGCCGAAAGGCGCCATCGTCGTGATCCAGGAGATTTTTGGCATCAACCATCACATCCGCAGCGTTTGCGACCGCCTCGCGGCAGAGGGCTATGTTGCGATCGCGCCTTCGATCTTCGACCGCATCGAGCCCAATTTCACCTCGGGTTATTCGCCGGATGAGATCGCGAATGCCCGCAAATTCGTCGCCAATCCAGACTTTCCCGCAATGCTGCGCGACATCCAGGCAGCGATCGATGCGGTAAAAGATAAGGGTCCCGTTGGCATCATCGGCTTCTGCCTCGGCGGCAGCATTGCCTATGCCGCCGCCACCAAACTCTCCGGGCTTTCAGCCGCGGTCGGCTATTATGGCGGCGCGATCGTGCGCTTTGCCGACGACAAGCCTGCGTGCCGACGCAATTGCATTTCGGCGAGAAGGATGCGGGCATTCCCCTGAGCGACGTCGAGACGATCAAAGCCAAGCGGCCGGAAGTCGAGGTCTTCGTCTATCCCGGCGCACAGCACGGCTTCCATTGCGACGAGCGTGCCAGCTATGACAAGGCCAGCGCCGAAATCGCCTGGCCGCGCAGCCTGGCGTTCTTTGCGAAGCACCTGCACCAGTAGTTTAGCCACGTCATTCCGAAGCGGTGCGAAGCACCGAACCCGGAATCTCGAGATCCCGGGTTCGCTCGTTTCACTCGCGCCCCGGGATGAGGAAGGACTTCGTCGTTCGTCAGAACCAGCGCTCGCCGATCTGCACGGTATCGCCGGGTCCGATCGGCGTGCCCATCGGCACCGTGATGCGCGAGGTGCCGGAGGCATCGGTGTGCGTGAGCGTGACGTAGTCGCGCCGAGCGCGCGGGGAGAAGCCGCCGGCGATCGCCACCGCGCTCTCGACTGTCATGTTCGGCACGTAGGGATATTGGCCGGGCGCGGCGACTTCGCCGAGAATGAAGAACGGCCGATAGGCCTCGACCTCGACAGCCACCGACGGTTCGCGGATATAGCCGTTGCGCAAGCGCGCGGTGATGTCGGCGGCAAGGCCCGCCGGCGTGCGGCCGCGTGCCGGCACGTGACCGATCAGCGGCATGGTGATCGCGCCGGACGCATCGAGCATATAGGTGTTGGTCAGGCCCTCCTGGCCATAGACCACGATGCGAAGCTTGTCGCCGGCATCGAGATGGTAGGCGGCGGGGACCGGCGCGGCGGCGGGCGCAGGCGGAGCGGCATAGACGACGGCGGGAGCGGGGGACGGTGCGCGGAGCGAGGCGGAGGAGAAACCGGCGCGCAACGCGCTGATCGCTCCACCACCGCTGTTGTCTGCGGCGGCGGGGGCAGGGGTCGGCGGCGGGCCATAGGCCATCGCATCGAGGTCGCTTCTCGGCTGCATCGATGCTGTGGGCGAGCCGGTCTGCATGCAGCCCGACAGCGCAAGTGCCGTCATGGCAGCCATCATCGGCAATTGAAACGCGCGCCCACGCACCGGATTAAGCCCTCGAAGAGACCACTCCAGTTCTGCGCCCGTTATGGTTAAGAAACGGTTTTCGAGGTCGTCTCCGTCACCCGTCGACGCTTTGGCAAGTGACCAGATGCGGATGCTTCCGTTCCGATTCAATCGGAACGGAAAAGGCTCTAGGCGCCGACACCGACGCCGATCGGACAGGACACGCCGGTGCCGCCGAGCCCGCAATAGCCGGCCGGATTCTTGGCCAGATATTGCTGGTGATAGTCCTCGGCGAAATAGAACGGTCCCGAGGGCGCGATCTCGGTCGTGATGCCGCCAATGCTCTTCGCTGACAGCGCCTTCTGATACGCCGCCTTCGAGGCTTCCGCGGCCACTCGCTGCGCGTCGCTGAAGGTATAGATCGCGGACCGATACTGGGTGCCGACATCGTTGCCCTGACGCATGCCTTGCGTCGGGTCGTGATTCTCCCAGAACGTCTTCAGCAGCTTCTCGTACGGAATCTGCTTCGGATCGAACACCACGCGCACCACCTCAGTATGTCCGGTGCGCCCGGAGCAGACTTCCTCATAGGTGGGGTTGGGCGTGTGCCCGCCGGCATAGCCGACGGCGGTCGTGTAGATGCCGTCGCCGAGTTCCCAGAATTTCCGTTCGGCGCCCCAGAAGCAGCCAAGCCCGAACACGGCCTGTTCCAGGCCCTGCGGATAAGGCGGCTGCAGCGGGCGGCCATTGACGAAATGGCTGGTGGCAGTGGGGATCGGCTCGGAGCGGCCGGGCAGCGCCTCGGCGGCGCTCGGAACGACGGTGGATTTGCGCATGAACAACATGGATGACCTCCAGGCGGCACATCAGGCTGATGCCTCGGATCGAGCCTCGACCGCGCCTTTATATAGGTCATTACGCGGCTCGCAGCAGCCTCGTTACGCTGCCTTGTCAGTCCCGCGAATAGCCGATCAGCGGTTTGCGTGGACGGAACAGCAGGATCAGGAGGATACCGAGCACGCCGAGAACGGCGAAGACTGGCTGTTCCAGGACCACCCTGATGACCGAGGTCCAGAGCCACGGCGCCTTGCTTTCCACCCAGGCGCGGAACGCCTGCTGGCTGGACTGGTGAATATCGTTCCAAAACTGACCGAACTGGGTGAAACGCAGGGTCTGGTCGGCGACCCAGCGCGCGCCGTCATAGACCATGAAGATGAAACCACCCGCCAGCAGCAAAAGCCCCACAAGTCGGAAGAAACCGCGGATCATGCATCACCTATTCCTGGGCTATCCTCGTCGCGCCGGATCTCGCAATAATGGGGTGGGAGTGGATATTCAACCGGCTCAGGGAGTTAAGCTGCGCCGCGAGCGCTTCCGAACGCCCCGAAAGCACCGCGAAGGCGTTGACGATGGCAATCCCCCCCTCTATAAGGGCGGCGATGGCGGCGGGCGCAATCCCGCCGCCGCTGTTCTTTGAGCGGCGCCGGGTACCCCGGGCGGATTGGCTTGGTGGCGCACCGGCTGCGGATCGACCGCGGCGGCCGCATTCTCGAGGACACGACAAACCCAGCAGCATCGGTCAGGCGGTTGAGCGACCGGAGCGCGCCAGTACCGCAGATTGCAAGCGAACGGTCACCGCCGAAGGATACTTGAACCATGGCCAATACGACTTCCGCCAAGAAGGCGACGCGCAAGATTGCCCGCCGCACCATGATCAACAAGTCGCGTCGCACGCAGATGCGTGGCGCCGTGCGTCTCGTCGAAGACGCCATCGAGCGCGGCGATCGTGACGCTGCGGTGAAAGCCATGGCGCGCGCGGAACCGGAACTCATGCGCGCGGCACAGCGCAGCATCGTTCACCGCAACACCGCGAGCCGGAAAGTGTCGCGCCTTACGCATCAGATTGCAAAGCTCGCGAAGTGAGACGATCACTGCTTGCAATGTGACACGCGCAAAACTTGAACGCGCCAAAAGCCCGGTCCTGCGCCGGGCTTTTCATTTCTGAAACAGTCTTTCCGGTCTTGTGCTTGCGACGACAGCTGTTGTGCTCGTGACGACACAACGCTCGCTCTCCGTAATTCTACAGGATGGGTTTCACTGCCGCGCAGATTGCAAGAGACCGCTGTGCCGCAGCCCGAAACAACTGCATCGCGCATCCATTAGAAATGGCGCAAATTCGAGGGTTACCCTGAAAAAACAATCGCAAAAAACATCGACTAGATAATTACTTACCCACATAGCGAAGCCAAGCACTTTGAAAACGCGCCCGCGCTCCAGGCAACTTAAAAATTTTATGAAAATTTTTTGCGGCTGCGCAGAGTTTTATGACACGCGGGATTCCTCGCGCGGATTCAAAAACTTGCTTTCTCGCCTTCAGAGGCAACACTGCAACACACGCCAAGAACCGATCCGGGCCCGTGATCAAATGGATTGCGGGAAATCTCCCTTGGTGTATTTCTTAACTCGCTCGCGGCGCCCACGATCTTGAGACCAGCGCGGCTTTAGAAACGGGGCGGACGTGCAAATCGGCGGCGGTGAACACGTTGGCGAGCCTTCCAAGCGATTGTCGAGTCGAAGCTCATAGCAATATGGGTCAGGGTAGAACTATGTCTTGATGTCTTACAATCGGTGTCGGCGCGCTGCGCTGCCATCGCGTTGGAGCAGCACGACCCGATACATCGGCAAGAGCGTGAAGGCGAAACCTGGCGAGAGGGTACGTTTGAACGGGTGAACGGAACGGCCTACTGGCTGAAGTGTTGCGTTCGGACGCGGCTGTATTTGGACACAGGCGATATGGCAGCTTGCCGCGAGCGTTCGCGGCGAGGCGGGGAGGTTGCATGGCTTACGTAAACATCGCACGTTTTGCACAGAAGCAGATTTCGAACAGGACTTTTCTCGTCACCTCTTTCAATAGCAGGCGTTTGCTGACGCCCACCCGGGCAGCACAGTCGAGTACGCGCTGACCTCGCGGAGTTTTCGCTCTCTACAACCGTGGATCTGATCGCGGCGCTCTCGCCGAACGGTGGAGCTGTGTCTGGAGATGGAAACGCGCTTGAGGTCAAGCCGCGCAGACCTGGAAGGCCTGTGCGGCACTATCGAAAAGAGCACAATGTTTGAGAAAAGTCTGAACACAATGACAAATTCTGAACAGGATCGCTGGTCTCGCGTCAAAGGTCGCCTGCGTTCGACCGTCGGCGAAGACGTCTACACAAGCTGGTTTGCACGTATGGATCTCGAAGGTGTGCAGGACGAAAGCGTGCGCCTCTCGGTCCCCACGCGCTTCCTGAAGAGCTGGATCCAGGCCCACTATGCCGAGCGCGTGCTCTCCTGCTGGCAGGCCGAGATGCCCGAGGTGCACCGGATCGATCTGACCGTGCGCTCGGCGATCCGCGGCACGCTGCCAGTCAAGGAACCGGCGGCTCCGCTGGAGACGCGCCGCGTCGAACGCGCCGAAGTCCGCGCGCCGGCCGACTTGCGGACCGTGACGCCGGTCTCGGCGACGCATGACGCGCTCGGCGGCTCGCCGCTCGATCCGCGCCTGACCTTTGCGAGCTTCGTCGTCGGCCGCTCCAACACGCTGGCGCATGCGGCGGCGCGCCAGGTCGCCGATGGACGGCGCGGTGATCCCGTGATGTTCAACCCGCTCTACATCCATGCCGGCGTAGGCCTCGGCAAGACGCACCTGCTGCAGGCGGTCACCTGGGCCGGCAACGCCGGTGGCGAACGCAAGGTGCTTTATCTCACGGCCGAGAAGTTCATGTACGGCTTCGTCGCGGCGTTGAAGACGCAGACCGCGCTGGCCTTCAAGGAAGCTCTGCGCGGCATCGACGTGCTGGTCATCGACGATTTGCAGTTCCTGCAGGGCAAGTCGACGCAGGCCGAGTTCTGCCACACGCTGAACGCGCTGATCGATGCCGGCCGTCAGGTGGTGATTGCCGCCGACCGTCCGCCGTCGGACCTGGAAAGTCTCGACGATCGCGTGCGGTCGCGTCTCGCGGGCGGGCTCGTGGTCGAGATGGGCTCGCTCGGCGAAGAGCTGCGGCTCGGCATCTTGAAGTCGCGCGTCGCGGCCGCCAGACTGCATCATGCGAGCTTCGACGTGCCGGAACAGGTGCTCGACTATCTCGCGCGCAGCATCACCCATAACGGCCGGGATCTCGAAGGCGCCATCAACCGCCTGCTTGCGCATTCGAAACTGAACAACCAGCCTGTGACGCTGGACATGGCCGAGCGCGAGGTGCGCGACCTGATCCGCCCGCAGGAACCGAAGCGGATCAAGATCGAGGACATCCAGCGCGTGGTGGCGCGGCAGTACAACGTCAGCCGTTCCGACCTCCTGTCATCGCGGCGTACCGCCAATGTAGTGCGCCCGCGCCAGGTCGCGATGTATCTGGCGAAGACCCTGACCTTGCGTTCGCTGCCTGAAATCGGCCGGCGTTTCGGCGGGCGCGATCACACCACCGTGCTGCATGCGGTGCGCAAGATCGAAGCGCTGGTGACCAAGGACACCGCGCTCTGCGAGGAGGTCGAATCGCTGAAGCGCCAGCTGCAGCAGGAGTGAGGACGGCGTTCCCCCGACCGATACGCGAAAGCCTCCGCCCTCGTCGCGGAGGCCTATTTCTCCGCTCCGGCTTGCACCCTCCCTCGAGGACCGGAGAAGGGGCCGGGAATATGGCTCGCCCGGCCGCCCCAAACCACGGGAAATGGGCCATCCGTCCCTTGAACTTGCCCCCCATCCGCGCCACTTTACGGTCCCCGTGAGCCCACGCCGAAGCCGGCTTCGATCAGGCGACCGGGGGCCATCAGCCGCGGCGCTTCCGGCCCGCCGGCATTTCCATGACATGCCTATTGGATCGGGCGGGTATTGCAATGAAGGTCACCGTCGAACGCGCGCAACTGCTGAAGTCGCTGGGCCACGTCCATCGCGTGGTCGAGCGCCGCAACACCATACCGATCCTCGGCAACGTGCTGCTGCGCGCCGAAAATGCCCAGCTTTCCCTGAAGGCGACCGACCTTGATCTCGAGGTGACCGAAACGCTCGCGGCGGAAGCCGGCATGGGCGGTTCGACCACGGTTCCCGCCCACATGTTCTATGACATCGTGCGCAAGCTGCCCGATGGTACGCAGATCTCGCTCGAGGGCGATGGCGACCGCGCCGTCATGGCGATCCGCGCCGGACGATCGCGGTTCACGCTGCAGACCTTGCCGGAGAGCGATTTCCCCGACCTTGCCGCCGGCGAGATGACGCATTCCTTCACGCTGGCCGCAAGCGACATGAAGCGGCTGATCGACCGCACGCAGTTTGCGATCTCGACCGAAGAAACCCGCTACTATCTCAACGGCATCTATCTGCATGCGGCCGGCAGCCCCAAGGCCGCGACGTTGCGCGCGGTCGCGACTGACGGCCACCGTCTCGCCCAGGTCGATCTGCCGCTGCCGAAGGGCGCGGAGGGCATGCCCGGCGTGATCGTGCCGCGCAAGACGGTCGGCGAGGTGCAGCGCCTGATCGAGGACAACGAGGCGGAAATCCGCCTCGAGCTGTCGCAGGGCAAGATCCGCCTCACCATCGGCAACGTCGTGCTGACCTCGAAACTGATCGACGGCACATTTCCCGATTATGGCCGCGTGATCCCGCAGAACAACGACAAGGAGCTGATCGTCGACAAGACCGACTTTGCCGCCGCCGTCGACCGCGTCTCGACGATTTCCAGCGAACGCGGCCGTGCCGTGAAGCTCGCACTGTCGCCCGGCAAGCTGGTGTTGTCGGTGAACAATCCGGACTCCGGCAGCGCGACCGAAGAGCTTGAAGTCGAATACGCCGCCGATGCGCTCGATATCGGATTCAACTCGCGCTATCTGCTCGACATCGCCGCCCAGATCGAAGGCGAGGTTGCCGTGCTGCGGCTCGCCGACCCGGGCTCGCCGACCCTGATCCAGGACCGCGACAACAAGACCGCGCTCTACGTGCTGATGCCGATGCGGGTGTGATCGTAACTCATCGCGCACGATGGATTGCCGGGTCAAGCCCGGCAATGACGAATTGAAATGACGCCCTCCCGCATCCAACGCCTGACGCTGACGCATTTCCGCAATTATCGCACGGCCTCGCTGGGCCCGCGCGGCGACATGGTGGTGCTGGTCGGCCCCAACGGCGCGGGCAAGACCAATTGCCTGGAGGCGATCTCGTTTCTGTCGCCCGGCCGCGGCCTGCGCCGCGCCACGCTGGAAGATGTCGCCGACAATCAGGGTGACGGCTCCTGGGCGGTCTCCGCCGAGGTCGAAGGCGCGCTCGGCCTGTCGACGCTCGGCACCGGCATCGACGCAGGGCGCGGCGACGGCGGGGTAAGCCGGCGCTGCCGCATCGACCGCGAGGCGGTCGCCTCCGCCGCGGCGTTCGGCGACCATCTGCGCATCGTGTGGCTGACGCCGGCGATGGACGGACTGTTCACCGGCGCCGCGTCCGAGCGGCGGCGCTTCTTCGATCGCCTGGTGCTGGCGATCGATGCCGAGCATTCGAGCCGGGTCTCGGCGCTGGAACGCTCGCTGCGCTCGCGCAACCGGCTGCTCGAAGTGCGCAATTACGACGACCATTGGTGCGACGCGATCGAGCGCGAGACCGCGGAGCTCGCGGTCGCCGTCGCCGCCACGCGCGGTCAGACGGCCACAAGGCTTGCCGCGATGCTGCGCGCCCGCGGGCAGGCGTCGGCCTTTCCGTCCGCCGAGATCGCGCTCGACGGCTGGATGGAGAATGCACTGCTCGGCAAGCCGGCGACGACAGTCGAAGACCGCTACCGTGCCATCCTGAAGGACAATCGCGTGCGCGATGCCGCCGCGGGACGCACCCTCGACGGTCCGCATCTCACCGATCTCGACGTGGTCTACGCGCCAAAAAACATGCCGGCGCGGGACGCCTCGACCGGCGAGCAGAAGGCGCTCTTGATCGGGCTCGTGCTCGCTCATGCCACGCTGGTTGCGGAGATGACCGGCATCGTGCCGCTCCTGCTGCTCGACGAGGTGGTCGCGCATCTCGATCCCGCTCGCCGCAAGGCGCTGTTCGACGAGCTGGCGCGGCTCGGCGCCCAGGTCTGGATGACCGGCGCCGATCCCGCAGCGTTCGGCGAGATCGGCCCCTCCGGCGAAATCTTTAACGTCGAGAACGGCCGCATCACAGCATGATCCGGAAAAGTGCGAAGCGGTTTTCCGCAAAGATCATGCTCCAACAATAAACCTGAAGGGCGATGGCGATTTGGTCGTCATTGCCCTTCAGTCATGCCGCGTGACCGCCGCCGCCTGTCCGTCGAGCACGGCATCGATGATCGATCGCACCAGAAACACCGAGCCCTTCTCGGTCAGGTGAACCTGATCGCTGGCGGTGATGTCATCGGCATTGTCGCCGATGCGGGCGAGACAGCCATCGGCATTGCAGAGCGCGTCCGAGGCCGAAATGAAATGCGCCCCGAGCGGAACGAGTGCCTCGCGCATCGTGGCGTCAAACGAGCCATGAGCGGTCGCCCGGTCGGAGCGTTCCGGAATGAGACGATGGTGCAGCATGTAATAGCGCAGCACCTCATTGGGCAGGCCGCGCTTCCACAGTGGCACCGGGCCGAGCACCACGACCCGCGCCCCGATCTGCCGCAGCGCTGTCACGGTCTCGCCGACGTGGTCGAGATATTTCTCCCAGGTGCCGTGCAACAGCACGACATCCGGCCGGATCTGGCGCGTGATCGCGAGCACCCGGTCATTGTTGGCGCGGCAGTTCGGCACGCCGGGAATGTCCGCGTTCAAGGCCGGGACGCAGGATGATGCCGTCAGCTGCGCGATGGCGAAATTGCGGGTCCGCTGCGCCTCCAGCAGGCCCGGCATCAGTGCGCCCGCGGTGGAGTCGCCCCAGACCAGGAGCAGCGGCCGCCGATCATGGTCGACACAGTCGGCAGCAAAGCTGGTGTCCTGGCTGAGATCCAACAGGCAGGTGCGGACCCGCCATTTCGCCACCTGCGTTGGAACCTGCGCCATGGCGCGGATCTCCGGCGGCAGGCGAAACGCGAAGCCGCCATCTTGCACGACGACGGCGCCCGTAACTGCGATCAGGACCATCGCCGAGCACAGCGCCGCGATCCTGGCGCGGCTCGGGCGGCCGAAACGAATGGGAACTTCAACGAGACGGTAGGTGGCGAAGGCGAGCACGATGCTCAATGCGATGATCAGGCCACGCTCCAGCAGAGTCAGCGGCGCGAACTTGATGAGCGCGAAATACACCAGCAGCGGCCAGTGCCAGAGGTAAAGCGGGTAGCTGATCAGACCGACGAAGACCATCGGGCGGCTCGCCAGGATTTTGCGCACACCCGCGGCCGCCGGCGCCGACAGCAGCAGCGCACCACCGGTGACCGGCAGCACCGCCCACCAGCCCGGAAACGCACGCTGCGTGTTCAGAACCATGGCAGCGATGGCGATCAGCACAGCTCCGCCGGTCGCGCGCCATTCGGCCGCGCGCGCGGTCTGCGGAAGCCGGTCCCAGGCCAGTACGAGCGTCGCCCCTGCCAACAGCTCCCAGGCCCGGGTGAAGGGGAGATAGAAGGTCGCCACAGGATTTGTGCCGATCAGCGCGACATTGAGCGCGAAGGAGCCGAGCCCGAGCGCGACCGCGACCGTGACAAGACCGATCCGCAGCCGCGCGGCCAGCATCAGCAGCGGCGGCCAGACCAGATAAAACTGCTCCTCGATGCCGAGCGACCACAAATGCAGCAGCGGCTTCCTGACCGATTCGAGATCGAAATAACCTGTGTGCAGCAGCAGCGCGACATTGGCCGCGAACGCCGCGCTGGCGAACACGTCCGAGCCCAGCCGCGCATAGGGCGTCGGCAGCATGAACAGCCAGCCCAGCGTCAGGACCGCTGCGAGCACCACGAGCAGTGCGGGAAAAATCCGCCTGATTCGCCGGTTGTAGAACCCCAGCAGGCTGAAGCGCTTTTCCGCCAGCTCGCGCGCGACTATCCCGGTGATCAGAAACCCTGAGATCACGAAGAAGATGTCGACCCCGATGAAGCCGCCGGGCATGGCGTCCGGGAAGGCGTGGAAAACCACCACCAGCAGCACGGCAACGGCACGGAGGCCATCGATATCGGGCCGATAGCGGTCTTGAGGCGGCGACATATCGACCAATCCATCACGAGAAGTCAGCGAACAGGGCGCCGCTGCCGGGCGCGACCGCGCGGCTACCTTTAGCAGGTCTGCCGGTGCGCGCCATTGCAGGCGCCGGGATGCGAAAAGGCGCCAAGGTCGCAGTCCGATCCGCACATCTGCGGGGCGAGAAATGGAGGCTCGAATCGGCCTTGTCGGAGGGCGTCGAATCGGCTGTTCCCCACCTTGAAAAATCGTCAAAAAATCATAATTCTTCAACATGTTAGGGATATATACTTTGCGCTAGGCGCGTGACCTCTTTCATGGCAGAAATAAGCCTCTCGCGCGCGAAAGACGGCGCCGCCAGCGACATCGACGATCTTCAAAGGCCACACATGACAGAACCTGCCCGGCAATCGATCGCCGACACCGAACCGTCCGGCGCGAGCGACTATGGGGCGGAATCGATCCGGGTGCTGAAGGGCCTCGATGCCGTGCGCAAGCGGCCGGGCATGTATATCGGCGACACCGACGACGGATCCGGCCTGCACCATATGGTCTACGAGGTCGTCGACAATGCGATCGACGAGGCCCTCGCCGGCTATGCGAGCGCGGTCGAGGTGATCCTCAATCCGGACAATTCCGTCACCGTGCGCGACGACGGCCGCGGCATCCCCGTGGACATCCACAAGGGCGAAGGCGTCTCGGCGGCCGAGGTCATCATGACCCAGCTGCACGCCGGCGGAAAGTTCGACCAGAACTCCTACAAGGTGTCCGGCGGCCTGCATGGCGTCGGCGTATCCGTGGTGAACGCGCTGTCGAGCAAGCTGCAGCTGCGGGTCTGGCGCGACGACAAGGAGCACTACATCGAATTCGCGCATGGCGATGCGGTAGCTCCGCTGCGCGTGGTCGGCGAAGCGAAGGGCAAGCGCGGCACCGAGGTGACGTTCCTGGCCGCCACCGAGACCTTCAAGAACATCGAATATGATTTCGCGACCCTGGAGCACCGGCTGCGCGAGCTCGCCTTCCTCAATTCCGGCGTCAACATCATCCTCGCCGACCATCGCCACGCGGTCGAGAAGCGCGAGGAGATGCATTATGTCGGCGGCGTCGAGGAGTTCGTCAAATATCTCGATCGCAACAAGAAGGCGATGGTGCCCGCCCCGATCATGGTGCGCTCGGAAGCCAACGGCATCGGCGTCGAGGCGGCGCTGTGGTGGAACGACAGCTATCATGAGAACGTGCTGTGCTTCACCAACAACATCCCGCAGCGCGACGGCGGCACGCATCTGGCGGGTTTTCGCGGCGCGCTGACGCGCCAGGTCAACGGCTATGCCGACGCCAATGCGAAGAAGGAAAAGATTGCGCTGACCGGCGACGACTGCCGCGAGGGTTTGACGGCGGTGCTCTCGGTCAAGGTGCCCGACCCGAAATTTTCGTCGCAGACCAAGGACAAGCTGGTGTCCTCGGAAGTGCGCCCCGTGGTCGAGAACGTCATCAACGAGGCGCTCGCCGCCTGGTTCGAGGAGCATCCCAGCGAGGCCAAGGTGATCGTCGGCAAGGTGATCCAGGCCGCCGCAGCCCGCGAAGCTGCGCGAAAGGCGCGCGAGCTGACCCGCAAGAATCCGCTCTCGGTCTCCTCGCTGCCAGGAAAACTCGCCGACTGCCAGGAGAAGGACCCGGCCAAGTCGGAGCTGTTCATCGTCGAGGGCGATTCGGCAGGCGGCAGCGCCAAGCAGGGCCGCAACCGCGAGTTCCAGGCGGTGCTGCCGCTGCGCGGAAAAATCCTCAATGTCGAGCGGGTACGGCCCGACAAGATGCTGTCGAGCGAGCAGATCGGCACGCTGATCACCGCGCTCGGCACCGGCATCTCCGACGATTTCTCGATCGACAAGCTGCGCTATCACAAGATCATCGTGATGACCGATGCCGACGTCGACGGCGCCCACATCCGCACGCTGCTTCTGACCTTCTTCTACCGGCAGATGCGCGAGATCATCGATCACGGGCATCTCTATATCGCCCAGCCGCCGCTCTACAAGGTCGTGCGCGGCAGGTCCGAGCAGTACCTGAAGGACGAGCGGGCGCTGGAGGACTATCTGATCGCGACCGGGCTCGACGAGTGCATCTTCAAGCCGGCCTCGGGCGATGACCGCGCCGGCCGCGACCTGCTCTCGCTGGTCGAGGACGCCCGCCTCATCCGCCATGTGCTGCGCAACCTGCACAGCCGTTACAACCGCACCGTGGTCGAGCAGGCCGCGATCGCCGGCGTGCTGCGCTCGGAGATTTTTGGCGATCCCGAGAAGGCCGCGGCCGCCGCCGACTACATCGCGCGACGGCTCGACGCGCTCGCCGACGAGGTCGAGCGCGGCTGGACCGGCCGGTTCGTCGAAGGCGAAGGTTTTTCGTTCGAGCGCACCGTGCGCGGCGTCAAGGATCATGCGACCATCGACGATGCGCTGCTCGGCTCGGCCGACGCCCGCAAGCTCGACGACTACGCGGCAAGGCTGCAGGAGGCTTATGCGCGGCCGGGCATGCTGCGGCGGAAAAACTCCGAGACGCCGATCCATGGCCCGGTCGACCTGTTCGAGGCCGTCACCCATGCCGGACGCGACGGCGTCAAGGAGCTGCAGCGCTACAAAGGCCTTGGCGAGATGAACCCCGAACAGCTCTGGGAGACGACGCTCGACACCGAGGCGCGCTCGCTGCTGCAGGTGAAGATCAAGGAGGTCGACGAGGCCGACGACATCTTCACAAAACTGATGGGCGACGTGGTCGAGCCGCGCCGTGAATTCATCCAGGACAATTCGCTCAGCGCCAACGTCGACGTGTGATATCGATAGATACTGGCACCCGCCTTTCCACTTCGTCATGGCCGGGCTAAGGCGCGAAGCGCATCTTCGCGCAGATGTCCCGGCCATCCACGTCTTTGATACTGGCAAGAAAGACGTGGATGCCCGGCACAAGGCCGGGCATGACGAATCAAAGGCTGCGGTACCGAGGACGAAATGCGGTTCGAATGCACCCCACGGAATTTCGGCCTCGTCAGCCAGGAATGGGAAGGACATGAAGCCGTCTTCTCGCGGCACGAACTGCCCGAGTGATGCAGCGTCTTCGGCCCTCTGAATTGCAAGAGGGCGCAGGGAATGCCGGGCGACGGCCTCGCCCATGGCCCGCCAGCAATAAGAAAAGCTGGCGGCAGTTACCACAGGTTCGGCCGGGATCACCCGGCATTCCCTGCGCGATGGTTTTAACGCTTATCTCGCGCTCTCCCTGGGAACCGGGCTTTCTTGCTCCCATCACCCGCATCGTTCGTCACGATGCGAGCTTGACCTCAGCGTCGGGAGGCCAGGACCACGCGATTTTGCGTCCGCATCGACGCCGTTCGTCCGCGCGAGACCATCGCGCGCGTCGCCAAAGCGTCCATCGCATCCCGCCTCGCGTGTCGTGACGATCGCGAAGCGCCCCTCCTGTCGAAGCGGGACGCGGACACCATACTTCTGATTTGCGGAATACGTAAAGCGAAATATTTTTTGCCGAGGGGCTGGACAGCATTTCTGAAAAACTGCCCGTCGGGCAAATCACCCGGCCTTCCAGCGGCCTCCCTTTCCGCGATGGGAGAGAAGAGTCCAACGATGCCGAGGGCATCTTACCAAGCTGACGGGAGACGTGGTGCCGAAGAGCGAGTGGGCTGAGCGACCGCTGAGCAGCAGCGAGATCGAGATCATCACGCCGGGGCAGGGTGGATGATGTGCTAAGTGTGAAAGATGCAATGCTTGCGCAAGGCCTTCGGCTGTCGTCGCCCGGCTTGACCGGGCGATCCAGTACGCCGCGGCGTCTCGGCTGGAACTCCGGCGCTCTGGATGCTGGCTCCTCGCTTTCGCGGGGATGACAAGTTGCGCGCGAAGCGCGAACCTCACGCACCGGGGCAAACAACTCGCGCATTTCGTCCGAAACGCTCAAGGCTTGTCTCGTACGCCCGTTCAGTCGTGCTTATCTTCATGCCGGCCTGCCGCCGTTGACCAAGCCACTCAACGATGCGGAGATCGGGAGGGCTTGCGAGAGGAAACATGATCATGCGCACGATTGTAGCCATGTTGGCCTTGATAGGGGTCGGGACGGCCGCAATTGCCGGCTCCGCCTCTCCCGCCTCATATGATTACCCCTGGTGCCTCAAAGGTGGGGAGCTCGGCTACTCCGGTGATTGCTCCTATGAGACCCGAGCCCAATGCCTGGCGTCGGCATCGGGGCGGTGGATCCTGCATTGCGTGTACAACCGGCGCCTCCTGTTCGAGCGGCAGCAGGGTGTCCAGCAACAGGATGTGCAGCAGCCTCGGCGGCACTACCGGGATTACTGAAGTCCGACTGCGGGGCGATTTGCGATTCCCTCGACCTTTCGCGCGAGCGAAGTGCGTTTGGGTTGCGCCCATATCTGGGGGACCGAGACATGAGCAATCCCGCCGCTGTGACGAGTTCACGTAGGCTTGGAGGCGGCGGTTTCTCGTTCGAGGAGCGTGCGTTTGCGCTCCACGCCCCAGGCGTATCCCGAGATTGCCCCGTCATTGCGCACGACGCGATGGCAGGGAATGGCGACGGCAAGATTATTTGCCGCACAAGCACCAGCGACCGCGCGAACGGCTCTCGATGCGCCGATCCGATACGCGATCTCGGCGTAGGATACCGTTGCGCCGAGCGGGATTTCCTGAAGGGCCTGCCAGACGCGCTGCTGGAATGCGGTGCAACGCACATCAAGGGGAAGATCCAGCCCAAGTTCCGGCGCCTCCACAAAACCGACGACACGCGCGATCACCGCTTCGTAATCGGGGTCAGCGCCAGTCAGCCGTGCTCGCGGAAAGCGGTCTTGGAGATCACGAACGAGTTCATCCGCGTCATTGCCCAGCAAGATTGCAGCGACACCTTTCGCGCTCGACGCGACGATAATGGCACCGAGGCACGTCTGGCCAACCGCAAACCTGATTTCCTCGTCGCGGCCTCCGGCACGGTATCGTGACGGCGTCATACCGAGCATGCCGGTCGACTTCGCGTAAAAGCGTCCACTTGAATTGAAGCCCGCGTCATAAATTGCCTCGGTCACCGAGCTTCCGGCGGCCAGACCCTCCCGAACCTTTTTGGCGCGATGGGCGGCAGCATAGCCTTTCGGCGTAAGTCCGGTTGCCGCCTTGAATAGGCGATGAAAGTAGCTGGGGCTCAGGCCGAATGCTCGCGCCTGCTCCTCAAGAGACGGCTCCTCTTCGCTTCCTTCAATAAGGCGGCAGGCCCCGGCGATCAGCTTCGCCTTCTCAGTCTCGGTCGATGGTCCGTCCGGCTTGCAGCGCCTGCACGGCCGGAAGCCGGTCGCCTTGGCGCTCTCAAGGCTGTCGTGCAGCTGGACGTTTTTGGGATGGGCGCTGCGCGATGGGCATGACGGCCGGCAATAGACGCCCGTCGTGGAAACCGAGTACCAGAACTGTCCGTCGGCTGCCTTGTCGCGCGCAAGGACGCGAGCCCATCGCGGGTCTTCCGCCACGGGCACGGATCCTTGCATCAGGATGCCGGCAGGTTTTGCGCTCATAGGCCAAAGAGATTTCATGACGGAGCTTTTCATGCCACCCGTTTTCCGCGGACCTTGCCGTCAAATCGGGCGAGGCTGGCGGTTCGTAATTCAACATTGTCGGAGGGCCCGGGGTGGCCAAATGCGAATGAGGCCCGCGGTGTGCGCGGGCCTCATTTGACCGCTTCCGGTTCCCGGAGGCGCTTTGATCATGCAGCCTTCTTGATCAGGCCCAGTTGAGTCAACGCGGTGAGGCCGTCGTCAAGTCCGACTTCCTCGACGATCTTGCCGTTCACGACTTTCAAGACGGTTGTCCCGGTGAAGTGCATCTTGCGGCCGGTTGCCGCCGGGAGGCTACCCATCAGGAAATCATCGAACGCCGGCCCAGTGTGCGTGCCGCCGCCTTCCCATTGACCGACGACATAGTCGCCTTCAGCGATCAGGTCCGCCGTGCCCCAGAAGTTGAGATCGGGGAACGCAGCGCGGAAGTCGGTCATGAACGCCTTGATGTCATCACGGCCGCGGCGAGGCTCGTGCAGCGAGTATTTCAGCAGCATATCGGGGGCGGCGATTTCGTCGACGACGGCGAGGTTGACGGTCTTGCCCCAGAAATCAGTGAACCAGCGGCCGACAACTGCCTTGTTATCTTCTGCTTTGCTCATAGAAAAGCTCCTTGATCGACTGATATGCGATCACCGATGTCGATCAGTGATCTGCGCAGCGGATTACGTTTGATCCGCGCGGCGCAAACTCCGTTTCTTGTCCTGAAATCGAATGCGGAGGTGCCGTGCCGCTGCCTGATTTCATCCGTGGCTGAGCTTGTGGCCAGGCACTGCCGTGAGGTTTCCGAGCTTCGGCCGCTTGCGCACGCCGCAAAGGCAGTTTTCCCGGCTTGCGCAGTCTGCTCCGCCGGGCCGGGACATCAAATATCTTGGCGCTCCTGCCTTCAAGGTCTAGCCTGTCGACGCGCGGCTTCGGTCCGATGGACCATGGTTCATGCGCTGAGGCGGAGACGTTGATGAAGACGATCCTGGTGCCGACCCAGAATGTCCGGAGCATGACATCCACGCTGGAGACGGCAGTGCTGCTCGCGCAGCGCACCGGCGCCTATATCGAGGGTGTTCCACTGTGGTTCGGCGTTCCCGAGTTCGTCGCGGCGGAGTTCGCCAGCACCTTTTCCATCGAGACCTACCGGGCCCGGCGCGACGAAGAAACGGCGGAGGCGCGCAGGCTGTTCGAGACTTTCATGCGGGAGCGCGGTATTGCCGCCGGCAGAACGACCGCGGACCGGCCCTGGTTCGGCTGGTTTGCCGAGGTGGCGCCGGGTGAAGACCTTGTCGGCGATCATGGCCGCACCTTCGATGTGATCGTGATGAGCAGGCCGGACGCTGATACGGCCGCGCCGTATCAGCGTGCGATCGAGTCGGGACTGTTCGAAAGCGGCAGGCCCGTCCTGCTGGCGCCGCCGGTCGCGCCGAGACAGATCGCGACCAACATCATGATTCATTGGAACGGCAGCACCGAGCAGGCCCGCACCAACGCGCTGGCGATGCCGTTGCTGCGGCTGGCCGGTCGCGTGACGGTCCTGGCCGTGGTCGGCGGGCAGGACGTCCCGGGTCCATCCGCCGATCAGGTGCGCAAGCAATTGCGCTATAACGGCATCGCCGCCGAACCCATGACCATCGAGCTGGACGGCCGCAGCACCGGTGAAGCGATCCTCGCCGCGGCCAGCGCGCAAGGCTGCGATCTGCTCGTCAAGGGGGCCTTCACAAGGAACAGACTGCGGCAAATGATTTTCGGCGGCGCCACGAGACACGTCATGCAGAATGCGGACCTGCCCCTGTTGATGGCGCATTGACCCGAAGTTCCGCCGCCCCAGCATGTCGCAATCGACGTCGGCCGGCGCGCCATGCGCGCCTGGCCGGCGAGCGAGACCAACGGGCGGTCGAAGCCCCGGTCGTGGTGGCGGCTGATCGGCATTGCCCTCTGGCAATGAGGCGCCCTTCGCACTAGATGTGCGCGGCCATGGACCCTCGCGCGCTCGAAGATTTCGTTGACCGCCACAAACGACTTTTCGTCTTGACCGGCGCGGGCTGCAGCACGAACTCCGGCATCCCCGACTATCGCGACAACGATGGCAACTGGAAGCGCACCCCGCCCGTTACGCACCAGGCCTTCATGGGCGATGAGGCAACCCGAAAGCGCTATTGGGCGCGCAGCCTGATCGGATGGCGGCGGTTCGGCCAGGCCCTGCCCAATGATACGCATCATGCGCTGGCGCGGCTCGAGGCGAACGGCCGCTGCGAGCTGCTCCTCACCCAGAATGTCGACCGCCTGCATCAGAAGGCCGGCCACCGGCAGGTCATCGACCTGCACGGACGCCTGGATCAGGTCCGCTGCATGGGGTGCGGTGTGAAGTCACAGCGCGAGGCTTTTCAGCACGACCTGGAGTCCGTGAACGCCGACTGGCTCGCGGTCGACGCCGCCGACGCGCCGGACGGCGATGCCGATCTGGACGCCGCCGATTTCGCGTCCTTCATCGTGCCGCCATGCCGGACCTGCGGCGGGATCATGAAACCCGACGTCGTGTTCTTCGGCGCAAATGTTGCGCGCGACGTCGTCGCGAGCGCGCAAGACCACCTGGAACAGTCCGACGGCATGCTGATCGTCGGCTCCTCGCTGATGGTCTATTCCGGCTTTCGCTTCGCACAGATGGCAGCGCAGCGCGGCATGCCGATCGCCGCCGTCAATCTCGGGCGGACACGCGCCGACGATCTCCTCACCCTCAAGGTCGAAGATCGCTGTGAGGCGGCGCTCGCTTTCCTGTTGTGAGTTTCAGAACTCCTCGCTTCGGCCGGACTGATCCGCCGAGCTCAAATTTGGGCGGATGCGATAGCGGCGCAGCTTTGCGTAGACGGTGCTCTTGGCGAGGCCGAGCGCGGCAGCGGTCGCGGTCACATTGCCGCCTGAGGATTTTAGCGTGCGCGCGATCAGATCGCGCTCGGAGGCCTCGGCGAGCGACAGCCCTGGCTCGCTCTCGCAACTGAGCTTCATCGGCCGCACCATATTGGGCAGGTCGGACGGCGTGATCTCCTCGCCGCCACTGGTCAGCATCAGGCTCTCGACCAGGTTGCGCAACTCGCGCACATTGCCGGGCCAATCATGGCGCGCCAGCGACGCCAGCGTGTCGGCCGCAAAGCGGCGATCGCCGAGACCATAGCGCAGCCGCGCCCGCGTCACGAAGTGATCGACCAGGTCAGGAACGTCCTCCGACCGCTCGCGCAGGGGCGGGATCACCACGGGGACCACGGCCAGCCGATAGAACAGGTCCTTGCGGAAGCGCTGAGCGTCGACCTCGGCGCGCAGGTCGCGATTGGTCGCGGCGATCAGGCGGAAATCCACTTTGCGCACCGTGGTCTCGCCGATGCGGCTGATCTCGCCGCTTTCCAGGACGCGCAACAACATGGGCTGGAGGTCGAGCGGCAATTCGCCGATCTCGTCGAGGAACAGCGTGCCGCCGGAAGCCGCTTCGATCTTGCCGGCCGCACCGCCGCGTCGCGCGCCGGTAAAGGCGCCGTCGACATAGCCGAACAATTCGCTCGCCAGCAGCTCGCGCGAGGCGCAGCCGCAATTGACCACCACGAACGGGCGGTCGCACCGCGGCGATGCCGCGTGAACGCCTTGCGCAAAAATCTCCTTGCCGACGCCGGTCTCGCCGAGCAGCAACACCGGCGCCGACGTCGTGGCGACGCGGCGGCAGGTTTCGACTGCGCCTGCCATTTTGGCGCTGCGGTGGATGATATTGGCGAAGGCGTTGATGTCGCCGCGGGCGGGCGCGAGCCTGCGCGAGGCCGCGGACTTCGGCGCGACCATGACTGTCCCCAGATATTCGCCCTGGTGCACCACCGGCCGCAGCCATTCCGCCCTGATCCAGGGTGGGCGCGCGTTGCTCGGACGCCGATCGTTACCCCCAAGCTGCGGAAACGCCGACTGCCCCTGCGGGGCTCCGAGATCGCGCATGATCTGCGACATCTCGCCGTTGGCCTTGAACGCCCGCCCGGCCGAGTCGAACAGCACGGTATGGTGGCGGTCGGACGCCGGCAGTATCCAGAGACAGCGGTCGAGAAAGCGGTAGCGGGCGTCGAGCTCGAGCTGGAACAGGTGCGCCTCGATGCGCGCGGCGGCCGAGACCGCGAGCGCCAGCGCCTGCCGGGCGTAGGAGACCGACAATCCCGAAATATCGATCGCGCCCATGATGGCGCCATCGATCGGATCGCGGATCACGGCGGCCGAGCAGGTCCAGCGCTGGATGCCGGCACAGAAATGCTCGGTCGCGTGCACCTGGATGGACTGCCCGGTCTGCAGCGCGGTGCCGATCGCGTTGGTGCCGCAGATCCCCTCGCTCCAGGTGCTGCCAGGCAGAAGATGCGTCTTCTCGACCGCGTCGCGCAGCGCCACCGTGGTGTCGCCTTCCAGGCGCAGCACGATGCCGTCGATGTCGGTCAGCACCATCACGGTGCCGGTCTCTCGCATGTAGTCGCGGGCCAGCGCCATGGTCGAGGCGCCGGCCTGGGCGAGGCGGCTACGCTTGTCGAGCAGGCGCTGCAACCTGTCCTCGTTCATCGGCGTCGGGGCCTGGTCGAGGCGATAGTCGACCTCCGATTGCCGGCATCGCCGCCATGATTGGTTGATCGCAGCGCGCACGATCTGCCCGCGACTGCCGTTGCCCGACATGAAGTCTTCCCAGCTCGTCAAGACATCGCGCTCGATGCCCGGATGCGCAAAGGCGTCCTCTGGCGTCTGACCCGACACGATCCCTCCCTTGTCCTCCTTTGAGGCGCCGAGCGGTTCCATTTCTGTGAGAACCGGAATTTTATTCGCGATCTTGAAGCCTCCGACCGAACGGTGCAACCAACCACTGGTATGATCCGGCGCGCCGGACCTGACTGCGGACGCGATTACCTCTCCCCGCTTGCGGACCGCTTGCGGGGAGAGGAGCGCAGTCTTCTGATCTGATCACGCCGCCTTGCGTTGCCTGAGGCTCTCGTAGAACGCGGTCTCAAAACGCATGTAGCCGGTGAACGAGGCTGCATCGCCGAAGGGGAGGATCTGCGTTGCCCAGTAGCCGCCAAAGCCGTTCTGGCGGTCGATCCAGTAGAACAGGTTGGCAAGGCCCGCCCAGCCGAGCGCGCCCGCGGGGCGTCCGGTCGGCGCGGTCTCGTCATTGACCATGAAGGTGAAGGCCCACGATTTCGACTGGCCCGGGAAGAACTCGGCATCGTTCGAGAGCTGTTTGATCACGCCTGGCAGCGCGGTCACCTTCAGGTCACCCAGATGGTTCTTCTCCGCCATCTGCACGGTTTCCGGCCTCAGCACCCGGCCATGCGGGCCGGTGCCGTCGTTCAGCCACATCCGGATGAAGCGCATGTAGTCGCCGACCGTTGAGTAGAGCCCGTGGCCGCCCATATGGACCTCGGGCTTGGCGGGCAGTTCGAAATCCATCGGCGTGAGCGTGCCGTCGGCGTTGCGGGCATGCATGCCGGCGAGCTTGCTGCGGACCTTGTCGTCGATCTCGAATGTGGTGCTTTCCATCCCGAGCGGCGCGAAGATGCGCTCGGCAAACACCTCGCCGAGGCGCTTGCCGGTGATGCCCTCGACCACCTGGCCGACCCAGTCGATATTGGTGCCGTACTCCCATTTAGAGCCCGGATCGAACAACAATGGCGTCATGATCGACGCCTTTGACGAGGTGATCACGCTCGGCTGGCCATGCTCGTTCGCCAGCCGCAGATAGGTCTCGCTGAAGAAGTCGTAACCGAAGCCGCCGGTGTGCAGCAGAAGCATGCGCGTGGTCACGTCGCGTTTCGGCGCGCGCAGCATCGGCTGCCCCTTGGCGTCAAAACCCTCGATCACCTGCAGCTTGCCGATGTCGGGGGCATAGTTCTTTGCCGGCGCATTGAGGTCGAGCTTGCCCTCCTCGACGAGCTGCAGTGCCGCCGTGCCGGTGATCGCCTTGGTGGTCGAGAAGATCGCAAAACTGGTGTCGGTCGTCATCGCGGCCGGCTGGTCGCTTCGGCGCTTGCCCGCGGCGCCTTCGTAGATGTTGCCGTTGCGGTCCGTCACCATCGCCACCACACCGGGCACACCCTGCCCCGTTGTGACCGTTTCGTTGAGGACGGCGTCTGCATCGATCGAAAATACCTTGCTCATTGTGTTCCTCCAATTTGTTTGATGATGAGAGCGGCCGAGCGCCAGCGCGCGCGGCCGCGTCATGCTGCCTATTGCTTGGCAAAACCCTGATAGCCCGCGGCGGCAACCTCATCGCACTTCCGGCGATAGGTCCCGACGCCGCCGATGTAGGACAACAGGCGGCGCGGCTTGCCCTTGACGTTGGAGCCCATGTACCAGGAGTGCGTTTTGGTCACGAGAGTCGTGTTCGCGACCTCGTCGTGATGGGCGACCCAGGCGTCCTCGACCTCCCTGGTCGGCTCGATGACGCTGAGCCGGTTCTTGCGCAGATAGCTGATGCAATCGCTGATCCATTCGACCTGCTGCTGCAGGCAGGTGGTCATGTTGCAGAGCGCCGTCGACGGCGCCAAGGGCGCGCCGGTGGTGAACAGGTTCGGATAGCCGTGGACCTGCAGGCCCATGGTGGTGCGGATGTCGCGGCTCCAATCGTCCTTCAGCGAGCGCCCGTCGCGGCCGCGAATGTCGATGCGGGTGAGCGCGCCGGTACCGGCGTCAAACCCGGTCGCCAGGATGATCACGTCGAAGCCGTATTCGGTGCCGTTGGCCAGCTTGAGGCCGTCGGGCGTGATCCGGTCGATCGGATTGTCCTTGACGCTGACCAGTTCGACATTCGGCTGGTGATAGGCTTCCAGATAGTTGCTCTCGAGCGGGACGCGGTGCGTGCCAAAGCCGTAGTCGGTCGGAATCAGCGTTTCGCAGAGTTTCGGGTCCTTCAGCCGCGCGCGCATCTTCTTGCGGACGAACTCGGAAATCTCCTCGCTGACGTCCTGGTCAAAGAACATTTCGACGAAGGAAGCGAGCCACAGCCTGAGCGAACCTTCGTCCCAGATACGTTCGAGCACCGCGTGACGTTCGGCCGCCGTCAGGTCCTTCCAATTGCCATTGGTGAAGTCGTACTCGAAACCGGTGAAGCTGTGCGGCAGGGTCTTTTGGAACTCCTGGAAGCGCGCCTTGTAGGCCTCGACCTCCTTCGGCCCGTATTTCGGATTCTTCATCGGGATGATGTATTGCGGCGTGCGCACGAACACTTTCAGGCTGCCGACCTCACTGGCGATGGTCTGGATCACCTGGATGCCTGTCGCGCCATTGCCGACGACGCCGATGCGCTTGCCCGCCAGGTCGAGATCGCCTTTCGGCCAGCGGCTGGTGTGGACCAGGGTGCCCTTAAAACTCTCCTGTCCGGGGAAGATCGAGCTCAGCGGCGCCGACAGCATGCCGCAGCATGTGATCAGGAACTGCGCGTCGACCACCTCGCCCTTGTCGGTCGTGATGGTCCAGCGCTGGGTCGCCTCGTTGTAGACGGCACTCGTGATCGTGGTCGAGAAGCGGATGTCCTTGCGCAGGCCGAGCTCGTCGGCGACGTAGTTGAGCCAGCGTTCGATCTCGGGCTGGCCGGGGAAACGCTCGCTCCAGCTCCAGCCCTTGTAGAGCTTTTCGGAGAACAGATACTGGTAGATATAGGCTTCGGAATCGAAACGCGCACCGGGATAGCGATTCCAGTACCAGGTGCCGCCGACACCCGAAGCCGCGTCAAAAGCCTTGACCTTGAGTCCCAGCTCGTCGCGCAGCTTGTAAAGCTGATAAAGGCCGGCCACGCCGGTGCCGATCACCACAGCGTCCAGGCTTTCATGCCTGCCCGCGCCGTTGGTCTTGTGCTCGCTCATGCATTCCCTCCGATGGTCGTTGTTCTCCTCCCCGCCGCGTGGCGCGGGAGACGCGAACTTTGCCTACGCACGTCGTGTGCCAACGGCGGCCGGCGCGTTAAGCGATTGCGAAGACTGGATTTCCCGAGCGCGACGGCGACCGGTCGCGTTTGAAATTCGAACGGAGGCGTGCCGGTGTGATCGAAATTCGAACGACCGCGGTCGATGCGGCACGTTGACATCGCCGGTATATTTCGGCACTGTTACATACTGTAGCGGACAAGCGAGCGCGGGATTCCTGGAAGTCGCTGCAATGCGAATGGAGGCTTGCCATGTGGCTCGAGCCTGTGAGTCGTCGTGTTTTCCTGCGGCGCGCGGCCTGGACGGCGACGCTGCCCTTCACCGGCCTTCCGCGAGCCGGCGCCGATGAACGCCCGGCCGATCTGGTCGCGCGGAAAGTGTTTTTTGACGAGCCTGACTACATCAATGTCCGTGTCAGTCCCGATGGCGAGAACCTCGCCTGGCTCGCGCCGATCGACCGCGTCAACAATCTGTGGGTCGCCCCGATTGCTGATCCCAAGGCGGCGCGGCCGGTAACGCGGGTCACCGGGCGAAGCATCGGTAGCTATTTTCGCTGGGCCCATACCAATCGCCATCTGATCTATTTCAGGGATCACGACGGCGACGAGAATTATCGCGCGTTCAGCGTCGACATCGGCACCAATGCGGTAGTGCCGCTGTCGCCGGACGGCGGTGTCAAGTGCTATCTTCAGGAAGTCGATCGAAAATTCCCCGACGAGGTTTTGCTTCGACATAACCAGCGCGACAAGCGCTACTTCGATCTGTTCCGCATCAAGGTGTCGAGCGGCGCAAGCGAGCTGGCGTTCGAGAATCCCGATTTCGCGGACTACGTCACCGACAGCGCGTTCCAGTTGCGGCTCGGTTTGCGCCTGAATCCGGCCGGGACGGCGGAAGTGTCCGAGCGGCAGGCGGACGGGAGCTGGAAGCCGTTCCTCGACATTCCGATCGGCGACGTCGATCTCACCAGGTTCATCGACTTCAGCGCCGACGGCAACACGCTTTACATGATCGATTCGCGCGGCCGCGACAAAGCCGCGCTGTATGCGATCGACATGACGAGCCGCAAGGCGACGCTGCTCGCGGCCGACGACGAGGCCGACGTCGTGCAGGTCGCGATGGATGACGAGACCCGCCGGCCATTCGCGGCGAAGTCGATCAGGGACCGCGTGCACTGGATTGCACTCGATGACGGGGCGCGGCAGGACCTTGCCGATCTTGCCGGCCATGGTCCCGGCGACGTCGGCATCATCAGCGACAGCTTTGATCGCCGCACAGCCAGCGTGTTCTACGAGCGCGACGCCGAGAGCGGAGAGTTCGCGCTGCTCGACCGCAAAACCCGCGAGGTGCGAAAGCTGTTCACACAGCGCAAGGCGCTGGCCGACGTCGCGCTGCGGAGGCTGCAGCCGGTCACGATTCCCGCCCGCGATGGGTTGAAGCTCAACGGCTATCTGACGCAGCCGGCGCAGGACAATGGCAGCAAGCCGCCACTGGTGCTGGCGATCCATGGCGGCCCCTACGCACGCGACGTCTGGGGTTTCAATTCGCTGCATCAGTGGCTGGCGAACCGCGGCTATGCGGTGCTCAGCGTCAACTACCGCGGCTCGACCGGCTTTGGCAAAGCCTTCATCGCCAAGGCCGATCGGGAGTGGGGCGGCCGCATGCATGACGACCTGATCGATGCGGTGGATTGGGCGATCCGGCGGGACATCGCCGATCCCAGGCACATCGGCTTCTACGGCGCGAGCTATGGCGGCTATTCGGCGCTGGTGGCGGCGACCAAGACGCCCGACATCTTCGCCTGCATCGTCGATGTGTTCGGCATTTCCAACCTCATCACCTTCATGGCGACCATTCCGCCCTATTGGGGACCGTGGTTCAGCGTGTGGAAGCAGCGGCTAGGCGATCCCGGCACCGAACAAGGGCGCGCCTTCCTGATCGAGCGCTCGCCGCTCACCCATATCGACCGCGCCATCCGACCGATCCTGATCGCGCAGGGAATGCGCGACGTCCGCGTGGTGCCGGCAGAATCCGAACAGATGGTAGCCGCGCTCAAGCAGCGGGGCGTGCCGGTCACCTATGTGACCTTCGCCGATGAAGGCCACGGTTTCGTCCGGCCGGAAAACCGCATGGCGTTCACCGCGGTGACCGAGGCGTTCCTCGCAAAACACCTCGGCGGGCGATGTCAGCCGATCGGCGACGATTTTTCGGGCTCGACCCTCAGGGTCGAGACCGGGGGCGAGTTGGTGCCCGGATTGCGCAGCTGACTTCACCTCACGCCGGCGGCGATTCAATCGACCTCGGGCCGGTTTCATCGCCGGCCGCCACGATGCAACAAAGCGTGCTTGCGCCATGCATATCGATTTTCTCGGACTGCAGGCTTTCCTTCGGCATCGCGGAGCGCGGCAGCTTTCGCAGAACCGCACTGCATCTCAACCTGTCGCGGACCGCGATCAGTCAGCGCATCCGCAAGCTCGAGGACAAGCTTGGCGTCAAGCAGCCGCGTCCATGGCTGGACGCGGCCGCTCTGGTCTTCAGCCCCAAAAATGCTCGAAATGCTGATGAGCCGCATTATGCTCGCCGACATGATCGAACTGAACCGCAGCGACCGGCACGGAATGGTGTCCGCCTGGCTCCGGATGGTGGCCCCCTGATTCCGGATCATGACCAAAACCTCCGGCAACAACCGGATTGGAGTTTGCTGCGGGCGTCAGCGGCGTTGCCGACGGCGGCGGCAGCGGCGGGGTTGCCGTGCTGAGTGCATCCGCGACGGTCTGGCCGTCGGCATTGTAGGTGCCACCGTTCAGCGGGACGTTGTTGCCCGACACGTCGGCGGCATTGGCGTGGAAGCCATCGGCCGCCGCCGTCACCAGCGCCGCATCGTGAGTCTGAAGACCCTTGATCATTGCTGCCACATCGGCACCGACCGTGGAGTCCTTCCCCAGCAGCTCGTTGTCGAACCGCGCCTCGAAGATGCCGCCCTGCGCCGCGTCAAAGTTTTGCACGTTCTGCTCAAAACCCTGTAACGTGTGAATGAAAGCCTGGATCTGTTTGGCAGAACCATTGGCGACGAGCTGTTCGGCCTCGGCACCCAGCGTGTTGCTCGAGGCGATGAAATCCGCCCAAAAATTCGTTTGGGCCGCATTGTCCTGGTAGGGGACAGGCACCACGTCGGTGGCCGGCGCGGCCGTCCATCCGGTGACGCCGTTCATCGAGGCCATGTTCGCAAGGTTGGCGTCGCCTGCGACGATATCGGTAATGTCGAGGAAATTGTCGTTGGTCGCTTTCGCCGCATCCGGGTTGAAGCCGTATTGGTGGTCGAAATTGGTCAGCTGAAGGTTGATCTGATTGACGATCGTCTGAGCATGGATGCCGGTCGCTCCGCCGAACAGTTGCGCATGATCGTGCATCAGCGTGACGAGCCCGTCGTGGACCGCCCTGAGGTCGGCCTGGATCAGCGGCAGATTATCGGCGTTGATACCGCCGAGGGACCTCGACTGAGCGTCGTCGAATATCGCTCCGAGCTCGGCGAAGGTTGCGTGTGGTGTGTCGGCATTGAGCGGGGTGGCGAGTTCAGGAGGCGGGAAGTTGAACCCCGGATTGCCGTCCTTGATGCTCAGCGTCTGGAGAACGGCATCGTTCTCGATGGTGTTGATGATGTCCAGATGGGCGGCGCGCAACGCAGTTTCTGCGCCCGCGTCATTGTTCACCGCTCCCGGCACGCTGGCGATGGCAGTCGTGATGTCCGCGAGCACCTGGTTGACGTGGGTGAGCTGGTCGCCGCTGAAATCACCCGCCGCGACGTCCGCGCTCAGTCCGGTTTGAACCAGTTGGAGATCGTTGATGTATCGTCCGTCGGTGCCAGTGCCCTGGTTACCTACGGGAACGGTATTGTGCCAAAGCCCACCTTCGAGAATCCGGGTCGCATCGTTGAACATGTTTTCGAAATAGAGATCGCCCGGTTTAAGGTTGTTGGTAGCCATTCGTCGCCCTCCCTTGGACGCTAGACATTGTCAGGAACTGCCAGATCAGATTGCATTTTCACGGGAATTGACTTGGGATTGTGCGGCCGATGGTTGCAGAATGACCGCACAACAATTGCAGTACCAGCCTGCTAGGCCCATTGAGGCCCTTTCTTGAAGGCAATTGGCATGAGCGGGGGAGCAAGTAGGGCAATTTTATGAAACGGTATATTGTCCACCTTCATGCCCGTGGCGGGCAGGTGCTGTCGCGCAGGACCAGCGAGGCGGGAAGCCGGATCTCGTTTCGCGCGGGCGCCTTGCCCGTCGTCATCAGCGCGATCAATTCGGCGGCGGCGGTGGCGCCGAGATCGCGGCGCGGCTGGACGATGGTGGTCAAGGTCGGCTCGCAATAATCGGCATAGGCAATGCCGTCGAACCCGACGACGGAGAGATCTTTTGGGACGCGCAGGCCCGCGGCATGGATGGTCTTGATCAGGCCGATCGCCATCTCGTCATTGGCAGCGAACAGCGCGGTCGGGCGCGATTTTGGCGCGCGCGCGAGCAGCGCCCGGCCGCCCTCGACGCCGGTCGCAAAAGTGAAATCGCCGGGCAGGATCAAGCCCGCGTCAACCGCAATCCCCGCCTCGCGCACCGCCTGCCGAAAGCCTTCGAGACGCTGTTGCTCCAAAATGTTGGATTTCGGTCCGCTGAGATAGGCGATGCGCGTGTGTCCGAGATCGATCAGGTGCCGCGCCGCACAACGTGCGGCGAAAACATTGTCGATCGTGACCTGCGGAAAACTTTCGCCCGGAATATGTTCGCAGGCCGCAACCAGCGGCACGTGTGCATCGCGCAGGTCGCGGTCCGCGCTTCGCATCACATGGCCGCACAGGAGCAGCACGCCGTCGGCCTGGCCTGCGCAGACGAGGTCGACGTAGCGCGCCTCCTTCTCGGGCGGGCCGGCCAGATTGGCGATGATGAGCCCATAGCCTGATGCCGACAGGGTGTCGTCGATGCCCTGCAAGACCTCGGCAAAGAACGGGTTGGCGATGTCCGGCACCGCCACCAGCACCACCATGGTTTTCCGCACGCGCAGATTCCGCGCCGAAATGTTCGGCGTGTAACCGGTGTCGCGCACTGCGGCGAGCACGCGCGTGCGCGTTTCCTCGGTCACCACTTCGGGCCGCGCCAGCGTGCGGCTGACAGTCGCGACCGAGACGCCGGCAAGCTGCGCAACGTCCGCGATCTTGGCCGCCTTCGGGCGTATCTGTCTGATTCGCTTTGCCATCTCTGCATCCCGACGATCGCCGCCGTCACCGCGCTTGCAAAACGTTGAACTTGTGATAGGATGGCAATGTAATCGATTACATCGGCATGTAAAGCTATTAAGAGCCCGTTCGGGGCCGAGGCCAAGACAAGCAGCCTGCAAAGGCAGATCGGGAGGAATGATGAAGCGCGCACTGTTCGCATCGGTGGCGATTGCCGCCGTGGCCTTGTCCTTGGCCGCACGGCCGGTCTCGGCCGAGGAGATGAAGGCCGAAGTCATCCACTGGTGGACCTCCGGCGGCGAGGCGGCTGCCGTCAAAGTGTTCGCCGATCAGTTCACCAAGGCCGGCGGCACCTGGATCGACAGCGCCGTTGCCGGAGCAGCGAATGCGCGCAACGCCGCGATCAGCCGCACCGTGTCAGGCAATCCGCCGACCGCCATGCAGCTCAACACCGGAAAACAGTTCGACGACCTGGTTGAGGGCGACCTGCTCGCCGATGTCGATGCGGTCGCCACCGAAGGCAACTGGAAGGGCGTGATGCCCGCCGCGATCATCGCCGCGGCGACCCGCAACGGCAAGATGTACGCAGTGCCGATTAACATCCACGGTCAGAACTGGCTCTGGTACAACAAGGCCGTGCTCGCCTCGATCGGCGCGACCGAGCCGAAGACCTGGAATGACGCAATCGCCATTCTCGACAAGCTGAAGGCCGACGGTAAGTTGATCCCGCTGGCATTCTCGGGCCAGAAGAACTGGGAGCAAAACCTGTTCAACTCGGTCATGATCGGCGTC
>Ga0213876_10000496_pt1 | contig 30751 bp, 21 predicted proteins | sample BarmaccomBMRX_R9_FD_160113 | JGI IMG/M metagenome (GOLD analysis project Ga0213876, IMG submission 160113) | Root-associated microbial communities from Barbacenia macrantha in rupestrian grasslands, the National Park of Serra do Cipo, Brazil - RX_R9 | ecosystem: Host-associated > Plants > Roots... | reverse complement strand
GCTGAGACGAAGAAGGCCGTGAAGAGACGCGCGGCTTAAACTGCAAACCGGACATCTAATGTGCTACTAAATGCGGACATCTTCACGTGCTACGAACAGTGCTTCCTTGACGCCCCGCCCCCTGACAGCCAACCCCGTGCCGCGGGCTCATTAATCCCTCGCCGCACGCCTCGCGTCCTGTGCTAATATCGGTGAGGCGGCCTCCGTAAGCCTACCCGGCCGCCCCGCCCCGACACATCCAGCCCCGCAAGGACACAAAACACATGGCAGGCATCGAAGAACTTCTTAAAGTCATCAAGCAGCACAACGCCTCCGACCTCCACCTCGTGAGCGGGTCGGCACCCTACATCCGCCTCGCCGGCGACATGGTGCGGCTCAACTACAAGAGCGTCTCGGCCGAGGTCTGCCAGGCGCTCGTCTACGGGGTGTTGACCGACCGGCAGAGGGAGCAGTTCGAAGAGAATCTGGAGCTCGACCTCAGCCTCGCGGTGCGCGACCTCGGCCGGTTCCGCGTCAACGTCTTCATGCAGCGCGCGGGGCTGGCGGCGGTCTTCCGCCACGTCCCCGACGAGGTGCCGACGACGGCGGAATTGGGGCTGCCCGGGCAGGTCATCGACCTCGTCGATGTCTCCGAGGGGCTCGTCCTCGTCACCGGCCCCACGGGGTCGGGCAAGTCCACAACGCTCGCCTCCATCATCCACACCATCAACGAGACGCGCCGCGCGCACGTCATCACCATCGAAGACCCCATCGAGTTCGTGCACCAGAACCGGCAGTGCCTCATCAACCAGCGCGAGGTGTCGAGCCACACACACTCTTTCAGTAACGCCCTGCGGGCGGCGCTGCGCGAAGACCCGGACATCATCCTCGTCGGCGAGATGCGAGACCTGGAGACGATCTCCCTCGCCATCACGGCGGCCGAGACCGGCCACCTCGTCTTCGCCACCCTCCACACCAACAGCGCCATCAAGGCCGTAGACCGCATCATCGATGTCTTCCCCGAGGGGCAGCAGGCGCAGATTCGCACGATGCTCTCGGAGAGCCTGCGGGGCGTGGTCGCGCAGGCGCTGCTCCCGCGCGCGGACGGCAAAGGGCGGGTGGCCGCCGCCGAGGTGCTCGTCAACGTCCCGGCGGTCGCCAACCTCATCCGCGAGGGGAAAGCCTTTCAGATTCCCTCCGTCATGCAGACCGGACGCGCGCAGGGGATGCTCACCTTCGACACCTCCATCAACGACCTCGTCCGCGCCGGCGCCGTCACGGCGAAGGAGGGGCAGACGTTCTTGGCGCGGCGCGCCGCCGGCGGCAAGAGGGCTTAGGCTTCACCCCCGGGGCGTCACTTCGCGGTCACCGACAGCAGGGCGGGCTTCGCCCTGCCGCCGGATGCGGGGTTGTAGTATTCGTAGACGCGCGCGGCCGGCGTCTGCGCCCGGACGGGGAACTTCGCACGCAGCCTGTAGGTGAACTCCGCCGCCTGCCTCGGATTCAACCCGTCGAGGTAGAGGATGACCTGCCTGGGCGTGATCGTGTACTTCTCAAGCCTCCCCCCTTCGCGGCCGCGCGTCGTGTCTAACAGCTCGGCGAAGTCCTCGCCCGACGCCTCGAAGCCGGGCGGAATCCCCAGATCGACCATGACCATCTTGGCCTTCGCCGCCGTGTTGTTCCGCACCGTCACGCGCGCCGTCGCCGTCTCGTCCTGCGCCAGCCGCGTGCGGTCGTAGGCGAGGTCAATCGAGAGCGGCTCGCGCCGGCCCTTGTCGGCCGCGCGCGCCCACGGCACGTAGTAGCGCCCGACGATCTGGTACTGCAAGCTCCCGCGCCCGTTGAAGGAGAGGGCGATCCTATTCGCCCCCGCGCGCGTGTAGTCCTTGAGGTCTACCAGGTGCAGCAGGTCGTTGTTCTCCTTCGTAATCTGCACGGAGCCGGCGGGCCGCCCGTCGGCCGAGACCTCAATCGTCCCCTCGGTGTCGGCGCTCGCGCCCTTCGTGAACGAGAGGAGGAACGCCTTCAAAGAGAGGATGGTCGCCTGCGTCGTCTGCCAGTTGCCGAGCGCGTCCTTCTTCTCCGTCAGGTAGTCGAGACCCTTCTTCGCCAGCGTGCTCCGCTGGCCCGACTTCAAGAGCGCCTGCACGGCGAGCGCCGTCGTCTCAAGGTCGGCCGAGTCTTCGCGCGCGGAGGTCGGCGTCTCGCCCTCCTGCTTCCAGAAGGCGGTCTTCGACCCCTCGCTCACCTTCGACGCGAGGGAGCCGACGGCCGCGTCCGTCCAACTTCTGTCGGCGCCGCTGTCGGCGGCGAAGTTGGCGATGACGGCAAGGGTGTAGGCGTCCTCATTGCCCGTCGCGTGCGAGGCGACGAACTGCCGTGCGCGCGCGACCGCCTCGCCCTTGTAGCCGGTCGCGGCGAGCGCCCAGCCGACGTAGGCGGTGATGCGCACCACGTCGGTGTTGTAGCGGTTGGTCGCGCCCTCGTTGATGAAGGAAGCGTCCGGCTTGAAGCTGCCGTCGGGCTGCTGCTGCGCGGCGAGCCAGTTTTGAGTTCGTTCAATCAGTCGCGGGTCAACCTCGTGGACGCGCGACATGTCGGAGAACTCCATCAGCCCGTAGGCGGTCAGAATCTTGTTCGCCGGCGCCTGGCCGAACCAGGAGAAGCCGCCGCCCTGCACTTCGAAAGTGACGAGCCGCTGGTAGCCGAGCGAGACGTAGCCTTCGGCCTTCGCCTGAATCTCCGGCGTCAGCTTCTTGCTCGCCTTGAGGTAGTCGAGGACGAGCACGTCCGGGTAGGTCGAAGATGAAGTCTGCTCGAAGCAGCCGCCGGGCATCTGCAAGATCGAGTCGAGCCCTTCGACCATCTGCGAGAGCGCGCCGGGGTAGAACTTCACGAAAATCTTCGACGCGCCGGGGATGGCCTCCTCCGGTATCGAGACCTCCTTCGCCGCCGAGCCTTCGAGCCGCTCGTTGACGACGACCGTGTGCTCCTCGCCGTTCGGCAGGACGGTCAGGTTGCGCGCGACGGCGTCGCCCGCCCGCGCCTCCGAGCCCGCGAGCCGGCCCGTCACCTGGAGCTGCTGCTCGCCGAGTTGCGAAGCCTTGATGCGGAAGTAGGCGGCCGCCACCTCGCCCGCGCCGACCTCGACCTGCTTGGCGGCCGTCTCGCCGTCCTGGAGTTTGAACCAGGGGTCTTCCCTCAGCTCGAGCGAGACGCGCTGCGGCGAGGGGAGGTAGTTGTAGACGGCGACGGGGACGGACACCTCGTCGCCCTCCGTGACCGAGACGGGGAGGTCGAGGTCTACGAAGAAGTCCTGGAAGACGCGCAGGGGTGCCGTCGAAGAGCCGAGCGCGCCGCGCACGGTCGAGGCGAGCGAGGTCACGCGCCAAGTCGTGATGGAGTCGGCGAGCGGGACGTTGACGGAGGCGCGCCCGTCGCCGTCGGTGACGAGCGCGGGGTTCGTGTAGAGCGTCTCTGGGAAGTAGCTGCGCACGCGCGGGCCGCCGCCGCCGCCGTCCGCCTTCGCGTCCTTCGGGGCGTCAACCCTGACAACTTCATCGTCGTCAACTGCCACGGCGGCCCCCTGTGCGGCCTTCGCAACCCCGGGCGCCATCTGCATCAGGTTGGCGACGCGGCGGCCGTTGATGGGAATCTCCTTCACCTGCCTCCTTGCGAAATCCCTCCCCCCGCCGACATCGGCGTTGACGACCGTCACCGTCTCGGAGACGGCGCCGACGCCGTAGTAGCCGTAGACGTTTAAGACGACGCCCGTCGGGCCGCGCGACGTGAGCGTGGCCTCGACGCGCCCGCGCGCGCCCGCGGCGAGCGCCAGCGTCTTGTAGGTGGTGGTGTGGTGCGCGTCGCTCTCGAAGGTGACGCGGTAGGGGCCGGGCGGGAGGTCGTTCAACGCGAAAAGCCCCTGCGCGTCCGTGGAGGAGGCCCAGACGGTCTTGCCGTCCGTCACGCGCAGCGCCTGCACCCTGGCGCCGACCACCGGACTCCCGCGTTCGTCCTTGACCGAGCCCTCGATGCGGACGAGGCCGCCCTCCACCTGCCCTTCTTCCACCGTCGCGCTCCCCTTGAAGGCGACGTTGCGGACTTTCTCAAGCGGACGCTGTCGCATCGCGTAGATGGGGACGTTGATGTCGTCGGCCGTCCCCGCGCGGCCGTCCGCCCCGGGCGAAAGCAGTGAGAAGACGGCGTTGTCGTTCCCGCCGAACGCGCCGGAGCCTTCGAGCCGGTTGCCCCAGGGGTCTGTGAGCGGGACGGAGCGGCCGGCGTCGGTCGAGACGAACGTCTGCACGTCCTTGCCGAAGCCCTCCTTCGACGGCTGGTGCTCTTCGTAATACTTCGTCATCGGCCCGACGAGCGCCTGCGCCCGCTCGGCGACGCGTTGCGTGTAGAGCTGCTGGTACTCGCCGCGCTTCGCCTCAAAAGCCTCGCGGCCGAAGTCGGCGCGCACGTCGCCGCCCGAGACCGCCCCGGCGGCTGCGAGCAGCACCTCCGCGGCGCGCTCACGCCGCCCCGCGCGGGCCACGCCCTCACCCTGAAAGTCATCGAGCACCACCTGCTCGAAAGAGAACTGGTGCACCTCGTAGCGCGGCGTCAGAAGTTCCTTCTGGAGCTGCATGAAGACCTTCTCGAAACCGGGCTGCTTGTCCGAGAGGGCGAAGACCGCCTCGTCAACGATCTCGACGCCGAGGGCGGCGGAGACGGGGTTCCCCGCGGCGTCCGTCGCGCGGAAGTCTATGCGCGCGTCCTCGCCCGGCCGGTAGCTCTCGCGCCCGGCCGAGACCTCGACTTTGAGGTCGTCCGCCGGGTCGATGTAAACCAGCTTGCGATCTGAAATAGGGTCTGCGTCCGAGTTGAACTGGTAGGCGCGCACCTCGACCGCGCCGAACATCTCGGGCGTCAGGTCTACGTCGAGGCGACCGCGCCCGCCGTCCGTCTCAATCGCGCGCGTCAGAATCGTCTGCCCGTCCTTGACCACGTCGAGGTAGACGGCCCCGCGCTCGCGCGTCGAGATGGTCTCCAGGCCGAGCGTGTCGCCGACCTTGTAGACGGCCCTTTCGGTGCGGAGCAGAAGGCTCTCGGCCTGCGCGCGCGCTTCGAGCTTCACGTTCGCCGTGGCGGTGCGCCCTCCGGCGTCCACGGCTTTGAGGGTGGCCGTCATGGCGCCGCCTTGGGCGCGGACGTTGATGACGGCGACGCCGCTCTCGTCCGTCCTGACGGGCGAGGAGAGGAGGCTCCCGCTCAGGGTCGTCTGCGCGGGCGTCCCGTCCGGGTAGGAGGTCAGGACGTAGACGCGGTTGTCGAGGCCGGGGAGCAGTTGCCCGCTCTCGGGGACGGCCATGATCGAGAGGGGCGTGTTGGAGACGAGGATGTCGCGCGACTTCGTCTCGGTGTGCTCGGCGGAGTCTTTGACCTCGACGCCGACGGAGACCGGGGCGCTCCCCTGCTCGGTCGAGCGGCCCGCGAAAAAGTCCGGCAGCTTCGAAGAGAAGTTGAAGCGCCCCTCCGCATCCGTCCTGCCCTCGACGCGCCCGACCTCCGCGGCCTGCACGTCGAAAGTCTTGAGCACCACGGTCACCGCGGCGTTCGCGAGCGGCTTGCCGAACAGGTAGTGCGCCGTCACCTTGCCCTCGACGGTCTCGCCCGGCGAGTAGTAGCTCTGCTGCTGCCGGGCCGCGTCCTTGCTCAGCTCTATCGAGACTTTGAACTTCGGCAGGACGTAGCGGTCTACGTTGACGGTCTTCTCCTGCGTGTAGACGGCGCCTTCTTCGCCGAGCAGGGCGCGCACGTGGTAGGGGCCGAAGTTGACCTCGTCGGCCAACTCGAAGTCGGCCGAGGCGATGCCGAAGCGGTCGGTGCGCCCGCGCCGCTTGAAGACCTTGTTGCCCTTCGCGTCTTCGACCTCGATGGTGACGGGCTCGTCGGCCGCGGCGGCGCGCGTCGGCCCGTCGAGGGCGAGCGCGCGCAGGTGCATGGTCTGGCCCGGCTGGTAGAGCGGCTTGTCGGTCGTCAGGAGAATCTTGTTGCGGCGCTCGACCTGAATCGGCTGGCCGGCCGCGACCGGGCCGAGCGGCGTCTCCGCCGTGACGCGCAAGGTTCGCGCGCCGAAGCTGGCGGCCGGGAGTGTGAACTCGACCTGCGCCGTGCCGAGAGCCTGAGTCTTCCCTTCGAAGAGCGGCGTCGCCGCTTCGCCGTTGACGAGGTCGAGTCTGACGCGGCTGCCGCCGAGCGGAGTCCCCGTCTTCGAGTCAACCGTAATCACACGTGCCGACGCGCGCGACCCCGCGGCGTACGCGCGCTGCGCGAGCAGTCGCACGACCGGCAGGTGCAGAATCTCGGAGAGCGAAACGACCTTCGCGTCAGCGCCGTCCCCCACCCTCAGACGATGCCACACGAGGTCTTCGAGCGGGATGTTCTTACCAACGGTGAGCGAGACTTCCCACGGCCCCGGCTCGCGCGAAGGGGCGACGGCCTTCGCTGCCTCCGCGACGGGCTTGTCGTCGGGGGCGATGACTTCGACGCGCAGCGTGCGCGAGCGCGCGACCGCCTCGTCGTAAGGGACGCTCACCCGCAGCGTGCCGTCGAGGTACGTGGCGCCGAGGTGGTCGCCGAAGGCGAAGACTCTATCTCCCGGCGTGGCGGAGTAGACGAGCAGGGCGAGGGAGGCGGCGAGCAAAGGCAGCACGACGCGGAAGGGTCGGCCGTGGCGGCGCGTGGGTCTCAAAGGACACCTCCTGGCGGAATCGAGGCAGACAAATCCGTCCCCCACCCGCCGCGTGTGCGCGGGTGAAGCGCCTTCCGTGTTCGCCCACGTGTTTAAGACGCTCGGGGCTACTGTCTGCGGTTGAACGGTAGGTGCGGGGAGAACTTGCGCGTGAGTCTGCGGCGGGCGTCCGCGTCAGACGGCTTCGACGGCGTATGACGTGCGGGCGCCACGGCGAAGGCCGTGAACGGATAACCCGGAATCAGACCTGCTCCCCTGTGATGACGGCGGGACGGCGGTGAGTTGTCGTGGCCCCGGGACTTTTTGTCGGGCGGTGTTCTGGTGCGAAGGAGATGTCGGACGAAGGTGACGCTAACAGCTCTCTTCGACGGCCTCCGCCGAAGAGGCGCGCCAACGGCGATAGAGCCTCGCCGCCAGCACAAGGGTGCCGGCCGCGCCGAGCGAGGCCGCCAGCGGCAAGATGCTCCCGCGCTGCAAGACCCTCACGCCGGAGCTGCCGATGAGCACGAAGGGCAGGATGCCGAGCACCGTGCCCGGCAACGACGACCAGAAGTAGTCCCGGAAGCGGATCGGCGAGACCCCGGCCGCGTAGCTGACGACCCCGTACGGGATGACCGGCAGCAGCCTCATTGCGAAGACGTACCACGCCCCGCCCCGCCGCAGTTCATTCCCGATAGTGGGCCACCTCTGCGCGAGCCTGTCGGCCGCGCCGCGGCGCCCGGCGGAGCGGGCCAGGGCGAAGTTCGCGACCGCGCTCGTGAGCGCTCCCGCGCCGGTGAGGAGCGTCCCGACCAGGGGGCCGAAGGCCGCGCCGGCGAGCAGGTTCAAGGGAGTCGCCGGCAACAGCAGCGAAGTCCCCACCGCGTAGCAGATGACGAAAACGGCCGGCGCCCAGGCGCCCGCGCGCTGCATTTCGGCGCCGAGCCAGTCATTGTCGAAGCCGGCGAGCCGGCCGGCGACGAAGACGGCGGCGGTCAGGGCAGAGACCGCCAGCAGCGGTACCCAAGATTTTCTAGTCAAGGCTTTAAAGTCCCCAAAATATGAATTCCTTAGAACAGGTCAAAAAGGTGGGCGATTATACAGGTAGGCTTTTCAATATCACAACCTCGCGGGCGCTAAGCGCGGTCTCCGAACGGAGACCGCGCTTTACCCGCGAGATGCGGAGCGACGGCCGGTTGTTAGAAGCCGGAGATGTGGTCGCGCTTCGGGCCGCTTAGTCTACGCGCCCTCATGGCCTCTTGCAGTTCCGCCGGGCACAGACCCGTGGGGGTGAACTGCTCGACCATCCAGCGGGCGGGTGCATCGGGGGCCGCGCCGATCTGGCCGACGCCGACGAAGTTCAGCAGCGGCCCGAAGTCGGGCGGCGGAAGTTTCAGCGCCCCCGCCGCGCGGATGTTCCAGTAGGTGTTGTAAGCCCCGGCGTGCGCGCCGCGGTCGCCCGAGCCGCCGCTGTCGAAAGGGCGCGTGCCTGCGCCGCAATCGAGCTGGCTGAAGAGGCTGGAGTAGTTCGCCTCACGGTGGTGATCCATGTTGAGGTCGATGCCCCGCCCCTTCGAGAAGACTGTGTGCAGGGCGTACCACTCGACGCTGATGTCATGCACAAGCCTAGTGCGCACGTCGAAGCCGGTGACGAGGTTCTCCGTCCCGTGGCTGACGTCGATGCCGTGGTGGCCGCTCGCCCCGCGCGCCTCCGGGGCTGCGCCCCTGTCGGCGCTCGTGGTCAGCGTCACGCCGCTCGCGGTGCAGAAGTTTGTGGAGTTCAAATCAAGCCCGAAGTCGCTGTTCTGAATCTCCACGTCTCTGACCCAGCACTGCGAGACGTCTTGCAGGAAGAGGCCGTTGTAACCCTTCTCCTTGAAATGGCCCGGGTAGGGCGTCCAGGGGAAGTGCAGGGACAGGTGCTCGACGCCGAACTCTTGGACTGCGGGGACGAACCTGTGGAGTTCGGGAGTCCATTCCGCTCGCACGTCGTAGGGGAGAGGTCTTTCGAGTTCGATCTGAGTACCTTTGACGGACTTCACCCGCGATAAGAACCGCACCACGTTCGGCGTCCCGACGAGGTCGGGGCCGGGCGGCATGATCTCCCCGTACAGGTGCCGGATGAGCGACCCCGCGGCCGCGCCACCCTTCGGCGGGTCGCTCTCGACCAGGCGTATCCACTCTCCTCTCTTGACAGAGATAGGGGCCGAGAGCTTTAGGACTCTATCGCCGCGTTTGGCGGGGGCCGTGACGGAAGCCAGGCGCGTCTCGGCCGTGATCGGGTCTGTCCCCGTCACGTTGATGAAGCCGGGGCGGAATGACCACTGGGACTGTTTCGCCTTGTTGTAGGTGTTGCCGAAGAGGTCGGTCAGAGAGTTCGGGAAGTAGAGGATCGTCTCACCGGGGCCGGCGCCGCGCAGGACGAGGTTGCCTCTCTTGATGTCGATAGGCTTCGCAATGACGTACGTGCCCTTCGGGATGTATAAGACCCCTTCTTTGATCGACCGGACTGCCTTCAGCAGCGACGGCGAATCGTCAGTCCGTCCGTCCCCTTTAGCGCCGAAGTCTCGCTTCAAGTCCCACCTGGCCGGCGCGTTCGGAATCTCCGCCTCGCCAGCGTGGTAGCCGGCGTAAGAGAAGTCGGGCAGCCTGCCGGCCGGCTCCCACCTCTCACCCGCCGCGCCCCACAAAGAGGAGTAAGCGCAAGTTAAAGGCGAAGCCTCGGAGTGAATCCACACCGGGCCACACCCGAACAGCACGAGGCACGCCAGGAGTATCGCGCGTCTGCGGCGTCGCCGCCCGAGCAACGATGTCATAGGGATTATTCCTGCCCGAAAATTTTTCTTACCGCCGCCCTCATTCGTACCTCAGTGCGGCCATCGGGTCAGCCTTCGTCGCCCGCCGCGCCGAGACGTAGCAGGCCAGGAGCGCCACGGCGGTGAGGAAGGTGAGCCTTCGGCGGGAAGGTGTGAGTCAAGGTGCGAGGGTTGCGACAGGCGGCAGAACGGGGACGCGGAGCCGTACCTCCGGTTCATGCTGGAACGCTACGCCGCCGGGGTAGTCGCGGAACTGGAAGGGCTGAGGTCGGAGACGCGCAAAGTCACGGACGAGGAGTTGGTGCACGTGCTCGAACGGCTTAAGGGTGTGGCTTATCCGAGCGGGTCGGAGTGAGGTACAGGCTCAGCGGGGCAGCCAGTCAGCGGCCGGCGGTACTGAGGGATGCCGCTTCGCTGACTGAAGCTTTCGTGAAGATCCTCTCGGCGGCGAGCGCCAACTCTTTCTGGAAGAGGTTGCTGAGGTAGTTAACGTCCATGAGGAGGCCGTCGCCGCCGAACTCGCGGTAGAGGTTGATGTAGCCCCAGCCTGCCGTGTCGGTCGAGAGCGGGAGTTTGAGCGTCCAGAAGAAGTGAGAGCTTTGCACCTCCTCGGCTTCGACGTCGCCGCGCTCCCAGTCCCAGCAGATGAGGCCGCCGCGCACCTCCGCCCCGCGCAGGCGCCGGTCGCCCTCTTCGAGCGCGAGCGCCCGCTCGCTCGTCTCGTAGTCACCGCCGCGGCCAAGTTGCACCGTCGCGTAGACGAACTCGCCCAGCTCCAGCACCTCGCGCACGGCAGTGAACAGCTCGCCCAGCGACTTGGCCTTCGAGAGCGACTGGCTTGCGCGGCGCACCCGAATGTGGTTGGCCGCGCGGATCTTCCTCTCCCCGAAGTTGCGGCGCAGCCCCGCGCGCACCTCGTCCATCTCGTGGTAGCGCAGGCGCCCGGCGGTGAGAATAATGGCCGCGCCCGTAATCAGCAGGATGAGGCCGGTCAGCTTCCCCTCGCCGCCGTCGCTCGTGAAGAGCAGGGCGAGGAGGCCGAAGAGCGCACAGACACCGTAGAGGGCGAAGGCGACGCGCCGCTGCGACCAGCCGCGCTCCAGAAGCTTGTGGTGGATGTGCTCGCGGTCGCCTTCGAACAGGGGCTTGCCGCCGATGAACCGGCGCGCGATGGCGAACCCGGTGTCGATCACGGGGAGCGCGAAGGCCATGAGGGGTATCGCCACGGCGACCACCGTCGAAGCCTTCTGCGTCCCCGTCACCGAGAGCGCGGCGAGCAGGAAGCCGATGAAGAGCGAGCCGGAGTCGCCTAGGAAGATCGAGGCCGGATTGAAGTTGTATCTGAGGAACCCGATGAGTGCGCCGACGAGCGCGATGGAGATGACGGTGACGAGCGTGTGCCCGTTGACCAGTGAGACGGCGAGCATCACGAGCGCGGCGAAGAGCGAGGCTCCGGCCGCCAGCCCGTCCAGCCCGTCGATGAGGTTGAAGGCGTTGCTGATGCCGACGACCCACACGAGCGTCACGCCGAAAGAGAGCACGGGCGGGAGCGCGAACGAGCCGACGAAGGGGATGGTCAGCGCCTCGACGCGCCCGCCCAGCGCGTAGAGCAGGACGCCGGCCGCGGCCTGCGCGACGAACTTCCACTTCGCGGACGCCCCGGTCAGGTCGTCGTAGACGCCGAAGATGAAGACGAGCGCGGACGAGGCCAGCACCGCGACCAAGCCCTCCCACTGCCCGGCGAGCTGCCGCGTCACGAGGTTGTCGAGCAGCGGCAGGAGCAGCAGCGCCAGCATCACCGACGCGAAGACGGCGGCGCCGCCGAGGCGCGGGACGGGCACCGAGTGCACGCGCCGCTCGTCCGAGGGCACGTCGAGCCAGCCGAAGCGCTGCGCGAGCCGGCGGATGACGGGCGTGATGAAGAGCGAGGCGAACAGCGAGATCAGGAATAGGGTGAGGTATGTGTTCATACGGGTCGGGCCTCCCTTTACACGCTGCCTGCGGCTGCGACTTAACCTGCGGTCGTGGCTTATTCCGAAGGGGCTCGGCTCACCGCCCGACTTCTGCGGCGCTTGCACCGCGGTCTCCGACGACCGCCGGGGGGCCGAGGCACTTGAACAGGCTCTCCGCGTAAGCCTCGACGGCGTGCGGCCGGTCGAAGCGGCGCAGGAAGAGTTGGCGGGCATCGGCCCCCATCCGCCTCGCGGCTTCCGGGTCGTCCGCCCACGCGGAGACGACCCGGGCCAGGCGCGACGCGTCGCCGGTCGGCACGACCTCGCCGCAGTTGTGCTCGGCGACGAGCCGGGCCACGTCGCTGCGCGGGTCGCCGACGAAGAGCACGGGCCGCCCCGCGGCGAGGATGCCGTAGGTCTTGCTCGGGACGCTTAGGCCGGCGAGCCCCGGGGCGAGCGTGACGAGGTGTGCGTCGCCCGCGGCGAGGCTGTAGAGCAGCGTCTCGCGCGGCTGGTACGGAAGGAGTTGCACGTTCCCGAGTTCATGACGGCGGACGTACTCCCTGATCTCGCCCGCCTTCGCGCCGTCGCCGATAAAGAGGAAGAGCACGTCTTCCCGGTCCCGCAGGAGGCGCGCGGCTTCGAGCGGGGTGTCGAAGTCGTTCACCCAGCCGAGGTTCCCCGAGAACTGTACGACGAACCGGCCGCGGAGGCCGTGCTCTTCGACGAAGGGGTTCGGCCCGCCGTCGGCCAGGGGGCATATCTTCTCGCCGTCCGCCCAGTTATGTATGACGTCGATCTTAGAGTCGTTTCCGCGTCCGGCCTTGGCCGCGACCCTCTCGCGCATGCAGTCGCCGAGGACGATGACGCGGTCGGCGCCGGAGAGGACGACGCGATTCAGCCGGTCGAGCACGCGCGTCGTCAGGCTCCCCTCGCGGAAGGTGCCGAGCGCGACGCCCACGTCCGGGTAGATGTCCTGCACGAGCGCGACCATCTTCATGCCCCTGACGCGGCAGGCGATGAGCGCGAGCAGCCCGATGAGCGGGGGCGTGGTGAGCGCCATCACGACGTCGTGGCGCGGGAGCGCGAGCAGTTTCCAGGCGGCGCCGAGGTAGAAGGTGAGATAGTCCGCGAGGCGCCCCGCGACCGAGCCCTTGCCGTTGCTCGTCGCCCACGCGCGCTCGACCCGCACGCCCCTGTACGCCTCCCTCGGCGGGAGGCGTTCGCCGCCGTTGTAACGCCCGCGCCCCGAGAGCGCGGTCACCTCGATGCCGCGCCCGACGAGACTCTCGGCGAGGTCGGTCATCAACTGACTCGTCGCCGAGTGATCCGGGTAGAAGAACTGGTTAAGGATTAGAAGTCGCACTTGGTCTGCTACGACTGCGGGCTCTTGACGGAAGGGATGCTGTAATTCACGCCGCCCCCCAGCGCGCGCCGCTGTGTATGAGTTCGCCCCCGGCGGGCTGCCTGGCCAGCTCCTGCTGCGCCAGCTTCAGGTCGTGCTCGACCATGAGGCGCGCCAGCTCTTCGAAGCTCACCTTGGGCTCCCAGCCCAGCACGCGCCGCGCCTTCGAGGGGTCGCCGAGCAGGAGGTCTACTTCGGCCGGGCGGTAGTAGCGCTGGTCGATCTCGACGTAACGCTCCCAGTCGAGGTCGAGGTGGCCGAAGGTCAGGTCGAGGAACTCGCGGATCGAGTGGGTCTCGCCCGTCGCGACGACGTAGTCGTCGGGCGCGTCCGCCTGCATCATGAGCCACATCGCCTCGACGTAGTCCCGCGCGTGCCCCCAGTCGCGGCGCGCGTCGAGGTTGCCGAGGTAGAGCTTGTCCTGGAGGCCGAGCTTGATGCGCGTGGCGGCGCGCGTGATCTTGCGCGTGACGAAGGTCTCGCCGCGCCGCTCCGACTCGTGGTTGAAGAGGATGCCGTTGCAGGCGAACATCCCGTAAGACTCGCGGTAGTTGACCGTGATCCAGAAGGCGTAGGCCTTCGCGCAGGCGTAAGGGCTGCGCGGGTAGAAAGGGGTCGTCTCCGTCTGCGGCGTCTCGACCACCTTGCCGTAGAGTTCCGAGGACGACGCCTGGTAGAACTTGGGCTTGATGCCCACCTCGCGGATCGCTTCGAGCAGGCGGACGGTGCCGAGGCCGGTCACCTCGCCCGTGTATTCGGGCACGTCGAAGCTGACGCGGACGTGCGACTGCGCGCCGAGGTTGTAGATCTCGTCGGGCTGCACCTGCCGCAGCACCGTGTTGAGCGAGCTGGAGTCGTTCAGGTCGCCGTAGACGAGCCTGAGGCGCGTGCCCGGCTCGTGCGGGTCCTGGTAGAGGTGGTCGATGCGGTCGGTGTTGAAGGAGGAGGAGCGGCGGATGATGCCGTAGACCTCGTAACCCTTCTCCAGCAGCAGCTCGGTCAGGTAAGAGCCGTCCTGCCCTGTGATGCCGGTGATGAGTGCGCGTTTTGTCATCTCAAGAAACCCCTGGGGCTAAAGCTCAAGAAAAGCCCCTTCTAAAGTATTTGTTTTTTGCCGTCAAAACTTAAAAGGCTGAGCCGGCGTTCACAACGCCGCCCGCCGTACGGCGTGGTTGCCGAGGTAGAGCACGTCCATCCGCGTTTTCAGGAAGCAGTCGATGGCGTGCCGCGGGGTACATACTATCGGCTCATTCTCGTTAAAGGAAGTGTTCAGCACGACGGGCACGCCGGTCAACTCGCCGAAGTCGGAGATGAGCTGATGGTAGCGTGGGTTGACCCCGGGCGACACGGTCTGCAAGCGCCCCGAGCCGTCCACGTGCGTCACCGCCGGAATCTCCGAACGCTTCTCCTCCCTGACCTGGTAGACCATGAGCATCGTGGGGGCCGGGTGCGTCTGCTCGAAGTAGTCGGCAACGCGCTCTTCGAGGATGGAGGGCGCGAAGGGGCGGAACGGCTCGCGCTTCTTGATGCGCTCGTTGAGGATCTCCTTCATGTCTGCGCGGCGCGGGTCCACGACGATGGAGCGGTTACCCAGGGCGCGCGGCCCGAACTCCATGCGCCCCTGGAACCAGCCCATCACGGCGCCGTCGGCGATGTCCTGCGCCGCGCGCCGCGTGACCTCCCGGTCGGAGTAGCTCTCGTAAGCGAGCCCGCTCTTCTCAAGCTCGGCGCGAATCTCCTCGTCGGAGAACTCGGGGCCGGTGTAGGCGCCCTCCATCACGAAGTTGCGCGGACGGTCGAGGATGCCATTGTAGATCTGGTAGCAGACGCCGATGGCCGTGCCGTTGTCGCCGGCGGCGGGCTGCACGAAGACGCGCTTGAGCGGCGTATGGAGCAGGATCTTCCCGTTCATCACCGAGTTCAAGGCGACGCCGCCCGAGAGGCCGAGGTCTGTGAGCCCGGTCTTCTCATGCAGGTGTCTGAGGATGTGGAAGCCGACCTCTTCGAGCCGCTGCTGGAGGCTGGCGGCGATATCGCGCTCGCGGTCGGTGAGCGCCTCGCCCTTCTCGCGCGCGGGGCCGAAGCGCTTGACGTACTCGTCGGAGTAGATGCGGCCGATGACGGGCGAGCCCTCGTCCCAGCTCATCTCGACGCCCTCGGTGTGGTGCCGGAAGTAGTCGAGGTTGAGGCGGAAGCGCCCGCCCTCCTCCGTCCGTATCATGTCCCGGAACTCTTCCATGTACCGCGGCACGCCGTACGGCGCAAGCCCCATCACCTTCCCCTCGTCGCCGTAGTGCGGGAAGCCTATGAACTGCGTCGTCGCTGTGTAGATGATGCCGGTCGAGTGCGGGTACTCGACCTGCCCCAACACCTCGACACTATTCCCCTCGCCCACGCCCCACATCGTCGAGATGAAGTCCCCGAACCCGTCGATGGAGAGCAGCGCCGCCCGCTCGAACGGCGAGACGTAGAAGGAGCTGGCTAGGTGCGCCCGGTGGTGCTCGACGTTATGGAACTTCGCCTTCAGTTGACTCTTCTGCACGCCGAGGTGCTTCGCCAGGTCTTCTTTGAGGTCGCGCACCTTCGCCGTGTTCGCGATGCGCTCCGAGATGGCCCCGAAGATGCCGCGCCCGCCGGCGCCCTTCTCGTGCTCGCCCAGGTTGGAACGCTGGCCGCCCCCCAGACTCTTCGCCGCCCGCGTCGCCACGTACAGAATCTTCTTGTGCAAATGGGCCGAAGGGTCGCGCGAGATGCCGATGTGCTCGACCTCTTCAATGCCGATGCCCGCCACCTCCAGGCAATACTTGATCGCCTCCGCCGGGAAGCCCGCGCAGTGCTTGCAGCGGTTGAAGCGCTCCTCCTCGACGGCCGCCAACAACTCCCCGTCCCTGATAATGGCCGCCGAAGCGTCGCCGTGGTACGCGTTAATTCCTAAAACAAACACAAGAACTCCCTTCCCTTGTCAGCAATTCACCTGCTTGTGGGCTGGTAAGGATACGTTGGATAGACGAGACGTGTCAGGGCACGCTCACGACCTCGCGCCCGTGCCCGCCGCGGCTCAGGACACGCCGGTAGATTCCCATGACGGAGGGGACGTTGGCCGCATCACTGAAGTGACTCTCCACGCGGGCGCGCCCCGCCTCGCCCATGCGCGAAAGCGTCTCCGGGTCGGCCAACGCCGCAGAGACGGCGGCGGCGAACTCCTCGGGCTGATCTGGTCGGGCCAGCCTCCCGGTGAAGCCGTCTTCGACGATCTCGGGGATTCCACCGACCTCGGAGGCGACGACCGGCCGCCTAGCAGCCATCGCCTCGATGATGACCCGCCCGAACCCCTCGTTGATGCTGGTCATCACGAACAGGTCGAGGGCGCTCATCAGCTCCGCGATGTTCCTGCGCGCGGGGGCGAAGACCATCCTGTCCCCGACGCCGAGCCCAGCGGCCAGCTCTCGCAGAGACCTGAGGTAAGCCTCTTCGGACGCGTCGGCCGTGTCGCCGACGACGGCGAAGCGCACGTCCGGGCGCTTGCGGGCGACGAGCGCCGCGGCGCGGACGAAACACTCCAACCCCTTGCGCGGGTTGATGCGGCCGACCGTGGCGACGACCGGCCCGTCTTCGCCTCCCGTCAGCTCTCGCCGCAGCGCCGCCACGTTGGCGGCGTCAACGCGGTCGAAGGCCGAAGGGTCGAGGCTGTTAAAGATGACCGAGACCTTGTCGCGGATTCCGCGCTCGTAAAAGATTTCGCCGACCGCCTTCGAGATGACGATGATCTCGTCCGAAAGCCTGTTGATGGCGCCCACCACCACGTCGCATACGCGGCGCGGCGTGGCGAACGAAGTCCCGCGCACGTGGTAGACGCTCGGCACCCCGGCGAGCCTCGCCGCCAACCCCGACTGCAAGACGACCTCCATGTTGGTGTGCACTAGGTCGATCTTGTGCCGCCGGATGAGGCGGGCGAGGCGGAGCGTCTCGGGGACGAAGAGGGCGCCGTAAGAGGCAAGCTTACCGACCTGCGCGGTGCGGCGGATGCGCTGCATCGAACTCTCGACGACAGTCGCGCCGGCGGCCTCGTAGCGTCCGGCCTGCGGGCTTCCGAACGGGAGAACTACCACCGGCTCAACCTGCCCGCGCAGGCCGCGGAGAAGCCCTAACAGACTCTCGTCCGGCCCACTCACCTGCTGCGCGAACGGCGTGACATACAGAACTTTCAGCGGGGCGGTAGAAGACATTTCACAGGTTCAGACCGGCAGCGGCAACGCCGGCACGTCAAGCGTCGCCTCTTCTCCCAAAGAACGCACGGCCGAAGCGTTTGAAGGCTTAAACAGGCGGTCCACCACCCGATACAGGACATAGAGTGACCAGGGGCGCGTCCAAGAGCACCCGCCCGACAGGAACGAGCGCCAGACGGCGCGAACGCTCTCCGGGTTGATGATCCCGTCGAGCGCGCTTGGCGGATGCGCCAGCGTCTCTTCGACTTGAGAACGCAGGCGTCCCGGCAACCAGTCAGCGAATGGTAATGTAAACCCGCGCTTCGGCCCCGAGGTGACGCCCGCGGGGAGTAATTCAGGCAAGGAGTGGACGAGCAACGGCTTAGGAACCTTAGAACTGAGCTTTTCACGTCCGGGTATACGCATGACGTCTTCCAACAGCAGGTGGTCGAGGAGGGGCTCTCTGATCTCCAAGGAGTGCGCCATGCTCATCACGTCAGCATCACGCAGCAGTGTGTTGGCGACGTAGGTCTTAAATTCCAGATACGAGATGCGGTTGACTGGGTCCAGCCCTTGCGCACGCTCCATAATTTGTCGGATGCGTGAGCCCCAAGGGCCGTATTCGATTGTAGGTATGACCTCAGGCTGTAAAAGCGACGCTATCTGGTCCGGGAGGAACAGCGTCCGGGCCAGGTAGTAGGGGTGCGCGAAACCATAATCGTCCATTAGCAGAGAGCGAAGTTTGGCCATTCCGCCACCGCGCCTCAGCCCCAACAGTGAGGCTCCGGACTGCCGAACCACGTAGGGCAAACGGGCGGACTGGCGCGCGAAGCGTTCCATGCGCGGCACCGTGCGGAAGTGTCGGTACCCGCAGAAGGCTTCGTCGCCGCCAACGCCGGAAATGGCGACCGTGATGCCAGCCTCTTTGACCGCCCGCGAAACGTGAAATGTGTTAAACCCGTCGATGGTCGGCTGGTCGAGAGCGCCGAGGGCATCGTCACATGTGTCGAGCATGTGGGACTCGGTCAGGGGAATCGAGTGGTGCTCGACACCCAACTGCCGCGCAGTTTGCCGCGCCTGCCCCGCCTCATCGAACTTCTCGCTTTTGAAACTTATCGTGAAAGCCTGAACTTGTGAGGGGGAGGCGCGCCGCATCAGCATCGCAAGAGCACTCGAATCAATACCGCCGCTCAAGAACACGCCGAGCGGCACGTCGCTCACCAAGCGAAGTCGTGTCGCCTCTTCGAGACGTCCGGCGACGCGTTCCTTCGCGCTATCTATCTCGCCCTGCCCTTGGTAACTGTCGAGAGGCAGTTCCCAGTATTCCCGCAGCTTTAAACCGCCGGGCGTGACCGTCAGCGTGTGCGCGGCGGGCAGGGACATCACGCCGTCAACGAGAGTCAGCGGGTCCTGCACCGCACCGAACATCAAGTATGTATTAAGCGCCGCCACGTTGACTTCAGGCGAGATCAGCCCGGTCTCCAGCAGCGCGCGTATCTCGGAGGCGAAGAGGAACTGGCCGTTGGCGTAGGAGTAGTAAAGCGGCTTGACGCCGAGCCGGTCGCGGGCGAGGAACAATTCCTGTCGGGAGGCGTCCCAGATGGCAACGGCAAACATCCCGCGCCACCGCTCAACGCAGGCATGCCTCCAGACGCGGTAAGACTGCAAAATTATTTCCGTGTCGCAGTGAGAACTAAACCGACAGCCCTGCGACTTCAGCTCGGCGCGCAACTCGCTAAAGTTATAGACCTCGCCGTTGTAGACTATCCAGTTGCCCGTCTCCGGGTCGTGCATCGGCTGATGTCCGGCCTCGGAGAGGTCGATAATAGATAGACGGCGGTGGCCCAGGACGAGCGAGCCGCCTCCGGCGAGCGGCCCGATCTTAACTACCCCTCGGTCATCCGGCCCGCGATGAGTGAGGGCTGACACCGCGTGTTCGATCAGCCCCGCCATGTCCGCGTGCGCTTCCCTCACCCAAGCTCCAACAATCCCACACATTTTTCAGCTTACTCTATGACGACGCGGAGTGTGTTACGAAGAAAGGGCGCGCCCCCGCGCCCTGTAAATGGCGGCCGGGGGCACTTCACTCAGAAGTATGTCTGTTAGCTGGCGGCTGAATCCGGGGTACGTGTAAAACTCCTGTAGTCGTCGATACCCGGCTTGGCCAAGGCAAGTGCTCAACGAAGAATCGAGGCACAGTCGGATAAGGACCTGCGCTAATCGGGCGACATCACCGTACTGCACGAGTAAGCCTGTTACACCGTCCTGCACCACTTCGGGAGAGCCGCCACTGTCAGCAGCGACAATAGGTTTAGCGTACTGCATAGCTTCGAGATAGACAAAGCCGAACCCCTCCCCGGCGCTCGGGAGAACGAAGACATCACAGGTTTGATAATAGGTGCGGAGTGTGGAGTCATCGACTGACCCTTTGAAGTGCACCCTCCCGGATACGCCCACATCGTCGGCCAGCCTTTTTAGCCTGCCCAAATCCGTTCCGCTGCCTACCAGAATATACTGCACGTCCGGCACGTGAGCCGCAATAGACGGCAAAGCCTCAATCACGGTGTCCACCCCTTTGTATCGCTCGCTGCTATCCAGACGGCAGACGGATAGGAGGGTCGGCCCCGCGGGTCGTGGAGTTCCCGAGGTCTTGGCCGCGAGGTCTTCGGGCAGCCATTCGAGGGCATTGGGCAGCAGGTGGACATTTTCCGCCCTAATGTTATTCATCTCAACGGCTCGCCGCTTGGTGTAGTCACTGATCGAGATTAAAAAATTCGCGCCCTGCAAGGCGCGCCGGTGGAGAGGCGGAAGCTCTTTCCAGACATCGATCCCATACATGAAGACGCCGTAGCGCAGGCCCGGCTGTAGGGTGCGGAGCACTAACCCTAGCGGTGAATAATTAACGTGCCCGACCAACAAGAGATCTATCCGTCGTCTCATCGCGAGGCTCAAAGCCCTCCTCACCAAAGCCGAGCGACTTCCGGCCAAAGCCTCTAACGTTAGATTAGGAAGGACGCGGAGATGTTCTTGAAGGTTCCCCGGCTCGTCCGTCCCTATTAAGACATGTGTGTCGAAGGAATCTCCTAACCCGTCCAGCGTGCGGCAAACCAAGCGGTTGTATGTCGGTATTCCCCCGTAGACGCCGAAGCTGCTGGTTTGAATTGTTAAGATCATCCCTTGCTCTCGCTGAACCTTAAGTACAGATACACCGAAGGAACGTTCGATTTAGAGAGTCGCTTAACTTCCAGCGGGAGCAGATGCTTGATGGTGTGTACGTGTTAAGGATTCCTTAGCAGTATGGCGCCGGCGCGCCCACCAAAGTAACGCGCAACTGAAGAGCAGACTCTGGAGAACGTTTCCGAAAAGGATTTCAGCGCTGGAACCGATGCCATTCAGAAAGAAAACGAAAAAAGCGAGAAAAATTGCCCGCCCCCCGGGCCCCGCGTGGACGTCGCCGAAAATTCGCTGCAAGGTGCTTATCATCGCCCCCTGGAGAAGCATGATCATGAACACCCCGGGCCACCCCAGATTTATATAACCTTCGCCTAAAAGGCTCATGCCGAAAGTAACTTTCTTCAATCCCTCTTCGGTCGTGAGACCATAGGTCACGGCAAAAAAATTATTGGCGCTCCCGGCTTCGGGTTTCTCGGGCCATAAGAATCTAGGGATGAGAGTCACCGCGAAATACGAATATGTGGCGCCGTATTGGTAGGGGATAACTGACGGGGTGAGTGAACAAATATGCGCGAGTTGGTGAATAAAATCGGTGCGCCGCGTGGCGGTGGTCGCAGATTCATAAACGTTCCGGTCGTTGCTTAATACACTCCCCCAATACTCCGAGGCCTGCTCCCCCCATACCAATACCCGTGATTGGACGGAGGTATCCGGAACGTCGCCAGCGTATAACCTTTCGCGAAACTCCCCCTTGACCGGGGATAGGAAGAGAATCACCAACAACATCGCGCTCAGGGCCAAGAACGGCACGCGGTTGATATACATCCACCGAGTGATGAGCAGCACTGCAACGGGTACGGCGGCCTGCTCCACCATCCCGTTTGAGACGCCCCGTAGGGACATTAATGCGACGATACAATAGAGCCATACCTTATGCCACTTGCGCCCCCGGCCCGAATATACTAACCACCCTAAAATTCCGATGACGACAAATGCCTGGTTCTGGAAGACGCCGAGGATCGAGGAAAACTGGGCTCTGAATTGCTCGGGGATTAGGCTCTCGGTATTGCCTATCATGAGCAGGACGACGCTTACGACAGCGCAATACACGGCCGCCTTTTTTTCATGAAGATGTAAATTAACATTCGGCATCATTCTTATAAACTTGCTTGTCGAAACTTTATAGTACCCAATTTGCAGCACAATGACGCCCAGCAGTGATAGCATCAGAGCAGCGGTGACGTCCACATCATCTATATACTTAATGTTATTTCCGGCAAGGAGAACTGTCGGCTCACTGGTGAAAAACGGCACGGCGAACTGAATCGCGTACGCGAGACACAGGATGGCCAGTGTCGGTATTCCAGCCTCCTTTTTAGCGAAGTAATGCGCCGTCGGGTACAGGCAGATATCGAACAACGCCACCGCCAGGAATGCGGGGATGAGTGAGCGGTCAAAGAGAGAGGCTAGGACGGGTGTGACCAAAATACTGCCATATATGATCCCCCAATATAGTTGCCAGGCCTTAGAAGACCTCGCTCCGTGGTTATGAACAGCTCTGTTATGGGGTTCGAACCGCACGGTCATCTATCCTTTGATTTTCCGGCCAAGCGCCGGAGAAGACTGAGGATGGGGGCAAATTGTCGGGGATAACAAAAATCTTCCTTAAAAGCTCGCTGCGACTTAAGACCCATCGACCGTAAGCGGCCAGGGTCTCCGAGCACTTCATTAACACCGACCGCTATGCTCTCAGGAGATTTTTCATCAACGACCACTCCACATTGATATCTTTCCACCAGTGCCCTCGTAGACCTCGTATCTGACACTAACAATGGGAGCCCGGCTGCCATGTACTCCATAATTTTATTAGAGGCGGTTGTTATATGCACATTATTAATATGAATGGGCTCATATAGAGCGTGCCCGAGATCGGCTCCGGGAGTGTATTTAGAAACTTGGTCGTAGCCGACGGGCGGCAGCGCAACGAACCTCTCCTCAACCCCTGAAGCACGCGCCTGAGCGGTAAGGTGTGCTAAGTATTCGGGCTCTGCAGGGCCCATAATTACAAATCCCCATCTATTATTCCCCCAGTTCGGAATCGAGCGGATAGTCTGCTCAATGGCATGGCCCACACCTATAGACCCCTGGCGGAATAATATCTTTTCATAATGACGCTCGCGATCGGCAAGAGCTTTAAGGAGTGCTTCGCCCGTAGTCGCAGGGGATTGAAGCGGCGAATTCGCCGCGACCACTGGCGGTTGTTTTAACTTAAGCTCCGAAGCTACAACTACACTTCTATCCGCATCCGGCACAACGACTAAATCCGCGCCCTTTGCGAATTTTCTTTCGAACGCACGAACCATTCGACTCCCTACAGGAAGGGCGCGGTCGGCCTCCGCGAAGTCATGGCAATGATAAACGAGCGGGCGACGATAAACTTTGGAAAGTAACCACGCCGGCAACAGACCGTGCATATCGTGGCCTATGAATATTGACGCGTCGCGATTGCCACACCTCAGCACCTTGACAACAAAACTGAGATATTCACGCCACGAAGCAGTCCCCTTAGCCGACAAACGCCGGATTTCAGTCTTACCAGGGTATCGAACATTCCATCTTTTACCATCATCTCGACTGAGAATTTCCACCCTGAAACCGGCCTGGGCGAGAAGCCAGGAGCTGTTGATAATGGGGGGGTATGTATCAGGATTATTGTAAAAGACGGCCTGAATGAAATGCCAGTCTAACTCGGGTGCGTCGGCAACGCTTCCACCCGAAGCAGGGTCATTGAAAGGCATACGGCTTTTAACCAGCGAATACCGCTGAAGTGTCGCGACTTAAAATCTGCGGGGACGAGCTACTAAGACGCCTGGTGAGGCTTGTGACAGTAGCAAATAATGTTTTCACTCCAAATGTCTTGGGCCTTTCCGGCTTCTATTCTTCTAACGGTGTTAGCTGAGAACTTAATTAATGTCCAAAGGAGCAGGCGAATCTTACCAAGTAACCGGTTCGGCACCGGCCCCGTTTCCTTGAAGTGAATCTCTTCGAAACCTACCAGCCTTAAAATTTGCTTCAGCGAACTTGGGGTAAAGATGGTCAGATGCGTTAAATCACCATAGATGACCTGATGCGGGAATAGCCCCTGTCCGTTAGGCGTCTGAATTATAAGCATGCCCCCACATTTTAAGCCGTTGTATATGTTCGTGAAAAACCCGAGCAGTTCATCCCGGTAAAAGTGTTCGACGAGGTCGATCGCAATTATTGCATCCCAAGAATTCTCCGTGCCGGACAGCATCTCTGACGCTTCTATGACCTGAGCGTTTATGCCGCGCTTCTTTGCCATCTCAATCTGCTCTTCTGAAACGTCAATGCCGGACACCCTTGTGAAACCGGAACGCGTCAAAAATTCCACCATGTGCCCAGGCCCACAACCCAGTTCGAGAATACGTGCGTCCGCGCCCAATCTTTCTAGAATCGGCAGATACTTGTGCTTACACCATTCCCAGTAGGCCAAGAGAGACTTCTCATCATGTTGAGATTCGCTAGTAAACGTATGGACATAACTCTTATATAATTCCGTCCTGAAGTCTGACATTTATGCACCCGTTGATCTAATTTCGCCGAGACACTGCGTCAACGCAGTCGGCGTCGTTTGCCGCGCCATACATAGCCCACTTACTATTCATTAGTCCGATTCGATCCACTCCACCACTTGCCTCGCCCGGTCCACGTAAGTGTGCCCCCCCTGCACCACCAAGCGGTAGCCGGCCTGCGCAATCTGCTGGCGCTCACTATCGTGCGAAATATAATACCGAACTTTGTCGCGCGCCTCTTCGGCAGACTCAAAACATTCTATATTTTCCCCCTCGGTAAATAACTCCAGGACTGCTGGCGTTCGACTGACCAGCGAAAAGGCACCGCAGGCGGGCTGCTCAAACACGCGCATATTCGGCCCGGGCCACGTCACCGTATCCATGATGTTTAATAGGACTCGACTCTCTGAGCATACTTTTGCGAACTCGTTTCCGACGGCCTGTCTCCCCCCCCAACGTGAACGCAGAGTGGACTCGGGACTAGTGCGACGTTTCCAGTAATCGTTACCCCAGATAGATAGCTTAAATTCTACCAATCGTTCCAACAGTTCTTCCCTCTCCGGCCGCCACGTTCCTATAAAAGAAACATCGTACGTCACTTCAGGAACCCGGCCTCCGGCGTTATAGGGTTGATGCAGATCTATGTCAGAGGCAAAAGGCAAGTAGCGGACCCGGCCGGCCCCCAGCAGTTCGAAGGCGCGTTTCCAAGCAGGAGATGAAGTAGCTACCAAATCAAAAAAGGGCAGACAGTGGATTCGGTCACTGTCTAGGTTGTGAGGGCTATCCGGATATATACAGAAGATCGCGCACTCCGGCGACCGGACTTTAATTTGAGCGAGCGTTCCAGCGCGCACCCCTCCGGTTCCGATTACTAATATTAGATTCGGTCGCAGTTTGTCGGCCACCGTTAACAATTCTGCATTTGACTTGCGCAGCCAAGACTCCACATGGAGAAAGGTGCTGAGCAGCCGACCCACACGATAGCCCCGGGCAATATTATATAAAGCCTTTTGGGGCTCCCAAAAGTACGTGTCCCAGCCTAGCCGCTGAAAGCCCCTTGCATAAGAACTTTCCAACGACCAATTAGTGCTGGACCCAACAATCAATACGGATTGAGTCATTTCTACTATTGTTCTACGGTTGATTTAGTCTGTAATTTATATCTAATAAAATCACTTAGTTTCGGCCGCAACTGGTTGAATATGGCGGCCGGAAACAGCAGGCCGATCATTGTCGCGACACAGTAGAGGGCGTAGAGATAAAAGCGGTCGTGAATCTTTAGCTTATACTCTGACAACAGTCTGACCGGCCGCATGCTTCTGGCAATGCCGACGGAGGCGCTCCAGTTAGCGATGCGACGGTATTCAAAGAGCCAAAACGTATAAGTATATTTAAATACCGGTGCCACTATATGCAGCAGCATGCGGGAACGCTCTCTCTCCGGGACTAAGGGCAGTACGGCGTCCGCGGTCACACGTATGACGGAATCAAGCCCTGTCTGCCTAGGCTTGAAAGACCACCCAGCCGCCGCCCCCATTGCAACGTAGTTATTAGGAACAGCCTGCCCGTCCACGCGCACGTCCTTGCGAACGGCGCTTATACTTAACGCAGCCAGTCTCCCGCCGGCGGCAAGTATCCGACAGGCAATGTATATTTGATAATAAATGGATCGGTCCCAGCGGTCAGTCTCATGTTGGCGCGCAGCGCGGCGGTCGTAGATCAAACCGCTCACGAAGCTGAAGTTGCGAAAGTGTCTCACGGCAACCCTCGGCCCCGAGCCCAGCAGTGCCGTCGCGTATGCTCGATGCACGACCTCGTGAGTCCCCCAGTCTTCGTAATTCGTGAACGCGACTTCCGGGAAATCAAGATTGTGAAGTGCACGTGCTATGTCTTGCAGTGCCGTGGGTGAACTCGCCGCATCGTCATTACCCAGGAGGAGAATATACCGGCCGGCCGCAGACTTTAAGCAGAAGCGCACATTCCCGTCATAGCCGAGGTTGGCCGGCTGGGAGTAATAGCGGAAGGGTCTACCGGACTTCTCCAATAAGGCCGGAATAACAGCACTGGAATCGTCTGGAGAACAGTCATCAGAAACAACGATTTCAAAGTCTTGATACGTTTGCTCAAACAGACTGGCGAGAACGCCCTCTAGGTAACGTCGATGCTTATAATGTGGTATGGCAACCGTTAGAAACGGTTCGCCCCCCCCCTTCGACGAACGATTCGTTAATACACGCACATTTAAAGTGTTCGCTGACATTTCGCTGCCATTCGACCACGTCAAAGCTCTTCAGCCGTTGCTATCTTCTTTCAAAGACGAATACGTCGTTACGCGACGCGACCAGGTTGAAGCCGTGCAAGGTCTCAATCTTTTCTCTGAGTGCCTGTACCGTGTAAGTCTCACCTTCAAAGTTCACGTCATGTAGTTCTATAATAAGTTGCCGGCATCGCTCCAGTGACTTGCCGTCTTTTGTAATGACTCCCACTTCGGCGCCCTCTATGTCAGAGACGAGCGCGAACTCCTTAATGTCATAGGCTGCTAAAAGGGCTTCGAGCGTTATAGTTCTTATTAACATGCCGCGCCCGTTTCCGACGGCGCTCACTCGCGAGCCCAGGTTCCCAGAATCAATGCTAACGTTCACTTCGGCTCGGTTACCGTAATCAACAGCCCTATTTAAAACATCAAAGTCTTTCCAAGGGGCGTTGGCCCGGATGTTGTCGCGGATGGTCTCGACCAAGTGCGAATTTGCTTCCACGCAGATAAGCTTTTTATCGCGATCCTGCACCCGAAGAATGCTCAACGAAACTATGCCCAAGCTGCTGCCTAACTCGACAACATCCAGGTCCCGACGTAAATACTTTTTAGTTAAACCTATCTCAGCCCTCTCGTACAGGCCCCAGAAAATCCGTGCCACGTTCTCTCTCGATATATGGTTGTTACGTATATTTATGACACTGCCCCTACTGGTAATGGCCCCCCCTGATAAGAACGCTATCAGTCTTCCCACAGCAGGGTGGCAAAGTATTTGCAGTCCAACGATTCGCTTTAAAGCGAGCACTATTTGCATAACTAGCCGGGTTCTTAACCTATAGGTTACTCGTGCTGGCGGCGGCCCGTGCCGCGCCGGGGAGTAATTTGGGATGAGCACTCTTAAGAGTGCTCAAGGTATGTGTAATAAAGGGACTGTCTATTGTGGGATTAAGCCCCCGGCGGCTTCGAGAAGGGACTGCTGATAACTGCTTAGCAGGCGCATTAAATTTTCAAACGCCAACTCATGCTTGCCTACAAGACGGGGGTTTAAATAGCAGACCTACTTACAAGACTTTGGCGATTTCCTCGGCAAAGGTATTTGGTGGCCTGGCCGGATCAAACTCTCCCAGGTAGCGCCGCCCGCTGTCGTTGATTTTGAACCACCTTAAAGACTGGCCCGGATGTGAGATGGTCGGCATCTCTCCTAAAAATGAGGCCCACGCGCTGAACGAACTCCCCCCGGAAGCTATAAAAATCTTAGATTTGGATAGCAGCAACAAATCACTGATGGCGCACCCTGGCCTCACAAAGAAGACATTGTCAAGACTCAACAAAGATTCCAAATCTTTTTCCCTCCCGTCGGAAACGACAAAAGCCTTGGCGGAGGCGCCTATCACCTCTCGAACTCTTTTCAAACTTTCGACAAACCATGAGAGCGGGGTTTTTACGGCACCTTTAGTATAGTAGTCTTCTTTGGACGTGGCGTTTTTGAAATCGTTTCCCAAGCGGACGTTTATGCCAATCGGGACCTCCGGGATTTTATCCACCATTTGAACCCAGTGAGGTTTTGTCATTGCGCGTAATTCGCGATGCAAGAATTGCTCCCACCCTTGCAAGCTCTGGAACATATCCCCGGCGCCTTCAAAATCTATCAGGAGATTTTTAGCGGCCGATATCTCCGAGAAGTTTGAGGCGTCACCTTCTGTCGCCCGCACGGCGGTAAGCCGAACATGTAGACGCTTTATCCCGTTAATTTCATTTCTACGTTTTTTGAATAGATTTACAAGCAATATTTGATGGGCATAACTCTTAATATCAATGCCGCCCCGTAACAGGGGGCCGATGCGCGGCTGAACCCATTGGGGAGCAAGCATAGGTATGCCATGCTTGTGAGAAAAGACTCGACACCTCGCCCAAGGGAACAGGCGAGTCCCGAGCCCTGCCCCACGCTGAAATACAGGTCGACAATAAATCATATTCCGGAGATTTGTATGGTTGAGGATATTATGAGCGTTTCCAAAGCGCCAACCTCTCAGCCCTCTTAAGGCCGAAGATTTGCGCTGACGTTTTATATAGCCACGAGCCTACCGGCGCGAAATCCGGGTCCAGGGAATAGATCTCAACTAGCAGGCGATCAAACCAGGAAGCATCAATCCGGTAAACGTTCCTGGCCACGTCGTGTAACCGGCGGGCGGCGGCGCGGCGACGCGGCGCATTCAACTCGCAACGGTCCTCTAACATACGCACAATTTTCAAAATTGCCTTCTCATAGTCCGACCAATATTGTCTCCGGTCGCCCCTGGCCAAGCTTGTGCGCTGGGTGTATCTGTAATAGTTTGCGAAGCATCCTGGCAGGTACCCGAACTTCTCGCCTGTGACAGCCAACCGCATCCACAGTTCGAAGTCTTGAGCGTTAACCAAAGTTTCGTCACTTCCGCCACAGCCCAAATAAGCTTCGCGCCTAACGATGTAGGCATGGGGAGGACACCACCAACCACCCAGTAAAGCTTCAATAATCTCTGTCGGCGCCTCGGCCCGCTCTACCGGCTCTGGCTTCTCACCGTCCTCGCTCACAATTACCATCCGCCAGTCAGAATATACGACGTCGAACCGCCCGCGCCGGGAGAGCTCAACTTGCGCGTCAAGTTTCCCCGAATTAAGCGTATCGTCGGCGTCGAGGAACTGGATGAATTCGCCCCGGGCCGCCCTGGCCCCCGTGTTCCGAGCCGCGGCTAATCCTTTTTTCTCTTGCCTAAGACATACCCCCCAAGGAATTTGCTCTTTAAATAAGCTCAAACTCCCATCAGTGCTGCCGTCATCAACGAACACCACTTCTATTGTGCCAGTGCGTAACGTGTTTAGATTTTCAGCCAGCCTGGGAATAATCCAACGACCGTTGAAACAAGGAATGACGACGGAAACATCTACGGGGGTGCGCATCGCCGGTTACCTGCCGTTCTTTCCTACGAGATGTTTGCATCGCTTAACAAATGCTCGTTTCAATAAGTGAGGGGCAACTTTTAAAAAGCTCTTGACCGAATAAGTCATCGGATCCCTGAGTTCATCAATTCTCCTTAAATATTGGCTCGGGTGGACTATCGGGTGCTTTCCCATCGAGTATTTTTTTTCTTCTTCTAGCAACTCCGGGTAATCATTAAGCACGTCTTCTCGGATGAAGAAAAACGTATTTTGAACATACCATGCCGCCACACCGGGGGATTTCCAAAAAAGCCCGCGCAAACAATCTACGGCGACGTAGTTCTGTTTCTCGAAAAGCTCGATCCAATATGCCGGCCACTGTTCATTTATGTGACCCACGCCACCTTGCAGGGGGATGGCCGCGCCAAAGAGGACTACGGGGCCGAGCGCTGTTAGTGATTTTATGAACTCCGGGGCTGACCTTGGCGGTAGATGCTCGGCCACTTCTAACGACATAACGAGATTAAATGCCCGATTAGATTTATACGCATGCAGCAGGTCCGACATTTCAAAATGACTGGCCGGTATCTCTAACTGGTCGGAGGGGACCCAATTGCCATCCACGCCTAGAAAATCCTGCAGACCATGTTTTTGAAACACGGCAAGCCAGCACCCATTCCCGCAGCCGATATCAATGACGGACTTTGGCTTAACTGTGCGGAGGAGCCAGGGCACAATAACTTCGGCCGAGCTGAACGTAAGCTCACTCCGGTTCTTGTAGAATTTAGAATCGTAAGGTTTATTAGATACGGAACTTCGCATGGATACGCTCGCCTAGACGCCGCCGTATAGCCTGGCTGATTCTGTGACAGTAACTTTGGGGAGGGCACCCTGGGCCTTTAAGGCTTAGACGATTAACAAGAGCGGATTCAATATTAACGCGGGCCGCGTAACCTGAGAGCACTCCATGTACTCCCCCACGTCTGCTTCAATTTTCAGCCCGGCACTAACCCCTTCAACAGTTCTTTAGGGCTCAGGCGCGAATCACCGTAGAGATGCAGCGCCGAACCGAAATCATATTCGCGGAGAGCTAACCGCCAGACGTTACGGGACTGGCGGAATTTCATCTTACTGACAGCCTTCTGAAGTTCCTCGGGCGGTAAAGGACATGCCGGGTCGAGCAGCGCGTTCATAGCAACATGATAATTCATAAATAGATACATGTGCGAATCGTTCCCCTGACGGTACTCTTGGCCGGGATGCGACCTCCACCAAACCAAGTCTCTAATCATCTTAACTACGGGATGCCTCGCGGCCAACCTCAGCCACATTTCGGTATCCCCGACGTACCGCTTACCACTAAATCCGTTCAATTCACGAAAAGCATCCGTGCGAAGAATGCAGCCGCTGGGCCCTGCAATTAAGAATCCTTCTCCTAGAAAGTGTTCGCGGTAAGACTCGGCCGGTGCGATCTGGATTGGGTAAGGCAGTTCGGAAGAAGGCGGGCGACAGATGCCCAGAGCCGCATCCGGGAATTGCTCCATAGTATCGACCATTATTTTTAAGCCGTGCGCATAAATAAGGTCATCGGAGTCAACGTACTTCAGGTATTTCCCCCTTGCGAAATCCGCCGCCCTATTTCGGTTAACATAATCCCCCAAGTTCTTTGCATTTACATGTAATTGGACTCTTGGATTAGATACATACCTCTCGGCAATCTCAACCGTATTATCAACGGA